>MTLE01003706.1_pt1 | contig 13955 bp, 8 predicted proteins | sample 1982461 | NCBI WGS metagenome assembly MTLE01 (sample SAMN05712605, study PRJNA340218) | biofilm metagenome | isolation source: sample SPL anode biofilm adapted to -200 mV | place: USA | collected 2012-02-03
AGGTCGCACCCAACCCTTCAACAGATAAGCTAATGTTGACACTTCCTGACCGTATGTTAAAAGAGTGGCAGAGCAATAGCCTTAGCAGTAAGACGCTCTATTTCTCACTTCCTGAGAACCTTCAGCTGCAGATAGTGGATGTTCTAGGCAGAACTATCCTTACAAAGGCCATAAGCAAGGAGATTAAGCAGGTAACCCTGGATGTTAGTTCATGGCCGGCCGGTGTCTATCTGGCAAGGTTAACCGCAGGTAACAGTGTTGTGGCAGATGCGAAGGTGGTTAAACAATAAGGTGGTATCTATCTCTTGTTAGATAGAGTCATACAGAGACGAGGTTTAATAATATGAAGAGAGGTGGTAAGTTCTATTGTAACTTGCCACCTCTCTTTCTCTTTTTAATCTCTTGAGTGGTCAATCATCTCAATGTTGTGGTGTTCGGCATCATCTTTGTCACCATCCTGTTTGACCGGGCTGTTTAAGACAATATAAAAAATGATTATAGAGGATAACAATCCGGCAGAAATAATCACCTTTTGAAGGAAGTTTAATCTGGCAGGTTCAGCCTCTATGTTTTTAGTGCCGGTAAACATTGACCAGACTGTGCCTATTGATCTGAAGCGAAGGAAATCGCTTAGTAATCCTAATAGATGCAAAAGAATCAGAGGTATTAGGATTGTTATAAAGAGTTCATGAGTCTCTTTTATCTCTTTAGCTTCAGCATCGGGCAGTATTGAGGCAAAAGGGCCGTTTCCCTGAGCGGAATATGCAGCAAAACCCGTTGTCACGGTTATTAGTCCGATAACTAGTATGCCGCTCATGACCCAGGAAGCAAGAGGATTATGCCCGGCATATTTCAAGTGCTCTTCTTTGGGGTTACGAAGGTATTTGATGATGTTTGTAAAGCATAAAGGGAAATCTTTGAACTTTGAGTATTTAGGTCCAATAAAGCCCCAGATAATTCTGAAGATAATAAGGGTGCCAGCCATTGCACCAAAAGCAGCATGAAAATTAATGAAAGCATCTTGCTCGCCTAAAAGCCACGAGATAACTATTGCTGCCGCAAGCATCCAGTGGATTAGACGTGATGGTAATGTCCAGATAATACTTTTTGCCATGTTATTTTGTGTTTGAGGTGTTGTTTTTTTCAGCGGTTGATGATTCTGAATGGGGATAGTTTTATCGTAAACTCATTCTTTGCCAAATATACAAATGTCTGTAGAGGATAAGTCAAAAAATGATGATGGATTTTTTCAGTCACTATGGCTGTTTTTTGTTATGAAAAGTTGACTTTTGGTGTTTTATTTTTTTTTACATTGCGCCTCTTTAAATGTTTTCCCTATGAAGCCGATCTTGACTACTCTGAACATCTCTGTTTTGTTGATATTCTTACTTTTTGTAAACTCAGTCACAGCTCAGACCTATGGAGGAGCCGGAGGCGAGCTTTCTGATAATGGTCAGTGGCATTCGTTTTCTATTAATGTCAGTGGTTTATCAGTTTCTCAGATTGATACCACATTTGGACTGAGTCAGGTAAAACTTAATATTCAACATAGTAATGCCTCACAGCTCATAGTGAAGCTAGAGGCACCAGATGGAAGTGTCATATTGTTGTTTCAGGATTTATGTTGGGGATGCACCAATTTTATTAATACTGCCTTCCGTGATGATGCTACAGAGGGTATTATTGTTCAATCAGCTCCATTTACAGGGTCTTACAGGCCAATTGATAATTTGGGTTATCTGAATAATAAGCAATCCGGAAATGGATTGTGGAAATTATGGATCAAAGATACTGACCCATGGAGTTCGTCCGGCTCTCTTTTAGGTTGGGAGTTGCAGTTTGATAATAATCCCGGAAGGCCGATCGCTTTTAAGTCTACAAATCTGCCAATTGTAATGATTAACACCAATGGCCATGAGATTATTGATGATCCGAAGATAATGGCTGATTTCATCATTATAGATAATGGATTAGGGGCATCGAATCATCCTGATGATAATCCTTCTTTTGTTGGAAAGATTGGAATTGAACTTAGGGGTAGTAGCTCACAGACTTTCCCAAAGAAGAGTTATGGCCTTGAGACATGGGACGATACCGGTAACTCAATTGATACTTCATTGCTTGGAATGCCCGCCGAATCAGATTGGATTTTAAATGCCAATTATGCGGATAAAACGTTAATGCATAATGCTATTTCTTATCAACTCTGGATGAATATGGGTCATTATGCAACTCGTTATCGTTGGGTTGAGGTGATGCTTAATGGTAGATACAAAGGACTGTATCTCTTTTCTGAAAAGATTAAAAGGGATAAAAACAGACTCAATATCTCTAAGTTAGAACCTTCCTCTACAAGCGGTGATAAGCTGACAGGTGGTTATATCTTTAAGGTGGATAAATCGACCGGTAGCGGTGGTGATGGGTGGACAAGTAGTTTTCCTCCACCGGCAGCATCGGGTGGTCAGACTATATTTTTTCAGTATGAATATCCAAAGCAAGAGGATATAGTTCCTGAGCAGAAGAGTTATATCTCAACTTACGTTAATGAATTTGAGGAGGCTCTTGATGGTCCAAATTCTGCGGATACGTTGATCGGCTGGAGAAAATATGCTAAAGAGTATACTTTTACGGACTATCTTTTAGTAAATGAGGTTAGTAAAAATGTTGATGGATATAGGCTAAGTACTTTTCTACATAAGGATAGAGAGAGCAAGGACGGCAGGATTAGCATGGGACCTGTTTGGGATTATGATATAGCCTATGGTAATGCCGATTATTGTGATGGTAATTTATATTCGGGTTGGGCTTATCAGTTTCCTTGTTCAGACGACTATTGGTTGGTGCCTTTTTGGTGGGAGAAGCTTATGAGCCAATCACTTTTTACTGATCGCTTACAATGTCAGTGGAGCATGTTTCGTGGTTCATTTCTGAGCAATCAGGAGATGAATACAATGATTGATAGTCTTACTGCAATGTTAGCACCGGCAGCTCATAGGAATTTTAAAACATGGCCTACGCTGGGACATTACACATGGCCTGATCCCTATCCTTGGCCTACCACTTGGGAGGAGGAGATTAACTCGTTTAAGTCTTGGTTAAATCACAGACTCAATTGGCTCGATCAGAATATTCCCGGTACCTGTCTCACCGTTGGTGAGCAAGAGATAAATAGCCCCTCACATCTCTTTATTAAACCTAATCCTGCATCAGACTATTTTAAAATAGAAGGGTTGAATACGGGTGTTAATGCAGAGGTTACTGTTATAGATATGACAGGTAGGGTTGTTGTTTATGAGCCTGCATGTACAGGTTTTGTTTATACCACAACACTCAATAGCGGTCTTTATTTGATCCGTATTCAACAGGCAGAGGAAATGACTGTCTTGAAGCTAATGATTGAATAGGGCGAAGGAATGCTTTCAGGACAGTCAAATAATTTTACCACCCTTCACCTATATAGTCTACTTTTCTGATAGAGTAGATCGTTTCATCTTGTAGTTCGTTATACTTAATAATGCTCATTCTTAGCACAGCCTCTAAGATGAAGCCCGATTTTTGAAGAACACGTTGAGAAGCTTTATTATTCCTAAAGGGAGCTGCATAAATTCTTTCTATATCAAATGTCTCAAAGCCATACTTGACAATTAGTCTGACTGCTTCAGTCATTATACCCTTGCCATGGTAAGGCTCGCCTAACCAATATCCTATCTCCGCATTTTTACGATGAATATCCTTTTTCGGGAAGATGCCGACAGAGCCAACCACCTTGTTATTATATGCTATAGCAAAAACTTTTTGTGGCATTTCAGTTGAAACTCTTCTGACAAAGGCCTCGGCGTCCATATAAGTGTATGGATTGGGGAAAGCATCAGTCATGTTTTTTGCTATATTGATATTATTTGCCAGTTGAACGAGATTAGGGATATCGTCAAATGACCATGGCCGTAGTTGGATGGAGGAGTGTGCCATTAGAGTTGTCGCAGTTAGGTGAAAACGAACCGTTGTTTCTGATTAAATTATGAAATATCGAACAAAGGTATTTGGCTTCAATATAGATAGCAAATTGCAATTGTTAATTGAGGCTGTTTAGTAAGTATACGATTCCAATAAGGCTGCAAATGCAAGATTTGTCTATTTAATCGAATTGTTCAAGTTCGATGTGAAGATCTTCCCAGAGGGTGGTCGTATCGGTCAAACTCTTCTTTAGAGAAGTATATTTTGAGAAGAAATTGGTATCATTCATTATTCCGGGGTTCTCTGAGGGGTTTGCAAGTAGGTGGTCGCATTTTGCAATCTCTTCTTCTAATCTAATGATTTCGGCTTCTGCTTGATTGATTTTGTTTACTATTTTTCTTTTCTCTTTCTCTAAAGCCTTTTTTTGCTCATAGTTGAGTTTATTTTCTGATACACCCTCTTGACCAGCGATTGAGTTCAACTTAGAAGTGGGCTGTTCAAGTTCTTTCAGTGAAGCCAGGCTTCTAGCTTCCAGAAAGTCATAGATATCACCGGGGTATTCTTTGATGGTTCTATTTTTAAACTCTATGACCTTATCGGTGAGCCCTTGAAGAAAGTCACGGTCGTGAGAGACGATGATTAGTGTTCCATCGTATCTGAGTAGAGCGCTTTTAAGAATATCCTTGGAGACCATGTCCAGATGGTTGGTAGGTTCGTCGAGGATGAGTAGGTTAACAGGTTTAAGAAGAAGAGTGGCTAAAGCAAGTCTCGCTTTTTCACCTCCCGAGAGCACGCTTACTTTTTTCTCAATGGCTTCACCGCTGAATAGGAAACTTCCCAAGATGGCTCTGGTTTTGGTTCTGATATCGCCGGTGGCTATATCGTCAAGGGTTTGAAAGACCGTCTTGGAATAATCGAGTAATGCACTCTGGTTCTGTGCGTAATAGCCAATAGCGACATTATGACCGAGTTTGATTATACCAGAGTAGTCAAGTTCACCGACAATCATTTTCGAGAGGGTACTCTTACCTTCTCCATTTCGGCCAACGAAGGCTACTTTTTCCCCTTTTTGAATTGTTAATTCTATTTTATCGAGAATCAGGTTTTCGCCATAAGCTTTAGAGGCTTTTTCGATCTCAAGGACAACCCTTCCAGATGAAGGAGCAGCAGGGAAAGAGAAGTGAATCGCTGAGGTGTCAATGTCGTCTATCTCAATTCTATCAACCTTTTCGAGTTGTTTAATACGGCTCTGTACTTGTCGGCTTTTGGTAGATTTATATCTGAAACGTTCTATAAAGCGCTCAATTTGAGCTATCTGTTTCTGCTGGTTTTCAAGAGCAGCCATCTGTTGTTCCATCCGTTCTTCACGCATGAGTACATAGTCGCTATACGATGCTTTGTAGTCCCAAGCCTTGCCCATGCTAATCTCGATGGTTCGGGTGGTTACATTATCAAGAAAGGCTCTATCGTGAGAGACAAGGACTACCGCACCTGAATAAGATTTTAACCACTCCTCAAGCCAGCTGATAGATTCGATGTCGAGATGGTTGGTAGGCTCGTCGAGAAGGATAACATCGGGGCGGCGAAGGAGTATCTTAGCTAGCTCCACACGCATCTGCCAGCCGCTGCTAAATTCTCCCATTAATCGTGAGTGATCGCCCGGTTTGAAGCCTAGACCCTCGAGTACTCTGAGAGTATCTCCTTCTAGGGAATCTCCACCGTGGAGGCGAATTTGTTCGTCGGCGTCATGAATCTTATTCAGAAGCTTAAGGTATCCATCGGATTCATAATCGGTTCTTTCGGCCAGATCAATACTCCATTTCTCGACTTGAGTTTTAAGTTCATTGACTTCTACGAATGCCTGTAACGCTTCGTCGAGGATAGTTCGATGGGTATCAGGCACCAACTCTTGGGAGAGAAATCCGATCGTGCAGTCGCCATGACGGGTCACCTCACCGGCAGTTGCAGAGAGCGTTCCTGCGAGGATGTTTAAGAGAGTACTCTTCCCTGCGCCGTTTTTCCCTGTTAGGCCAATACGATCTCTGTCTGGAATAATAAATGAGACATTTGAGAAGAGGTCTTCGCCGGTAAAATGAATGGCGACATTATTTACACTGATCATTTCAAATTTTTTGGCAAAGATAGAGATTCATGAGGCAGGATTTATTCAGAGGGGTAGGCAGATAAGATCTGATTAAAAAAAAAGGAGGGTGTCTGGGTTAGACACCCTCCGGGCAGCAGTGTGTTTGCTGGGGTATTTGGCTATCTTACAATTATTTTGTGAGTAGTGACGGATGATTCATCAGAAAGAATCAATAAATAACTGCCGGGGGCAACACCCGACAAATCAATGGCTTGTTTAGTGTTATTTAGTTGTGATGAGAATAAAAGTTTTCCGTCAGTAGTAGTGAGAGAATAGTTTTTTCCCTGGGCACCTTCCACCATGATGTAGTTGGTTGCGGGGTTGGGGTGAACACTCACTGATTGATTGGGGGTGTTTTCAATTCCAACAGCCAGGAAGGTTAAGGGATTAGAGAATACCCATTCAGAGTTACCGGTGGTATAATGTGTTTTGACACCATAGATCCAGTCTGCGGTATGACTATTACTCCAATCGGTATCTGTATAGGTAGTAGAAGAGAGGAGAGCCGAGTTAAGGATAGGCCATGAAGAAACGTTAGCGATATCTTCAATTCTTCCTTTAGTTATAGAGTATCCTGTGAGCGATTTAGTATTGCTCTCCTTTTTGCTGTCGTTTAGGGCATTCAGATGAATCAGGAATGAACCCATTTGTTGAGTTAACTCAGATAAAATTCCAACAGAACCATTTGAGAAGTAGTAATAGGCATTATCAGCCGTGTTTACATTGTTGTCGAATCCAAGGAATGTTGACTGATCGGCGTATCCGGGCCAATGTACCATAATGTAATGTGTGCCTGTAAAGGTTCTGTTAGGCATTTCAACATTGATCCATTCCTCAGTGGTTGAAGTAAAAGCGTTTGTGGTAGCTTGAAGGTTCATTGCCTCATCGTAGATGTCTACAGTCAGGACTTGAGGTGTTCCGGTATATGCTTTAAAGAATAGATCAATGCTTGTAATTGTAGTAGGCTCATTAAAGATGAATTTATTACCCAGCGAAACCTCTTCTGAGGGTTCTGCGGCATAACCATCTTCAGCTGTACCATCATCAGTTTGTAGCGTTTTATATGCTGCATCATTGGGTGCTTTCCATGTGATTACACTGTTAGCTCCTGATTCAATTGCTACAGCTGCATACGGGTGAAGCATAGCCTCATTGAGGATGATATCCCCAACGTTTATCGGGTCATTTGAAACCGTTACAGGCAGTACGGCTGGTTGATATCCTGAAGCTGTAACTGTAAGGGTGTAATCATTTTGGGTGAAAACGCCATCTAGTGTAAAGGTACCGTCAGAAGCAGTCGTAGTCGTGAAGTTGCTATATCCCTCCAGAACTATTGTAGCACCGGCTATCCCAACTCCAGGGTTATCATTTCCTAATATTCTGCCTTGAATAGAGATTGTAGCCATTGGTAATAGCTCGAAGTTCAATGTAGCAGGTTCATTGGCAACAAGTGTTGTTTCCAGTGTGTTTGCAAAATAGCCAATTTGAACTGCTGTTACATTATAAGTGCCGGCTGGAGCTGTCGGAAATGAGTATTGTCCGTTAGCATCGGATGAGGTGGTCATGTTTAACGCTTCTACTTCTAGGTTGGCATTTGATATTGGAGTGCCATCAGTAGAGGTAACAACTCCTGATAAACTGGTAAGTTGATCATTAAATACAAACTGGAGCTCTGGTGTTAAGTCAGAAACAGACCCAAAAGTTGGCATGTTCTGAGGGTCAAAGCTGTTTTGTGAATCTGTAACTGTGATTGTTGTGAGGCTAGCAATTTCAGGATGATAACTATAATAGGCAGCACCCGATATTGACTCGGTACCATCATACTTAACCATGACTACTAGCTGTTTAGTATTGTCACTGTAGTTATAAGGTACATTAAATGGAATATAAAGAGTCTGTTCTCCTTCAATGAAGTTTAATGCTCCTGAATAAACCTGTGAGAAGTTGTCGTAAGGTATCCATTCTGAGATTTCAGTGTTATCAGTCATCCCAAGCCAGATAGTTACATTGGGTGCTGTAACCTGTTGAGCGAAGATATAATGTAATGCAATACCGAAGATATAGCCAGTGTTTCCTATCTCTGTGGGGAAATAGAGAGTCTGAGATAATGTATGTTGATAAACAAAGTCAATAGGCACAGAGGTATTGTATGGATCGCCTTGAGGTGTTTGTTTTATTGTGGCTGTGGGAGAGACTACAGATATCAGTTTATCACCGGATGAGTTGTCAACCATATATTGATCAGCCGGGTAATCTACGATAGCTTTTATTGATGATTGAAGAAGTGAATCAATTGGAAATGCAGAAGAAAGGGTACGTGTTTCATTTATTCCAAGTGTTTCTCCGGCAATTGTTGCTATTTCAAGTGGATTTTGTCCATCTATGATTAGTCTTATGGTATAATCAGTCGCTGTTACTTCTTGTAAGCCATTATTTTTGACAGTGACCTCATAGTTTGATGAACTATGTTGAGCAGTTAATACTGATGGGTTAAACTGTTTAAGCTGAATGTCATGTTCATCTTTGTAGACAGTTAATCCGGTGCCTTGTATGTAGTCTAATGTGACAATTCCCATAGATGCAAAAGGATCAGTTACTAATGCAACAAAGCCAAATCGACCTATTCCATTTAAACCTGATAAAGGCAGATCAAAGAGTTGGAATGAAAGAGGAGAGATCTCAGGAGATCCAATCAAAGTTTTTAAACCCGTTGTTTCGTCTAACCAGTATACCTCTAATGCTCCGGGAAACCACATATTTGATCTAGCTGCAAAGGTTAAGTGGGCATCCTGATCGATATTGACTCGGCAACTTACAAGTGTATCCGTTAGTGAAGCAGGAACAAATACAGAAGCAGAGAAAAGGCCAGAATAGGTATTGGCAGGCTCTTGAGTCCATAAACTACCATGTCTCCAGTTTGATGGAGGAAACTCGGCTCCTTCAAAGTCTTCAAAGAAGGTATTCCAGGGAAGGACTGCGGTGTTAACACTTTTAGAATTATTAGCTACAGGACTGTTATCATTAGGAATAGAGGCCTCAATGATATGATTACCTAAGGCAATAGGGTTGTAGGTAAAGACTACAGTATCAGTATCTAAAGGCGCAATGGGCTGACTTACAATGGCAGTAAGTAAGGTACCATCAACTTTAAAGGTAACCTCTTTACTAAGGGTTTGACTCCCTAAGTTTCTGATGATTGCTTTAAGTATTTGTGGATCGCCTTCAAGGGTTACCGTAGGTGATGCTATTAAAGAGCTGAGTTCAAAGTCGTTTTGATAAGGGGTTAAACATTCCACCCAAGCAGCCCAACCAGTAGCAGCATTGGTTCCCATTCCTTCAAATACGATTGTTAACGCTCCGTCTGGGTTTAATGCATCAATAATACCTGGAGAGTTAATCCCAGCGTAATAGTTAATAAGTGGGGCAGCGGTACTAGATCCATTGTGGATCATAAGGTTATTATCACTTATGTTGAAATCAGCAAAGCTAATTCTGATTCTATCGCCGGTTGTTGCTGGAGTGAGAACAGTAACGACGTTTGCAGTTGGGTCAAGATCACCCGTTAAGCCCCCCTGGTCGGTAAATGTAAAGTTGCAGTTATTAAGGTTTTGTGTTCCTGATGCAGCCATTGGAATAACATTAACCAGATTATAAAGCGAGATAGAGGTGCTATTGTTATCTGGTCTTGGATCTCCGGCAATAGTTACAGAAGCTTCTATAGAGTGTAATCCTGCTGCAGAAATATCTACAGGAGTAGTAAAGTTGATGGTCATATGCTGGTTAGCAGCCAGATTGGCTCCAGTGATTGTTTGTGAGACTGGAGTTCCGTTATTATGTTTATAGGATACGGTAAAGCTGTTAACTGTTGTTAGCCCTTCGTTCTTTACATCAATGATCACTGTTTCAGTTGAAGATAAATTGGATCCTGTTGTTGGAGAAAGGATTGCAGAGAGAGCCAAATCATTGTTTTGGCCTACACTATATAGGGCAAATGTCATGTTAAGGTCATTCCACAAAAGATAAGATGAGGGAGACCAATCTATTAATGATGTTCCAAAACCATCACCAGGGTTTCTCCAGTGAAATTCCTGTCCAATGATTTGGCCGCTACGCTGTTGCCAACCCCAACGATCCATAAGGGTCATATCACCAACAGCTTGTACACTTAACCAATAGGTTCCCTGAGTTAAAGATAAAAGCTGGGGTAAGGTAATTTCATAACGGTAAGACTCATAGTCGGGAGAAATTTTAACCTCATTATAAGTAGTAACATTATCATGACGGTAAACCTCTGTTCCGGGCATTCCATTGTTATCAGTATAAACAATGATATTAAGACCATCAATCTTTGTTCCTGTATATGCGAAGTAACTACCAATTACATCAATGTTGGTAATTTCCCATGTCTGACCAGCAGGAACAGTGAAGTCATCAGCTGCTTGACTTGAATAGTTTGCTGAAGCAGGGTCAGTAAAAGACTGTGATAGCATAAAGCCGGAAGAGGCAGGTGAGAGTTGACTGTAGTAGGCCGTCCCGCTTTTTAGAGCAGGATTCGTTGGTTCAGTAATACTATTTCCGTGATAGCCGATTTGTGCAAAGGCTATATGTGAGGCAAAAAGTAGTACTGCCAGAAAAAGAGTTGAAATCTTTTTTTTCATTGGCTTAATTGTTTAGGCTAAATTGTATTTTTCTCGGAAAGAAGTGCTGTTTTACGGTGTGTTGAAAACCTTATATTAGCCCCTTTTCCGCCTGCAAACAAAGTTCAGGATAGTAGCTCAATGGCTTTTATTTAGAATATCTATATTAATACTACTATCTGTTTTCTGGTAGGAACAAAATGACTACAAGTAGATATATGGGTTTGACTATCAGGTGATCAGGTCAGGAGTTGTGATTTACTAAATGGCCTTATTCTCTCTCTCTATTGGCTGTTACTAAGTATTTTTGTCAATTGGCATGATATTGGCAAACCGTTAATTTGATACTGGCCAATTTGGATGGTTATGGCTTATTGTATTTGTACATTTGTTTGTCAAATTATGAGTGCCTTGATTATTGTGTAGCACAATACCAAATCCCTCTTGCCAGGAGTCTCTTCTGTTTATGATTAATTAAAAGATTGAATTCACTGTGATGGTATTTAAATTATCTTTTCCTCGTCTGAGAAAATCAAGCTTTGGTGTTTTGTTAGGTGTGTTTTTGTCTCTATTAATAAGCCAAACTTCATTCGGTATAGGAATAGTAAAAAATGATACAGCTTTTGTGACCGCAAAACTTAATCAAGCTGAGAATCTCCTAAATCAAAGAAACTATAATCCGGATCATGTGCTTGATATTCTGGTAGGGGTAAATGAGTTAATTTCTAAAAAGGAGATGACCTCTTTTCAACCTCGACTAAACTTGCTGTTTGGTGATCTTTTCTCAAAGTCTAATAGTATTGATAAAGCCCTTGAGAACTATTTCAACGCATTGGAGTGGTCAACTAAGAATAGTGTAAGTAAAACAGGCCTTGTTGGTGATTGCTCAATTGAGGTGGCAAAGATCTTATCTAGAATTGCAGGATGCTATTATGATCTTAAGGATTATAACAGAACCATGGAGTACTTTAATAAGGCTCTATCATGCCTTGATAATCTGCCGGTTCAGACCCATGAGAGTAAAGAGAAGAGAATAACAATGCTTGTTAATATCGGATCTACCTATTTGAGTAAAGAGGCTTTTGATAAAGCCCTTATCTATTTTAATAAAGCTCGTGATGAGAATGACCTTTATGGAAGCAAAACGATTCTTGCTGCTATACTTAATAATCTGGGTATTGTTTATGCAGCCACAGAGCGATACTCGTTAGCTGAAAAGTATTATAATCAGTCACTTCAAATACGAACATCTTTTAAAGACACGGTGGGTATAGCTCAGGTGTACAATAACCTCGGCGACTATTTTATCAAGATAAAAAACTATAGACAAGCTGCTTACTATCTTGAAGAGGCTTATAATTTAAGTATCAAGAGTCATATGCTTAGTTCACAACTGATAGCAACGGGGCTTCTTTCAGATGTTTACGAGATAGAGGGTGATGTTAATAAGGCACTCCATTTTTTTAAGAAGTATAAGGCTCTTCATGATTCTATAGTCTCTTCTGAGCAGATAAAGAATGTAACCAAACTTGAACTGGAACATCATTATGCGGCACTTGAAAAGGATCTGCAAAATCAGAAGATATTGGCCGTTGAGGCTCAGCAAAAGAAAACCTTTGCCATTCTTGTTATTGCCTTGGTTCTCCTTTTCTCTTTTCTTATGGTTTGGCAAAGATATCGGCATCAAAAGGTCAGGATCAAGCAAACGGTACTCGAAAATGAGGGACTTGAGCTTAAAAGCGAGAAGCTTTCTCTTGAAAACAAAAACCTTGAAATGGAGCTTGAATTCAGAAATAAGGAGCTTGCCACTCACGTAATGTATCTTGTAAATAAAAATGAATTTATCGGCACTGTTTCGCAACAACTTGCCGAGCTGGGAAAGCAATCAGATGCTGCTACTAAAAAGAGCCTGCTGGATATAATCAGGACTATGAGGAGCAATATCGATAAGACAATCTGGAATGAGTTTGAGGTTCGTTTTCAGAATGTTCATCAGGATTTCTACAAGAAACTTAGTGATCTTTATCCTGATCTTACCCCGAATGAGATTAAACTCTGTGCATTCTTACGCCTTAATATGTCTTCGAAAGATATTTCCGCCATAACGTTTCAGTCGCCTAAGAGTATCATGGTTGCCCGCACGCGCTTAAGAAAGAAAATGAGCCTTGATCGTGATGAGAATCTGGTAGCTACACTTCAGCAACTTTAGTTATCCTGCTGAAGCATGGTAATGTAATGTTTTCGTTACATTAAAGTGACCTTCCTGTAGTTGGTTCTGCCGAATTAAGTAGGGGTGTTGGCTTGTCATGTCGCTGTTTTCTTATATATTCATGGATGTTTTACGCTTGTGATATACTGATGTGTTTATCTTTGTTATTGATTAACCCTAATTATTAAGCCCTATGACATTGGAAAAACAGTATTCGTGGTTGACCAAAGAGAATGGCCCCAGAATGTTAAAGGTTGCCCTCGATCTTTATGGCGTAGTAGAGACACCCGGTAAAGCGAATAATAAGGTTATTCTTGATTGGGCCAGCGAGATTGGTGGTAAAGTAGATGATTTATATAAGGCTGATGAAATCCCCTGGTGTGGATTGTTCATGGCGATAGTGGCAAAACGAGGAGGTAAGGCTGGTGTCAAAGATCCTTTATGGGCATTAAACTGGGGTGCCTTTGGTGTTTATACTCCTGTTCCAATGCTTGGTGATGTGCTTGTTTTTGTCAGAAAAACCTCAGATGGCAGAAAGGCAGGCCATGTTGGTCTTTATATAGGCGAGGATGATGATTGTTACCATGTATTAGGTGGTAACCAGAGTGATAAAGTGTGTATCACCAGAATAGCTAAGGATAGACTCTACACTAGCAGAAGGCCGGCATACCATGTACAACCCTCTAATGTTAGGGTGGTAAAATTACATGCCGATGGCAAAGTGTCGGAAAACGAACAATAAGAGAATCACAGCCTGTACCCCACTCCCTCTTATCGTGGGAAAAGATCGTCAACCTGTTGTTGAGATAATTTGCCAATAGGGTATAGGTTATCAGCCTTGTCGTAATAGGGAGTATGTTTATAGATCCATTGTAGTTGTTCCCATTGGTTATCCTTTAGCGATGGATTGGCCGATAACCAATCGTCAAACCTTTTTCCTGACTTCGACATAGGGACATTCTAAATGAAGGCCAAAACACTTCATCAAAAAATCTGGTAAAAGAAGAGATTT
>MTLE01000325.1_pt1 | contig 13899 bp, 13 predicted proteins | sample 1982461 | NCBI WGS metagenome assembly MTLE01 (sample SAMN05712605, study PRJNA340218) | biofilm metagenome | isolation source: sample SPL anode biofilm adapted to -200 mV | place: USA | collected 2012-02-03
GCAGAAGGATAAAGAAGGAATGTATCAAGGCTGGTGAGCAAACAAGACAGCAGAGCACAACGTATATCTGGCAGGGCGCCACGCTGGCGGAAGAACAGACAACCATCGGCACAGCAACCGAAGTAACAAGATGGCACTTCGAGCCGGGCACGTTCCATTCGATAGCCAAGGAGACAGGCGGCAACTTCTACCCGATAGTAACCGACCACCTGGGCACGCCCAAGGAGTTGTTCGATACCAACGGCAATTGCGTCTGGCTGGCGGAACAAGGCCTGTGGGGTGCGACCGAGGTTTCCTTTGCCAAGAAGGCCGAAAACTATAAACCGATTGTTGATTGCAACCTGCGATTCCAGAACCAGTGGGAGGACAAGGAAACCGGGCTATACTATAACCTGAACCGGTATTATGATCCGGACAGCGGGCAATATCTGTCAACAGACCCGATTGGCCTGCAAGGCGGACTGAGGACCCACGGCTATGTCCATGATCCGATGCAGTGGGTCGATCCGTTGGGGTTGGAGGGGTGTGGGAAAAGTGAGGTATTTCGAACTGGCGCTAACATAACACCACGAAGTGACGCATTAAAATATAGAACAATTGGTAGGGGCGGGCGTACATTCGTTTCTAAACCGAGTGAGATTACAAAAATTATTGGGAAATTACCAAAGGATGATCGCGTGAGAATTTCGAGTGCGCAAGCCCGTGCTCTAGAAAACTCTCTGGGGCTCAAACCAAACTCGTTAGAACCAATAAACATCTTATCCATCGTCAAGAATGTTCCTAATCGTGCACCAGTCTCTCCTATAACTGGAAACGCATTATTTAAGGGTGGTGGAGCAGGTCTTCCAGGTGGTGGATCTGAACTTACGATCCAAGGGATTCCAAGTGCAGGTGGACCAGGGATTCGGCAAATAATTTTGGAGGTAGGCCCATGAAGAAACCTCAACAAGTAGTTAGAGATGGTTGGAACTTAGAGTGCATATTCTGCAAAGAAGCTATACGCTATACTTATTTAGTAAATTGGTTGCTTCCAGCTCCTTTTTTTTATTCTGATAAAAGCAATGATGTTTTGCTACGAAAAAGTGATGAACTAGTCGCGCAAAAACTTTGTGAAAATAACAAGCCAGAACTTACTGAATTAGAAAAACTCTGGCATGTTTTTTTAGAATCTGCACCTCCTGCTCCAAATGGTGGTCATTTTTCTTTTTGGTCAAATGTAAAATGTCCTTTTTGTAAAAAGGAATTCCCATACAACAATGGTATACGTGATTTAAATGTACGAATTTATGAATCAAAAATAGTGTTAATTGATGGGGCAATTGTGGTTGGTGACGATAATAAAGAAACTTGGCAAATCAAAGTAAATCTGACTCATTGAAATAATTTACAAGGTTTAGACATTGATATCTTGACAGTATCAAATACAGAAAGCTCTTTTAAAGAATGAAACAGAGGGCAGCCCACGACATTGGACATAAGGAAATGAAAAAACCCCAGATGCTCAGCCTAGCTACAATAAGAAAACGAGTTAAAGAGCTAGCAAAGTTGGTCAATGCACCCAAAGAGTTGACTAGAGTGGCTGGTAGTCCGGATTGGATGGGAGGTATGTATGTTGAAGTTGATGACAAAGGATATCATTATGTAAATTCTGAGCGCGGCAAGGAATATGAAAGGCATACCACGAAAGATATTCAAGAATTATTGTATTGGTTACTTAAAGATATTACGAGTCAGATCGCCTCAGATCATGAATTATTAAATAGGATACTTTACGCTGATTCACGAAGGTTATGGTTCAAAAAATGGGTTGAGCTGATGGGTATAATCGATCCAGAATTTCAAAATAAATTAGAAGTTGAGTTAAATCAAACTTTGAAAGAGGCTCCATACAGGGATGAGAAAGGCTATAAAGATGTAAGTGGTTAAAATGATAATTCATAGGAGTCAGGCACTGACATCCTTAACTTATTGTCGTTGTACCTGGAGGAATACCTATGGGGCCAGCACAATGCAAAATTCACGGAGTACATGAATTTACATTGACATCACCTCTGATCTCATTTGCTATAGAGCAAAAAGATGCTTTAAAAAATATTATTATATGCCCAATTAAAATTGAATCATATGGTAAGGTTTTTGAGTATTATGTTGACTCTCATTTTTTACAACAATTTGGAATTCAAATTGATAACCATTTTATCTATTTTAAAGACAGGAATAAAGAGACTAAACAACTTAATGATCGGCTGATAATTCGCCGTATTATTAGAGACATGATAAGCGTATGTCCAATCTGCTTACAAGTTGTTATTTCTGAACTATCATCAAATGATCTCTAAAATCTCATTGCAGTAGTCCTTATTACTTGCATAAATATGTCAGGAGTCACTAAGTACTGCTACAAATATTCAAAGTCGCGCCTAATCCAGATGCTCCTAGAATAAACCAGTGAGGTAAAAAATGAATAATTATATCGTTCCTGAAATCTCCCTTGATGTCGAAGCACTGAAAGACGCATTGGTCCAACAGTTGCCCGCCGGTTACAAGATCAAGATTCCGCCTTTGAACCGCAAATGCCTTCGCATCATCAAATCCTTCGGAATTGTTTCGGAAGTTAGTCTGAGTCCGGACAAGATCATCGTTCACAATGCCATGCCTATGTATGCAGCACTTGCTACCCTCTTTTGCCTGCCTTTCGGCATATATCTTATAGCCAAAATGAAGGATGGAGAAGCGCTCAGATCTTCGGTTCACGATATTATTACACGTACTACGAAGAAACAGTGACAAGAAAGATCAAGCGACAATTCCAGTTAAATACGACCATAAACACTCCATTCAATTTCACCCCCCATACAGAAACCCACCCTGATTGAAGCCCTGCTGAAAAAGTATTCGGTCAATTATTCTCCAGATTATTTTATTAATTTTCTCTTATTTTATATCATCTTATGTTATTGTCTCCCGCATAAAATTCTTGAAGGGAAGAAGACCAATGGCAACCATACTCAACCGGAATATCCGCTTAATGCTGCTCATCGGCTCAGTACTGATGATGTCGGCGTGCACAAAAGTCAACACCGCAGATACTGTTGCCGCAAAAACCGATGAAACAGCCCGCGCCACCATGGATAAGGGGAAATCGGATTCATCCCATTCCCTGCAACAAACCGGCGCAACGCCTGCGGCGACTGAACAGGTCAATTCCGCAGATAAAGCGGCTACAGTCAATACCAACCTCCCCAAGACAGTCACCTCAAGAATCACACCGAAAGAACCCTTCGTGAACGTCAGGAAAGCCCCTTCGCTAAAAAGCAGGCCCAGGGCCGTGCTGGCTGGTGGCCAGCATGTAGAGATACTGGAAGAAAAGAATGATTGGGTAAAAATCAAATGGCAGAAAGGTAATGCCGTGAAGCAGGGTTGGCTAAAGAAGAGATTTGTGGAAAGCTCGGCCGAAAAATAGCGCGACTGCGGCCAAAACTGGTTGGTACGTCCGACGCTGCTGCCCGGATGCAAAAACAAATCACCTGCAAAGGAATAGCCCCGCATGCTCACCGTTGACATCAAAAACCTGCTCAATCTGCTGACAGCCCACTGCACCCGCGCCTTGGAAGGGGCGGCCGGTCTCTGCGTTTCTCGCACTCACTACGAGGTAACGGTGGAACACCTGCTGGCCAGACTCCTGGAAGACCCCCAGGGCGACCTGCCGCTGATCCTGCGCCATTTCGACGTCGATCCGGCCGCGGTCATACGGGGAGTGGAGCAGACCATCGAGCGGTTGAACACGGGCAACGGCGGCAAGCCGGTGTTCTCGCCGGTGCTGATCCAATGGTTGCAGGATGCCTGGCTGATCTCCTCCATTGATCTTGCGGACGACCGCATCCGTTCCGGGGCTTTGCTGGCCGCTTTGCTGGCTAAGCCGCTCCAGTTGGCCGAAGGAAACTACGTGGACAGCCTGCGTGCCATCAGCCGGGATACGCTGCTGAAGCAGTTCGGCGGGATTGTGCATAGTTCCATCGAAAATACCGCTGCCGGGAAAAGGCCGGTTCTGGAAGAGACAGCCCCAACCGGCGCCACTGCTTTGAAAAAGTTCTGCACCGATTTCACCTGTAAAGCCGCAGCCGGAGAGATCGACCCGGTCTTTGGACGGGACACGGAAATCTCCCAGATGATCGACATCCTGGCGAGACGGCGCAAGAACAATCCCATCGTGGTCGGAGAAGCCGGGGTCGGGAAAACCGCAGTGGTGGAAGGGCTGGCCCTGCGTATTGTTCAGGGCGATGTCCCGGATCTTTTGCGCGGCGTTTCCATCCTTGGGCTCGACATGGGACTGCTGCAGGCCGGTGCCGGGGTGAAGGGCGAATTCGAGAATCGCCTAAAATCGGTGATCAGTGAAATAAAGGCTTCACCAAAACCGATTATCCTCTTTATCGACGAGGCCCACACCATGATCGGCGCCGGAGCCCAGGCAGGCGGCGGCGATGCCGCCAATCTGCTGAAACCGGCCCTGGCTCGGGGGGAATTGCGCACTATCGCCGCCACAACCTGGTCGGAATACAAAAAATACTTTGAAAAAGATGCCGCCCTGGCCCGCCGTTTTCAGCCGGTCAAGTTGGACGAGCCGTCGGTGGAGACAGCAGTGCTGATTCTGCGCGGCTTGAAGGATAAATATGAAGAAGCGCACGGAGTGGTTGTGCGCGATGATGCCATTATCGCTGCCGCCGAGCTTTCCGGCAGATACATCTCCGGACGGCAATTGCCGGACAAGGCGGTGGATCTGCTGGACACCAGCGCTGCCCGCATAAAAATCCTGTTGACCTCCAAGCCGTCTGCAGTCGAAGACCTGGAGCGATCCATTCAAGCTCTGGAGCGGGAGAAGAAGGCACTGGAAAGAGACGGCCTGCACGGGGCAACGATTGAGCCAGTGCGTAAACAGGGGTTGGAGGAACAGCTCGGCAAACTGGGTACGGCACTGAACGATTTGACCGTGCGCTGGAAGAAAGAGCAGGAGCTGGCTCACCGTCTGGTGGAATGTCGCAAGGAGTTGTGTCTTCAAGCAGCCCAAGACGGTGTGGAAGAGCGGACAAAGGAGCTAAAGGGTGAAATTGCAGCCCTGACTGCCAGTTTGACGCAACTTCAGGCCGGTTCCCCGCTGGTCCGGATCGAGGTTGATCCTGATGTAGTCGCCAAGGTGGTATCCGACTGGACCGGTATCCCGCTTGGCAAAGTGCTGCGTGATCAGGCAAACAACGTCATGAATCTGGAGAACGACCTGAAGAAACGGGTCAAGGGACAGGACGAGGCCATCCGGATGATCGGCGAGACGATTCGCGCCGCCAAGGCCGGCCTGAACGATCCGAGCCGCCCCCAAGGCATCTTCCTGCTTGTCGGGCCTTCCGGCGTCGGAAAGACCGAGACCGCCCTGGCCGTGGCAGATCTTCTGTTCGGCGGCGACCGTTTTCTGACGACAATCAATATGAGCGAGTTTCAGGAGGCGCATACCGTCAGTCGCCTGATCGGGTCGCCTCCCGGCTATGTCGGCTTTGGCGAAGGTGGAGTGCTGACCGAGGCCGTCCGCAGGCAGCCTTATTCCGTGGTACTGATGGATGAGGTGGAAAAGGCGCATCTGGACGTAGTCAACCTGTTCTACCAGGTTTTTGACAAGGGAAGCCTCTCCGATGGCGAGGGGCGTGAAATCGATTTCAAAAATACCGTACTTTTCCTGACCAGCAACCTGGCATCCGATGTTGTCAGCCAGTTATGCTCAGGTGCTGAAAGGCCGACAGCAGGGACATTGGCCGAGGCTATCAGGCCCATTCTTTCCCGTCATTTCAAGCCGGCCCTGCTGGCACGCATGACGGTCACCCCATTTTTCCTGCTCGATCCAAGCTTTATGAAGGAAATTGTCACACTCCGGCTGAAAAAACTCGCGGCCCGTCTGTTTGAAAGCAACAAAATGCAGCTTTCCTATACCGGCGAGGTGGTGGAATGCATAGCAGACCGTTGCACTGAAGTGGAGACCGGAGCCAGAAATATCGACCACATAATGCGCGGTACTATCCTGCCGCAACTTTCGGAAAAAATTCTTACGCAGATGGGAAATGGCAAATTGCCTGCTTCAGTCCAGTTGGGAGTAGGGACGGACGGTAATTTCAGTTTTGCTTTCTCGGATCGGATAAAACCGGCAAAATCGAAGAAAAAGAGAGCACGATGATTGAGGACTATCTTAGAAAAGTTGACTCGACAAAATCGGTAACGCCTTTTATATCATTCAAATCAAGAACCGGTACATCCAAATTGAGGCCTTCGTCGCTTGCCACGGCAACAAGCATGGGATCGTGATGTTCGCCGCGGCAAAGAAGTGTCGGACTGCGCTCTTGTCTATGGACCTCGATCTTGGGCAGAGAGCTCATCTTGAAGCCTTCGGTAAGCACGATATCAACATCCGGAAAATACGCGGCAATCAGTTCTTCTAGCGGTGGTGACAGCTCGTGTTTTTTTACCAGGGCTAGTTTTTCCGGAGACGTGATCAGCATGGTGTCTGCTCCAGCCGCAGTAAGCCGGTAAGAATCTTTGCCGGGGTGATCTATGTCAAACCGATGAGCATCATGTTTAATAACCCCTACCTTATATCCCCGATTTTTTAATTCCCTTATAACCTGCTCCAACAGCGTTGTTTTCCCCGTATTGGATTTTGCGACAAATGCAACCGCCTTAACGTACATAACGAACTCTCCGCAAGCTTATTTGATTATATATGTAATTTTGAATGTAATCCAAAGGAACGCCATACGCAAAGGAAAAGCTGCATTATTTTGATCTTGGTCATGTAATATCTCATGTGTTGGAGGCATGATGGCACTCATGGAAACACTTACGAAACAGCAAAAAATGGATATCAGGCTGATTGGGAAGTTCGTAGAAGTATACTGCGCCGGCAAGCATGGCACAAGCCCGCGTTCCATCTTCAAGCTGCCGGCCATGCCAAGTGGGCGCCGGTTATGTCCCGAATGCATGGCCTTTATGGAGTATGCCGTGGACAAGCGGATAAAATGCCCCCTGGAGGCGGAGAAACCAAGCTGCAAAAAATGCCGCGTCCACTGCTACGCTCAAATGCAGCGGGAAAAGGTGCGGGAAATCATGGCCTACTCGGGCAGGCGGCTGATGCTGCGGGGCAGGTTGGACTATGTCTGGCATTATTTCTTCTGATCCGCAACTCCCCTTGACTACAGGGAAGGCAGGGGAGGGGTTACGACACCGGAACCGATCGAGATCCGAGAAAAACATCGCAAAAACAAATACACAAAGGAGTACATCATGCTGAGAAACATCGTAAAAATAGACCAGGAAAAATGTGACGGCTGCGGATTGTGCGTACCCTCCTGCGCCGAGGGGGCCATCAAGATCATCAACGGCAAGGCAGTGCTGGCGGCGGACAACCTGTGTGACGGCCTGGGTGCATGCCTGGGAGAGTGCCCTCGGGACGCCATAACTATCGAGCAACGGGAAGCCGACGTCTTTGATGAGGCAGCCGTTGAAAAGCATATGGCGGAACAGGCAAAACCAGCGCCTACCCACAACCATGCGGTCCCCGGCCATCACCATCACGCCGGTGGCGGCTGTCCCGGTTCCCGCGCCATGAGCTTTGCCCGGCCGCAAGCGCAAACCCAGAGCGAATCAGCCCCTGCCAGCCGCCAGAGCCAACTTGGGCAGTGGCCGGTACAGCTGCACCTGGTATCCACAACCGCACCCTACTTTCAGGGCGCCGACCTGCTGATCACCGCAGACTGCGTGCCTGTGGCCTATGCCGGCTACCACGAGGATTTCCTCAAGGGACGGGCGGTCGTGATGGGCTGTCCCAAGCTGGACGATAATCAGTTCTATCTGCAGAAATTGACCGAGCTGTTCTCAAAATCGGACGTTAAAAGCATCACGGTGCTGAAGATGGAGGTGCCCTGCTGCGGCGGCATTGCCATGGCGGCCCGCCAGGCCCTTGCAGCCAGCGGCAAGGAGATTCCTTACCGGGAGGTCACTATCGGCATTCACGGGGAGATCAAAGGGTAACTTCATCTGATTACACTTTCAAATCAAAGATGAGTTCGGATTCGGCAAGGATTGAGACGACAAAGCACACGAATCAGTGTGTTGAGGAGCCAAAGAAGAGCCGGACAAGACAGTGCTTTGACTTGGAACGGAAACATACATAACCGGATTCAAAATTCCCCTGTTCAAAGCAATTGCAACAGGGGAATTTTTTTTGTATAGGTCGTTTTGTATATAGCGTTTTATAATTAGATAATATAAACTTGTTTAAATTTTTCAGGAGGATACCAACATGGGCCGGATGCACCTGGATTTGATAGTACGGTTAACCTTTGCAATAATTGTATTGGTATCGATTTCAATCTTTTCAGGATGCGGTGAACAAACATCGACGACGCAGGGAGATACATCAGGCAGTACAACTGGCACCGTAAAAGAAGTCGATGGATTACCAGCCCGGGGAATACAAACGGTCACAACCCCGCCGGCCAAAGCGGTGTTCGGAATGATCTACATCGACGCTACGACCAATCGTGAATACATCTATGACGGCTCCCAGTGGGTACCTCACGACACATCGGTTGACGACTACTACAAGACAACATCTGCGAAGACATCTGCCAACAAGTCCGTTGTGCTGCCTGCCGCTGGCGCTTGCACCTTACCTGACTGCAATCCGGACGGCGCTCATCTGAAGCATGTCGGAACCAACTATGCCAATATCGGATGCACAAGCTGCCACGTACCGGTTATGGTCAACAGCAACTTCGATCATTTCTCCTGGTTTGCCCAGGATGGGCCCGCCGTCATCAAACCTTCGCCGACCAACCCAAATCCACCCCTGCCATCCTTTGACGCCATAACTAATACTTGCTCCAACATAGCGTGTCACAGCGTTTCTGCAGGCACGTTCAGCTACTATTTCCCCGGTGGCGACGGAGAGCCGGTTCTCAACGCGATCAACTACGGCTCCAATGCAACCGGCAATATTACGCCATCCTGGTACACGCTTATCGTCGGCGATGCCTGTGCAACTTGCCACCCCAACCCTCCCGCCAATGGCTCTAACGGTTCCAACGTGTGGCATAGCGGCTTCCATGCCGGAGGCAGCACGGCCGCATCGAATCAATGCCAGTTCTGTCACCCCGATGCGTACGGTTCGAACGGCAAAGGCACTTCGATCACCAACCCGTTAATGCACGGCGATGGTGTTGTTCAGGTACAGGCCAGGTTCAGCTCCCGCTGTTTCGGTTGCCACTGATTTTTGTTGTTGGTTTTTCTGCATCAAGCTGCGGAAGACAGCCAAGAGGTGTTTAGCAGACTGCCGGGAATCATTCGGCGGGGTCGTTGCAAATAAAGCGCCGGCAGATGTCCGGGCGCCTCTCGTAGATGCTGCATTTGCCGTCAACCAGGAATTCGCAGTTATAGTCGATCACCAGGCGCGGACGGCCAATCATTGAAAAGTGCAGCCGTTTGGCCCCCAGGCTATGGAGCCTCTCCAACTCCTCCATGGAGAGTTCCACATCGGAAAAAGAGCGGCAGCAGGCGCCGTCACAGGCGAGGCAACGCTCGCCGCCATCCATGCAGTGGTCCAGCAGGGTGCCGCGTATATTCGCCGAGCAGTTGCCGGGTACTGTCATTGTTGCCTCCCATATCGGGTAACCAGTGGTTGGGTTGATGCAGGGTTTTTCAGTGTGTTTCCTGAGTGAACCCCTGCCGCCAGTTGTAGGCGGCCAACTGTGCCGCCAGTAATTGGGAACGCGGGATATTCGTTTTTTCCACCAGCTCATGGAGTTCGCCAAAGTTGGATTGTTCCAGGGTTTCCGCCAGCGACAGCAGAAGTCCCAGTTCCCCACTGCGGTCGAGCAGGGCAGAGACTATCTCGTCGCTGGGGTGCAATTCCTTGACGATCTCTTCAATGGATGTTTCGAAAAGGATATCCATGAGTGACAGGATGCCGGTCATAAAGGCCGCTTCAACCTTGTCGCTGCCGGCGGCAAGACCATGCTGCTCCATGATCAGGCATTCCATCAGGCGTCCCCGGACGGCAGCCATCTCCAGCAGGGGGCTGTTGATTCCCCGGCAATCCGAACTGGCAAAGATAGCCAGTTGGACCCAATGGCGCAGCTTGCTGATCCCCAGGATCATGATGGCGTGACGCAGGCTTCTTATCTTTTCCCTCAGCCCCAGGTGTACCGAATTCACCAACTTCAACAGATTGTAGGAAAGTTCCGGGGTCTCCCGGAAGACATCCTCAACCTCGTCCAACCTTTTGTCATCCCACAGGTAGGCCAAAAGCCGCAGCATGGCAATGGCCGAAGGCTTGATCCCCTTCCGCTGGAGCACGACCGGCCTTTCGAAAAAATAGCCCTGGAACAGGTCAAAACCCAGTTCCATGCAATCCTGGAACTGCTCCACGGTTTCCACGCGCTCCGCCAGGATCTTTAACGGGAACCGGCGCAACCCGGCAACGATGTCCGGCAACAACTCCGGAGGTGTCTCCAGGATATCGATCTTGACAATATCCACGTTCGGATAAAGTTCGTCATGCACCGGGGCGTAGACATGATCGTCAAGGGCAATGCGATACCCCCTGAGCCTGAGGTCCCGGCACCGCTCGATGACCGCCTCGGTCAGGTTCACCGTTTCCAAGAGTTCCAGGATGGCCTGCTCGCAGGGCAAAATCTCGATAAGGTCGGTCATCAGCACATCCATGGTGACATTGATAAACCCGGCCTTGTCCCCCAACACCTCACGAAAGCCGAACCCGGACAGGGCGCTGGTGATGACGCTCGTACAGGCATGGTTCTGGCTGTCGTATTCACTCATGTTCTTTTCCGACGAACGGAACAACAGTTCAAAACCTATGATCTCCTGTTGGCAATCAAAGATCGGCTGCCTGCCCAAAAAGAACGTGTCCTGTAAGCTGGTTGTGTCACTCATGGCGGTTGAAAGGAATCTTTCCATGGATTTGCCGACTTCGGAAAAACTTTGTACCGATAAACTATAACACGTGTAACCGGCAACCCAAAACAAACTTTGCGCCAAAATCCAGAAACTGCGCCGGCAGTATCCCAAACGGCACTGCCGCGTCACTTGCCGAAAGGCCCTTCCCTATGCTACAAAGGAACCATGCTCCAGCTAATAAACCTGTCCAAAGACTTCGCAGGCACACCTCTATTCACCAACATTTCCTGGCACCTGAAAAAAGGGGAGCGGGTAGCACTGGTCGGTGAGAACGGCGCCGGCAAATCCACACTGATGAAGATTATCGCCGGATTGGCAGAGTCCTCCGATGGCGAGATCCAGTTTGCCCGCGGAGCCCGAGCCGCCTACCTTCCCCAGGATGGCATCGTCACCTCCGGCTGCCTGTTATTCCATGAGGCACGTTCCGCTTTCGGTGAACTGTTGGCCATGGAGGAGGAACTGCATTGCTTGGGCCAGGAATTGGAGCACTTGCCCCACGATGCTCCTGAACACGAACAGATGCTGCATCGCTATGGCGAGTTGCAGGAGCAGTTCCGGCATCGGGGCGGTTACACCATGGAGTCCGAAATCGGCACCGTGCTGAAGGGCCTCGGCTTTTCCCAGGACGACTGGTATCGGGATTGCGGGGAATTCTCCGGCGGCTGGCAGATGCGCATTGCCCTGGCGCGGCTGCTTCTGCAGCGTCCCGATGTGCTGCTGCTGGATGAGCCAACCAACCACCTGGACATCGAGGCCCGCAACTGGCTGGAGGAGTATCTCTGCTCCTATCCCGGTTCGGTGATCCTGGTCTCTCACGACCGCTTTTTCATGGACCAGGTCTGCAGCCGCATTGCCGAGGTCTGGAACCATGTCATTTCAGATTACCATTGCAGTTATTCGCGTTATCTCGTGCAACGTGAAGAGCGCGTTTCAGCCCTGCGGGAAGCCAAGCGCATCCAGGATGAAGAGGTGGAGAAGACCGAGGATTTCATCCGCCGCTTCCGCTACCAGGCTAACAAGGCCTCGCTGGTCCAATCGCGCATCAAGCAGCTTGAGAAGGTTGAACGTATTATCATTCCCCCGGAACGGAAACGCATTCGTTTCAGCTTTCCGGATGCCCCCAAGAGCGGCAAGACCGTGATGGAATTGAAGGGGCTGACAAAAGCCTACGACAGCCACACCGTGCTGGACAGGATTGACTTCGTGGCTGAAAAGGGGGAGCGCATCGCCCTGGTCGGCCACAACGGTGCCGGGAAATCAACGCTGATGTCCGTGCTGGCCGGCTCCACCTTCCAGGCCGGCGAACGGATAGTCGGCCACAATGTGGTCATGGACTACTTTGCACAGGATCAGGCCAATGTGCTGGATGCCGGCCGCAGCGCCTGGGACGAGCTCTACGCCGACGCACCGTATGACATGGTGCCCAAGTTGCGGGATATCCTGGGCGCTTTCCTCTTTTCGGGCGACGACATCCACAAGAAGGTGGGGGTGCTGTCCGGCGGAGAGCGCAACCGGCTGGCCCTGGCCAAGATGCTGCTGCGCCCCTCCAACCTGCTGCTGATGGACGAGCCGACCAACCACCTGGACCTGTTCAGCAAAGAGGTGCTGCTGGATGCGCTTAAATCCTTTGACGGCACGGTGGTGTTCGTCTCCCATGACCGTTATTTCGTCAATGGCCTGGCAACGCGCATTGTGGAGGTGGAAGGGGGGCGGCTGGAAAATTATTACGGCGATTACGAATATTATCTGGAGAAGAAGGCACAGGTTTCCGCAGAGACACCGCTTGCGGGTGCCCAGCGATCCCAAGGCCAAACCGGCCGGGGACAAGACACGCCCCTGCGAGACACGGATTCCGCACCTGCCCCGTTACCGCCTGTAAACAAGGAAGACCGCCTGCGCGACCGCGAGGAGCAAAAGCGTATCAAGCGCGAGGAACAGGCTCGCCAGAAAAAGATGGGTGAGGTCGAGACCGAGATCAGCCGCACCGAAAAGGAGATCGCCCGCCTGGAGGATGAGATGAACTCGCCCGGCTTTTTTGACGACCCGCAACGGGGCGCCGAGGGGGGCGAACAACACGCGGCGCTCAACGAAAGGCTGGAGAAGCTGTATGAAGAATGGGAGGGATTATCCGGATAACTTCACGCAACCACTGGATTCAATCCATGCAATCAACTCCTTGTCGCAAAGACGAACCGTTTTCCCGGCAAATCTGATCACGCCTTGGTAACAGTAAAAATCCCCATCATCCGGCCCTTCGGGGCACCTTGCCCCATCTGTAAATCTTCAAACTCCACCACAAGATACCTTCGCAAAATGAATAGGTTGGCCACTTAGCCGGTATGATTACATTTTTTTATTTAGTTTGATTCTATTAAATTTATCTGATTTAATGCGCCCGTTTGTCTGGTCCTTTCTGGCGATACTATATGCAAAGAGTGCTTCAGTTCTACTGTTAGTATCCACGCATAACAATCCTCGCTAACCCCTGGAATCACAAACAAAAAACCGCCACATACGTGCGACACGGGCCGGTTGTGCTTCTCTGCAACCGGCTGATGGCGTGCCAAGTATCGCTTGTGCCACGTTTGAAGGAGTTCAAATATCGCGGGATATTGCCACAACCGGAAGGAGGTGAACAAAACTGGCCGCATCTCGCACTGTCGCAACAAACACAAACTTAAAAAGGAGTATATACATGCAGTCCATTAGCAAATGGATTTCGTTCACATTCATGCTCACCCTCATCCTTTGCCTCAGCGCCGTTACTGCACTTGCTGCCAACGGCACTTTAGCGGGCAAGGTCACCATTTCCGGCACATCGACAACCATCAAGGGAGCGGCGCTCACCGTGGTCGGTACTCCGGGGGCCTACACGGCCACATCGTCCAA
>MTLE01002698.1_pt3 | contig 13880 bp, 8 predicted proteins | sample 1982461 | NCBI WGS metagenome assembly MTLE01 (sample SAMN05712605, study PRJNA340218) | biofilm metagenome | isolation source: sample SPL anode biofilm adapted to -200 mV | place: USA | collected 2012-02-03
GTAAATCGGATGTATTAAATATGAGAAAAAAAGGAAGCTGACAAAGATAATCAATATATATATGCTATTGCTAAAGACAAGGACGATCTTACCTGTGTTGTCGTATTTTATATTGGAGATATTATTAAGGATTTAATATAACTTTATTATCAATACAGTTGTGCTTAATAGCTGATTTTGTACGATTTTTCAAATGTGACGTAAATGTGACGATGTTTTTTTTGCTCTTTAAAGACTAAATTGCTATGTTTGAATGATTAAAATTTCTGATATGTTTTTTGATGAAAAATACTGAAATGAAAAACTACTAAATATGAAACGAAAAGAAACCTGTTTGTGCCTTTGTTTACTAATGATTTTATTCATTGCTTGTTCCGGTGAAAAGAAAAAAGAAGACTCCGAAAAAGGAGTGGAAACGGTGTTGCCTGATATTAAAAACGAAGTTACCGTCATCCCATTGCGTAAGCAGGTTTTTAATCACGAGTTAGTAAGTAATGGGAAGGTGGCTGCTCTGGGCTTTGCTGATCTTCACTTCCAAACGGCTGAAGTGATTGTACATATCTGGGTGAAGAATGGCGATAAAGTGCGCAAAGGACAGAAGCTGGCTGAACTGGATAAATTTCGATTGGGCAATAAACTGTTACAGGCAAAGAATGCACTCGAAAAAGCACGCTTGGAATTACAAGACGTACTCATTGGACAGGGGTATGCAGCGAAGGATTTCGAGAAGGTACCGGACGCAACTATGAAGTTGGCAAAGGTAAAGAGTGGATATGATCAGAGCAAGGCTGATTATGATTTGGCATTGTACGAAGAACAACATGCTACGTTAGTTGCTCCCTTTGATGGAACAGTGGCTAATCTTTTTTCTAAACCAATGAATGTAGCAAGTACTGCCAATGTGTTTTGTACACTGATGGATACCCGGAGTATGGAGGTGGATTTCTCCGTACTGGAAAGTGAACTGCCGCTGTTAAAGAAAGGAGATAAAGTGCAGATAACTCCTTTTGCAGATGTATCTGCCCTGCATGAAGGAAGCATTGCGGAGATTAATCCATTGGTGGATGACAAAGGAATGGTAAAGGTTAGGGCGCGAGTAAATGGCAATGCCAAACTTTTCAATGGAATGAATGTGAGGGTGAGTGTGCACCGTTCACTAGGCGAGCAATTGGTGATTCCGAAGAGCGCAGTTGTACTTCGTTCGGGTAAACAGGTGGTCTTTACGCTAAAAGACGGGAAAGCTATGTGGAACTATATACATACGGCTTTGGAGAACGCCGACAGTTATAGTATTGCAGACGGATTGAATGAGGGAGATACGGTGATCGTAACCGGAAACATAAATTTGGCTCACGAAGCACCTGTTTCTGTTGTTAAAAACCTACAGACCGGACGCAAATGATAAAATTCTTAATACAACGCCCTATTGCAGTACTGATGGCGTTTACAGCCTGCTTTATACTCGGTTTGGTAACATACTTCACCTTGCCGGTTTCTTTGTTGCCCGACATATCTATACCCGAAATTACAGTGCAGGTGGCAGTACCCAATACGTCTGCCCGTGAATTGGAGAATACCGTAGTGAAGCCTATTCGTCAACAGTTGATTCAAATAGCGCGACTGAAAGATATGACTAGCGAAACACGTGATGGCGCAGGCATTATAAGGCTTAGTTTTGAACATGGTACCAATACTGATTTAGCTTTTATTGAAGTGAATGAGAAGATCGACGCGGCAATGAACTATCTTCCCAAAGACACGGATCGCCCGAAAGTGGTAAAGGCTAGTGCTACGGATATACCGGTGCTGTATCTCAACTTAACCTTGAAGAGTGATAGTGCTTATACCCAAACGGATGAAAAGGCATTTCTCAACCTGTGTGAATTCGCTGAATCGGTAATCAAACGCCGGATAGAACAGTTACCGGAAGTGTCGATGGTGGATGTTAGTGGATTGCTGCAAAGGCAGTTGCAGATAGTGCCGGATATGAGTAAAATGGCAATGCTGGGATTGTCTATTGAAAATATTGAAGCGGCACTGGAGCGAAATAATATTGAACCGGGAAGCATGACGGTGCGTGATGGTTATTATGAATATAACATCAAGTTTTCAACTCTTCTTCGCACTGCGCAGGATGTAGAGAATATCTATATCCGAAAGGAAGGCCGCATTATACAGCTTAAGGAGTTCTGCAACGTAAGCATTGTACCGGAAAAAGAGAAAGGAATCTCTGTTTCTAATGGGAAACGGGCTGTGACATTGGCTATCATCAAGCAGGCTGATGAAAACATGGATCAGATGAAAGCTTCGTTGACGAGAACTACGGATTATTTTGCCCGCATATACCCCGATATTGAATTTAGCGTGAGCCGCAACCAAACGGAATTGCTGGATTATACAATCTCTAACTTGCAGCAAAACTTATCTCTTGGGTTTCTATTTATCTGCATTGTGGCTGTATTGTTTCTAGGCGATGTGAAATCTCCTTTTATTATTGGACTGAGTATGGTGGTGTCCATCGTAATCAGCTTTTTGTTTTTCTATCTATGCAACATGTCTTTGAATATAATCTCTTTGTCGGGCTTGATACTGGCATTGGGTATGATGATAGACAGCTCTATTATTGTAACGGAGAATATATCGCAATATCGTGAGCGGGGCTATTCGTTGAGAAGGGCTTGCATAACCGGTACTTCTGAGGTTATTACACCTATGTTGAGTTCCTCCTTAACTACTATTGCGGTGTTTGTGCCGTTAATTTTTATGAGCGGCATTGCAGGGGCAATCTTTTTTGATCAGGCATTTTCAGTTACAGTAGGATTGATCGTTTCTTATTTTACGGGAATTATGTTGTTGCCGGTACTGTATATGTTGGTGTATGGTTTGGGGATACGAAGGTTTAACTGGAAGATAAATAATCCGTTAAAGGAGCATACTCTTGATGCTTTTTATGATAGATGGTGTGATTGGGTTTTTGCGCATAAAACTCTTACGGCAGTGTTTTGCATCGTCTCCATACCTCTTTGTGTTGCTTTGTTTTTCTTTATAGATAAGGAAAGAATGCCTAAAATTGATGAGAACGAATTGGTGGTGCGTGTGGAGTGGAACGAAAATATTCATATTGACGAAAACAGAAAGAGGGTAGATGGGCTGTTTCGTGAAATGAAAGATAAGACGGTGGAGCAAACTGCATCCATTGGGCAACAAGATTTTATCCTCAACAGAGAACAAGAACTATCGGCATCTGAGGCTGAATTATACTTTAAAACGGCTGATCCCAAAGAAATTGAGCCTTTACAAAAAGAAGTGTATAAGGTATTAAAGCAGCAATATCCGTTAGCGGTGATTTCTTTTTCGCCTCCTGAAACGGTGTTTGAGAAGCTTTTTACAACGAATGAGGCGGATGTTGTGGCTGAACTTTATGCTCGGAATAAAGAGAAGGCTCCGGCTGCCGGTGAAGTGCGCAAATTGGAAGAACGTTTTGCCGATAATACCGGTGTGGCTCCTACAGGAATTGCTTTTGAAAATCAGTTGAATATTCGCATCAGCCATGAGAAGTTGCTTTTGTATGGAGTATCTAATGATGAACTGTATCGGGAACTGAAGACTATCTTTAAAGAAAATAGTGTTGCTATGCTGCATTCTTATCAGCAGTATCTGCCTATTAATATTGTAGGAAGTGAGAAAACAGTAAATAAGGTGCTGCAAGAAACACTTATACGCACAACGCCTGATAAGGATGGGGCAGTGAATTATATCCCGCTCCGCGAACTGATAACGGTTACTCCGGCTGAAGACTTTAAAAGCATTACAGCAGGTAAAAACGGAGAATACATCCCTTTTCGGTTTTATGATGTGAAGGCTCCCGAAACGTTAATGACGAAAGCAAAGCAAGTGGTAGGAGAGTCGGATGATTGGGACATGGCTTTTTCGGGTAGCTTTTTCTCGAATAAAAAAATGTTGGATGAATTGGTGATCATTCTGTTTGTTTCCATTTTACTGATGTATTTCATTCTGGCGGCTCAGTTCGAGAGTTTCGTGCAACCGTTGATCGTGTTGCTTGAAATTCCCATTGATGTTGCCTTTGCGTTATTGCTGCTTTGGGTGTGTGGGCATACGCTAAATTTAATGTCGGCCATTGGCTTGATTGTGACTTGCGGTATTATCATTAATGACTCTATTCTGAAATTGGATGCGATTAATGAACTACGGAAAGCGGGTACTCCCTTACTTGAAGCGATTCACGAAGCAGGGAGACGTAGATTGCGCCCTATCATCATGACTTCGCTGACTACCATTTTTGCCATGGTGCCACTGCTCTTTTCTTATGATATGGGGTCGGAATTGCAAAAACCTCTATCTATAGCTATGATAGGAACCATGGCGATTGGTACATTGGTGAGCTTGTTTGTCATTCCGCTGGTCTATTGGTCTATTTACAGAGATAGAAGTGCCATATCAAGAATCAAAAAATAAACTACTATGAATTTTCATATTATGATGAGAAGGAATTTCTTACGTTTCGCTATTTGCTTGAATTTTGGGTGTGTATTTGTACCTTTTCTTTTTGCTCAGACGAAAATAGTCTTAGACTTGCAACGAACAATTGAATTGGCAAATGATAGTTCACTGGAAGCTTTTCGTGTCCGGAATCTTTATCTGTCAGGTTATTGGGAGTATCGTACTTATAAGGCAAACCGCCTTCCTAGCATCACTCTGAATGCTACGCCGGCCGAATATAATAGGGCTATTACGCAACGGTATGACTCGGAAAATGATGTGGATGTGTATCGTAGCCAACAATCATATTTTGCGTATGGTAACTTATCTGTTAAGCAGAATCTTGATTGGACGGGAGGTACTTTCTATGTGAATTCTAATCTTAGTTATATCCGTAGTTTTGGAGCCACGGATGCTACGCAATTTACCAGTGTGCCTTTAAGAATAGGTTACTCGCAGAGTTTGTTGGGGTATAATGCTTTTAAGTGGGAAAAACGCATTGAGCCTTTGAAATATGAGAAAGTAAAGAAACAGCTTATATATAATATGGAAGCCGTCTCCGAGCAAGCTACTACTTATTTCTTTGCTTTGGCAATGGCGGATGCCAAGTACAAATTAGCGCAGGATATTGTTGCCTCTAGTGATACTCTTTATCGGATGGGTATGCAACGCCATAAGATTGCGGCTATCTCTCAAGCGGATCTGTTAACGTTGAAACTTGATTTGGTGAATGCTCGTAATACTTTGCAGAATATAGCCATTTCTCGTAAACGAGCGATGTTTGCGTTGGCTTCGTATTTGGGTATGGATAAGAACACGGAGATCCAGTTAGATCTTCCCGGACGTCCGCACGAGATTTCTATTATGGTAGACAAGGCGCTTAATTTGGCAAAGGAGAACAATCCTAGTTTTTTGGAGTGGAAGCAGAATGTATTGGAGGCACAACAGGCGTTGGATAAAGCAAAAAAAGAATCTCGTTTGAATGCTAGTTTTGATGCCAGTGTCGGTTATAATCAGGTAGCGGATAATTTAAGTGATGCATATCGTAGACCAATGCAACAAGAACTGGTATCGGTTAGCTTCAGTATTCCATTATTGGACTGGGGGGTCAGTAAGGGTAAACGTAACATGGCACATAATAACTTGGAGGTTGTGAAAACGTCTTCACGTCAGAGTGAACTTACTCTTGAAGAGGAGGTGATTATGACGGTTAATGACTTTAATATCCAGCAAAGTCTCATTGCAAGTGCTGAGGAAGCTCTGGACTTGTCTATTCTAGCTTATAACGAAACTCGTCAACGCTTTGTGATTGGAAAGACGGACATCAATAGTCTCACGCTATCACTGAATAGGCAGCAGGAAGCTCAGCAGAATTATATATCCGCTTTGCAAAACTATTGGTTGAACTATTATAAGATAAGGAAGTTAACGTTGCATGACTTTGCCTCCGGCTTTTCTCTCTCCGAAAAGTTTGATTATAATTTAAACTCTCGGTGGTGATTCATCTATTTGGGTATTTTGATTGGGAATTGGCACTCAATGAATGATGTTAATGTTTTATTAAAGAAGTATTGATGACTAATAATAAAAGAACTGTTTCGTCTTTTACGATAATTGTAGCATTTATTTGTGTTGCATTGCTGGGATTGGCACTGATACCTCTACTGCCTGTTAAGTTGAATCCTTCACGAACGTTACCGGGTTTCACGGTGCAATTCGGTATGGCAGGTACATCCTCTCGTGTCGTAGAAATGGAAGCTACTGCCAAGCTTGAGGCGATGCTGGCCCGTATTAAGGGCATAAAATACATCAATTCTACTTCGGGTAATGGATGGGGGCGGATCACAGTTGAACTGGATAAGCATGTTGATGTAGATGCAGCACGCTTTGAAGCCTCTACTATTATCAGGCAAACGTGGGCGCAATTGCCTCAAGGGGTTAGTTATCCGTACATTCGAATGAAGCAACCTGATGAAGATGCTTCGCGTCCATTTATGTCGTTTACTCTAAATGCTCCGTCGACTCCGATATTGATTCAGCAATATGCGGAAGACCACATAAAAACACGCTTGGCACAGATACCGGGTGTTTATCAAATTGAATTGAATGGAGCTACTCCTATGGAATGGAGGCTGGAATATAACAGTGATCAGCTTTCTCGTTTGGGAATAACGATTGCAGATATTCGACAAGCTATTTACCGTTATTATCAAAAGTCTTTTTTAGGAACGTATGACACTGAAACGCTCCCGGGCAATAAACAATGGATACGGTTGGCTTTAGTGCCCGAACATGATGGATCATCCTTTGACGCGTCTCAAATCCAGGTTTCTTATTCAGAGGGTAAGCTGATACGGCTCGATGAATTGGTAACGGTAGAACGAGTAGAGGAGGCTCCACAAAGCTATTTTCGCATCAACGGATTAAATTCTATTTATCTGTCTATTACAGCAGAAGAAACTGCTAATCAATTGCAATTAAGCAATTCAATCATGCAGAAGATGCACGAGATAGAGCGTGTTTTGCCCGCAGGATATGAGATTCATACAAGTTACGATGCTACCGAATTTATTCGTGCAGAGTTGGATAAGATTTATTTTCGTACAGGACTTACAGTTTTAATTTTATTGGCGTTCGTTCTGATGATTACTTTGAATTTGCGCTATCTGTTTCTTATTATCACCAGCTTAAGCGTCAACATTGCCATCGCTATTATTTTTTATTATGTCTTTGGACTGGAGATGCAACTCTACTCGTTAGCCGGTATCACTGTTTCACTCAATTTGGTGATTGATAACACTATTGTGATGGCTGATCACATCTTGCATCGCCGTAATCTGAAAGCTTTTATCTCTGTATTAGCAGCCACACTTACTACCATGGGTGCTTTGATCATTATCTTCTTTTTGGATGAAAAAATACGGCTGAATCTTCAAGATTTTGCAGCGGTTGTGATCGTTAATCTGTCAGTCTCGCTTTTTGTCGCTTTATTCTTTGTTCCGGCTATGATTGATAAGATTCATCTTGAAAAGAACCATTCTCGTACCTTCTTAGCGCGACGACTTCCTTTTTTTCGACGAAACTCTTTGTTGGTGAAACGGATTATTGTGCATTTCACTCGGATCTATAGTATGCTGATACGATTCTTATGTCGCTGGAAGATGACTGTTTGCTTAATTCTTATTCTACTTTTCGGGCTGCCGTTGTTCTTACTTCCCGAAAAAATAGAGGGAGAGGGGAAAATGGCGGAAGTATACAATAAAACGATTGGGAGTATCTTTTATAAGGAGACTGTGAAACCTGTTACCGATAAATACCTGGGAGGTAGTTTAAGATTGTTTGCTCAAAAAGTATACGAAGGTAGTTACTTTACCCGGAACGAAGAAGTTGTATTGTATGCCAATGCGAACTTGCCCAACGGCAGCACGCTCGAACAGATGAACACGTTGATGAAAAGAATGGAAACTTATCTGAGTGAGTTTAAAGATATTAAACAGTTTCAGACATCCATATACAGTGCACAAAGGGCTACTATTAGTATTTACTTTGACAAGGAACATCAAAATAGTGGTTTCCCGTATACACTGAAAGCAAATATTATCAGTAAGGCTCTTGAATTGGGAGGTGGAAGTTGGGGAGTATACGGACTGCAAGATCAGGGCTTTAGCAATGATGTGCGTGAAGGGGCAGGCTCATTTAGAGTAAAGATGTATGGCTATAATTATGATGAATTGTATCATTGGGCAGAGAACTTGAAAGAAAGGCTCTTGGAGCATCGAAGAATAAAAGAGGTGCTTATTAACTCGGAATTTTCTTGGTGGAAAGATGATTATCAGGAATTCTTTTTTGACTTGAACAAAGCAAAAATGGCACAACAAGATCTTCAGGCCAGTACATTGTTTGATGCAATCAGCCCTATATTTGGCAAGAACATAGAGTGTGGCTCTGTGGTAACTGATAATGGAATAGAACAAATAAAGCTATCTTCTCGTCAGTCTGATGAATATGATATTTGGGCTATGCAAAATTATCCTTATGGAGATGAAGCTCAATGGTATAAGCTTTCGGAGCTGGCGGATATTGGTAAAGGACAGATGCCTCAGGAAATAGCTAAAGAAAACCAACAATATAGATTGTGCCTTCAATACGAATACATTGGCTCCTCGGAACAGGGAAATAAGATTTTGAAGAAAGATTTGGAAGAATTTAATAAAGAACTTCCGATGGGATACAGTGCCGAGTCGGATAGTAATGCTTGGTCATGGGGAAAGAAGGAAAATAAACAGTACTTTCTATTGTTGGTGGTTATTGCCATTATTTTTTTCATAACCAGTATCTTGTTTAACTCTTTGAAACAGCCGTTGATCATTCTCTTTATTATACCCATTTCATATATCGGTGTATTTCTCACTTTCTATTGGTTCAAATTAAACTTTGATCAGGGAGGTTTTGCTTCATTTATTCTTTTGTGTGGCATTACGGTAAATGCAAGTATTTATGTACTCAATGAATACAATGGTATTCGTCGGCGGCATCCGTCTATGAAAGCCTTACATGCATATACCAAAGCATGGAATGCTAAGGCGACTCCCATTTTTCTCACGGTTCTCTCTACTATACTTGGTTTTGTGCCGTTTATGGTGGGTACAGAAAAAGAAGCTTTTTGGTTTCCTCTTGCTGCAGGCACTATTGGAGGATTAGTGATGTCTGTGGTGGGTGTATTCCTGTTTTTGCCAGTTTTTACCCTTGCTAAAAGAGAGGTAAGGGCCTCGAAATAGCGAACTCTTACTCTTTATCCGGATGCAAGTTACATACTTATGTCACAATGAATGCAAATTTGTCAGGCTTTGTCGTTAACCGCTGTTAATCGGTTCATACTCAATGTTAAAAGAGAACAAAAAATGGTGACAAAGAGAATAAGAGAACGAATTTTGTCGTTATTTTAACGTCGGCAGTGTTAAAAATGAATTTAATATTAACAATCTAAATAACGAATAATATGAAACAGACAACCAGAAAAATCCTCGGAGTCGGAGCGATAGTTCTTTTGAGTTCGGGAGTGGCAGGAATCACTACTTACACCATGTTGAGGCCGGAAATCAGGCCCTTGACTTACGATGAAATGTTTCAGCAAAACCCAAACTCTCGTTTGGCAGCCTACAATGCCATAGGAGGACAACCCGTTGATCTCACGGCAGCAGCCGAGAATTCTATTCATGCGGTTGTGCATATCAAATCGACCCAATTGTCGAAAGTTACAACAGTGCAACAAGCTCCCGATTTATTCGATTTCTTTTTCGGTGACGGAGCAACCGGTCGCCAACGTCAAATGCAAACACAGCCTAGAGTTGGCTATGGATCGGGTGTGATTATCTCCAAAGACGGTTACATTGTAACTAATAATCACGTCATTGAAGGTGCCGATGAAATTAGTGTGAAGCTGAATGATAATCGCGAATTCAAAGGGAGAATTATAGGTGCTGACCCCGCTACTGACTTGGCTTTGATTAAGATAGAAGGAGACGAATTCCCAACACTTGCAGTGGGTAACTCTGATGAACTGAAAATTGGAGAATGGGTATTGGCAGTGGGAAATCCTTTCAACCTTACTTCTACGGTAACTGCCGGTATTGTGAGTGCCAAGGCTCGTATGTTGGGTGTTTACAGCGGTGGTGTTGAGTCGTTTATTCAAACGGATGCAGCTATTAATCAAGGTAATAGTGGTGGTGCTTTAGTAAATACCAAAGGTGAATTGGTGGGAATCAATGCGGTTCTCTCTTCTCCAACAGGTGCTTATGCGGGCTATGGATTTGCCATTCCGTCGAGCATTATGACTAAAGTCGTATCTGATTTGAAACAATATGGAACCGTTCAGCGCGCGTTGCTTGGTATAAAGGGACGTTCATTGAGCGATGAACAATTAAGTGATGAAGCGACTAAAAAAGCAAAAGAACTAGGCGTTGTTGACGGTGTATTAGTCGCTGAAGTTATTGAAGGTGGTTCTGCTGCCGGTGCAGGAATCAAAGTGGATGATGTTATTATAGGAATCGACGGACATAAGGTTCGGAATATGGCTGAACTACAAGGCGAATTGGCAAAACATCGTCCGGGCGACAAGGTTAGCGTGAAAGTTATTCGCGAAAAGAAAGAAAAAACAATCGTGGTTACATTGAAAAATGAGCAAGGCACTACGAAAGTGATGAAGAATGCCGGACTCGATATTCTGGGTGCTGCCTTTAATGAAGTGTCGCCGGAGTTGAAAAAACAACTCAACTTAGGTTATGGAATTCAGGTTACAGGAGTTTCGGCTGGCAAAATGGCAGATGCGGGAATCAGAAAAGGCTTTATTATACTGAAAGCCAATGGACAGACCATGAATTCGGTTAGTGATTTGGAAGAAGCGTTTAAATCAGCCACCAAATCACCTGAACAGGTATTGTTCTTAACAGGAATGTTCCCCTCAGGAAAAAGAGCCAATTATGCGGTCGACTTAAGTCAAGAGTAGCATGATATTAAGGTAAGAAGATTGAATTTTAGCTAACATTAATGAAAAAAGAGCGTTGACAGTCAACATGTCGACGCTCTTTTTGTTCTTTAGATAATAGGAATGAGCAAAAAGTTACTTCATATTTTTCAGTATAAGAATAATTTGTTGTACCTTTGCGCACCAAAATGTGTTTTTTAGAAGGATGAGACAATTAAAGATTACAAAAAGTATCACTAACAGAGAGAGTGCTTCTCTTGACAAATATCTGCAGGAAATTGGTCGTGAAGACTTGATTACTGTGGAAGAAGAGGTAGAGCTCGCTCAACGCATTCGAAAAGGTGATCGCGTGGCATTAGAGAAACTGACAAGAGCCAATTTGCGTTTCGTTGTTTCTGTAGCAAAACAGTACCAAAACCAAGGTTTGAGTTTGCCCGACTTGATTAATGAGGGTAATTTAGGACTGATTAAAGCTGCTGAGAAATTTGATGAAACACGTGGTTTTAAGTTTATCAGCTATGCTGTGTGGTGGATTCGTCAATCAATTCTACAGGCTTTGGCCGAGCAATCGCGTATTGTACGCCTTCCCTTGAATCAGGTAGGTTCGCTGAATAAAATCAGCAAAGCTTTCTCTAAATTCGAGCAGGAAAATGAACGCAGGCCGTCACCTGAAGAACTGGCAGACGAGTTGGATATCCCTGTTGATAAGATCTCTGATACATTGAAAGTATCTGGCCGTCATATATCGGTAGATGCTCCCTTTGTTGAAGGAGAAGACAACAGCCTCCTGGATGTGTTGATCAACGATGATTCGCCCATGGCTGACCGCTCTCTGGTAAATGAGTCTCTTGCGAGGGAAATTGATAGAGCACTTTCTACGTTAACCGATAGGGAAAAGGATATTATACAAATGTTCTTTGGTATCGGACAACAGGAAATGACACTGGAAGAAATCGGCGATAAATTCGGGTTAACCCGTGAACGTGTTCGTCAGATTAAAGAAAAAGCTATTAGAAGATTAAGACAAGGTAATCGTAGCACGTTGCTCAAATCTTATTTAGGATAAATAAGAATATCAGTTTCTGACATTTAAAGGTTTACTAAACCGGTTTGGCCGTCAAGGCTGAACCGGTTTTTTCTTTTGTATCTGTTATTTCTAGTGCATTTTGTATCTTGGTTTGAAGTGAATGTTTATCTTTGTAACGGACTTTTAAAATAATATAGTATGAAATTTGCGAAAATAGCGCTGTCGCTTATATTGGCGTTTGTTGTTTGTTCGGCTTTCTCATTTAAAAAAGCAAAGAAAGAGGTGTATGCGTTTGGAGTTTCGGCTTCATTTACTGATACTGTAGTGTATTATACTGAAATTCAATTGCTTGATAGTGTTCAACTCGACAAAAACGGCTTCTTGCCTCAAAGGGATTTGTATAGTTATCAGTTGAAGAATTATTTGGAGCTGGAGAAAAATCTCTCTAACCGTACCTGCATGATTTACTTCTCAGAAAACAAAGTAAAGTTAAACAAAGAGATGGCTAAAATCGTTAGTCAATATAAAAAGAACAAATCAGTTGCGCTTCGGGAAGTTAAAACGACAGAATTCAGTTTTAAAAAGCCTGTTGTGTCTGAATAAAATAGCTCTCTTTTATGACTGGTAAACTGAAAAAGCTGATTTTGGCAGTGCTAACTGTAATTACAGTAACTACTGTGCTAGTGGCTTGTAATCACAATGATGAACCCGATCCTGTTCAGGAAGAAGATTTAAGAACTGTATTGGTTTATATTGTGGCTGACAATAATGGACTAGACTCGTCTCCAAATTATTTTGCAACTAATGATATAGCAGAAATGCTAGAGGGATTTATGAGTGTGGATGCAGACAGAAATAATTTGTTAGTATATGTTGATAATGGAAATAAGCCTTTTTTATATCAAATAACTAAAGATAATAAAGGGACCGTATTTAAGAAGGTTCTGTATGAATATGAAGAGCAAAATTCTGTTTATCCTACTGTGATGGCCGAGGTTTACAACCGTGTATTTTCCGCTTTCCCTGCTAAAAGCTACGGATTGGTTCTTTGGTCACACGGCGATGGATGGTTACCATCTCCTGCCAATATTAGTGCGAGCAAGGCCTCTACCCGTTGGTTCGGACAGGATGGAACTTCTTATATGGATATCTCAAGTCTGAATACCGCTTTAAATAGTGCTCCTCATTTTGACTTTATCCTTTTTGATGCTTGTTTTATGCAGTCAGTAGAGGTCGCTTATGAGCTAAAAGATCGTGCCGATTATTTTATTGGTGCACCCAATGAAATACCGGGTCCGGGAGCTTATTACACGGAATTGGTTCCGGCTATGTTTAGTCAGGCGAATGATTTGGCGTCGACTGTGGCTCACGGTTATTATGATTATTATGCTGCAAAATATACCGGGCAGCTTGGCAGCAATGAGAATTGGACAATGGGGGTTACTGTGTCTGTCTTAAAAAGTAGTGAAGTGCAGGCTTTAGCAGCAGCTACAGCTGCTATTTTACCTAAATACATAACCAACGGTAGTGCAATCAATGTTTCTTCCGTCTATTCGTATGATCCTCGTTCTACTTATTATTACTACGATTTGAAAGGATTAGTTCAATCATTAACTTCTTCTGATGATCAAACCTTGTTTTCTGCTTGGAGTGACGCATTTGAATTGGCTGTTCCACTACATCTTACTACAGATAAAACTTATTCTTCGTTTATTTATGGCATGCTTTCGATGTCCGGTTCGAGTGGTTTATCTGCATATATCCCTAGGAGTAGCTATGTATCTCTTAATACTTTCTATCATAGCTATGCCTGGTATTCGGCAGCAGGTTGGAGCAATACGGGTTGGTAATTCTGACCATATATTAACC
>MTLE01003306.1_pt2 | contig 13841 bp, 13 predicted proteins | sample 1982461 | NCBI WGS metagenome assembly MTLE01 (sample SAMN05712605, study PRJNA340218) | biofilm metagenome | isolation source: sample SPL anode biofilm adapted to -200 mV | place: USA | collected 2012-02-03
CTAGCCACTATTTTTTTTCCTGAAAGTAAATATATCGTCAGATAATCGTCCAGACTTTCTATCAGTTCAATTTCGTCCAGTTGAATTTTATTGAGGCTGTAGTTGCTTCGGATGGTCAGAGTCGGGTTGGTATCCTGAATTCTTGAACTTTTAAATAAATCGTAAGCTTTTTGTACAGCAATACCAAAACGCTCTAAATTATATGGTTTGAGAAGATAATCCACGGCATTTACATTAAACCCTTCCACGGCATATTCCGAAAATGCAGTTGTAAAAATAACCATTGGTTTATTTTCCAGTGCCTTAAAAAACTCAACTCCGTTGTATCCTGGCATTTGAATATCAATAAAAAGCAGATCTACCGGAAATTTTTTCATGTAGCGCACCGCCTCAGCCGGATTGGTAAAGGTTTTCTTTAAATCCAGATTATCTGTTTCGGCACTAAATTTCTCAATAATTTTTAGTGCAGGAGGTTCATCATCAATGGCTATCGCTATCATTATTTCAGATTCAGAATTAATATTGCAGTGTAAATATTTTCGTTACTGTTAAGTGTCAACTCATAATTTCCTGGATATAAAAGCGCAAGTCTTTTTTTTACATTTTCCAGTCCGGTGCCGTTCTTAACCACTTTCCCGGAAATTTTTTCAATATTATTTTTTATCAGAAATTTCATTTTGTCATTTTCGCAAGTGAGTTGTATATTTATTTCTGATGTCGAAGTGGAACTGATTCCGTATTTAAAAGCGTTTTCAACAAAAGGCATCAGCAACAATGGCACGATTAATTGTTTTTCAGAAATATCGGATACCTCAAAATTGATTATCACTGTTTCGCCGAGTCGCATTCGTTGTAATTCGATATAATTCTGAAGATGTTCAATTTCTTTCAGCAGCGGCACATAATCTTTATTGATTTCAGAAATTACGTATCGCATCAATTCCGAAAGTTTTACAATAGCATCGGGCGTTTTTTTCGAATCTACGAGCGCAAGAGAATAAATTCCATTTAAAGTGTTAAACAGAAAATGTGGATTCACCTGAGATCTCAGGTACGATAATTCGGCCTGCTTTTTCTCTTCCTGACTTTTTTTCCACTGTTCGCGTGTGCGGAGCAATAATGAAAGAACAAAAACAACTAAAAATTTTGTCAGAGTTTCCTCAAACCTGAAACTTCTGAATATTGAATTTTCGTGAAACTGATCGTGCGGACGCGGAAACATGTCCGGACTTGGATGAAATTCAGGAGGAGTATGAAAGTTGAATGTGAGATAGTTAGGAGCCAGTAAAATAATTACAAATGCAAGTAAAGTAATGCCGATCCATTGTAAATATTTTTTCTGATAATAAAACCGGGGCAATATAAAATAGTAGTGAAAATAGAAGAAACAAATCAGGAGGGCGGAGTTGATTAATCCGGTTATTTCAGGAAATCCAAAATTAAAAGTATCGAAAACAGATGACCGTGGGGAGGCAATTAATGGCAACAACATAAATCCGATGCACATAATCGTGTGAATAGCAATTTTTTGTGCATTAATTTTTGTTTTCATTTTCAATTAATATTATCAATAAATCTCAGGCAAAAATATATATTTAATTTGATATTCTGCTTTTTGAAAATTATTTTGTTAAATAACAACTTTTTTTCAGGTTTGTAAATCCAATTCATATTCAGGTTTCGTCTAATTAGAAAACAAACACTAAATTTACATTTAAAATCAAATTATTATGAAACGTTTTATTGGATTATTATTACTTGCAATGACAATATTTGTCGGAGCAAATGCCGGAAACTCAGTTAATATGGACAGCCTCAGGCAGGAAATTGTGAAGAACAGCAAAGAAATACATGATATGCAGAAAGATTCTGTCATGGTTTCTAAACTGACTTCAGAACAGGTTATGGAACTAAAAAAACAGGAAATGGAGGTTGAACAGGCCAGAATAGCAAAAGAAAGCCGGTCGGATATGCCATTTACCGGATTTCAATTGTTTCTGATTGTTATGGTACCGTTTATATTTGTGATAGTACTATTTTTGATATCGGTAAAGGCCAAAAAAGATGAAGGAAACAGGAGGTATAATCTTTACCTGAAATCCATTGAAATGGGGCAAACGATTCCCGAAAATTTCTTCGACGAACCTAAAAAAGCAAATCCGGCTTCCAATCTGAAGAAAGGAATATTGTGGTTATCAGTAGGATTAGCAGTATTTATATCATTTTTAATTATTGGAAAAAGCAACGGGTTATTTTTAGGAATTATTCCGGCTTTTGTAGGTATTGGTTATTTATTGGTTCATTTTCTTGAAAAGCCCAAAACTGATTCAAATCTGAACGACAATGAGCAACACGGATGATATCCGCTGGGTAACACAGGTTGCAATTTTCGGAGATAAAAAAGCCTTTGATAAACTAACCTGTAAATATCAGTCGCCCATCCGTCGGTTCTTTCTGAACCTGACGGCTGGCGATTGCCAGTTGAGCGACGATCTGGCACAGGAAACTTTTATTAAAGCATATTTGAATATCAATGCTTTTAAAGGACTGTCAGGCTTTTCTACCTGGTTGTACCGGATTGCCTATAATGTTTATTACGATTCTGTACGAGCACAAAAACATTATGCTGATATCAATGAATACGAAATTGATAATTTACATCAGGCTCAAAATGAATTTTCGACTGAAAAAGAAGATATTTATAAAGCGTTAAAGTTATTACGAAAAGAGGAACAAACTGCGTTATTATTGTTCTATATGGAAGATAAGACTCATCCTGAAATAGCGAAAATAATGAATTGCCCGCTTGGAACGGTAAAAACATATATTCTGAAAGGAAAAGAAAGATTGAGTGTATATTTAAAAAATGCAGGTTATGGAAACGAATAAAACCGACAAAATGTTGAAAAACTTTTTCAACGAAAATAAAAGAGAAATAACAGATAATGGTTTTTCTCAGCGTGTAATAAGAAAACTTCCCGAACGGGCTGACCGTAGCTGGATTGTATGGATATTTGGTGCCATTGGGACGGCTGTTACATTATATTTTGCGCTGAATTCGGGTCTGATTAATCATGCGTTTATAGCTCTGGATAAGGTTCCGTATTATTATTTGCTGGCGGGCATATTCAGTTTTCCGCTGTTGGGCATTGCCGGATATTTTGTGTCACAAAATAAAAATTACAGGTTGATATAATTTTAATTGATAAATATTTTAAAAGCAAACCAATAAGTAATTATTCGTTTGCTTTTTTTATTCGTACATAAAACAAAAAAATAAATTGAATTACAATTCAGAAATATGTATTTTTGCAATGTGCTTAAAAAATTATGCAGGCAAAAACAAGTATGAAAAACAGTAATTCACAACAAATGAATCAGGTAAATTTACCTTTAAAAGAGCGGCGGATAGATATTTTCTTTGCCGTTGTTTTTTTGATTTTCACAATAACATGTGGCATAAGCGATGCTATTCCAACTCTGGGTATCGAAATGTCACCCAGCTCAACAAACATATTAGCACGTGCTAATTATTGGTATGCTTCAAGTGCCGATCCGCTTTTTATGCATCCTCCGGTTTGGATGCGGTTTGTTACAGGTTTGTCTGCCTTTGTTTATGGTCCATTTTATCTTTTATTGGTCTATTGCCTTGTAAAAGGTAAAAACTGGATTCAATTACCGTCGGTGATTTATGCCACTATGATTACAGGAATAACCGGCATAATTGTGTTTGGAGTTGAATTTTTTGGTGAACCTGAATTTCGCACGCCGAATGCGTTGAAATTTTTAATGTTCAATTTGCCGTATGTACTAATTCCCCTTTTGCTGCTGATACGCATGCGGAAACCAATGCCGTTTACACGGAAATTCTGAATTATACTGTTTTTATTAGTGGAAGTGCCACTTTGAGTGGTATTCCCAATAATAAATAATGGAGGCATCACTTTGAGTGGCGCCTCCACTAATAAAAGTTAGATTTTATTTTTCAATTCTGAACCAATCCACATCGGCATAACCCGAGTCATTTAAAGGTTTTGGACGGGAGCAGAAAAGTCCGACCTTTGCGCCAATCCATTGACCTTCTCTGGCTTTGAAAGTTTCGCCAAACGTTGTAAATTTATTGCCATCAATACTGTAACTGAAATTGCAGGTGGCAGTAGGGACATAAATTCCGTCGCTGTCTTTTTTCTTACTTTGTTTAATGGTTACTTTCAAATAAATTTCTGAATTTGAAAATGCTACTGAAGCATTTACTTTTTCCGGTTTCCCCTTATCGGCACCAATGCAGCTTATTTGATTCAAAGTCAAACCATTATCAGTGCTTTCAAGGCAAATGGTTGCGTAATCCATACCCATAATTACCAGTCCGGCGCGTTCTCCTTTTTTGTACGGACTGAATTTCAGTTTGGTAACAGCACTGAAATCCGGAGCCGGGAATTTTTGTAACAATAAATTTGGAGCATCCCACAAATTCTTTGCATCGCCTATTAGATTCCATGCAAAAAGACGCAAATAACCTTTATCGCCTGCACAAAAGTACCAAAGCGGATTGCTGTTTGCCTGCCATTGCCATTGAAGTCCGAGTGTCTGTCCGTTAAATTCATCACTTTCTGCCGGAGTTTCAACCGGATAAGTTTTACCGACATTTGGTTTTTTATACGAACTAACGGGTTCGCCACAGCCATCTTTATTTTTGTTAATGCCCATAACCGGCCAGTCGTTTGCCCATTTCATTGGTTCTAAAAGCACAGCGCGACCGTAAGCATACAAATCCTGAAAATGTAGAAACCAGTCCTCTTTTCCGTCGGGAGTGGTTACCCATGCTCCCTGATGAGGCCCGTTGATATCAGTATTGCCTTGTGCCAAAACTTTTTTTGATTCGTAAGGGCCGTAAATATTTTTCGAACGGAGTGCCAGTTGCCAGCCCGGTTTTACTCCGCCAGCCGGACAGAATATGTAATAGTAACCGTTTCTTTTGTAAAATTTTGGTCCTTCTGTAGTAGTATTATCAGGATGTCCATCAAATACAAGACGATCATCAGTTATGGCTTTTGTCCCGTCAGGTGTCATTTCGAAAACAGCCAGAACACTTTTCATTCCGGCACGACTGCCTGCAAAACCATGAACCACATAGGCTTTACCATCCTCGTCCCAGAACGGACATGAATCAATCAGGCCTTCTCCTTCTTTTACCAACGTCAGCGGCGACCATGCTCCGGCAGGATCAGTGGCTTTGGTCATGTAAATGCCGGCATCAGGGTCACCAAAATAAATATAAAACTCATTGTTGTGATAACGAATGCTGGGCGCCCATACTCCGTTTCCGTGTTGCATGGTATTGAACCTTTCTTCAGGAGTCATTTTCAAAATAGCGTAACCAATGATTTTCCAGTTTACCAAATCATTGGAGTGCAAAATCGGCAATCCGGGGATATTTGCAAATGACGATGCCACCAGATAATAATCGTTTCCGACACGACATACATCAGGGTCGGAATAGTCGGCGTAAAGTACCGGATTTTTGTAATTGCCGTTACCTGAATCGGCTACCCATACTTTGGAAACATATTGAGCCTGAGCTGAAAAGAACGAGATAACAATTGTCAGCGTTAATGTGAGTTTTTTCATTTCAAATAAAAGATTTTGGGTTTAAATTATTTTGCAGGATTCCAGTTATCATATCCTTTCATTACATTTTCAACAGTATATTCTTCGGCTTCTTTTTTTGTCAGCAGTTTTATCCAACCCGGACGACCTGAAGTGTTGGCTCCTTCGCCTGAGTTGTTGAATTCCATGTAACGGGCGGTTTTTTCGTTTTCCGGATTTTTCCAGTTATCCCAGCCAATCGCTTTTATGCCTTTTGGTAACTGACAGTTCATAAACAAGGTCATAGCGTAAGCTCTCCATGGTCGGCCAAGATACATATCGGTTACATTATCGGCAAAATGAATATTACAATGGTCGAAGATGTATCCGTATTTGATATTTTGCGGAGTGCTTGCTGCGGTAATATAAGAATTTCGTTTGCAGAGTATTTCGCAGTTCTCAAACCAGGCAGTTGATGGACCGAAAATAAAATCGGTAGTTCCTTCGATATAACAATTCAGGAAATACTGACGCATATTTTCGCGTCCGGTGTAAATGGTGTCCTGATTGCCAAGGAAACGGCAATTTACAAAAACTTCCCGGTCGCCTTCCACATGCAGCGCAACGGCTTGTCCCATTTGAGCAGCAGTGTTTTCTATGGTAAGATTTTCCATGCGGATATCGTTTCCACAGATTTTTAGTGTATAGGTTCGGAAAGTTCCCATTTTGTTGATATTGGCGTGATCGTCGTAGTTGATAATCGTATTATCGCGATCCTCACCAATCAGTCGCACATTACATACATGTGTCGGGATAACAAGTTTTTCCTTATAAAAACCTTTTTTGATATATATGGTTACTGTGCCTGCCGGATTGAATGCTCTTACTGAGTCGATAGCCTGTTGAATGTTGCGGAAATTTCCTGTTCCATTGCGGTCGACGATTATATCGTAATGCTCCTGAGCATATGTACCAAGACTAATTAAAAGAGCAAATAATAAATAGATTTTTTTCATTTTACTTATGTGAATGTGTTATTTAATTTCTTCATTTGTAATGGATTGAACCAAGCTGTTCAGGTACACTTCGAGATAAGTATAACCTTCTTTATTCAGGTCGGTAGCTGTTTTTCCGGGATAATTTTTTTCTAACCAGCCATCAGGTATTCCATCGTTGTTTGAATCTGCCGGAGCCGGTTCTGATTTATAATCGGGCCATCCGCCAACATCTGTTTGAGAGTCAATCAGACCGGGTTTTTGTGTAAGTCTTCCCGAGTAAGTTGATGTTCCGGTTTTTACTTCGCGCGTGATTCTTTCGTCAACCGCATCTCTTTTCAGCGATGCTCCCGCAGAAGCAAGCACCTTATTATAAGCCGTTTCGGCCGATTGCTCTTTTATCGGAGTTGTTTTAAACGGTGTTTTTGCTACGCAATCTTTTCTGTCCACACCATCGGCATACGAAACCCCCGCCCAGTTATTTTTTGTAACTTCCGGAAATCCGTATACAAAATTACCCTGAATAAAATAACGCCCGTAACCCGGAGGGCATTTTGACGGGTCGGCATCCATATCAATTTGTGTAATTCTGTCTTTTATTTTTGGATTTGTACCTCCTCCTGATTTAAAATAGTTGTTTACAATATTGAATGAACCACTTTCACCGCCATAAGAACTGTGCGAACCCCAGTTATAAATCACATTGTTTCTGAAATCAACACGTTCTTCGTCCTGAGAGTTTGTGTATTTCAGTCCGGCACGTCTCAAACCGTTGAAACGAGGATTACGACTGTTGTTATCAGCAATCAGGTTGTGATGAAAACTAGCGTTTTTACCACCCCAGATACCGCCATAGCCGTGTGCACCTTTTGGATGTTCGGAGTTGTTGAGCGCTTCTGAAATAATGCACCACTGCATGGTGAAATTTTCATTGGAATAGAACGAAGCGCATTCATCTACCGACCAACTCGAAGAACAATGATCAATTATGATATTTTTATGATCTCTGCCTCCATAGGCGTCCGGTTCGTGGTCCTTTACCAAATCGCCCAAACGGAAACGCATGTAACGAATAATCACATTGTCTGCGTTTACAAACACATCATAATCCTTGATACAAATACCATCACCGGGAGCAGACTGTCCGGCAATTGTCAGATCGCCGACTTTAATTGAAAGTGGTTTTGTAAGACTAATGATTCCGGAAACCTTAAATAATATAGTTCGCGGATATTTTTGATAAACAGCCCAACGGAATGTGCCTTCAGATCCATCATCGGCAAGCGAAGTCACGTAAAGTACTTTTCCGCCGCGACCTCCGGTGGTGTACATGCCACCACCTTCAGCTCCCGGAAAAGCAGGAGTTTGGGCTGTTGAGTAAAAACCAGAAAGCAAAAAGAAAAACAGAATTGAAATTTTGTTCATGATAATGGAGTTTAAATAAGGAAATTATCTTTCAAAAGATAAATTGAAAGGATAATTATTTCTTAATCAGAATTTTTGGAATCATAATACCATCCGATAGAGTTGTATTAATAATATACATTCCTGGAGTCATGTGTTCCGATGAAAAAGAAACCTCAAAAGTTGCTGGTTTTATTTCTGCAACTTTCATTCCACTTATTGAATAAACTTCCACTTTTGTAATATTTTCACTTGCTTTGATGGTAATATCTTCATTATTTACAGGATTCGGATACATCGAGAAAGCCGATAAACTAACATCATGAGTCCCCGAAGCAGATTCACCTGTCTGGTTGTCTGTAATTGATTTCACAAGACCGTTTAAATACACTTCCACGTTAGTGTAATTTCCATCTAAAGTAGTTGTCGTTCCATCTGCCGCACTGGCCGGATTCAGACTATGAGCTGTTTCCCAGCTATCGGGCATACCATCACCATCTGTATCAGTTGGGACTGAATCCGGATTAAATGTATAGTCAGGCCAGCCACCAACATCTTTTTGCGAATCAATAAATCCGTTGGTACTTCCATTACTTCCGGCAGTACAGGACACTGTTCCGGTCAATATATTGTTTATAACGCGTGTATCAACGGCATCGCGTTTTAAACTTGCTCCTGCATAAGAGGTTACACTTTGATAAGCTTCTTCTGCAGTTTGAGTTGTTATAAAAGCAGAACTAAAAGGAGTTGTAGCTTCTAAGTCAGTAATACTTTTTGTTCCCAGACTATTTGGTTGAAACCCTAACCAGTTATTGGCCGTTACTGATGGTGTATTATGCATTACATTACCATTCAGATAAAATGTTCCCCAGACTCCTGCCGGCTGAGCATTGGTTCCTCCATCGGCATTCGGACTGAAAATTCTGTAACTAACACTACCTGTGCTTCCTGTACGTGAACGATAATAGTTGTTAATCATATTATAGCTACCACCTTCACCCGCATAACCCGAATTGCCACCCCAATTATAAACTACGTTATTAGTGAAATTTACCAGTTCGGTAGCAGGGCTGTTGGTGTAACGGCTTCCGCAGAAACGCGGATTACGGCTGTCGTGAAAAGCAAGGATGTTATGATGATAAGTAGCAGGTTCGCCACCCCAGATCCCTCCATAGCCATGCGCGCCTTTCGAGTGCACGGAGTTTCGCATACTTTCAGCCATTACACACCATTGCATCGTGAAATTTTTATTGTCGTAAAATGAAGTACACTCATCAATGTTCCAGCTCATTGAACAATGATCAAGAATGATGTCCGACTGATCGCGGCCCCAAATAGCATCAGCTCCGTCCCAACTGTATGATGTATTGCCTGCAGCGGCTGCGGCTTCAGCTGCTTCGTCACCCATTCTGAAACGCATAAAACGAATAATAACATTGCTTGCCTGTACAACTACAGGATAATTCTTGATGCAAATTCCATCACCCGGAGCGCTTTGTCCGGCAATGGTCAGGTTTGCGTTTTTAATGCGTAGTTCAGAGGTTAGAGGAATCAGACCGGCAACTTTGAACATGATAATTCGAGCACCGGATTGATTGATGGCCCAACGGAGTGTACCTGTTGATCCATCGTCGGCGAGTGATGTTACGTAAAGTATTTTTCCACCTCTGCCACCGGTGGTAAACATTCCATCTCCTTCTGCTCCGGGGAAAGCTGGTGTTTGGGCAAATAAAAGTGGACTCACAAATAAAAGCAGGAGTAAAATCTTTTTTGACATGTGACGTGAATTCATTAGTATTAATAAAAGTAAGTTAGTATCAAGCGTGTATAAGTTAAACATCTGTTGGCAATGAGATGTTTACATGTTTAATTATTATCTGTGGAATAAGCACAAATAATAATTTAAGTTGTTTGACAAATCTTTCAGCAAAATTATCAAATAGTTATTTCACTGAAAATGCATTTACAAAATTGGTAATTTTTTTTTAAAAGGAAGTAGAATAATTGTTCTATTTACTGTATTTTTTGGTTGTTTTGCCTTTTAATAAAGCATTGTGGAGGATATTCCGGACTTAATCAGATGGATAGATCTTCCGGATTTAAAAGGATATTATCTGGACATGTATTTAATTTTCCTGTGAACTTTATCTGCAACAGGCAAAAGAGATTCGTCATAATAGGGAATTTCTCCCGAAAAACTACCTTTGAGTTGCATATTATCACTTGTCACGAAGTCACAACTTATTGTGCAGATAGTACCGGAATAACTTAATGTAAAACTGCCGGACGAAATCAGTTTTATAGTAGAATTGAGGCTGTTGGGTTCATAATACGATATGGTAGCCCCAAGCGTGTAGGTTTCGTTGTCAATCGTGTCCAGAAGACCTGACGCGACAGTGAAAGGTTCGCCGGAATCGCTGATGGTATAGGTACCCTGAGGCAGCAACGTATCTGTTGTGGCAATAAAAATATCTTCCAGAAAAAGATACTGTCCGTAGCCGGTAAGGTTTCCTGAGTTATTTACTTTCAGGGAGTCGGTAAAGAGAGACAATGAAAGGTCGTTGTTTGCATTGCCGTAATCTGCATAATAAGCTCCGAAAAATTCAGCATAGCCCCACGAATACGCCGGATTTTTCTCGTAAACATAAGTCTGCTTCGGCTCATTGTTTACGCACGAAATCATTGTAAAGATAGATAATGTAAGTGCTATGTAAATATTTTTCATGTTTTGGAAAATATATTTTTACCGTCTTTATTGTTTAACTGAAAGAATTATTATTTATTGCCTGTAATGGTCTTGTTTGAATTGAAACAGGTATTTCAATCAATTGTTTCTTTCGTTTTTATATATCTTACCGGATAATAGGCAGCCAGAAATCCCATGAAAAGTACAGTAACGAAAACCAGCACCGTATCCGTAAAACTCGGCACTACCGGATATGCGTCTACAACATATCCTGTACCCATTCTCAGAAAACCGAATTTTTCCTGTGCCAGACTGAGCAACGTACCGATAAAAATTCCTGCAACAGCTCCGACAACTGAAATCAGCCAGCCTTCAAAAAGAAAAATCCTTTTGATAAGACTATTGTTGGCGCCTAAATTTCTCAGAGTTTCAATATCATTCTTTTTGTCAATTATCAGCATTGATAGTGAACCAATAATGTTAAAACTGGCAATCAGCAGTATAAAACAGAGAATCAGGTAAGTGATCCATTTTTCAATTTTCATTATTTTGAAAAAACTTTCCTGCTGCTCGTAACGGTTTTTTACCTGAAATTTATTTCCGAGTATTGTTTGTATTTGTTTCTGAACCACATCTTTATCGACTCCATCAGCCAGTTTTAATTCTACTGCCGAAACGGTCGATTTATCGTATTCGAACAAATCGCGGGCCAGCGCCAGTGAAACAATTACGTAATGATCATCGTACTGGAGTTGATTCACAGCAAAAATGCCGGATACGAATGCGCCAATCTGATTGAAACTTTTTTCAGGGCGAAGCAGATTAATGTCTGATGTTCGTTTGGGAGCATAAAAATAGAGCGGATCAATAAAATGCGCACCTAATCCCAAAATGCTCGCAACACCGACACCGGGAACAGCCCGTTGAAATGCGCCATCAAACAACTGAAATTTCCCGTCGTACATAATGCTGTCGATGCGCGTCATTTTTTCAAAATCATCGCTGACACCTTTAACTGTTACCGGCATTTGTTTTTCCTTGAACTTCAGCAGAGCATTTTCCTCAATTACTTCAGTGAAAAAGGCAACGGATTTTAATTTCCTTATCTCGGTGAAATTTGCTGAATCTACATCAAAAGTTTTGCCCTGAGTAAGCGTAATTCTCAGATCGGGGTCAAAAGCAGAAAACATATCGGCAATCAGATTCTCAAATCCATTGAACACCGACAATACTACAACAAGTGCCATTGTTCCCACAGCAACGCCTGTAGCTGATATTCCTGAAATAATATTTATGGCGTTGTGCGATTTTTTTGAGAACAAATAGCGGCGGGCTATCCTGAAAGCAAAGGATAATCCGCCTGACTTATTGTTTGATTTTGATTTATTGTCCTGCATTCAGTTCCGTAAGTTAATCCAGTTCAATAACTTCGCCTTCTTTCAGTGGTGATGGAGGATCGCTTTTTAAAAGATTGTCTATATTTTCAAGATAATCAAGCGAATCGTCTACATGAAAATAAAGTTCCGGTACGATGCGCAACTGATTCCGGACTCTTTTCCCCAGATCGAAACGGATTGACTTTGCATCAGCATTTACTTTTTCAAGCACTTCTGCAACTTTATTGCCTGGAAAAATGCTAAGGTGTGTACGTGCAATACCTAAATCGGGGCTGATTCTTACGGCAGTCACTGTTATAAGTGTGCCGTGCAATTCGCGGGCATACAACAAAAAGATTTCACCCAGTTCTTTTTGCAACATCCTTGCTATTTTTTGTTGTCTTGTTGTTTCCATTTTTTTTAGTTTTTTTAATTCTCTATTTTTCTCAACATTTCCTTTGCATCCAGTTCTATTTTTGAAAATGCAAACCATTTTTTTGCTAAATCTTTGAGCGATGCTCCAATGTGATAAACAAATTCATTGTCAATTTATTAAATCAGAAGCGAATTTCCATGCATCAAAAATCTGTCCGTTATAAAAAATTCCTTCATTAGGAGGCAAAGTGGTTTTTATGAGTAAATCAAATTTCTGATCATGTTCAAAAATTTTTTTCTCTATCCGGTCAATTCTGTTATTTAAAACGTATCCTTTCATTAGGTATTCTTTCAAAATACCATTTGCCCATATACGAAATTGGGTGCCACGTTTTGATTTTACTCTGTATCCAACAGAAATAATGACATCCAGATTGTAAAACGTATTTTTATAATTTTTCCCATCACTTGCGGTTAGTAAGGATTTCTTACATACTGAAATCCGGTCAAGTTCTCCTTCTTTAAAGATGTTCGAAATATGTAAAGTTACATTGTTTCTCGTAGTACTAAATAAATCATCCATTTGAGCTTGCGTAAGCCAAACAGTTTCGTTTTCAATTCTCACTTCAAATTGTGTGGAATCGTCTGATTGATAAACAATTATTTCGCCTTAATTTTCATATTGGTTAAGGTTGTCTGCAAAATCTACAGATGAAGGTTATTTATGTCAAATCACAGTTAATAAATGGAATTATATCTTCCACTCAAAACCGTCTTTCGTGTCTTTTATTTCGAAGCCGAGTGCTGTGAGTTCGTTACGAATTTTATCACTTGTAGCCCAGTCTTTGTTTTGCTTGGCTTCGAGTCGCATGTTCAGCAATAAATCAATGGCTTTTTTATAAGCTTCATTTCCACCGGAAACTTCGTCTTCTGATTTTAAGCCAAGAATATCTTCCGTGAATATTTTAAATGTGGATTTTAATTCATCCAAATCTGATGCAGAAATTGTTTCTTTTCCATCGTGAACGAGGTTGATTGCTTTCAGCGCGTCGAACAAATGTGAAATAACAATCGGTGTATTCAGGTCGTCGTTCATGGCATCCTCACATTTCTGGCGGAGTCCGGCAGTTTCAACCGTCGATGTTGTAGACGCGGTTAGTTTCAGTAACCGTGCATAGCCTTCCATTAGTCTGCTCAACCCTTTTTCTGAAGCTTCTAACGCAGCGCTGCTAAAGTCCACGGTGCTGCGGTAATGTGCCTGAAGAATGAAAAAGCGCACAGTCATCGGACTGAAAGGCTGGGTGAGCAGCGGATGATTTCCGGTAAAGAATTGTTCCAGAGTAATAAAATTGCCCAACGATTTTCCCATTTTTTGCCCGTTGATGGTAATCATATTGTTGTGCATCCAGTAATGAACCG
>MTLE01005618.1_pt1 | contig 13837 bp, 12 predicted proteins | sample 1982461 | NCBI WGS metagenome assembly MTLE01 (sample SAMN05712605, study PRJNA340218) | biofilm metagenome | isolation source: sample SPL anode biofilm adapted to -200 mV | place: USA | collected 2012-02-03
CACAATGTCCATGGTAAGGTCGTCGCCTGCAATACGGATAGATTTATTGGAAACAATACCCCCCAGCGAAATTACTGCAATTTCAGTTGTACCACCACCGATATCCACAATCATACAGCCACTTGGAGCTTCCACATCAATACCGATACCGATGGCAGCTGCCATTGGTTCGTAAATCATGTAAACTTCACGTCCACCGGCATGTTCCGATGAGTCACGTACGGCACGAATTTCAACTTCAGTACTTCCTGACGGAATACAAACCACCATTTTCAGTGTCGGCGAAAAGAGATGATTTTTTGTCGGAATCATTTTTATCATGCCGCGAATCATCAACTCTGCAGCGTAGAAGTCTGCAATCACACCATCGCGAAGCGGACGAACAGTACGTATTCCTTCGTTTTCCTTGCCCTGCATCTGACGGGCTTTTTCGCCAATCGCAATTAGTTTGTCGGAGCGCTTATCCAAAGCTACCACCGATGGCTCATCAACAACAATTTTATCGTTGTGAATGATAATAGTATTCGCGGTACCTAAGTCGATAGCTATTTCTTGTGTAAATGAAAATAGTCCCATTTTCGTAAATTATTTCGTGTTGTTTTATTTAATGTTTAAAATGGCGGAAACCTGTCGTTACCATTGATAATCCGTTGTCGTTGCAGGATTCAATTGACAGCTTGTCGTTGATTGACCCGCCCGGTTGGATTACAGCTGTGATTCCTGCTTCGGCTGCAATCTGAACGCAATCAGGGAACGGGAAAAATGCATCGGATGCCATTACAGCACCTTTCAAGTCGAATTTGAACGAATCAGCTTTTTCAATTGCCTGTGTCAAAGCATCAACACGTGATGTCTGTCCAACACCGCTGGCACATAATTGTTTATTTTTTGCCAAAACAATTGCATTTGATTTCGTGTGTTTTACAATTTTATTTGCAAAAAGTAAATCTTCAATTTCGTCGGTAGTCGGAGCTTTTACCGTTACCACCGTCAGATCTTCACTTGTTTCGGTATGAACATCCTTGTCCTGCATCAGTACGCCATTGAGTAACGAACGGAATTGTTTCTCTTTTATTTTTGATTCTTTCAGAATAAGAATAATTCTGTTTTTCTTTTGACTTAAAATTTCAATCGCTTCCAAATCATAATCAGGAGCAATTACCACTTCGAAAAAGATTTTATTCATTTCCACAGCGGTTTCTTTATCGATAATGGCATTTGTTATTAAAACCCCGCCAAATGCCGATACCGGGTCGCCGGCCAAAGCATCCTGCCAAGCATCCACTAATTTGGGACGCGATGCAATTCCGCAGGCATTGTTATGTTTTAGTATGGCAAAAGTAATGTCTTCAAAATCGTTGATTAAATTTACTGCTGCATCAATATCGAGCAAATTGTTGTAGGAAATTTCTTTTCCCTGTAACTGCTCAAACATGTCATCAAATTTTCCGAAGAATACTCCTCTCTGGTGAGGATTTTCGCCATAACGGAGTGTTTTTGAATTGTTTTCGCTGAAGCGGAAAGCACTTTCTTCTTCTCCATCGAAATAATTGAAAATAGCAGAATCGTAATGCGAAGAAACTGCAAAGGCTTCTTTGGCAAACCAGCGGCGTTCTTCAAGTGAAGTTTGGGCGCCGCTTGCATTGATAATATCGAGAAGCGGTTCGTACTGATCCTGAGAAGCAACGATAACCACATCGTTGTAATTTTTTGCTGCGGCACGGATAAGAGAAATTCCGCCAATATCTATTTTTTCAATGGTGGTGGCTTCGTCAGCACCGGCTGCAACGGTTGCTTCGAATGGATATAAATCTACAATTACAAGGTCAATTTCAGGAATTTCATACTCTTCGATCTGGGCTTTGTCCTGCGCCAGATCACGACGGTTAAGAATACCACCAAAAACTTTCGGATGTAAGGTTTTTACACGACCACCCAAAATTGAAGGATAACCGGTCAGATCTTCAACTGCACTGCATGGAATATCAAGCGATTCGATAAAAGTTTGGGTTCCACCTGTTGAAAGGAATTCAACACCTTCGGAATGAAGTTTTTTGATGATAACATCCAGATTATCTTTATGATAGACTGAAACTAATGCTCTTTTAATTTGTTTTTTTTCCATTTTCCCTTTTTTCGTTTATTTATGGGATGCAAAACTACAAAAAAACATTGGTTTAATCAATACCGAAAAATCCATTTTCAATTTGATGTTCAAGGTTTTTGAGCTGATAATGTGACCGAAATGACAGAAAAAATTTTTCCCTGAAAATCCTGTTGTACAAATAAAGTATTTATTAAATATTTTTCAGAATAAATATTCGTTTTCTATGAATAAACGATGACTGATGAATATGAGAGTTTCTATATTTTTTAACATAAAATTATCTGATTTTTTATCAGCATTAGTTATGAAATAATGTTGAAACTCATATTCAGAATAAATATTAAAATTTTTAATTATCAGCTAACCAATTGTCTTGACAAAAAATAGGGCAAGAGAACATCTTCAAAATTATACAGGCCTTTTGGTTTGTCCATTAAATTCTGAGCCACGAAAATAGCTCCGTTTCCAAATGCTTCGCGCGATATCGATTCATGGATAAGTCTTACTGTTTGATAAGGAAATCCAAAAATTACTTCATGCTTACCAACAATACCTCCGGCACGTACCGAATTTATAACCTGATGATCCAAATCGAGTGCTTCGGCAATTTTAATGGCGGTTCCGGATATTCCATCCTTATTTTTATAATGTTCTTCCACAATTTCAATATCTACCCATGGAGCAATTTTTTTCAAAAATTTACCGGCAAAAAGCAAATAATTTACTCCAAGAGTAATGTTTGGAGCCCAAAAAACTGTTGTTTTAGTGGCAAGCTGGTTCAATAGTTCAATTTCCTTTTTGCCGTAATGCGATATGGCAGAAATAATTTTTACCTTCCTGCTGGCAGCAATTTCGCCGTAAGAATAGATTCCTTTTGACGATGAAAAATCGATAATAATATCGACCGGATGGCTGTCAAGCAACTCTTCAATTTCAATTTTCGCTTTGGAATATACCAACCCGGATTTTTTGTTGTCGAGTCCGAGAAATTCAGCAACGGATCTGTGGTCCAGCTTTTCACTTTGCCGAAATACCCATTCCAGATGAAAGTCTTTGTTTTGAATAATTACTGAAGCAACGGCCTTTCCTGTTTTCCCAAAACCTATTAGTCCTATTTTCATGTGTTTATAGTTTTTATTTGTTTTTCAATATGAACGGAGATGATAATATTCCACAATTGTTTATTGCGGAATAAATTTCATAGTTTTTTAATAACTAAAAAATTAGAATTTCTTTTTTGAGTTTATTTCAAAAATTACAAAAGAGCGACCAAAAGGCCATAGGGGTGAAATATTTTCTGTCTGTTTTTTTGACAATGAAGAAAATATTTACATGAACACAGCGGTAAAAACAATCGCTAAAAAATTAATTAATAGCAATGTATTTGTCATAATTCCGGTTAAAAACACAGTCTGAAGTTCAGGAAGCAGGCATATCAAATATTATGCGTAACAGATTGTTTTTGCGAATATAATAAAAAATCCGGTTTCAGACAACAGCTAAAACCGGACAGTGAGCATTGGAACAGGAAAACGTTCATTTTTTTCTCCTGTTTTCTTCCACTCTGAAAAGTATAATTCGTTTGATAAGTTCTACAGGCAGGGGCTCTTTAAGCGGAAACTGAACAGTGCCCTTTGAGGTTTTAAAGTTTGTCAATTCATCCTTAAAAGCAACAATGGCGTTTACACCCGGATAAAACCCGATGTGTTTTGCATATCCTGCAAAGTAAACGAGCATTTTGTTCAGAAAAAATGCCGGCATCTGATAACTGATACGTTCCAGTGCCTCAGGAGCAACTTCTTTTATCAAAGTCCTCAGCTCAGTTAATTTTTCCTGTGTTGATACCGGGAATGTTCCGATATATTCATCAACAGTTAAGTTGGGATTTTTCCTTTCTTCCATTTTGTCTCCATTTATTCAATTACTTCTTCTACCAATTTAAAAGCTTTTTCCAGTTTGAGCATTTCTGTGGACATGAACTGATAAAATTCCATCCACTGAATCCGCCTGTGAAGATCAATTCCCGTTTTTTGTGTATAAATGCGGCAAACCTCAGTTCCACATTCTCTTACATACGCAAAATCCCAGATCAAACCATCGGGAAATTGTTTTTCCATAAGGTTTTTGTATTGTTCAAACTGTTCGTATTTTTCAAGTCTTGCTTTTGCATCGTGAAGGTTGATTTCCAGTATTACAAATGCTCCTTCGCGTGTGGCATCAAATTTAAGTTCTACACCTTTCATTTTTGTATTGTACAACAAAAACTTACTTTTTCGTCGCTTCAATGCCGGAATCTGGCTGCAATAAATTCCGAAACCTTCCCAAAATTCTTTCTTAAGTTGTTTTAATTCTTCTTTGCTGTACATAAATTTTACTTTGATCTATAAAAACGGAAGCTGATTTTTGCTTTTGTTTATACATCAACTATTTAACTATTTTATAAACATTCCCCGGTAAACTTCTTACCACACCGCTAAATTCCATCCCGAGCAGCATGGAAGATATTTTACTTACAGGCTTTTCCAGTTTTATCGCCAGTTCATTTAATTGTAATCCATCCGTTTTTTGCCGGAGAATATTCACCACTTCCAGCTCTTCGTCCGACAGATCGAGAAACAAGGATGTTTGTACTGCCGGAGCAGCATCTGTGTTTTGCGATTCCCAATTCATAAATTGCATGATATCGTTGGCTGATTCAATCAGCGATGCTTTATTTGCCTTAATCAGAGCATTACATCCTGCCGACCATTCGTCGCCAACCCTGCCCGGAAACGCAAATACATCCCGGTTATAATCATTTGCCACTTCGGCGGTTATCAGTGCTCCTCCACGAGCGGCAGATTCTACCACCACTATTGCATCAGAAAGTCCCGCAATGATCCGGTTTCGCTGCACGAAATTCTGTCTGTCAGGATTTGTCTGACTTAAATACTCTGTCAGCAATGCACCTTCTTCCAACATTTTTACTGCTGTAGAACGATGGGCAGCAGGATAAATTCTGTCTAATCCGTGTCCCACAACACCAATTGTGGGCAATCCTGCTTCCAGAGCCGCCTTGTGAGCTGTAATGTCAATTCCGTATGCAAGCCCGCTGACAATGATTGAATTCGGTTGTAAAACGGCCAGATCCGAAATTAATTTCTTACAATTTTCTTTCCCGTATTCTGTCGCGTTGCGTGTTCCTACTATGCCGATAAATTTGCCATTGTTCAAATCGCAATTACCTTTGCTGTAAATCATTATGGGTGAATCGGCACATTCTTTCAGTCTGAATGGGAAATTGCGATCGGTAAAATAGGACGTCTGAATTTCATTTTTAATGATAAATTCAATCTCCTCTTCGGCGCGTTTCAATACATCTGACGAAACAATTTCTTTCGACAGAATTTCACCGATGCCCGGGATTTTAGCAAGATTCTGTTGCTTTTCCCTGAAAATGCCTTCTTCACTTCCAATATATGCTATCAGATTTTTGGCCAGATTATTACCAATTCCTCTGATAAGCGTAATTCCAATTTTATATTTCAGGGTTTCGTCAGTCATTCTTCGAAGTTATATTTTAACTTTTATTCCTAAAAATGATCCGTTTCTCAGAGCCAGTTTCATAAAGTACCAGCCTGCTACAACACCTGTAATATCGCTGAGCCAGTCTAACCATTCGGCTGAGCGGGTATCGCAGAATACGCCCTGAATAATTTCAACAATACCTCCGAATAAGGTGGGAGATACAAGGCAAATTAAAATCAGGTATGTCTGGCTTTTTCTGTTTTTATGTCTGTAATAATCAAAAATTAAAATGCACGTCAATCCAAAATACATTAAAAAGTGGACAATTTTATCTTCCAATGTGAAAGAAGGTACGCCCTTAAAAGTTGAAAACGGGACTAATGAAAGGAATAATATTCCCAAAATTACACCCACCGATTTCCAGTATTGAAGAAATTTTTTTACAATCATATCCGGTTATTTTGTTTAAATTCAGTCACATATTAAAATTCAAACATCCATAAGATTAACATTATCTAAGAAAATATAAAATATTTCTGGCGAATAATTATCTTTGCAAAGATAAAAAAATGGACGTTAAATTTTAAGAATTGATTTAAATTTATTTGTGTTATGAAAAAAATAATATCGTTTGTAGTATTAGCTGTGGTTTTAGTATCTTGTTCTACTGTGTTGTTAACGGGCAGAAAACAAGTTCTTTTGGTACCTGACTCCGAAGTGCTGGCAATGAGTTTGCAAAGTTACAAAGAGTTTATTGATTCGGTACCTGCGTCAACTGATGTAGTAAACACTGCATTAGTGAAAAAAGTTGGATCGAAAATTTCTAAAGTTGTTGAACAGTACCTGAAAGACAATGGAAAAGAAGCTGAAATAGCAAATCTGGCCTGGGAATTTAATCTGGTAAAAGATACGAATGTGAATGCATTTTGTATGCCGGGCGGAAAAGTAGTGGTATTTGAAGGAATCCTGCCTATTACTCAGAATGAAGTTGGTATGGCTGTAGTATTGGGACATGAAATTGCACACGCCATTGCCAAACACAGTAGCGAACGCATGAGTCAACAATTACTGGTTCAGTACGGGGCATCTTTTACCGATTTACTGTTGTCAAAAAAATCTGATGCCACACGTTCTACCATCAATACTATTTATGGTATTGGCGCGCAATACGGAGTGATGTTGCCTTATTCCCGCAAGCACGAATATGAAGCCGACCAGCTTGGGCTGATTTTTATGGCAATGGCCGGTTACAACCCGAATGAGGCTATCACTTTCTGGGAAAGAATGGCTGCCAACTCTCAGGGAGCACCCATGGAGTTTATGAGTACACACCCATCTGATGCAAACAGAATAGCGCAGCTTAAAGAATTACTTCCTGAAGCTATGAAATATTACAAGCAATAAAAACCGAATGGTTATTTAGAACTGCTACAGTAGTATAAAAAAACCTTCATTCAGAATTTGAATGAAGGTTTTTTTATAACTCAGACTGAATGGAGTCTTTTTATAATTTTTCTCCGAACGCTAAATCACCGGCATCTCCGATTCCGGGAATAATGTACGAATGCTCGTTTAGTTCCGGATCAATTGCGGCAGCCCAAACAGTTGTTTTGCTTTCAGGGAAATGCGATGCCACGTAATCGATAGCCTGCTGACTGGCAATTACGGTTGCAATATGAATATGAGCCGGTTTCCCTTTTGTGAGCAAAGCTCCGTAAGCCAGTTCCATTGAACCGCCCGTTGCCAGCATCGGGTCGGTGATGATAATTGTTTTACCATCCAGATTTGGCGATGCTATGTATTCTATAAAAATATCAAATTTCAGGGCATCTTTGTATTTGCGGTAAGCCGAAACAAAGGCATTTTCGGCAGAATCGAAATAGCTTAGAAATCCGGTATGAAACGGTAATCCGGCACGCAGAATTGTTGCAATTACTATTTTTTCATCTATAATTTCAATATTTGCAACTCCAAGCGGGGTTTTTACATCTTCGGCTTTGTAATGCATTGTTTTACTTATTTCATAAGCCATTATTTCACCTATTCGTTCCATATTTCTGCGAAAACGCATCGAATCTTTCTGAATTTTCACCGAGCGTATTTCTTTCAGATAATGTTTTAATACGGAATTATTGTCCGATAAATTGATAATTTTCATTTATTTATAGTGTACATTATTAGTTATTTGGCATCTTTTTCCCGAATTTCCGTCCTGCGGATTTTACCGCTGATAGTTTTGGGCAATGAATCTACAAATTCAATGATCCGGGGATACTTATACGGAGCTGTCACGGTTTTTACATGTTCCTGAATTTCTCTGATCAGCTTTTCTCCGGCTTTGTCTTTGTATTCTTTTGATAAAATAATTGTTGCCTTCACTACCTGACCGCGAATTTCGTCAGGAACACCTGTAATGGCGCATTCCACTACCGCAGGATGCGTCATCAGCGCACTTTCCACTTCGAACGGGCCAATACGGTAACCGGAACTTTTTATCACATCATCGGCACGTCCCACAAACCAGAAATAACCATCTTCGTCGCGCCAGGCCACATCGCCTGTGTAATAAACATTATCGTGCCAGGCTTCGTAAGTTAGTTCAGCATTTCGATAATAGCCTTTAAAAAGTCCGACAGGATAGCTTTTGTCCGTTCGTATCACAATTTGTCCCTGTTCGCCCACTTCAGCAGGACGACCTTCCGGAGTAAGTAAATCCACATCGTAATGAGGATTAATCAGTCCCATCGATCCCGGTTTTGGTTCCACCCACGGAGCAGTCAGCAACGATAAAGTGGTTTCGCTTTGTCCGTAACCTTCTTTTAATTTTATGCCTGTAAGTTTCAAAAACTGCTCATAAACAGCCGGATTCAGCGCTTCGCCGGCAATTGTACAATATTCCAGCGATGATAAATCGTACTTAGTAATATCTTCACGGATCAGGAAACGGAAAATGGTAGGAGGCGCACAAAGCGAAGTGATCCTGTATTTCTGAATCATTTCCAGCATATCTGCAGGTGTAAATTTTTCATGATCGTAAACAAAAACACATGCTCCAACAATCCATTGACCATATAACTTTCCCCATACTGCTTTCAGCCAGCCGGTGTCTGCAATGGTTAAATGTAAACTTTGTTCATGAAGGTTGTGCCAGTATTTTGCCGTTACAATATGAGCAAGCGGATAAAGACAATCGAGCAATACCATTTTAGGATTGCCGGTGGTACCTGAAGTAAAACTGATGATCAGCGGGTCATCGTTTTTATTTACTTTTGGAATGGCGGTAAATGGTTTTGCGTTTTCAATTCCCTTATGAAAATCAAGCCAGCCTTCCGGAACAACAGGACCGACTGAAATCAGCAATTCCAGTGTCGGAGATTCCGGTTTCGAGTCGTTTATATGATTAATAATGGTTTCTTCACCAACAGCAATGATCGCTTTTATATCAGCGGCGTTGTTGCGATAAACCAAATCCTTTTTTGTCAGTAAATGAGTGGCGGGAATAATTATCGCGCCTATTTTATGAAGAGCAATAATTGTAAACCAGAATTCGTAACGACGTTTCAGAATTGCCATCACGATATCTCCTTTTTTAATCCCCAGACTTTGAAAATAGGAAGCAGTCTGGTCGGTATATTTCTTTATTTCTCCAAAAGTAAATTCTCTGCATTCTCCCTGATCGTTTGTCCATAAAAGTGCTTTTTTGTCCGGTTCTATTGCAGCCCACTCATCCACAATATCGTAAGCGAAATTGAAGTTTTCAGGAATTATAAGTTTGTAATTTGCTTTGAAATCTTCAAAGTCTGTGAATTCTGTTTGTTGAAGGAATTTTTCTAACATAAGCATTGATATTGTTTATTATCATTCGTTTTTTTGCGCTGCAAAGAAATAACAGAAACTTAAATTCAACAAGAAAGTGGGATAAAACCGTACTATAAGGGATTAAATCCACAATTAAGGGATAAAAAAATTTTGATTTTAAATAATTACAGCCAGAAATTTTACTTTTTTCCCGTTCAGAGCTTTCATACCATGCGGTTTCGTGGCATCAAAGTAAATACTGTCGCCTTCGTTTAAGATAATATCGTTCCCCGAAATCTGTAATTTCATACTTCCTTCGAGCACCATATTAAATTCCTGACCCTGATGAGTGTTTAAATGAAAAGGTTCGTTATCGGGCTCTACCATCACTTCAAAAGGTTCGGCTTTGGCATGTCGAAATCCCTGTGCCAATGCCTGATATTTGTAGGCTTTTGAACGTTCAACACTTGCTCCAGTTCCTTTGCGGGTTACATAGTAGGCAAGCGAATGGGGATCATCACCGGATATAAGCACGGAAGTTTCAATGTTAAATGTCTGTGCTACCTGAATGATAAAACTCATGGGAATATCTGAACCTCCTGATTCGTACTTAGCATAATCTGCTTCTGAAATGCCACTTTTTTCAGCAGCCTGCGCAACTGTCAGGTTAAGCGCATCGCGTAAACCCCGTAAGCGTTGGGCTATTTGTTTGATTTGTTCGTTCATATTAGTTTTATTTTTAGGTTCTGTGTGGAGTTTATTTCAAATGCGAAGCTTTTAATCCTTTGATAACGGCATTTGTAAATCCGTTTGCTTCCATCTCGTTTAGTCCTTTTATCGTAATTCCACCCGGAGTTGTTACTTTATCTATTTCCACTTCGGGATGAGAATTGTTGGCTTCAAGCAAATCAATGGCTCCATGCAATGTCTGAATAATCACTTCTTTGGCAATATTCGGGTAAATTCCCATTTCTACTCCGCCTTCGATGGCTGCTCTGATATAGCGGAACGCGTAAGCTATTCCGCAGGATGAGAGCGACATAAATGCGTTGAGTTGTGTTTCTGAAACAAGAAAAGCTTTTCCCAATTCGGAAAAAATATCCACAATTAATTGCTCCTGTTCTTTTGTGGCACCATAGGATGCGATAGTTGAAACACTTTGCAGAACATCAATGGCTGTGTTTGGAATAATACGGAAAAGTGTAGCATCTGTATCGAACAACGAAGCCAGCTTTTCAAAATCAACACCCGCAGCTATTGAAACGATGATTTGTTTTTTAAAATCAATTTTATTCTCAATTTCCTCAGAGATAGTTTCCACCAGCCATGGTTTAACAGCCAGCAGTATAATATCGGCATCTTTAATTATTTCACGGTTGGAAGTACTGACAATGATACCCGGAGCTGCCGCTTTTATGGACTCCAGACTTGTCTGGTTTACATCACTTACCCTGATATTTTCAGTTTGTATCAATTTCCCTTTGGATAAACCACGGGCAATAGCACCACCCATATTTCCCGCTCCGATAATGGCAATTTTTACATTTTTTGTTTCCATTCTTTTCTGTTTTTATAAGTGATTATACAGGTTATAATGTATTGAACCACAAAGATAGATTTTTTTACGGTTTCTTGTGTTTTTTGATAATAAAGATTTTCGGTGGCATTTCACTGAAAATCAAACCGGATTTTAGTTAAAAACTCAGGTTCAGGCAAGCTCTTATTCCCCATGGATTTATGCCCGGATGGTTCAGGTCAGTAAGTCGCCATACTGATTGTAATGTGAATATATTCAACAGATTAGTAAGACCCACTCCTACCTCCATGTACGGTTTTGACAGTGGATTCATAAATACAGGATATTCAAGAACCGAACGATGAGATTCGTTCAGGCTTCCGTAAGCCATGTGAACCGAAAACATTTCGCGCAAATTGAGATATTTTATCAGCGGTATCTGATTAAATATCAATCCGTTTAACATCAATTCGCTGTGCAGATTCACATATTTGTCAGCGGCATATTCCATGTAGTTCATCATGTTAAACTGATAGCCGCTATAACCGCCGGTTTCACTTCCGGGCGGAATACGGAGCAAAGGATATGGGACATTTCCCAAAATAATACCTGCTTCGGCAATGTAATTTAGTTGACCGAAATCAAGGCGAACTCGCTGTTTCATGGAGCCGATAACTTTGGCATAACTTCCGTTTTCGTTGCCGAGCTGATATTTTCCTAATTCCAGAGTGGCATATATTGCCGGTTTGAAATTGGCAATATAAATTCGTTGCATGTGGTCATCGTACGTTTTTTCATCGAACGAAAAGCGGGTGGACACAGTAGCCGATTGCTGCGTTAATGAATTGTAAGTTGTACTTCCCGATTGCATGGGCAACCACTCGTTAGCAAATAATTGATTGAACCGTAAAAAGACATTCGTTTCAATATCTTTGTTCCATTCGTTTGAAAAAACTACTGAATATTCTCTTCTGTCACTGATTTTTCCAGCCGATCTTAACGCAAAAACTGAACTCGATATATCTTCGTCACCTGTTACAAGCGGGTTTTCTCGAAAAAGAAAATCGTTGTAGTTATAATCGATCCGGCGGTAATCGTTTGTATAGTTCAGTTCTAAAATTCTTCTTTTGTCACCCGGCAACCTGAATTGAGCTAACCCGGAGTATTTAATCTCTTTGTTTTTAAAACCATAACCCAGCGAACCTCCGAGAGAGATATTTTTCCAGAGTCGTTCGTTGGTTTTAAAGGGCAAAGTCAACCGTAACCCTTCAATATCGGTAATGCGGATAATTTTCTCAACTTTGCCAATGTCTATTTTGCCAACCTGCATATATCCGGTAAACATAACATCGGCAATCCATTTTGCAGTTCGTAATAATGGTGTATTATTCAGGTCTTTCAGCTTTTCGTCTAAAGTGGCTTCGCTGTATTCGCTTTTGGCAAAATAATCCGGATTTTTGATTGTGGAATTATCTTGCTGAAATACAGAACTTTTTCGGATAAAAATTTCAGGTTTTGGATGCAAACTATCCGCCAAAAGCTCATAGTTCATGTTCAGCGTCATGTCTTCCGACTGAAGCGACCAGATATTACCTTCCTGCGGACTGAAATTTTCTGAAATTCTGAGGTTGTGAATAAAATTAATATTGGCAGCGGCGGGTAATTCCGCTTCTATTCCTGTGAGTGCCAAAGATGTGGAATCTATCCACAAACACCCATCGAACGCAAGGTTTTTAGGATTTCTTGACCGGAAATGGATTTCATAGATTTTTGTATGTTCCGTTTTTGAACTGTCGGACAGATAGTAATTATAATAAGCATTTCCGATATTGGCCAACGGACTAATCATACTTTTTCCAAAAACAACAACGGAATTATTGTAAAAATTCAATTTTGAGTCAATATCACCAACCAGTTTTTCCACTATTTTTTCACCGGTTTTTGGAGACGAAAATATGTTCTCGGAAAGCTGCAGAACATTACCATTGCTGTACTGAAAGCTTTTTTCGGCCATGTATAAAGGCACTACCAAACCAGAGTCGGACGAATTTATTGCGCCGGTCTTAAGTTGTTCATAAATTTTTTTGTTCGTCGATCGCTGATTTATTTTGCTGAGCATCACCAGATTTTGTTCTTTGCTCGTCATTTTGAAATCAGGATGACTGCTTAAATCATTTCTGTTTTTTTGCAAACGGACTTTTTTCAATAAATCCAGTGCCGGATTGGACCCGGGTAAAACAAACACTTCCTGCAACAAAGTATTATCTTCATCCATTTCCATTTGAATCCCCACACTTTGTCCTGGTTTGATATGAATTTCCCTTTCTTTAAAACCTACCGACGAAAATACCAGTGTAGTTTGTTTCCCGTAGGTTCTTATCAGGAAATAGCCCTCATCATTGCTTTGAACTCCTGTACCCGTATTTTTGAAATAAATATTGACTGAAGAAAGCGGACTTTTGTCTGATTTATTTAAAACCTGTCCGGCCACTACTGTTTCCTGAGCAGTTAAGCATTGGGAAATTGATAATAAAATTACCAATAAAATGTTCCGGATATATTTTTTGAGATGTGTGCCTTTAATTTTTATTGTCATAAGAAATTCAGCCCTGATTATTATCCTGCTTTTTATTTTTAGTGTAATATGGATGATGTTCAAAAATAGTATCGCGAAGAAAATGAACATCAATGTGTGTATAAAGTTCAGTCGTGGTAATGGATTCATGCCCGAGCAACTGCTGTATAGCGCGTAAATTAGCGCCATGTTCGAGCAAATGTGTTGCAAATGAATGTCTGAAAGTGTGAGGACTAACATTTTTCCGTATGCCCGCCATCGAAGTCAGGTCTTTTACTATTTTGAAAATCATGTCACGTGTCAGTTTCGAGCCTCTCCGGTTTAAAAATAACAC
>MTLE01005039.1_pt1 | contig 13832 bp, 10 predicted proteins | sample 1982461 | NCBI WGS metagenome assembly MTLE01 (sample SAMN05712605, study PRJNA340218) | biofilm metagenome | isolation source: sample SPL anode biofilm adapted to -200 mV | place: USA | collected 2012-02-03
CTAATCAAATCACGCAATTTTGTGGAACAGCAAAAATACTTGCAAAAAGATTTGCACTATTAAGATTTAAGAGGCTGGCAATTTAACTATGTCGGCCTCTTTTTTGTTTATTTCCCATCACAATAAAATTCTTTTCAGTATTATCCTTATCTCAATCATTCCTTTATTATTAGCTGGTGCAAAAATTAGGCCAACACTTTTGCGGCATATTTTTAGCCGTGGCCGCAGGCGGTCGCCAAAAAAAATATAATAACTTTATGGAACTTAATTTAAATCTTCTGCCAAAAAAGCCAGGCGTTTATATAATGAAAGACCGCCAAGGCATAATAATTTATATAGGCAAAGCTATCAATATTCACGCGCGCGTACATCAGTATTTTCAGACGGGTGCGCAAGCCTCGCGCGGGTGGAAGATACCCAGCTTAGTTCCCTTAATAGCAAAGATAGATTTTATTGTTTGCGTAAGCGAACGCGACGCGCTGCTGCTGGAAGAAAAACTTATAAAGCAGTATCAGCCATTCTTTAACAGTATGTTAAAGGACGATAAATCTTACCCGTATCTAAAGCTTTCCCTGCAGGAGGACTTCCCGCGCCTAACGCTAACCCGCAACCCAAAGCCCGACGGGGCCGCCTACTTTGGCCCCTACCCGCAAATATCAAATATAAAAGCTTTACTTAAGTTTTTATGGAAGAGTAAATTTGCCGCGCTTCGCCCGTGTAAATGGAACTTTAGCCTTACCAAGCCGCTCAGCGAAAAAAAGATACAAGGGTGTTTGTATTACCATACCAACCAATGCAGCGCGCCGTGCTGCGGCAAAATATCCTTTGCCGATTACCGCGCCACCGCAATGCGCGTGCAAATGTTTTTAGACGGTAATTTTACGGAGTTCACAAAAGAATTAAACCGCGCGATGAAGGCCGCCTCCGCCGATATGCGCTACGAAGAGGCCGCAAAATACAGGGATTTTATTGCCGCGCTCGCGCACATGAAAGAGCGCGTAGCCGTAAGCGAATATAAAAACGATAAGCTTACAAAAAAGATGGAAGCCTCTCAAAAATTAAAACGCTTGAGCGAAATTTTGGGCAGCCAAAAAATAATCCGCCACATAGAAGCTTTTGATAACTCCCACCTTTACGGCAAAGAAGCCGTGGGGGGAATGGTGTGTTTTGTAGACGGGGAAAAGCATAAAGCGCACTACCGCCGCTTTAAAATAAAATCTCCCCTGCCGCCAACGGGCGGCGACGACTTTTTGATGATGCGCGAATGCGTGGGTGTGCGCATAAAACAAATTTTAAACCTGCCGCAAGCGGATAGGCCAGACCTGTTTTTGATAGACGGCGGCAAGGGCCAGTTAAGCTTTGCTTTGCAGGCGGTAAAGGAAGCGGGTTTGGATATAAATATAATCTCTCTTGCCAAGCGGGAAGAGGAAATATTTGTCCCCAACTCTTCCGATAGTATCAAGCTTGATAAGTCTGACCATGCGCTACAGCTTATTATGGAAATCCGCGACGAAGTCCACCGCTTTGCCATAACTTACCACAGATTGCTGCGCAATAAAAAATTGTTTGAAGACAAAAAATAAAAATAAAAAACCCCGCCTTTTAAGACGGGGTTTAAATATTTACGATAATAAACTTACATATTGTTTGCTGTTTCCAATTCCGCTTTTAAAAAGCGTTTTGTAGAACTTACAATACTCTTTCTAAGCAGGATAAGCGCGATAATATTTGGGATAGCCATCATAGCTACGGAGAAATCTCCCAAAGTCCAAATAAATTTTGCGGTAGTAAAAGAGCCTAAAAACGAACCGCCCACCCAAGCCGCTTTAAGGTATGTATTATATTTATTGCCTGCCAAAAATTCCCAAGCTTTTTCCGTGTAATAATACCAAGCGACAAGCGTTGTAAAAGCAAAAATAGAAAGCGAGAAAGCCAAAGCAAAAGGCCCTATATATGGTATTTGCTTAAACACATCGCTTATAACGGCAGCGCCGTATTTTGTGCCGCTTTGCCAATCTCCCGCCAGTAAAACGGTAAGGCCTGTTGTTGTGCAAATTATCATCGTATCCCAAAATACCGCGCTGCTGGCAATTAAGCCTTGTCTTACTGGGTTGCGCGTTTTTGCCGCCGCCGCCACAATGGGCGCGGAGCCTTGCCCCGCCTCGTTAGAAAATATCCCGCGCGCTATGCCAAAGCGTATGGCTTCTTTAATGGTAATGCCCACCGCGCCGCCCGCAACGGCATTAAAGTTGAACGCGCTTTTAAATACCAAGGCTATAACAGACGGAATTTGCGAGATGTGGGAGAAAATTATATAAGAGCAGGAAATTAAATAAAACACTACCATAACAGGTATCAAAAGTTCCGACACTTTTGCTATCTTTTTTACCCCGCCGATAATTACAATACCCGTAAACCCGCCTATAAACAAAGCGCATACCCAGTGCGGCAAGTGATAGGTTTGCATTAAAGTTTCGCCTATGGAGTTGGATTGCAACAGCGTGTCCGCGCCGCCCATAATAAGCGTGCCTACGCAAAATAATACTGCAAGGCGTTTCATTTTAAGCCCTTTGGATATATAGTACATAGGGCCGCCAACAATTTCCCCATCTTTATTGCGCACGCGGTATTTTACGGCTAAAAGGCATTCGCCGTATTTGGTGGCTATGCCGAAGAATCCAGCAAATAACATCCAAAACAGCGCGCCGGGGCCGCCCGATACTATTGCGGTACCCACGCCTATAATATTACCCGTGCCGACGGTGGCCGCCATTGCAACGGCAAAAGAGCCTAAATTGCTTACCATGCCCTCGGAGTCATCTTTTACTACCGAAAGCTTTATAGCCTGCCAGGTATATTTTTGTATAAATCTTAATTTTACCGTCAGGTATATGCCTATGCCCAGCAAAAGGCCAAGCATTGGCGCGCCCCATATAAAGGCGTTAATTTTATCAAGGTAAATATGTACTAAAGACAATATTTGTTCCATAGGGATAACCCTCTTCTAAATTTTTAAAACAACTTTATGATTATATAATAAAAACAGATAAGAATACATGGTTTTCCGTATAAAAGCTTTTGCGTAAATTTGTATAATAAAAGTTATGGTTATAGCTAATTTTCAAGAAATAGATAAACGTCAACAAAAAAGATGGGAAGACGCAAAAGTTTTCTCCTCTCCCCGTTTACCCAGAACGGGCAAAAAGTTTTATTGTTTGGATATGTTTCCTTACCCGTCAGGGCAGGGCCTGCACGTCGGGCATCCCGAGGGTTATACAGCTTCCGACATACTTGTAAGATATAAAAGAATGAGCGGTTTTGACGTTTTACACCCTATGGGTTGGGACGCTTTCGGCCTTCCTGCCGAAAACTATGCAATAGCCACAGGCGTACACCCCAGAATTACGACGCAAAAAAATATTGATAATTTTAGAAGGCAAATCAAATCTTTCGGTATGGCTTACGACTGGAACAGGGAAGTTGATACCACCGACCCAGCCTATTACAAATGGACGCAGTGGATATTTTTACAGCTTTACAAAAAAGGATTAGCTTTCCAAAGCACTGTGCCTATAAACTGGTGTCCCTCTTGCAAGACGGGCCTTGCCAACGAAGAAGTTTTTAACGGACGCTGCGAACGCTGCCAAACCGTTATAGAAAAAAAGAATTTACGCCAATGGATGCTTAAAATTACCGCCTATGCGGACCGTCTGTTGGAAGACCTTGACGGCCTTGACTGGCCCTCCTCCACCCTTATGATGCAGCGCAACTGGATAGGCAAAAGCCAAGGCGCGGAAGTTAACTTTAAGGTAGACGGGGACGGCAGCACTATAACCGTTTTTACAACCAGACCAGATACACTTTTCGGCGCAACATATATGGTGCTTGCGCCCGAACACGAACTTGTTGCCAAGATAACCACCGCGCAGCAAAAAGCCGCCGTGGAAGATTATCAGGCGAAAGCCGCCGCCAAGAGCGAATTTGAAAGAGCCGACGCCGATAAAGAAAAAACAGGCGCGTTTACGGGCGCTTACGCAATTAATCCTTTAAACGGCGCAAAGATACCCGTGTGGATAGCCGATTATGTTTTGACGGGTTATGGCACGGGCGCAATTATGGCTGTTCCCGCGCACGACGACAGGGACTATGCCTTCGCCAAAAAATTTGACCTGCCCATAATAGAAGTTATACAAAGCGAGCAGGGTGTGGAAAAAGAAGCTTTTACGGGCGACGGGAAACTTATAAATTCTTCCTTTTTAAACGGAATGCACGTTGAAGAATCCAAAGCCGCGATAATAAAATATCTGGAAGAAAAAGGCATCGGCCGCGCAAAAACAACTTACCGCTTGAGAGATTGGGTTTTCTCCCGTCAGAGATACTGGGGCGAACCTATTCCCATAGTACATTGCGATAAATGCGGCGTAGTTCCCTTGCCCGAAGACCAACTTCCTTTGGTATTGCCCGAGGTGGAAAAATTTGAGCCGAGCGGCACGGGCGAATCCCCGCTTGCCAACATAACCGACTGGGTTAAAACAACTTGCCCCCACTGCGGCGGCCCTGCCAAACGCGAAACAAATACAATGCCGCAATGGGCTGGTTCGTGCTGGTACTATTTAAGGTATATGGACAATAAAAACGCGCAGGCTTTTGTTGATAAGGAAATAGAAAAAGCCTACGGCCCCGTTGATTGTTATATCGGCGGCGCGGAACACGCGGTACTGCACCTTTTATACGCAAGATTCTGGCATAAAGTACTTTACGATTTGGGTTTTGTAAGCACAAAGGAACCCTTTCAAAAGTTAAGACACCAAGGTATGATTTTGGCTTTCTCCTACCGCGACGCGGCAGGCAATTACCACTGTTACGACGAGATTGATTTTACCGATCCTGCCAACCCCAAGCTTAAAGCCGACGGACAGGCTTTAAATTCTATGGTTGAAAAGATGAGTAAATCTAAAAAGAACGTAATTAACCCCGACGAGATTTTGCAGGAATACGGGGCGGACGCCTTTAGATGTTACGAAATGTTTATGGGCCCCTTTGACGCCAGCAAGCCGTGGGATATGCGCGGTATTGAGGGCGTTTCAAGATTCTTAAAGAGAATTTACGGCTGGGCCGACGAAATTAAACTGAACCCCGCCGCTGTTCTGCCTAAAGAAATTGAGATTTTAAAACATAAAACAATAAAGAAAGTTACGGAAGATATTGAAAGCTTCAGTTTTAATACTGCAATTTCCGCAATGATGATATTCTTTAACGAACTTTCAAAAGTTAAGGAAATATCAAGAGAAGATTTAGCGTGCTTCCTTAAGCTTTTACACCCTTTCGCGCCGCATATTACCGACGAAGTTTGGCAAAACGCGGGCGGCGAAACATTGCTTCTTACCGAGGCTTGGCCCGTTTGCGATTCCGCCATGCTTTTGGAAGAAGAAATAGAGATAGGCGTACAGATTAACGGTAAGATAAAAGACAGAGTTAAAATAGCGGCAAGCGCAAGCAAAGAACAGCAGCAGGAAGCCGCCTTAAACTCCGCCAAAATAAAAGCGTTGCTGGCGGGCCAAACCATTGTTAAGGTTATCGTCGTACACGGTAAAATGGTAAGCATAGTAGCGCGCCCTTAAGGGCATAAGGAGAGTTATGAAAAAACTTGCAATATTGCTTTTTGCCGCAGCTGCTTTTTGGGCCTGCACACCGCTTGAAAACGAAATGTATTACAAGCCCAACGCGCAGATAATGCCGCAGCACATAAACAAGATACACGTGCGCCCGTTTATCAACAGGACGGAAGTTTTTGCCCTTGAAGACAGATTGACGATAGAAGTTGTAGACGAGTTTTTGCGTAACGGGCAATACAATATTGTAAGCGAAGCGCAGGCCGACGGCGTGCTGGCGGGGGAAATATTAAGATATATCCTTTTGCCCGTGCAGTACGACACCCAGCTTGTGCCGACGGTTTACCGTATGGAAGTTTTAATTAAAATTCGCTTTATAGATAAAACCACCAGCGAAACGCTTTGGCAGGAACCTGCCCTTGTGCAGGTTTATACTTATTCTGCCTCCACCTTACCCGGCGGTATGAGCGAAGAACAGGCGCGCGAACAGCTTTGGAAGAACTTTTCCAAAATGATAGTAAAGCGCACCGTGCAGGGCTTTGGCTCTGTTGGCAGCGAGATACGCCAAAGAACGCAGGTTAACGCCGAACAAACGACAATTCAAAGACAATGACAAAGCAAACTATACCCCAGCTTACCGCTGATATAAAAGCAGGTAGAATTGCGCCCGTTTATTTTTTTACGGGCGACGATGCCTATCGTAAACTGGAGTTTGCCCAAAAGATAAAAGAAGCTGTTGCGCCCGACGAATTTAATTTTGTTAAGGAAGATTCCTCCGCCTGTGATATAGGCGAAATTATTTCTTTAGCCAATACTTCGCCCGTGTTCAGCGCGCGGCGCGTTATAATTTTAAATAATGCCGACAAGCTTAAAAAAAATGCCGTTGCCGCTTTGGCGGGATATGTTGCCTCCCCTCTGGAAAGTACTTGTTTTGTTATCTTGCATAATGATTCCAAAAAATCAAAAAAAGATAGAGAGATAGAAGATAACTTAAGCGATATTTGCAGCCACGTTAACTTTGACGAACTTAAAGGCCCCGCCCTAAACGGCTGGGTAACGGAAAAATTTGCGGAGCGCGGCCTTAGCGCGCAGCCCGCCGCGTTGGTGGCTTTGGAAGATATTATAGGCGCGGATTTAACCGCTTTAAATACGGAGATAGAAAAACTTTCCCTTTACGCGCAGGACCGTGCGGATAAAACAATTTCGCAGGACGACGTGCTGGCAAGTATCGGTTTTAGTAAGGAAGAAAACCCCTTTGCGCTAAGCAATGCCGTGCTGGACTGTAATAAAAACTTAAGCCTTAAACTTATAGACAGTATGCTTGCCGCGGGTGAAGAGCCGATAAGCATTTTAAATAAAATAAGTTCCTGCGCGGTAAAATTGCTGCGCGTTAAGCGTTTGGCCTCTGCGGGGCTTAATCAGTACGAAGTTGTTTCCGCCTCGGGCCTTATGCCTTGGGAAGGCCGTTTGGTAAGCCGCGCGGGCCAAATGCCGTCTGTGGCGACATTGGTAAAAGCTTTGGATAAAATTATAGAAACTGATATGGCTTTTAAGAGTTCTTCCGCATCGGACGCGGGGATTATGCTTAAAGGCATTATTTTGACGCTTTTCGGCGCGAAATAAAATAAAACGATTCTTAGGCGTAAAATGTATTGCCCGTTTATAAAAATATTGCATAAAACGGAGCAAAAAGCTAAAATATAACTACATATTTAAGAGGTAATATAAAAATGGCAAAATTAAAAACAGGACGTCATACAAGCGCAATAAAGGCTCAACGCCAGGCAGAAGCAAGAACATCCAGAAACAAAGGTCTTAAAAAGACTGTTCGTGCAGCAGCTAAGGAAGTTCTTACAACAAAATCAGCCGATACTTTGGCAAAGGCCGCTTCCGCTTTGGATAAAGCTGCAAAGAAAGGTGTTATACACTGGAAAGCAGCAGGCAGAAAGAAATCCCGCTTAGCCAAAGCCGTAAACAAAGCAAAAGCCGCTAAATAACCTTTTTAGTAAACTTAAACCCCGCCTTTCAGTTTTAAGGCGGGGTTTGTTTGCGTGTAAAAATTGTGTGTTTGTCAGTTGCGCGCGGCTTTAAATAACCTAGCCTAAGTTTATAAGGTGCCACTGCTTTTGGTACAGTTCCATAATACGAAGTTTTAATGCTTTGTTTTGCGGCAGGGATAGAGAAGGGTCCTCTTTTGTCAGCGCGTCCCTGTCTTCCACGGCCCATTGCAGTACTTCCTTGTCTTTTATAATATCGCCTGTTTTAAAATCCAACTCCCCGCTTTGGCGTGTGCCTAATATTTCGCCCGGGCCGCGCAGTTCAAGGTCTTTTTCCCCAATCTTAAATCCGTCGGAAGTTTTGCAAAGAGTGTTAATTCTTTCTCTGGCAGCTTCGCCTTGGTTTTGGCTTACAAGTATACAAAAAGATTCTTCGCTGCTTCTGCCCACGCGCCCGCGCAGCTGATGCAGGCTGGCAAGGCCGAAGCGTTCCGCATTTTGTATCACCATTATCGTGGCATTTTTTACGTCTATGCCTACCTCTATTACGGATGTAGCCACAAGCACATCTGTTTGGCGGGAAAGGAAATCTTCCATAGCTTTTTGCTTTTCCGCGCTTTTCATCGCGCCGTGTATCATTGCTATTTTTAAGTCGGGCATAAGCTTTTTAAGGTTTTCAAATTCCTGCGTTGCCGCTTTAAGTTCCAGTTTATCACTTTCGTCTATCAGCGGGTAAACTATATAGGCTTGGCGGCCTTTTGCTACTTCCGTTTGAACCATTTTTAAAGCGCTTTCCTGCGGCAAATGCATTGTTTTAACGGGCTTTCTGCCCGGGGGCAGCTCGTTGATAGTGGATACATCTAAATCGCCGTAAAACGCAAGGGCGAAAGTTCTGGGGATAGGTGTGGCCGTCATAGAAAGCATATCAATATGCGCGGCTTTTGCGCGCAATGTGGCGCGCTGCTTTACGCCAAAGCGGTGCTGCTCGTCTATAACGATAAGTTTTAAATTTTTAAATATTACATTATCTTCTATAAGCGCGTGCGTGCCTACAATAATGTCTGTCTTGCCGTTTGCAAGGTTTTCCAGTATTTTCTTTTTTGCGGCGGCGGTTGTTTTGGAGGTTAATAATTCCGCCGATACGCCAAGGCCGTTAAGATAGCGTTTTATTGTTATGTAATGCTGGGTGGAAAGGATTTCCGTAGGCGTCATAAAAGCGGTTTGATAACCGTTTTCCACCGCCAGCAATATCGCGCTTAATGCCACCACCGTTTTGCCCGAGCCGACATCGCCCTGCAACAGGCGCGTCATAGGCTTTGTGCTTTGCATATCGTCAAAAATTTCTTTAATAACATTAATCTGCGCCTTGGTAAAATGATACCCCAGATTATTTTTAAAAGGCGTTAAAAGTGTTTTTTTAATTTCGTAAGTATGATTTTTTGTTTCCGCCTTGCCTTGCTTTTGCTTAATGGACCAAGCCATGGTCATAAGCAAAAACTCCTCGTAAACCATTCTTCTTCTTGCGGCTTGCAACTCGCTTATATTAGAGGGAAAATGTATTGCGTATAATGCCTGTTTTATGTTTAAAAGGGCGCGCTTTTGCAAAAGGTTTTGCGGCAGTATTTCGCTTTCTTCCACCATATATTTTTGCAAAGCTTCATGCACGGCATTGCGGAAGAATTTATTGCTTAAGCCCTGCGTTAAGCCGTATATCGGGATAAGGGCATTGGTATGTATTTTGGCTTCGGGGTTGTCGGCGGGGTAATATTCGTCCACCGCGATTTTGCGCGACGCGAAGGAGTTTTTATCTTCCCGCTTGCCTATAACCCAAATCTTTGCGCCCGTCTTAAAATCTTTCTTAATTTGCCCGAAAGCATCGTAAGAGAAAGTTCTTTTTTTAAACCAAACGGCTTCGTAAATTTGCTTGTCATCAGCTTGAAGGAACACTTTAAATAACTGCAAAAAACGGGTGGGGATAAGCTGCGCGCTTATAACGGTGGCGCAAAGACAAATATTTTCTGTATGTTTAAAATCGGAGATGGGTGCGTTGGGCCGCCTGTCCTGATAGGTGCGCGGGTAATAATGCAGCAAATCACTGACGGTGGAAATATCCAGTTGATTAAACATCTTCTCGCGCGCGGCGGCGATACCTGTAAGATTTTTAATATCGGGCATATTGATATTATAGTTTTTTAACGGTAAAAAACCCCCGTTCGTTTAAAACGGGGGTTTGTGTAATAGTTTATTTGCTTAAAACTTCCTGCGCGTTTTTGCTTGCGTAAACATTGTAGTCTATATGCGGGAAGATATTATCCTTTTGCTCCAAATCCCACACATAAGCTTCGTCTATGCGGTTGCCTGTAATCATCTCGTAAAGGGATATAAAGCGTTTTACGTGTTCTTTTGTGCGCTTTGTAGAATATTCCTTTGCGGTGCCGACAGTCATTAAAAATGCCCAGTCGGAAGATTGCATAAGCACCAGTTCGCGCGCGGCTTGGTTTAAAGCGCGTCTTAATACGCCTTCGGCGTGGGGGAAGCGGTTTGCAAGCTCCACCATACGCTCGGCGGCTTTAATTAAGTGTCTGTAAATCCAGTCGTTGCCGCTGTTAAGCCAGACATCGTTATAACCCTTGTCGCCCCACGAGGACATTGAAGGCTCCACCACCTGATTTGTGGGGTTGGCTTCAAGATATTCCATAGGAGTGATAAGTTTTATATCTTTTTGGTCGTAGTGGATTTTTTTAAATAAAAATTCCAAAAAGTCTATACCTTCATACCACCAGTGTCCGTACAATTCAGCGTCGTACATAGAAACTACCAAAGGCTTCCTGTCCGTAATTACAGAGGCTAAGTGTTCCAACTGTTTTTGGCGGTTGAACATAAAGTTGCCCGCGTGTTTTGCGGCAACTTCCCTTGCGTCGGAAGGATAGTAAGGTTGCTTTTGGTTAAGCGAAACCTTGCCCGTAATTTTGTGGTACTTCATACCTATATTGCGCCTTACGCCGTCGGAATGAAGGTAAGGTTTAATATAGTCGTAATCCAAATCGTAACCCAAGTCGCGGTAAAATTCCCTGTAGGCAGGGTCGCCGGGGTAACCGCTTTCCGCGCTCCATACCTGCTGGGCGGATTCCATATCACGCCCGAAGGCCGCAACGCCGCTTGGCGTGTAAACGGGGGCGTAAATACCGTATTTGGGGCGGGGCGTGCCGTGCATAAGGCCGTGTGATTCCATAAAGAAGAATCTTATACCCTGCTCTTTTAAAAATTTATCATCACCGGGGTTAAAGGCGCATTCCGCAAGCCAAATACCGCGCGGGTTGCGGTCAAAGCGGCGGCGGTAATCGTCGGCGGCAATTTTAATTTGCGCGTGGACGCTTTCCTTATGCACCTGCAGGGGCAAATAGCCGTGCGTGGCGCAGCAGGTAATAATTTCAAGTTTGCCTAAATCCTGAAACTTTTTAAAACCGTTTAATACCTGCCCGTGGTAATAGTCTTCAAAAAGATTTTTATATCTTTTAAATTTTTGATTGTACATCTGCGCCACATAAAAGAACTGAGTATCTTTTGTGCGGGCCAGTTCCTTTTCCGAAAGTTCTATGCGCTGGTTTAAATAATGGCGGAAGCGGCTTATCAAAAGCTCGTCGGACATCATGGCGCACAAAGGCGGCGTTAAGGACATTGTTATCCTAAAGTCCACACCTTCGGCAAGCATCTTTTCGTAAATATCCAAGAGGGGAAGGTAGGTTTCCACCATAGCTTCAAAAAACCAGTCTTCCTCTAAAAAGTCGGGGTATTCCGGATGTCTTATAAAGGGTAAATGCGCGTGCAAAACTAAAGACAGGTATCCTTTTTCAGGCATAGATTAAGCCTCCTTTTCTCTTTGGGCTTTAATTGTTATGGCTCTTTGTTTTTCTTCTTTGGTGTGATGCTGCGCCCTTATGGGTATTACCACCTGCCCGTCCTGTAAAGAGCAGCGCAGGGAGAAGGACCCGTCGGGGTTAAGCTGTATAAGTTTGCCGTCTATGGTAACTTTTGCGTTTTTGCTGGCCTGGCCGTATACGATAAGTTCGCAATCGGCCTTAAGCCAAATATCTTCGTCTTCCGCAGGTTGGGGGATTACGTCGCGCGAAGATATTGCGCGCGAAGACATCCAAGAAGATATGTGTGAAGAGGGGGCTTTGCTGATGTCAAATTCAAACATTTTCCATCTTTGGCTTAAGAAGTGCTGCAGCTTTTCGCTGGAGCCTGTTTTGCCAAACATTTCCGCGCCTGACATCTTTACAAGCTTTTGGTATTCGCCTTCCACCATCATCCATTTTTCGTCAACAACTTCTGACATTTTACCGGGGGGTATCGTGGTGGCATTGCTGCGCGAAAGCGTTATAAATTGATTGGACGGCGTTATTATGCCCAAATCGCAAATATATCTTTTGCCGCCTTCTGGGACATTGATATACCAGCTGCCGGCGTCTAATACGACGGGAATATCAAAAGAAGCTTTGGCGTTTGTGCCGTCAAAGTTTGCAATTTCCGTTACATCGTAAACGCGTATTACGCTTTTTGATTTGCTGAAGATATCGCGGCCGAATTGATTTCTTATAAATTCGTAAGTGTCCGTAATAATATCCCAAAACAGAAACATCCATGCGGGATCTTTAGGCAGAAGGAAGGACTCCGTTTTGCCGTAAGACTGCGGTAAATCGTACTGCGCGTCTTTTACCGAGTCGTGGTCTATCTTAATTAATGTTGTGGAGGAAAAGTTATTATTTTCCATAGCACTCCCCTTTAGTTATTTGGTGGCTGTTATCCCCAGTTTAAGGACTTCTTCCAAGGACGGTTTGATTAGCGTTGATGATATTTTGACCGATTTGGCCGCCCCGTCTATATCTTTAAGTCCGTTGCCGCCCACAATTATCGCCACGGATTCGTCTTTCTTTACCGCGCCTTGCGCGACAAGTTTTTTAAGACCCGCGTATGTGGCGGCGCCGCCGGGTTCGGCAAAAATGCTGGAACCTCTGGCAAGTTCGGGTATGGCGGCAAGGATTTCTTCGTCGGTAACTGTTATTGCCATACCGTGTGATTCGTGCAAAGCTTGTAATGCAAGGTAAGCGTCGCGGGGCATATTAACGGATATACTGTCCGCTATAGTCTTTGCTTCCACGGGGACAACTTCCCCGTTGCTTTCCCACGCGTTTTTAATGGCTGCGCTGCCTTCCGCCTGCACGGCTATAATCTGCGGCATTTTTTCTATAATGCCCAGTTTATTAAAATCTGTAAAACCTTTCCACATCGCGCTTACGATTGTTCCGTCGCCCGCGGCTACTATCACTTTGTCGGGCGCTTCCCATTGAAGCTGTTCGCAAATTTCAAATGCGCAGGTTTTTTTGCCTTCTCTGGCATAAGGGTTAAAGCCCGCCGCGCGGTTGTACCATTTGTACTTTTCCGTCGCTTCTTTGCAAAGTTCGTAAGCGTCGTCGTAATTGCCGTCTATGCGCACAACATTTGCGCCGTAAATATAAAGCTGTACCAATTTAGCTTCGGGCGTATTTTTGGGCGCGAAGATAATTGTTTTAAGGTTAAGGTTAGATGTTAAACACGCCAAAGAATCGCTGGCATTGCCCGTTGATGCGTCGGTAATAACCTTTGCGCCTACTTCCAATGCGCGCGCTACAACAACTGCGCTGCCCCTGTCTTTAATAGAGCCTGTGGGGTTGCGGCCTTCGTCCTTAATAAAAAGCTGTGATATCCCCAACTCTTCGGCCAAAGCTTCCGCCTTATAAAGCGGCGTCCAGCCTACCTGCACGGGGGGGATTTCGTCGTGGTCGTCAATAGGCAAAAGGTCTATATAACGCCACATATTGTAAGAGGTATTATGCTCTAAAACATCATAGTCAAAACGTTTTTTAATAAGTTTATAGTCAAAATTAATTTCCAAATTACCGCCGCACGAGCTGCAAACATAATCGGCTTCTCTGGTTTTGTGTTCTTTACCGCAGTTAACGCACTGTAAGTTTAATATCTTTTTCATATATATAAAATATTACCATTTTTGGAGTTAAATAATAACTCCTCCTGCCCGCGCGCGTTGCGCAAAGCCCTATACAAACAGATAAAACTCTTTTATTGCGCAGCCAAACAAGCGGGGCCTTAAGGATTGCGGGTTAAAGGGCGCGGCTGCGGATGCAGGCCTTCTTAAGCGGAGGTTTAAATTTTATATAATTTA
>MTLE01001183.1_pt1 | contig 13816 bp, 13 predicted proteins | sample 1982461 | NCBI WGS metagenome assembly MTLE01 (sample SAMN05712605, study PRJNA340218) | biofilm metagenome | isolation source: sample SPL anode biofilm adapted to -200 mV | place: USA | collected 2012-02-03
TGGTTGATCATCATTAAAAACAAAAGCTTCAAAATCTGTTGTGTCGTTTGCATGCGCAAGGTTCAGATTTCTTTCGAGACAATCATATTTTTTGTCAAAAATCGCAAAGGCGGTGTCGCAGATATTCCCCGATTGATTTTTGAATAGCACTTTAAAGGTATCAACGGCTATTTTGGAAGACTCAACTTTTGTACTGTCGAGTTTATCTACAAAGTGATTATATCTGTTTAATACCGGGCTTGAGTAAGTATCGGTATTCATTTCTGGAACAGGAACAGAATCCTGACTTTTTACCGTTTCCGAAACTTGTTTGTTCTGATTTGACTGTTTGCAGGACAACAGTAAAAATAATAAAATAATGAATACGGATGAAAATTTAATAATGCGTCTCATAAGCTGTTAATTAGGTTTTGGTTATAATTTAGTACCAAATTGTCCGGAGATAGGACTGATAATCGTAAGATGTAATGTTAAAATAATAATGGTGCAAATATAATATTTTTCTTTTTCAATATAACGTGATTAAGTTAATTTAATTATAAAACAGATTTTTTCTTTTTTGATATATTTTGCTCTAAAATTACGCTTTTCTACTTCAAAATGTTTAAATTTGCGTTTCTTATAAAACAAAGCAGAACGGAGATGTTCCGATGTTTTATCATAGTTTAACTCCAAATCTAATATTATGTCAATCCGCCAACTTTCCGTATTTCTGGAAAACAAGACCGGGCATCTTAACCAGATTCTTTCCGTCCTGGCAGCCAATAACATTAACATCGTGGCGCTTACTGTTGCCGATTCAAGCGATTACGGTCTTATGCGAGCCATAGTTTCCGATCCTGAAAAAGCCATGCAGGCACTCCGTACAGAACATTTCACTGTTCGCGTTCACGATGTACTGTCAATTGAAATGAGTGCGGCTCCCGGTTCCATGTCACATATTCTCGATCTTTTCACTGCCGCAGATATTTGCATTGAATATGTATATGCTTTTAGTTTTGGCAGCAAATCCATCCTTGTTTTGCGCACCGACAATCATGATAAAGCCGTTCAGATTATTAAGCAAAATAATTTGAAATCTATTTCTGAAGATGAACTGAGATAAATGAATATCAACAGAATGATTTTAATGTACTTAAACAATAACGAATAACCCGAAAAGCACAAGAATAAAATGATTTGGAATAAGGAAATTGAGTGCATGAGCCGCGAAGATATGCACAAATTACAGAGTGAACGGTTGATAAAACTTGTAAATCATGTTTACAATAATGTTACATTTTACCGGAACAGAATGAATGAAATAGGCGTAAAACCGTCTGATATACATTCAATTGATGATATTGTGAAACTTCCGTTCACCTATAAAAATGATTTGAGAGATCATTACCCGTTTAATCTTTTTGCGGTTCCAATGCACGAAATTGTGAGAGTACATGCTTCCAGCGGTACCACCGGAAAACCAACCACAGTTGGTTATACAAAAAATGATATTGAAAACTGGAGGGAAGTTGTGGCCCGCTGTTTAACCATGGCAGGAGTGGATAAAGGTGATATCATGCAGGTTTCTTATGGCTATGGACTATTTACCGGAGGTTTGGGGGTTCATTATGGTGCCGAGACAGTAGGTTGCACTGTTATACCAATTTCTGGTGGTAATACCCGCAGACAATTGCAATTAATGTCAGATTTTCATTCTACTGTTTTGGCATGCACACCTTCGTACGCACTTCATTTGGCGGATGCTTTGGGTGAGTTTGGTTATTCACTTGATGATATGAAACTGAAAGCCGGCATTTTTGGGGCTGAACCGTGGACTGAAAATATGCGTCTGGAACTTGAGAAAAAATGGGGAATTAAAGCGTTTGATATTTACGGGTTAAGTGAAATTATGGGACCGGGTGTTGCCAACGATTGTGTTTATCACAAGGGGCTGCATGTTCACGAAGATCATTTTTATCCTGAAATTGTTGATCCTGATACTAAATTGCCACTGCCATATGGCATGGAAGGTGAATTGGTTTTCACCACATTGACTAAAGAAGGAATTCCTCTTTTACGTTATAACACGCGTGATTTATCAACATTAAATACCGAAGTCTGCGAATGTGGAAGAACCACTGTGAGAATGAAAAAGATAACCGGAAGGAGTGACGATATGTTGATTATCAGAGGAGTAAATCTGTTTCCATCTCAGATTGAACATGTTCTGCTTGAGCTGGGCGAAACAAGCGCTCATTACATGTTATATGTCGACAGGGAAAACAATCTTGATACACTTGAGCTTAAAGTAGAGATGGATGAAACCAGATTCACCGACACGATCCGTGATTTACAAAATTTATCTCATAAAATTTCTCATGCTTTGAACAGCGCTATCGGGTTAAGCGTGAAGGTTACACTGGTAGAACCTAAAAGTATTGCGCGAAGTGAAGGAAAAGCCGTAAGAGTAATTGATAACAGAAAAAAATAATGATAAATAAAGAATTAGTAGATTCACTTTTTGCTCGGTTTGGCGAACAGGAGATTACACGGCTTTCAATTCGTGAAGTGGGTAAACTCGTTGCACAAATAGAGGAAAAAAGTGGAGAGGAATTTATTCATATGGAAATGGGCGTGCCCGGCTTGCCGGCCGCGGCCATAGCTGTAAAAGCTGAGAAAGAAGCTCTGGATAAAGGTTTGGCAAATTCTTATCCGAATATTGAAGGAATTCCGGAAGTGAAAACTGAAATTGCCCGGTTTGCTAAAAACTTCATAAACATAGATGTTAACCCGGTAAACTGTGTTCCCTCTGTGGGAGGCATGCAGGGAAGTTTTGCCTCTCTGTTTGCAGCTGCCCGTACAAATCCCGATAAACCATACACTTTATTTATTGATCCTGGGTTTCCGGTAAATAAATCACAACTACAATTACTTGGTTTGCCGTTTAAATCGTTTGATATTTTAAACTTCAGAGGCGAAAAATTACGCGATAAACTGGAATCATTCCTTTCGGAGGGGAATGTTTGCTCTATCTGCTACTCTTCTCCAAATAATCCTTCCTGGATATGCTTTTCGGAGGATGAACTCAGGATTATTGGTGATTTAGCCACAAAATATGATGTAATTGTGGTGGAGGATCTGGCCTATTTTGCTATGGATTTTCGTCAGAATTACGGAATCCCGGGACAGCCCCCGTATCAACCCACAGTCGCACATTACACTGAAAACTATATATTGTTACTTTCAGCGTCCAAAATTTTCAGTTATGCGGGACAGCGAATCGGAATGTATATCATTTCTGAGAAATTGCGGTCGCGCCGTTATCCGAATTTAAAGAAATATTTTACAGCCGATGAACTTGGACATTTCATTTCATACGGAATTCTTTATGCCACTACTGCAGGCACTTCACATTCAGCGCAGTACGCGTTGGCTGCTATGCTTAAAGCGGCGAACAATGGCGAAGTAAATTTTGTAGATGAATTGCATTTGTACGGCGAAAAGGCAAAGTTGATGAAGGCTTTGTTTTTAAAATACGGCTTTTACTTTGTGTATACTGACGAATTGCGTGAACTAGCCGATGGTTTTTACTTCACAATTGCATATCCGGGAATGACCAGTGCTGAGCTGATGAAGGAATTTTTGTATTACGGAATCAGCGCAATATCGTTAACAATAACCGGAAGTGAAAATCAAAATGGTTTACGTGCATGCGTATCGTTTGTAAGAATGAACCAAATGAAGGATTTGGAAGAAAGGCTCAGCTCTTTCTCGGCAAATCACCCGCTAACCTGAGCGAATTGTACGGAATTATATAAAAAATGGCAGGTAATTTCACCTGCCATTTTTTATTTAGTTATCTTGTAATCAGAATTTGATATCGTAGAGCCCTTCAGCATCTCTTTCGAACCACTCGAGGCTCATATCAGTCATAGGGTGACTTCTGAGACGTTCAATGATTTCAAAATTAATTGTTGCGGCATGACTCCCCGACATACTAACACGATGCACCTGGTCTACAGTTTTAAAACTGGCTGCCAGAACTTTAGTAGTTAGTTTAAATTCTTTGATATTATCTACAATGTGTTTTACAACTTCAATCCCGTGTGACGAAATATTGTCAAGGCGGTTTACGTAAGGTGCAACCCAATCGGCGCCGGCTCTTGCAGCTACCAAAGCCTGCTGTTGCGTGAAAATAGCTGTTGCGGTTACATTAAAACCGGCATCTTTCAACATGGGCATAGCTTTGTAACCTTCTTTCGATACAGGTATTTTTACATAATAGTTATCGCCCAGACTATATTTTGCTTTATAGGCTTTTGCTTCGCGAACCATGTCAACAGCGTTATTACTAATCATTTGTACGTGCAGCATTTTGTCACCTACGATATCAATTATCTGCGGCAGTATTTCAGAAAGTGGTTTCTTTTCTGCGGCAATAATTGTCGGATTTGTTGTTACACCTGCAAGCGGAAAATAATAAAAGAGTTCCTTAAGTTCAGCAACATTCGCTGTGTCAGCTAGATAGATCATAATTCTTGTTTTTTGATTTATCCTGCAAAGTTACATCAATAAAGTTTAATAGAGAGTTCGATAAAGTATAAATTATAAAAAAAATGAATTGAAAAATTCGTTTGTCGTATTTTGACAAGCTAAATTATTATCAAAAATAACACTACTTTTACTTTTCCTGAAAAATATCTCCGGGAAACAGATTAAATAAGAATGTAAATTAATCCTGAAATTCTTCAATTTGATAATTGTTTTCAGTACAGTATTTCTTAAGAACTTTGCTCACTCTTTTAATATAGCTTTTTTCAGATCCCCAGTTCAGATTAAAAATTCCTGAGCCACCTGCCCCTCCGATTACATCTACAAGAATGTTAGAGTTAATAAGTTTTACAATAATCAGGTTCAGTTGAGTTGAATCATTTCTTAAATGATATTCTTCGCCAGCCAGAATTGACATATCAACACTATGGCTTTCATATTCAAATTCGAGATTTTCGGCAAAAAAGTTTACAGTTTTGTCGAGGTCATCAGACGACAACCTGAATTTAGAGGTAACCATAATAAACTGAATATTTAAATGGTTAATAATAAAGCAAGATCTGAATTGAAAATTTCTTTTTTTGCATTACTCCTGCCGAATAATAGCAATGCCTGAGGTAATAATTCTTTTGTCATAGAGGTTTGTTGTTAAGTTAGTTAATTTCAAATATTTAGGATATAGTTTAAGAGGGGCTTCAAAACTACAAAATATTTTTGATATAAACTACATTTTAGTTAATCGAAATACAATATTAATATATAAATAATGAAATATTTCTTGTTGTGTAATGAAAATAAAAGTTTTTGAGCATTAAATGTGTAAATTTGTAGTTTGTTTAAACAATTTAATAATCTAAATGTCAAAAATTACTTTATACATAAAAGGTGTTGCTGCAGAATTGGTATTAGGAAATTATATGCCTAAAGATCCTGCAATTTTTGAAAACTGGGAGGAATTTTATCATTACAACGATTTAATTCATGAATCGCAGTTATTGAGTAATCATATTTCAGAAATTCAGATATTGGTGGATGATGAATCAGTTTTTACAGGCAATATTCCTGCTTCTCAGTTTATTGTACAGAAAAGTATATCGCCTGTGATGGTTCACAGGGCTTTATATCTGAGAACTGAATGCGTTGAACAGGCTGATTTTCAGTGCGTTTTTGATGTGGGGAATTTTGATAAGAGGAAATTATTTTTTGAAACGCAGGATTATGATTTGCTTTTTAAAGTAGGAAATTCTTTTTTATCCAAAATAAAATATGAAGATGTGGAAATAAAACCTGAATGGAAAAAAGGAACTCCTGTCGGTAACTTGTGTATGCTTTGTCGCTTCGAAAATGGTTATTTAATTCCACTTTATGATGCTGTAAATAAAATTGAAAGAAAATAATTCTTATCGTGTATAATATACTTATTGTTAAATTGTTATAGTGTAATTTGAAATAAATTTCAAAAATATTACATTTACAAAGAACTTATTAGTATTAATTGTGTTGTAATTGGTACGAAAACAATCTAAATGCAATAAATTATGATAAGTAGGAATATATTTCTGTTTTTAATTGTGTTCATACCTGCAAGTTTAATCGCTCAGGATGGGATAATAAAAGGAAAAGTATTAGATGAAAAAACCAATCAACCAATAGAATTTGCAACCATTTTAATACAGGGAACTGATATTGGATCAACCACAGATTTAGATGGTAATTTTATTTTTACAGGCATACAGCCCGGATTTAAAAAGTTGGTAGTAAGTTCTGTAGGTTATCAAACCACACTTTCACCCGAATTTCAGGTTCAGGGAAATCAAACAGTTTTTATTGATATATCCTTGCCTCAATCTGCAATTGTTTTACAGGAAGTTACAGTCAGGCAGAATAATACACTTAAAAAACTCGAAAGTCCGGTTTCCGTAATTCAAATCGGAGTACAGCAGATTGAGAAAAGTGCCGGTGCAAATCGCGATGTTTCAAAAGTTGTTCAGTCGTTACCGGGTGTAGGTGCTACCGATCCAAACCGGAATGATCTAATAGTACGTGGTGGTGGACCTTCCGAAAATGTTTTCTATTTGGATGGAATTGAAATTCCGGTAATTAATCATTTTGCAACTCAGGGTTCATCTGGTGGAACTGTGGGAATTATAAATCCGGACTTTGTACGGGAAATAAATTTCTACACAGGTGCATTCCCGGCAGACAGAGGAAATGCCCTTAGTTCTGTAATGGAGATTAAGCAAAAAGATGGAAGTAAGGACCGTATTCATACTAAATTATCAGTAGGAGCTTCTGATGCTGCACTCACTATTGATGGACCCGTTAATAAAAATTCTACATTCATTGTTTCAGCCCGTCAGTCATATCTTCAGTTTCTGTTCAGTGCTATCGGATTGCCATTTTTACCAACTTACAACGACTTTCAGGTAAAATTTAAAACCCAGCTGAATAAGAGAAATGAAATTTCATTTATTGGTATTGGCGCAATAGATGACATGGTGTTAAATACCGGAATAAAAAATCCAACCGAATCACAAAGTTACTTGTTGGCCTATTTACCTACTTACAAACAATGGAATTATACTGTCGGGACAGTTTACAAACATTTTGCCGATACTCATTTTGATACATGGGTTTTAAGCAGGAATATGCTCAGAAATACAAACTTTAAGTACCTCAATAATGATGAAAGTTTAGGAAAAACATCTGATTATAAATCGGATGAAGCTGAGAATAAAATCAGATTTGAAAGTGAATATCCCGATTTGCCTGTAAAACTAACATTTGGTGCCGGGTTGAAATATGCTCATTATACAAATCATACAGAGCGTAAGATTTTTTTCAATAATGCAGTGAATAATCTTACTTATGATACAAAATTGGGACTATGGGGTTATCAGGCATTTACTCAGGCTTCGAAAGAATATTTTGATGATTTTCTGAAACTTTCATTTGGTGTGAGTTTTAGTGGAAACGACTATAATAGAAATATGATGAATCCATTAAATCAGTTTTCACCACGCCTTTCATTGTCTTTGGCGCTCACACCAAAGTTGGATTTTAATTCTAATGTTGGAAGATATGATCAACAACCTGCTTACACAACTTTAGGCTTCAGAAATGCAGCCGGCGATCTTGTAAATAAGACCGAAAAATTACGTTATATTATATCCAATCAGGCAATAGCAGGTTTTGAATATAGACCGATGAATAAAATGAAGCTAAGTGTGGAGGGATTTTATAAAAAATATGATTACTACCCGCTTTCAGTAGCAGATGGTTTGAGTATTGCCAGTAAAGGTACAAATTATGGGCAGGTAGGGGATGAGCAAATCGTTTCAACCGGCAAAGGACGGGCTTACGGTATAGAAGTCTTGTGTAAAATTATGGAAATGAAGAATTTAAATCTGACTGCTACCTATACTTATTTTAGAAGTGAATTTACCGATTCAGCCGGAATTTATCGTCCATCTTCCTGGGATACAAGAAATTTATTTAATTTTATAGCAAGTTATAAGTTGCCCAAAAACTGGAATGTAGCTATGCGTTGGCGATATGTGGGCGGTGCTCCTTACACACCAATCGATCCGGAGTCTGCAATCAAAACTGTTTGGGATATAAACAAACAACCGCTTTTGGATTATACGAGGTTTAATTCGGAGCGATTGCCTGATTCTCATCAACTGGACATTAGAATTGATAAAGAATTTTATTTCAAAAAATGGGTTCTAAATTTATATGCCGATGTTCAGAATGTCTATAACTTTAAAACAAAAGGGGTACCAATTTATACCAATCTGGAATCATCACCTACGCAGGACGCAAACGGAAATTTGATTTACTTACCGCAAACCGACCCCAATGATCCTGCAAAGTATGAACTTCGTACAATTGATAATTTGGGAGGAACAATATTGCCAACTGTAGGGATTATAATCAAAATTTAATTAGCGAATTCTTAAAATATTGAAGTATATGAAACTGAAATTTATATTTGCAATACTTATAATGCTCCCGTTAATTGTATTTGGACAGGAGAAAAAAGAAAAGTTTTCCATCTATAATTATGGTGTGGATAAAACTGGAACTTCCATTACTTTGGAATTTCAAAAAGGAAAAGAACATAATCATCCTCTCTTTGCAATTTGGCTTGCCGACGAAAATGGCAAATACATTCAAACACTCTACGTTTCCGAAAGTATTGGGAAAGGAGTATTTTTACATGCGAGCCGTAGCACGGGGCAATGGAAACCGGGCGAAATTCAGCGTCCGGCAGCTTTGCCTTATTGGGCACATCAAAGGAATATTAAAAATAAATTTGGAACGTATAATCCTACTCCTGAGCAACCTGTTGTTGATGCTTATACAGGTGCTACTCCTGCTGCATCCTTTATTTTACATACGAAAACAGAAAAGCCACTCAATGGGCGGTACAAAATTATGTTGGAGTTAAATCAGTCCTGGGACTGGAATGAATGGTGGACGAATAATAAGTTCCCGGGCGATGAAGAATACAAAACATCTAGTCAGCCGGCATTGGTTTATACGGCAGATATTGATACAAATAAACCGGGAGTTGTTTCAGAGTTGAAGCCGATTGGACATAGTCATTATTCAGGTGCTGATGGAAGCCTTACTCCTGATTTGAGTACATTTACTACTGCACTGCATATAGCTGGCAAAATAACCGTAAAAATTGATAAAACTCCCTGAGAATCTAAAGTATTTAATAAAAATATCCGTTTTGAACTTATCAAAACGGATATTTTTATTAATAGTATTTACTTATTCACTTCAGGGTAAACAATTCGGGTGTGATAGATATTTTTGATTTTTTCTTTGAAAACCATTTTTACGGTTTCAACATCCCTGAAGGTTATTGGGGCTTCTTTGAATTGTCCTTCAGCAATTTGTGTGTCAATCATGTCTTCCACCATATTGTTTATGCTCTCTTCGGTATAGACTGATAAGCTCCTTGATCTGGCTTCTACGGCATCAGCCATCATCAAGATTGCCGTTTCCTTGTTGTTGGGTAGTGGTCCCGGATAAGTAAATGCAGCATCATTGGGTGTAACTCCCGGATTAGCATTTATAAATGAGTTATAGAAATATTTGGTTTTGCTCAGTCCATGGTGAGTTCCGATAAAATTTATAATCTGTTCCGGCAGTCTGCTCTTTTTGGCAATCTGAATACCATCAGTTACGTGACTAATCACAATTTTTGCAGCTTCCTCATACCCGAGTTCTGACAAAGGATTATTTCCACCCATTTGATTTTCAGTGAAATATTCCGGATGTTTCATTTTTCCTATATCATGATAAAGAGCACCGGTACGAACAAGTAAACTATTAGCATTGATTTTTTTTGCAGCTTCTGTTGCCAAATTTGAAACCTGAAGAGTATGTTGGAATGTTCCGGGAGCAACTTCAGCAAATTTCATCATTAAATCGCTGTTTATATTCGTAAGTTCAACCAGAGTGATACTCGAAATTAATCCGAATATTTTTTCGAAAATATAGATAAGTACATAAGCAAAAAGCAAAAATAAACTGCTTACAGCAAAATATACAATCGGTTGCCAGTTAATGCGCTGTAAATCACCTTCGGAAATAAACTCGAAAGAAAGATACATAACTGTGTACGAAAGAAATATGTACAATGCCGTTTGCGCTAACTGAGATCGTTGTGTCATATCTTTAAGGCTGGAAACAGCCACCATGCCAACGGTAACTTGTAAGATAATGAACTGAAATGCATTATCCACAATAAAAGATATGATCAGCATAGTGATAATGTGGGCAAAAAGAGCCGTACGTGAATCGAAGAAAACCCTTATTATTATTGGAAGTAATGCAAAGGGAACCATATAATATTTTAGTAATGTATTATAGTGCAGAGTGAATGACGTCATTCCTATAATCATTAAAATCAATAATGAAATAAAGAGCAGGTTTCCAAAACTGTCGAACAGCCGCGGGCGGAAAAGGTAGACGTAGAGGAAAAAAAGACTTATTAATCCGAAAACCATGATTACTTCACCAATAGTTACAATCGACGATTGTTGAATTGACGATTTACGTTTTTCGTATTCAGTTTTAAGCGATTGCAATACCAGATAAATCTCAGGAGTTACAATTTCCCCGCGATCAATAATTCTTTCTCCGGATTGAATCATTCCTGATGTTAACGACAGATTTTTAAGCATATCGGATTTTGATAAAGCCGAAGTTGCACTGTCATATTTTAAATTTTCCACCAGATAAAGGTTCAAATCGTATTCCTTGAGCGGCTCCGGGGCATTTCTAAGGATTTCCTCGTAAGCGGTTTTTGGCGTGTAAACATTATCTACTGACTCTATGTGAGTTACCCTGTTGGGCAAAATACACGATATGTTTTTTCTGTTTTCTTCGAGCAGCTTATTGTGTTCTTCTACCGAAATAATTCCTTGGTTATAAATAGTATTGAGTTTCTTTTTGATATAATTCAGATAACCGGGTGCAGTTCCGGTTTTTTTTATCCAGTCTGATATGAGTTTTTCGGTCTGAATTTTACTTTGTGTTGTATCTATTTGATAATAAGGGGTAAAGTCGGAGAGCGCATCTTCTTTTTCTCTGGAAATCTGTTGTTCACTTTTGTATATGGGAAAATCAAAAGAAGCGGTAATCAACTCATATGACCATGGTTTACCCACTTCAAACTGATATTTGAATTGATTTTCAGTGGGAAAAAGTTGAATTATCAGCGCTATAACGCAAATAAACAAACCAGCCTTGGTAATATTCTTTAATTGTGACTGAGTAATTTTTATTTTCATACAGTGAAATTAAATATAAAAAAATGTCTTCTCCAAAAACGTCCGAAAATTACGAAAAAAAACCTTAACCTAAGCTATATAGTCAAACTTTCCTTATTTTTGTCATAAAGATCTGCCTGAGTATTAGCACATTCACAATCTGATTTATCAGACTATTATTAAAGTAAAAAAACGATATTGTGAATGTAACAGGTTATGAATTTTTTTGAGAGAAATTAAAAAATGACAAAACTAATTGGTATAAAACCTTTTAGAGGTGATTAATTAATTGACAGTAGTTCTGAATTGAATATTCAATTAACAATATGTAAACAACCGTTTAAGATACATTGTTTTATTTTACTTTGTTTGGTTGGGAATTTTGAAAATAAAAAATCTGACTAATTGTTCTAAATCATTATTGGTTAATGTTCTTGTTTACATGTGTTTAGATTTTTATTTTATCAGATAAAAGCAATTGACAGATATTAAATTCAGAAATTTGATAATTTTATTTTAAAAGTGATGTAATATTTTATTTCAACTGTCGTCATTATTATAAACGGGACATAAACAAGAGTTGGCAACTCATTAAATTACCGGATTATACATTGTGTTTTTGGATTTCAATTTTATTATAGTGAGTTTTAAAAAATGGACACTTTGCAATTTCATACACAAATTCTGTCACTTTCGGACAAATTATTTCGCATGGCGAAATCAATTTTACGAAGTGAAGATGCTGCCCGGGATGCCGTTCAGGATTTGAATATGAAATTATGGGAGAAAAGAGTTGCTCTCGATAAGGTTGAAAATATACATGCATTTACAATGCGCTCGATGCGGAACTTATGCCTCGATACAATCAAACAAACAAAAGATATTGATGAATTGCCTCCCGATGCTGAATATGTCGAACTGAATCCGCATCAGCAGGTTGAGCAAAAGGATATGGCCGACAGGGTGAGAAAAATGATTGATAATTTGCCCGAGTTACAAAGAACGATTATCCGGATGAGAGACGTGGAAGGAATGGAAATGGGTGAAATAGCTTTTGTAACCTCGTTAAGCGAGAATGCGGTAAGTGTAAATCTTTCGCGGGCAAGACAAAAAATCAGGGAACAGATATTGGAAGAACAAACAAAAGTAGAAAAAAATATATGGAAAAGTTGAAAGAAATATTAGAAAAGTATTTTCGTGGAGAAACCACTCTTGCCGAAGAAAATGAACTGAAAAAATATTTTGCAAGTGGAAAAACAGATCCCGAATTTGAACCATACAGACCTATTTTTGAGGCTTTCAATATGGAAGCTAACGAAAAAATGAAGGCATCTGATATTGATTTTGTTCCTGAGAAAAAAACGTATCGTCACATGTGGATCCAAACTATGGCATATTCCGGAATAGCTGCGGCACTGGTAATATCACTCTGGATAATAAAACCATCGCAAAATGATGATTATGCCATAATTAAAGGGAAAAAGATAGAAAATGCAGGATTTGCTCAGGAAATAGCGAAATCAAAATTTCAAAATGTAAACAAATTATTGGCAAGAAGCCTGCAACCTATGCATACTATTGACAATGTCAGAAGCAGTCTGGAACCAATGAATTCTCTTGCTGAAACGAAACAGAAAATGAAAAAAATACATAACTTATTAAATAATAAATAATTACGATTATGAAAAAGATGATAACTTTAGTTGCAACTCTGGTACTATTTGTTGCAATGACTCAGGCACAAACGCTCGAAAAATTCTTCAATAAATATGGAGACGATGAACGGTTTGAATATGTATCGGTTGGCAAAGGAATGATGAATCTTGCCGGTGCATTGGGCGGGATCGCGAAAGATGACAAAGAATTGATGTCAAAAATGAGAAGTCTCAAAATTTTGTCTCTTGAAGGTGAATCATATGCCGGATTAATCAAAACAGTGATAGACGACATTGATCAGATTGTAAGCAGAGGAAATTTTGAAAGCGCTGTGGAAGTTCGGGATAAAGGTGAACGGGTGAATATTTACTACCGTGTTACGGGAAATGATAATGCTGATATGTTGATAATTACAAAGGAAAAATCAGAAATGAGTATTATCTGGATTAACGGAAGAATGACCAAGGATGAAATGATGAAAACATTTTCGGATAAGGGAGGACACGGACTTGGCAGTATCGCTTCAATAGGAAATTAAGTACAGACTGAAAACCATGATTAACAGTGTAAAAACCGGTGGGGAAACAAAACCTGTCGGTTTTTTTTGTTTGGAAATGTTATTTTATAAGACTGAGAATCAGTCCCACACAGCCGATGATAATGATAATGACTCCTGTGATTTGATTCAGTAATTTTAATTCACGCATATTCATCTTGTTTTTGAATCTGCTTACCAGGAAAGTAAGTAAAGTCCACCACAGGAGCGCACCACCAAGGATAGATAAAATTCCACAGATTGAAACAAATAATGTTGTGTTGTTCCCTATAAATTC
>MTLE01000801.1_pt2 | contig 13815 bp, 11 predicted proteins | sample 1982461 | NCBI WGS metagenome assembly MTLE01 (sample SAMN05712605, study PRJNA340218) | biofilm metagenome | isolation source: sample SPL anode biofilm adapted to -200 mV | place: USA | collected 2012-02-03
CTGCCGTGAGCAGCCAGCCCGCGGCCCAAAGCCACAGCGCCGGAAAGGTGAACCCAGGAATGGTTAAAAGCCTCTTCGCGAGGCGGACGCCTCGCCTGGCGCGCACGGTGGCGCCGGGCCAGAAAAATTCAAGGATGGAGAGTTTCGGCATGCATCCATCGAACCACATCACCCCAGCCCGCACACGCCTAATTTGAGATTTTTTCACCCCTCCCCCCCCGGGCAAACAACCGCCGGGGCGACTACTTTTCACATTTCCTCTTCTCCCCGGCTGTGGTAACCTCGAGCATATGAAACTCCACTTGCCTTGGGCCTGCGCCCTCATCTTGCTATGCGCCGGCTGGCCAGCTTTGCGGGCTGAATCCGCCACCAACACCGCTTTGCAGGTGCCCGGGGTCATTATCGACCATAGCCCCGCGTCCTCCGGCCTGTATATTGGCTCCCCGAGCATCGCGGTGCTGACCAATGGCGACTATGTGGCGTCGCATGATTTTTTCGGCCCCCAATCCAAGGAGCATGCAAGCGCGCGCAGCGTGGTGTTTCGCTCTGCGGATCGCGGCGCCAACTGGCGCAAAGTGTCGGAGATTCAGGGTGCGTTTTGGTCCAGCTTGTTTGTCCACCGCGGCGCGCTTTATCTGCTGGGGCCGGACCGCCATCACGGCAACATTTTGATCCGCCGCTCGCTGGATGGCGGCGCCACATGGACCACCCCCACCAACGCCGACTCCGGTTTGTTGCGCGATAATGGCGAATACCACTGCGCGCCGATGCCCGTGCTCGAATATCGCGGCCGCCTGTGGCGCGCCTTCGAGTGGCGGCACCCGCCCGAAGCCTGGGGCGTCAACTACCGGGCGGGAATACTATCCGCCCCGATCGATTCCGATTTGCTCCAAGCCACCAATTGGACCGCCTCCGAATTTCTGCCCAGCAACCGCGCTTGGAACGGCGGTGACATGGGAGCGTGGCTCGAAGGCAATGCGGTGGTGGCGCCGGATGGCAGCCTGGTGGACGTCCTGCGCGTGCAGACGCAGTCTCCCGATGAAAAGGCGGCCATAGTGCATCTCAGCGCCGACGGCTTGAAAACCTCCTTCGATCCCGCGACGGATTTTGTAAATTTTCCCGGCGGGGCGAAGAAATTTGCCATTCGTTTTGATCCGGCCAGCAAGCTCTATTGGTCCCTGGCCAGCATCGTCCACGAGCGCCACCGCGCGAAAAACCCCGGCACAATTCGCAACACCCTCGCCCTCACCAGCTCGCCCGATCTCCACCAGTGGACCGTGCGCTGCATTCTGCTCTATCACCCGGACGTCAAACGCCACGGTTTCCAATACGTGGATTGGCTTTTCGACGGCAACGACCTCATCGCCGCCTGCCGCACCGCCTATGACGACGCCGAAGGCGGCGCCCACAACAACCACGACGCCAATTACCTCACCTTCCACCGCTTCCGCAATTTCCGGGAACTGACCATGAAAGACTCGACGCCCATCAATTAACACAGTCATCTATATTGATTGACTATTTAATTTAACACGTGTTATATGTGTTTAAGTATGGTATGAAATACTTAACAACTATCCTGTTATCAACAGGCTGCTGGCTTTATTCCGCGCAAGCGGACGGGGTCGTCAAATTAAACAATTACGACTCCCAAATGCCGGTCTACTGGTACACCCTTGCCCCAGTGGGAACTTTCGTTCAGCTGCTTTGGCAAGTGGACGGCAGCGGTTGGGAGCCGGTGAACATTGCTGGGACCACCACCTCAATCCTGCAACTCAAGGAACCGGGATATTTTGATGCCGGGATTGGCGAGATTCCCAATATTGATGGCAACGTGATGGTGAACTTTGAACTTCGGGCCTGGCTCGGCAGCAGCACGTTCGAGTCAGCCTCATTAGTGGGATCGAGCATGTGGAGCCAGACCACTATGACTTGGGACGCTGCCACTGGCTTGCCTTCGACCGGCGCGGAACTGGCTATTCCCAGCCCTGTTATTTGCGCTATGCCCGAGCCGCAAACTATCGCCTTGTGGGGGGTGGGCGGAGGCATCCTATGGGCGGCGGGCAGGCGCAAGACACTTCTGAAATAAAGAGTGTCACGGCGCGGGAGAACACCAAAACCCAGGCTTGCTTGCGGGGCGCGGTTTAGCGAATCTTGCTCCCCGCATGAAGCATTATCATTCCTCTTTCTTTGGGGCCGCCTTAGGCGCCTGGCTGGCTTGCGCCAGCGTGGCCTCACTCCACGCCGCACCCGCTGATTTCGTAAATCCGTTCATCGGCACCGCCGAACACGGACACGTTTACCCAGGTGCTACCGTACCCTTTGGCATGGTCCAGCTTTCGCCGGATACCCGGGTCACTACCTGGGACGGCTGCTCTGGTTACCATTACTCGGACACTAGCCTGCACGGTTTTTCCCATAACCACCTGACCGGCACGGGCTGCCCCGATTTGGGCAACATTATGCTGCTGCCCACCACGGGCGCGCTGAAAATGGAGCCGGGCAAAGAGCCGGGCGAAGGCTACCGCACCCGGTTTTCGCATGACCAAGAGTCGGCACGTCCCGGTTATTACCGTGTCTACTTGCCGGATTACAAAGTGAACGTGGAGTTGACCGCCACGACGCGCGTGGGCTTGCACCGCTACACCTTCACGGAAAACGCCGACGCCCATATCCTGCTGGATCTGTGGCATGGCGTGGACAATAAGCCCACCGAAACGCAGCTCACCATCGAGAACGACCACACCGCCACCGGTTTCCGCCGCAGCGCCGGTTGGGGCGGCAGCAAGGTGTTTTACTTCGTGGCCGAATTTTCCCGCCCGTTTGACACGGCAGTGATTTGCCAGGACGGCAAGGATATCGACACCAAGCAAGCCCAAGGGCGCAACCTCAAGGCGCATTTCGATTTCAAAGCCAAGGCTGGTGAAAAAGTGCTAGCGCGCGTCGCCCTCTCCACCGTGAGTGTGGATGGCGCCCGTAAAAACTTGAAAGCGGAAATGCCGGGCTGGGCTTTCGACCAAACCGCCAAAGCCGCGCGCAAGCAATGGAACGACTTGCTCAGCGTCGCCCAAGTGGAAACCAAAGACAAAGCGGTGAAAGAAACCTTTTACACCGCGGTTTACCATGCGCACGTGGCGCCGACGATTTTGAGCGACGTGGACGGCCAGTTCCGCGGCCCGGATGAAAAGGTTCACCAGACCGATGGCTCGGAGTATTACACGGAGATTTCGCTCTGGGACACGTTCCGCGCGGAACAGCCGTTGATGACGCTCACCCAGCCCCAACGCGTGAACGCTTTGATCAAAACCATGCTGCAACACTATAAAATCTACGGCCAAGGCACACTGCCTGTCTGGCCCGAAGGCGGCAAGGAAACCTGGTGCATGATCGGCAACCATGCCATCCCCGTGATCGTGGACGCTTACAACAAGGGCTTCCGCGATTGGGACGCCAACGAAGCGCTGGCGGCGATGATCTCCAGCGTGGAGAAAGATCGCGAGCACCTCGATCAGTACCGCAAGTTGGGCTACATCCCCACCGGCAAGGAAGTGCAAAGCGTGGCCAAAGTGCTGGAGTACGCCTATGATGACGCGTGCATCGCCCGTTTCGCCAAGGCACTGGGCAAAACCGATGTCGCCGAGAAATACGGCCAGCGCGCGCAGAATTGGCAAAACGTGTTTGATGCCTCCACCGGCTTCATGCGCGGCCGCACCGCCGACGGCAAATGGCTGACGCCCTTCGATCCCAATAAAATCACGCATGACGAATACACCGAAGCCAACGCCTGGCAGTACACCTTCTTCGTGCCGCAAAACGTGCCGGGTTTGATCGCGAAAATGGGTGGCGACGAAAAATTCGGCGCCCGCCTCGATGAATTGTTCGACACGAAAGAGAAACTGCCCAACTCGCTTTCCGATGTCACCGGTTTGATCGGCATGTACGCCCACGGCAACGAGCCTTGCCACCATGTGGCCTACTTGTACAACTACGCGGGCCAAGCCTGGAAGACGCAAGCCCGCGCGCGTTACGTCGCTCGGACACTCTACAACAACACCCCGGGCGGCCTTTGCGGCAACGATGACTGCGGCCAGACCTCCGCCTGGTATGCCTTCACCACCCTGGGTTTCTACCCGGTAGACCCCGCCAGCAACATGTATATCATCAGCAGCCCGCTGGTGGACAAGGTGAGTTTAAAACTGGACCGCCGTTATTATAAAGGCGGTTCCTTTACGGTCGTGGCGAAGAACAACTCGGCAACCAATGTATATATCCAAAGCGCCACCTTGAATGGCCAGCCGTTCACGCGCAGTTGGATCAGCCAAGATGAGATCGCGACTGGTGGCAAATTGGTGCTCCAAATGGGGCCCAATCCCAACAAAGAATGGGGCACCAGCTACGCGGACCGCCCGGGCAATGTGAAGTAAGCCCGCTATTAACCCTCGCCCCAAAACTGGCGCCACCGCTGGTTTTGGGGCGTTTTCATTTTTCAGCCGACCCAACAACCCAGCAAACCGGCAACTACATCAATCACACTTGCAACCGGTTACATGGAATTCCGCACTCCATAGCAGGGCCTTATCAGGGTGCTTTCTAACAAATAACCGAAAAGTTTTCTTGCATGCCCTCGGGGGGTTGATTAGGTTCTCCCGCGCACGCCAGTTCCTGGCGTGGAGGGAAGGTTTGTCTTCAGACAGGCCGGCTCTGGGTGGGTTGGTAGCTCAGTCGGTAGAGCAGCGCCCTTTTAAGGCGTTGGTCCGGGGTTCGAGTCCCCGCCAACCCACCATTTATTTTTTCCGTCTCGGCTAGCTTACTCCGCATTGGGAGTGAACCGCGCCATACTCAAAGAAACCGCATAACGTTTGTTATCCGTCCGCATGCGCGCCGCCATCGTTTTGCACACGGCCGTCAGGAAAGGCGCGGCTAACTCGGGATCATCTACAACTAGTCTCTGAAACTCGCTGGCAGAGAGCTTGAGCAACAACACATCACTGTTAGCGTAAACATCGGCTGAGCGCGGGCCGTGATCGAACAGGGCCAGTTCACCGAAGAAATCGCCGGTTTCCAGCGTGGCAATTATGTTTTCCTTGCCCCCGGCCACCAAACGCACCCGCACTTCCCCTTCCATGATCAGGTACATCCCATCGGCGGGTTCACCTTCTTTGACAATGGGTTTCCAGGCGCGCACCAAGATGGGTTGAAGCCGTTGCCGCAAACGTTCCAACGCTTGGTCATCGAGCATGGAGAGGATTTTGATGCGCCGCAGAGCGCCCAGTTTGATAGAATCAATAGGTGGGGGCACTTCGCCAACCGTGGCCAAATTTGGGCCTTCATTCGCCTTAAACCATTCCTTTAATTCAGCGATATCCCCAGCTTTGCGCCAAATATCGGCCGCTTCGTGAAACACCCAGGTGCCGGCTTGCACCCGGCCTTCTTCAACCCAGTGAATCAGCAATGACTTAGGCACTGGGCCATACACCACATTATCCACCGCCCATACTAAATATCCGGTTCTAGCTGATGATTTTTCCATAATTCAATAGACCCACAACATTCTACCATAACACAAAATCGCCACGATTCACTTCCCGGGTTAGAAATTTTTTCCGCTTAAACCGGACAGAATTAATGGCATGAATTTTCGTTCCGCCAGGCATGTAATTGCCTGATAATACGGATACACTGGTTATCCCAAGGCCCTGAAGGTCCGCCCGTATATCAGCTAAAAGCCAGCTATTTGTGAGCATCGGTAAACACGGCGATACATACCTCCAACAAACTATATGTCATGCATTGTTTTCCATGGCATTCGCAAAAAGGCTTTTCGCACCCGTAAAAGCCGGTATGGTGTCGAGGTTTGAAGGATGAACCAAGTCTGGCAACCAGTGAGGCTCTCAGCCTTTCACCTTTGGCTGAACTGGCACCTGAGCGCCGGATAGAGGCATGGGGATTATTTTATGGAATCAACGCTGGCCATCAAACCGGCCGCCGCTTGCCAGTATGACTTATTGGCTTTGGGCGAAGTCATGCTGCGATTGGACCCCGGGGAAAGCCGCATCCGCAGCGCCCGCCAATTTGCGGTGTGGGAAGGCGGCGGCGAATACAACGTGGCGCGCGGCCTGAGCCGGTGTTTTAATTTACGCACCAGCATTTGCACTGCCTTGGCCGATAATGAAGTCGGCCGCTTGTTGGAAAGCTTAATCCTCCAAGGCGGCGTGGACACCCGGCAAATTCTCTGGCGGCCCTATGACGGCCTGGGTCGCGCGGTGCGCAATGGTTTGAATTTCACGGAACGCGGGTTTGGCGTGCGGGGAGCACTGGGCGTGTCCGACCGTGGCCACACGGCCGCCAGCCAGCTCAAGCCGGGGGATTTCGATTGGGACACCCTCATGGCGGGCACCCGATGGTTTCACACCGGCGGCATCTTTGCCGCGCTTTCGGACTCGACCTTGGCCTTGGTCCTAGAAGCCATCCAAGCAGCCCGTCGGCACGGAACTGTCGTGTCCTACGATCTCAATTACCGCCCCAGCTTGTGGCAATATTTCGGCGGCCTGGCCCGGGCCCGCGAAGTGAACGCGGAAATTGTCCGCCAAGTCGATGTGCTCATCGGCAACGCCGGGCAGCTGCGCACTTGCTTGGGGAACCTGCCTGACGATTTAAGTACTAAACCATCGTCCCCCATGGATGTGGTGGCAGCGCAAGAAACGATCCAAGCGGTGGCGGCCGCTTTCCCGCAGTTAAAAGCCATCGCCGCCACCTTGCGCGCCACGAAAACGGCCACGCGCAACGATTGGGGCGCGGCGGGATGGATGCAGGGCTCGTTTTACGCTAGCCGCCCATATTTGGACCTGGATATTTTGGATCGCGTCGGCGGTGGTGATGGTTTTGCCAGTGGGTTCATCTACGGCCTAGTAAACGGCCGCGAACTACCCTACGCCATCAATTGTGGCGCCGCCCATGGGGCATTGGCCATGACTACCCCCGGAGATAATTCCATGGCTACGCTGAAAGAGATTGGGACGTTGATGGAAGGTGGCGGAGCGCAGGGAGTGCGCTAGCATAGCGCCTCCGGCCGACTGTAAACTCACTGAAGTTCCAACCGCTTCGCGGCCTCCTGATCCATTTTGCGCAAAGCTTCCTGGGCGGCGGCGCTGACTTCCGCATTGCTATTGGTGGTTTCAATAAACAACGCCCGGCTGACTCTGGCATCGGGCAACCCAAGATCTCCCAACGCCTGAGCAAAACGGGCGCGCATCAACGGAGCGGAATCTTGCATCCCTTCGAGCAAAGGCGGAATCATCTCCGAACGGCGCACTCCTAATTCGCTCAGTCGCAGCACGGCCAGGCGGCGGTTGCTAACGTCGCGATCGCCCAGGATTTTCACCAGCGGGTCAATCACCCAATTAGTGACGCACTTCAGGCTGCCCACCGCGCGGATGGCATCATATTTGTTCTGCCCTGTTTCTTGCTCCAACCGAGCCACCAACGCTCGCGCCACCCGGGAATGAGCGGCTAGGTTAACATCTACTTCCATGCCGCTGTTGGGCAACATGCCCGTGGTCAACGCGCTATCAAAAAGGTAAAAAGAGGTCAACGTATCTCTCCGCACTTCGGCTTTGGGATAGTTGAGCAATTCCACCAAAACCTGGCTTGCTTTTTCGCTGGTTTCGCCGGGAACACTCCAATAAGCCTGCAACCACCTTAGAGCCCAAAACCGAAGATTCTCCGGGCTGCGATTCCATTTGAATCTGAATTTTATTCGCCCGGGAATGATTTTCTGGAGGTGATATAGCGCGCTTTCGTAACGGTAAGCCTGGGCGTCTTCTTTAACAATGCTCCCCAGGTAGGTGATCAGTTCGGAATCGGGGTTGCGCATCGCGGCCACCATTTCCGGCTGGCTTTCTTGCTTTACAATGGCCCGCGCCACCCAGCCTTGCGAGCTAGCCCGAGTCCGTCCGAATCCAAGTTCCCAACAAAACCAGAAACCATACGCCCCAATGATCATTAAAACCCCCAGCAAAAATACGATTCGCGCCAAGCGCTTTCCGCCCCCCGTTTTGGACCCTAATATTTTTGCCATATGCATTTTGGACGTTAAGCCCCATGTTGCGTTCAAAGACGAACCTATTGAAGCCCTCGTCGAACTCCATCAGGCCCTTGCCTGGTTTGCTTTTGCCCAGATTTGCGGGCAAAGTGAAGCTCAATACGATTGCTAAATATGGAACTCATCGAAATCGGCCGGATACACACGCCATTCCCGCAAGCCGCGGGCACGCCAGTGCAACCTTCGCGGGCGGGGCAAGTGGAGGGCTGGATCGAAATGAATCCGGCTTATGTGGAAGGTTTGAAAGACTTGGCCGGCTTTGACCGTGTCTGGCTCCTGTTTTGGTGCCATCGCGCCGCGCCTGCCCGGCTCACGGTAGTGCCGTATCGCGACACCCAGGAGCGCGGGCTATTCGCCACCCGGGCGCCCGCGCGGCCCAATCCCATTGGCTTGTCCTGCGTGCGGCTGTTGAAAATTGAAGGCCCGATCTTGCGCATTGGCGAGGTAGACATTTTGGATGGCACGCCTTTGCTCGACATCAAACCTTACGTGCCCCAGTACGATAATTACCCGGTGCAACGCTGCGGCTGGGTGGACCACGTGCCCGACCGGCCGGTGGTGGCCGATGGCCGGTTTGAAAAACAAACGTAAGCCGGTGTTTTTTCAAGCCCGCCGCAAACCCGCGAAATGCCTTATCTATGCCGGGCTAGCGGAGGCCGCGCCGAGCAACGGTTGCCGCGGTATAATCAAGTCCGCTGGGTTTCCGGCCCGCTTTCCACTGCCGGTCATTTCGAGCAATTGGTGGGCGGCATCCCGCAACGCCGTGGCTTGATCGCGCAAGGCCCGGGATGCGCTGGCGTTTTCCTCCGCGCTGGAAGCGTTGGCTTGGGTAACTTGGTCCATGGAGCCGATGGCTTGATTGATTTGCGCAATGCCTTGGCTTTGCTCTTGGGAACCAATGGCCACCGCCTCCGCCACCTCGCCCACTTGACGGATTTGCGCGGCAATTTGCTCCAGGCTTGCCACCGCCTTGGAGCTAATGACGGCGCCTTGTTTGCTTTTCTCAATGGAATCCGAAATTTTGCCCCCGGTCTCGCGCGCAGCTTCGGCGCAACGGCCCGCCAAACTCCGCACCGCGTCGGCCACCACCGCAAAGCCCAATCCCGCCTCGCCCGCGCGGGCGGCTTCCACCGCCGCGTTCAGCGACAGAATATTGGTTTGAAACGCAATCTCATCGATGGTGCGCATGATCTTGGCGATTTCCGCGCTGGAGTGTTGAATGGCTTCCATGGCTTGGTTCATGGATTGCATATCGGCCACCGCCATTTCACCAGCGGCACTGGCGCGCTGGCCGAGTTCCTTTACTTGGCCCGCGCCTTCAGCATTGTGCCGGGTGGTGCAAGCCATGCTTTCCAAAGAAGCGCAAGTTTCTTCCAGCGAAGAGGCTTGATGGCTGGCACCGTCGGACAGCGCTTCGCTGGCGGCCATCAACTGGCCCGCCGCGGAGGCAATTTGCTCGGCATCCTGGCTTAACGTAGAGGCCACGCCACCGAGCACCTTATTAATATTGCGAATGATATACCAGACCACGCCTCCCGATAAACCCAACGCCACCAAACTGAGGATTAAACTCATCTGGCGCTGGAATTCATAAGCGGCTAGCCGGCGTTCCAGCAAACGATCCAATTCTTGCGCGCCCACCTGCCACAAACTGGCATTGGCTTCACGCGCGGCGCCCGCGCAAGCAATCGCTTCGCTTAAGGCGCTTCCGGCATCTCCCGCCTGCTCCATCTTGGACAGCAATTGCTCCATGGCTTTGCCATAAGTTTGCATGGCGGCCGGCAAATTCTTTTGCAGTTCGGGGCTGGTTCCGTAGAAATTGGCGTCTTCATTCAACGCGGTCTGGACGTCCCCCGCAACGCGATCCCAATCGGACTCCTTCAATTGGGCGGCATGCACCGCCAGTTGCACGCGGTCAGCGGCGGACATCGGCTGATCCGAAGCCAGTTGACCTAGCCAGGAGCGGATTTTGCCCAGGCGATCCATATTTTGCGGCAACGCCAGCAACGTGGCATCCATCAAATAGTAGCTGTCCAAATCGGGATCGAGAATGAGGTTCGAGGTATCACCCGCATGGGTAATCATGGTGCGCAAATCACCAAGCAAATGCTCATGTTTCTCGCCCCACACAGCCGGAGGCAAGGTTGCCGCCTGCCGTTTGAGGTCACCCCATTCTTGCTCCAAGTTAGCGAGCGTAAAATGCTCGCGCTGGCGTTTGCTCAGGCCTTCGGGGGTAAATTGCAGATCCCTGCCAACGGCGGCATCGGCTTGCTTGAGGCGCCCCAACGCGTCGTCGATCTGAACTTGGACAGCGCGCAATTTTTCATCGTTACCGCGATTCCCCGCCTGGGTTTGGGCCAAGTGTTGGTGATCACCCATCCGCTGCAATAACTCCTCCAACGGCCGTTGCAGCACGTTGCCCCGCATCTCCTGCCGTCCAAAGGCAATGTCCTTTCCGACTGCGGAGACGATCAAATACCAGGTGATACACGCCATGGGTAACGAAGCCACCAAGCCCACAGCCACCAGCCGATGAGAAATTTTGAATTTTCGCATAACTCCCGCCTTGATTTGCGGCAAGCACTTGCCGCCAGGATCAACCCTAGAACGCTTTGCGAATGGCCTGTCGGGGTCGCTCACTTTTACCCAGCGAGCAGTCACGAATTCTACCCTGCTTGACTCCCAAGATTGCCTCTAGTTCAAGCGTCCCAAACAAATGTGCATTCCAAATTATCGGCAACTTTAAATAATTATTTAGCAAATTATGTGAATATATTATAACCTACATAAATGTAGCTTGACCCGGGCCAATAACACTTGCCTAGCAGGCAAACCCAAGCAATTTCATGCCGTATCCCAACCTGGCAATGCTTGCCATTCCACTCCAAATAGATATCTATTTCCAGCAAAGGACCAATAATGGCATATTACTTTTCACCACCTTAAGCATGCATGGCAGCGAGAATCAACCAAGCCAATAGCTTGGAGCCTGCCTGAAATAGAAGATTTCTTCCCCTGAAAACGGGAACGCCTTTAGATTCGCAAGCGGAGTCGCGAAAGCAATGGAGGCGGCGAAAAACGCCCCCATGTGGACAGCAATCAGCCTATGGCTCCAAGCGGGTTTTCAGCTTTTTCCAAGCTTCCAGAGATTTGGCTAAGTGCTCGCGAGTATCCCCGCCGATGCCATAGCATTGCAGGCCGATGGGGCCCTTATATCCAAGCTCTTTCAACGTCGCTAAAAACGCACCCAAGTCAAAGTCGCCCTGGCCCAAGGGTTGGATGTAATGCTCCCAGCCCGGCTTGGGATCTTGCGCATCCGCGCCATTAATGGAGATCGCCCACAAGCGCGGCATGGCGCGCTGCAACAAGGGCCGGTAGTCGCGGCTTTTATCGACCCGCAGCCAGTGGCAGAGGTTGAACATCACCCCCACATTGGGCCGGTTGACTTTATCGGCCACGCGGATGGAATCTTCGATCCGTTCCACCCAGGATTCCACATGTGGGTACAATAATAATTGGGCGCCCGATTCGCGCGCCAAATCCGACATTTCGCGTAATATGGTCACCGCGTGCTCATCCCCGGCGGGATCAGATGGCTTGAGGCCATTGAGCAACAAATCAAACTGCACCTTGCGCCCTTTGACGAGGGCCAGCACTTCTTTGAAGCGCGGATCATACGCTTGCCGACCCGGCGCGACGTCTACCGTCATCGTGATTTGGTAAAGCTTCAACCCGGCGTCATCGAGCGATTTGATCCGCTCGGCCACCTTATCCAGCCAAATATGGCCCACCCCCGGGTAGCCCAATTCTTTAAGCATCGCGGCCTGTTCCGTGAAGCCGCGCTTTTGAGAGTCATGCCAATCGATACAAAAAGGAAACAAAGGATAGTCTGTCGCTTCGGCCGCACGAGCGAAGGCGCTTAGGGCAAGCCAAGCGGCGAACACCGCAGCCAAGGGTCGGATCGGGTTTTTCATAGGTTGCCCCTAATGTACCCAACCCGCCGTTTTCAGGCAATGGATATAAGCGTTTACCCCAGGGCAAACGCATCTAAATTTTAAACTACTGGTCTTTTGCTCGTTGGGGACACGGTTATAGGGCGGGCTTGGATTTTTTGGCCGCCGGTTTGCCTGGGCGTGGGGGCTTGGAGCGGGTGGAAGGTTGCAGGCGAGTTTGTGCGATGATCAAGTCGGCATAAGCCTGGGTGAGTTCTGCGTAGCGCTGATAGCCCTCAATGGCGGCCTGCAGGGCCGCCACTTCTTCCCGGGGAACGTACCGCACCACATTGCGCCCGTTCTCCCAGGTTTGATGATTGTAGTAAGGCCCGCTGGGGCCCGTGCGGATGCGGCAGAGCTTGCCTCGCTCCATGCGCTGGATTTGGGTGATTTCTTTTAAAATCGATTCTGGAGTTGCCATCTTTGCCATGCCTGTTATATATAGATGTCTATATATCATGGCAATCAAAAAATCGCAACCCACACCCAATTCCGCCCCGCTCCAGTTGACCGCCGTTTTCCAAGCGGTCGGCGATCCGCGCCTGGACCGGACCAAGCGCCATAACCTCCTGGATATCCTGGTCATTGGGATCTGCACGCTGCTGTGCGGCGGCGAGAGCTTTAACGACATGGAAGATTTTGGCCGCGCCAAGCGGGACTGGTTTAAAACCTTCCTGGAACTGCCCTCTGAAATTCCCTCCCACGACACCTTTAACCGCGTGTTCCGCGCTTTGGACCCCAAAAAGTTCCAAGAGTGCTTTATTCGCTGGACCCAAAGCTTGCGCGCGGCGGTAGCCGAGGAAATCGTGGCCCTGGATGGCAAGGCCCTGCGCCGGGCCATGAATCACGGGGAGCCGATCAAATACATCGTCAGCGCGTGGGCCCACCAGAATGGCCTGGTCTTGGGGCAACTCAAAGTGGCCGACAAGTCCAACGAGATCACCGCCGTGCCGGAGTTGCTCCGCGCCTTGGAACTGGCCGGTTGCATCGTCACGGTCGACGCCATGGGGTGCCAGCGGAAGATCGCCCGGGAAATCGTGGAAGCCGACGCCGACTACGTGCTGGCGCTCAAGGGCAACCAGGAAACCGTCCATGCCGAGGTGAAAGCTTATTTAGATGACGCTATTGAGCGCCAGGCCCTCCCAGTGCCGCCGCGCAAGGGAGCCCCGGCCATTCCCGAATTGGATTACTGCCAGACGGTGGAGAAGGACCACGGACGGATTGAAACCCGCCGTTACTGGCAAAGCGAACACTTGGAATGGTTCGCCGACCGGGCCCACTGGGAGAAGCTAACCAGTGTGGGAGTGGTCGAATCGATACGCGAGGTTAACGGGATCAGCACCACCGAAAGGCGCTACTTTCTCTCCAGCCTGCCGCGTGGTGTGGGCCGCTTTGCCGCTGCCGTGCGGGGGCATTGGGGCGTGGAAAACCCGCTGCATTGGGTGCTGGATGTCTGCTTTGGCGAAGACCAAAGCCGGGCGCGCACCGGCTATGCGGCCGAAAACCTGGCGACTCTGCGCCGGTTGGCGTTGAACCTTCTCCGGCGCGAAACCACCAAAAAGCGCGGGATCAAGGGCAAACAGAAAAACGCCGCTTGGGACCAGGCCTACCTGCTTCGGCTCTTGGGCATTCCAGACCCCGCTGACACCCCAAGCAATGCCAGTTCAAACCAAACTTCCCCCCAAAGCCCCTGAATTCGCTAATTTAGATGCGTTTGCCCTG
>MTLE01001058.1_pt1 | contig 13771 bp, 11 predicted proteins | sample 1982461 | NCBI WGS metagenome assembly MTLE01 (sample SAMN05712605, study PRJNA340218) | biofilm metagenome | isolation source: sample SPL anode biofilm adapted to -200 mV | place: USA | collected 2012-02-03
CCACACGAAACAGCGACGGGCCGGAAAAACAAAGGCTGGGAAGTAATCCATCAGGACCAGTTGTACAAGGCGGAAATCCTGGATGAGGAATGGTTTGAACGAATTCACGAGCAGTTCGAAGAGGTCGGACCCAAGGACCAGTTACTTGTGGAAGCAGAATTCGAGATGCACCAAACCCCATCAGGGCGGAACTCTGCCAGTTGCCAGATTCACAAGGTCATCAGTCTGCGGAAATTCCGTCCTGTCGTCATTCCCTCTTTGGACGGGATGGAGGATCCGGGATGAAGCGCTGGCCGTTCCAGTTGGCAGCAGCGGTCTTATGGGCGACCTTCGCTTTTGATCTGAAGTTCGCCTTCCTGGGCGTCACCCCAAACATCCGCCTAGCCATTCTTCCAGCGTCAGTGATTGTCCTTCTTCTGCCCTATCTTGATGGTGTAATGGGGGGCATTTCCATTTTCAAATGGTCCTTCAATCCGGAAGGAGGGTCGAGTTTTGAAATCAAACGGAAGGTGGAACAAGCTAATCAAGCATCAGATAAGGCACTAGCCGCTGTCGCAAAGGAATTCCCTATGCCCACCAATACACCTAGCCTGGTAGGGTCAAGTCCCCCAGCCGGGGAGCCGTGGAGGGACATGATTCGGGTATCAGACCTGATGGTGCGCCGCCTCGCGGAACGGTCTGGTGAGGATCCAGACCTTTTAGCCGAAATTCCACTGCCATCAGCCATAACCATGGCCGAAGCCAAAGGCAGGATTACGAAGCGGCAGGCGAAGGCCCTGAATGGATTCTACGAAGCCCGGCAAACCTTGATCGAGATTTGCCTTCAACTTAGGGGGGATACCCCCATGTCAATCCACGCCACGGCCCTTCGTCTTTCAAGCGTCGGCGAACAACTTGCCGCAATCCTATAGCGACACCAAAGGCGGAAGGATCGCCGTGCGTTTTTGATTGGCAGGCAGGGGTCACTTCGCACATTTCGAGACTTGATTGCATTTAGATTGGGCCCAAATGCCAAAAAAGGTCATTCGCTGCAAGCTCTGTGATTCGATTGGGCCCGCCGCAGACGCCCACATCATCCCCAAAGCGTTCTACAAAATCTCAAAGGGATCTTTCGATTACCTGGACGTTATCAGCAGCGCCCCGGGGGCTCGGCGGACCCGTAGCCGGATCGGTTTTTACGATCAAAACCTACTTTGCCAAGCGTGCGAAGCCCGCTTCATGGGATATGACACCTATGGGGTCAAGGTGCTTCTCCAATCGAAGAGGAATCCATTCCCAGGGGCGCCTGCCGGTTTCTGTGCGGAAATCATCCCCGGGATTGACCAGGAACGCTTCAACGCCTTTCTGGTCTTCCTCCTTTGGCGAATCCTGGCTTCTGACCTGCCTGCATTCAAGTCAGTAACCCATCCCGAATTGGAGGATGGCCTCCGTCAGGCCCTAATGACGGGTGCTGCGGGGGGGACGGCACGAGTCCAAGTTCTGGTGACTATCCTCTGCCACTCCCTGCAAGTGCCCGCAGAATTGAATCTGGTTCTGAACGGATCAGCCTATGTCCACGACTACTTTGGGGTTCGCACCGTGAATATAGGCCTGGGCAAGCTCCTCCTCACGGTAAATCTTGAGCCAATGTCCTTCCCGCAGCCCTTTGACAGACTGGCTTTCCCAGACTGTCTGCCTTCGGTTGGGGGGCTATTGATTACTGGGGCCGAAGGCTACTCCAACCAGCACATTCAAATCGTTGCCGAAATCGTCCGACAGCAAGCCGCAGGCATGTCCAATCAGAAGTAGACCAGTGGCTGGTTTAGCCCTTGGGCCGATCGTGCGGGCTGTAGCCCAGTGGTTCTCGTGCTCGGTGGCGTGACTGCTGAAGTTGAATTTCAGCGAACGACACTCAGGTTGCGCGGGCTTGCCGGGAATGGCCGCACCGGCCAGCGGGTCGGATTCCTGCCGCGCATTTGGTCAAAGCGGGGGAAGCCCCGGAAGCGATCCCGGCTGCGCACCCCGTGCAATGATGCATCCTGGGCCGCAGGCGATAAGGAAGTGCCTGACACCTTAAATTCGATTGGGAACCTGCTTGTAACTTACTCTATGAATAATCCGATATCTGTTAACAGCAACAAGCATTAGAGACAACAGTTTAGGCCACGAACCGATAATGTACAGAAAAGGGAGCGGCGATGCCGCTCCCTTTTTTGTCCCGGAGAATGAAGGCCTGAGGGGAGGGTCCGGAGCGCATCGGAAGGACCATCGAAAGGATCAAACGCAGAGGCGCTGGGGGCTCGCTGGGGCGCTGGGAGAAGAAAAGGGCTCCCTTCACCGCACCGGGGATCCCTCCGCGGGGCGGGGGTGCGGTGCCAGGGTTGCGCGGATGGCGCGGGAGGCGTTTCCCACAAGGATCGTCACCGCGCACCCGATGAGCGTGTGCCAGGTGTAGTCGATGCGCGTGAAGGCCAGCACGGCCACCATGGCCAGCAGGCCGCACACGAACCCGGCCAGGGCGTCGGCCTGGGTCGTCCTGGAGAAGAACAGGCCCAGGAAGAAGGTTCCCAGGAGGCCGCCGTAGGTGACCGAGGCGATCTTGAGGCCCAGTTCCACCACGGGGTTCCGGGTGTCGGTGAAGAGCATGGCGCCGCCGATGAGGAGGACGCCCCACACCAGGGTGAAGATCCGGGACCAGCGCACCTCGCCCTTGGCGTCCAGGCCCCGCGCCAGGGGCGTGAGCTGGAAGAGGTCCAGGTACGTGGCCGAGGCCAGGGAGCTGATGGAGGACGACAGGGTGCCCATGGCCGAGGCCAGGACCCCCGCCACCACGAGGCCCGCCACGCCCGTGGGCAGGTTCTCCACGATGAACTTCGGGAAGACCTCGTCGGAGGTGGCCAGGCCCAGCTGCTGGAAGGTGACGCCGCCGTAGAAGGCGTAGAGGCAAAGGCCCAGCACCAGGAAGAAGCCGAACTGGAGGAGGATGAACGTCGCGTCCAGCATCAGGGCCTTCTGGGAGTCCCGGCGGGAGCGGCAGCCCAGGAGCCGCTGCACCAGGAGCTGGTCGGTGCCGTGGGAGGCCATGGTCAGGAAGGTGCCCCCCAGCACACCGCCCAGGAGCGTGTATGGCGCGGCCAGGAAGCCCCCCAGGGAGCCCCCGGTGGCGGTGTTGAGGAAGGCGAACTTGTCCTGGCCGTGGGCGGTGGCGAAGGAGGCCACGTCCGCCCAGCCATGGGGCAGGCGGTGCAGGATCAGCACCATGGCCGCCACCGCCCCGCCCAGGTAGATGAAGAGCTGCACCACGTCCATGGCCACCACCGCCTTCAGACCGCCCAGGTACGTGTAGAGGAGCGTGAAGCCCCCGATGAGCAGGATGCTGGTGGGGTAGTCCAGGCCGGTGATCAGGTGCACCGGGATGGCCGTGGCGAAGAGCCGCACCCCCGAGGCCAGCACCCGGGTCACGATGAACACGCTGGAGGTGAACTTGCGCAGCGGCAGGCCGAAGCGCCTGCCCAGGAAGTCGTAGGCCGTCTCCAGGTCGCCGCGGTAGTAGGCCGGGATGAACACCGCGCTCACGATGAGCCGGCCGATGAAGTAGCCCACCACCAGTTGCAGGAAGTGCATGTTCCCCTTGAAGGCCAGGCCGGGGATGCTGATGAAGGTCAGGGTGCTCGTCTCGCTCGCGACGATGGAGAAGCCCACGGACCACCAGGACATCTCCTTGCCGCCCAGGAAGTAGTCCCGGGAAGAGCGCTGGCGTCCCGAGATGAGGATGCCCGCGGCGGTGACCCCCAGGAGGTAGACGATCACGATCACGTAGTCGGTGACGCTGAAACCCATCGTTGGCGCCTTTCTTTAGACGGAGGCCTGCCGCACGCGGGCCACCCAGGCGTCCCAGGCGGGCTGGTCGAAGGGGGTCGCCCGGGGCCTGGCGAGGGTGCGCCGGTAGGCGCGGCCGGCCTGCACCAGGGCCTCCACGGAGCCGCGGGGAAGCCCGCGCAGGGCGGCCACCGTGGCCCCCAGGGCCTCCGGCGTCTGGCACACCAGCAAGCCCAGGTGGCCGGCCTCCACGGCCAGGCGGATGCGTTCGGGCCAGGGGAAGCCCCCCACCCCGCCCATTTCCATGTCGTCCGTGACCCAGGCCCCCGGGATGCCCCAGGGGTTGCCGGCCACGTGGCCCCGGTACAGGCTCGCGGGCAGGTCTCCGCTCCAGGGCGTGCGCACGTGGCCCACCATGGCGAGGCGGTCGGGGCGCGCCAGGGCGCGGAAGGGCTCCAGGGCGCGCAGGATGGCGTCCCGGTCCGTCAATTCGGGCAGGGCGTGGTGGCTGTCCACCCTCGTGCCCCCCAGGCCCGGGAAGTGCTTGAGGCAGCCCTTGACGCCCCGGGACTCCAGTCCCAGGAGGAAGGCCCCCGCGGCCCGGGCGGCCTCGGCGGGATCCGGCGAGGCGCGGCGGTCCCCCAGGCCCGTGCCCGGAATGCCGTCGTGGAGGTCGACCAGGGGCGCGAAGTCGACGTTGAAGCCCAGGAGGGCGAGGCCCTCCCCCCAGAGCTCGCCCCAGGCCTGGGCCCCGGCGGTGCCGGACGTCGTCCAGATGCGCCGGAACGAGGGGGTCTCCCCCACCCAGCACCGGAGCCGCGATACGGGCCCACCCTCCTGGTCGATGGCCATGGCCAGGGGCGCTTCGCCGCCCCAGCGCGCCTGGAGGCCGTGGATGAGCGCATGGCAGCGGGCCGGGCCCGAGACGGGGTCCGGGTCGAGGTTGCGGGCGAACATCACCACGCCGCCGGGGACGGGGTCCGCCGGCACCTCCGCGGTGTCCAGGGCGTGGACGCCCATCCAGATCAGTTCGGTGGCGGCTGGGATCAAGGGATCTCCCACAATTGGGACTCGCAGGGGTTGTGAATACTGTAACATTTTTATAAACATTCACTAAGCCGGGAGTTCCCTTCGCCATGGCCCTGCCCCGCACCGAACAGACGTCCCCGGGCCATGCGCGCCTCGATGAGTACGGCACCCTGGAACTGGTGGAAACCTTCATCGACGACCAGGCGGCGGCCGCCCTGGCGGTGCGCGCCGCGGCCCCCGACCTCGCCCGGGCCGTGGAGGCCGCCGCCCTGCGCCTGGAGCAGGGCGGGCGGATCATCTACGTGGGCGCCGGCACGTCGGGGCGCCTGGGGCTGCTGGACAGCGTTGAGCTGCACCCCACCTTCTCCTGGCCCCCGGACCGGGCCCTGGCGCTGCTCGCGGGGGGCCCCACCGCGGTGCACCTGGCCGTGGAAGGGGCCGAGGACGACCGGGAACGGGGCGGGCTGGACCTGGCCGCCCTTCAGCCCGGGCCCAACGACGTGGTGGTCGTGCTGGCCGCCTCGGGGGCGACGCCCTTCGCCCTGGGCGCCCTGGACGCGGCCCGGAGCGCCGGGGCGCTGGCCATCGGCATCGCCAACAACCCGGGTTCGCCCCTGGCCGCGGGCGCCGACGTGGGCATCACCCTGGACACCGGGCCCGAGGTCATTTCCGGCAGCACCCGGCTCAAGGCCGGCACCGCCCAGAAGATCGCCCTCAACACCTTCTCGTCGGCGGTGATGGTGCGGCTCCACAAGGTCTACGGCAACCTCATGGTCGACGTCCGTCCCACCAACGCCAAGCTGGTGCGCCGCGCCATCCGGCTCATCGAGGCGGCGTCCGGGGCCCCGGAGGACAAGGCCCGGGAAGCGTTCGAAGCCTGCCGGGGCCAGGTGAAGACGGCCATCGTCGCCCTCCGCCTGGGCCTGGCCCCGGACCAGGCCCGGGAGCGCCTCGCCGCGGTGCGGGGCAGCGTGCGCGCCGCCCTGGCGGACCGCGCGTGAAGGAGCGCTCGCCCTGGGCCTGGGTGCCCTCCCTGTACTTCGCCCAGGGGCTACCCTACGTCGCCGTGATGTTCCTGTCGGTGGTGTTCTACAAGAACCTCGGCGTGGGCAACGCCGACATCGCCCTCTACACCAGCTGGCTCTACCTGCCCTGGGTCGTAAAGCCCCTGTGGTCGCCCCTGGTGGACCTGCTGGGATCCAAGCGCGCCTGGGTCGTGGCGCTCCAGGGGGCACTGGCCGCGGCCTTCGCCCTCCTGGCCTTCCTGGTGCCGGCCCCGGCCTTCTTCCGGCTCACCCTGGCCATGTTCTGGATCGTGGCCTTCGCCTCGGCCACCCACGACATCGCCGCCGACGGCTTCTACCTCCTGGGCCTCACGGAAAAGCGCCAGGCCGCCTACGTGGGGCTGCGCAGCGCCTTCTACCGTGCGGCCATGATCACCGCCCAGGGCGGCCTGGTTTTCGCCGCCGGCTGGCTCGCGCAGCGCACCGGCGATCCCCGGCGGGCGTGGGCGGCGGTCTTCCTGGCCCTGGGGGCGGCCTTCCTGGGCTTTTTCGCGTGGCACCGCTTCGCCCTGCCGCGGCCCGCGGCCGACGGGCCCTCCCGGGGCGCCGCCGGACTCCTGCGGGCGTCCCTGGACACCTTCACGTCCTTTTTCGCGCGCCGGGACATCGCCCTGGTCCTGGGCTTCCTCCTCACCTTCCGCCTGGGGGAGGCCCAGGCCATCAAGATGGTGACGCCCTTCCTCCTGGACCCCGCGGCCCGGGGGGGCCTGGGGCTCACCACGGCCCAGGTGGGGCTGGCCTACGGCACCGTGGGGATGATCGCCCTCACCGCCGGCGGCATCGCCGGGGGGTGGGCCATCTCCCGCCACGGCCTCAAGCGCTGGATCTGGCCCATGACCCTGGCGGTGCACCTGCCCAACCTGGCCTTCGTCTACCTGGCCGCGTTCCGGCCCCCGGGCCTGCTGACCATCGCCGGGGCCGTGGCGGTGGAGCAGTTCGGCTACGGCTTCGGGTTCACGGCCTACATCATGTTCATGGTGATGATCTCCGCCGGTGCGCACCGCACCGCCCACTACGCCATCGCCACCGGCTTCATGGCCATGGGCATGATGCTGCCGGGCATGGCCAGCGGCTGGATCCAGGAGCACCTGGGCTACCTCCGTTTCTTCGTCTGGGTGTGCTGCTCCACGTTGCCCTCCATCGTGCTCACGGCCTTCCTGCGCATCGACGAGGCCTTCGGGCGGCGGGAGCAGGCGTGACGAAGCGCCTGGCGTCCCTGGACGCCTTCCGGGGCTTCGCCGTGGCGGCCATGGTGCTGGTGAACAACCCCGGCAGCTGGAAGCACGTCCACGCGCCCCTGGAGCACGCGGCCTGGAACGGGTGCACCTTCACCGACCTGATCTTCCCCTTCTTCCTGTTCGCCGCGGGCCTGGCCATGACCCTCTCCCTGGCCAGCCGGAGCGGTGGGGCCCCGGCCGTGTACCGGATCCTTCTGCGGCGCGCCGCGATCATCTTCCTCATCGGCCTGGGCCTCAACCTCATCCCCGCCTTCGACCCCGCCACCGTGCGGGTGCCGGGCGTGCTCCAGCGCATCGCCCTGGCCCTGGCCCTGGGCGGGCCCGTCGTCCTCTGGGGCCGGGCGCGGGCCGCGGTGGCGGCGATCCTGGGGCTCTGCGCCCTCTGGCTCGTGCTGGAGCTGGCGGTGCCCGTGCCCGGCGCGGACGGCGCGGTGGCCGCGGGCCGCCTGATGCCGGGCATGGACTTCGGCGCCTGGCTGGATCGCCTCGTGCTGCCGGGCCACCTGTGGGCCCACGCCCGCACCTGGGACCCGGAAGGCCTCGTGGGCACCCTCACCGCCACGGCCACCCTGCTCCTGGGCTCCCTGGCCGGAAGGCACCTGGCCGCCCCCGGGGGCCGCCGCCCCAAGTGGGCCGGACTTCTCCTGGCCGGCGCGGCCCTGCTGGCCCTGGGCTGGGTGCTGGGACGGGCCCTGCCCCTCAACAAGAGCCTCTGGACCCCCACCTTCGTCCTGTTCACGGGGGGCTGGGCGCTGCTGGGCCTCGCGGCCTGCCACGCGGCCCTGGACGAGGCGCCCCCGGGCTTCCGGGAAACGGCCCGGAAGGCCTGCCTGCCCCTGACCATCTTCGGCATGAACGCGCTCTTCCTGTTCGTGGTCTCGGGCGTGGCCGCCCGCGCCATCCAGACCATCCGCGCCGGCGGCGCGCCCCTCAAGGAGCGGGCCTTCACGGCCCTGGCGGCCCTTCCCATCGCCCCGGAGAACGCCTCCCTGCTCTTCGCGGTCCTGTTCGACCTGGCCCTGTTCGCCCTGGCCTGGGCCATGTGGAGGAAGAAGTGGTTCGTGAAGGTCTGAAGCGTCTGGCGGCCCTGGCCGCGCTCGCGGCCTTCCTGGGCTGCGCGCCCCTGCACCGCCCGCAGCCCCGCACCCCGGCCGGCGTGCCGGCCCCGATGCCAGCCCAGATGCCATCCCAGATGCCATCCGAGATGCCAAATGGGGCCCCCCGGGAGTTCCGCGGCGCCTGGGTGGCCTCGGTCGCCAACATCGACTGGCCCAGCCGCCCCGGGCTGGATCCCGAGGCGCAGCGGCGGGAGGCCCGGGAGCTCATCGCCCTGGCCCGGGACCGGGGGCTCAACGCCCTCATCCTGCAGGTGCGCCCCGGCGCCGACGCCCTCTACCCCTCCGCCCTGGAGCCCTGGTCCGAGTACCTCACGGGCGTTCAGGGCCGGCCGCCCAGCCCGTACTACGACCCCCTCGCCTTCTGGATCCGGGAGGCCCACGCGGCCGGCCTGGAACTCCATGCCTGGTTCAACCCCTACCGGGCGCGGCCCTCCTCCGCCCTGTCGCCCCTGGCGCCCTCCCACGTGGCCAAGGCCCGGCCCGAACTGGTGCGCACCTACGGCGACCAGCTCTGGATGGACCCCGGGGAGCCCGGCGCCGTGGACCGGGCCCTGGCGGTCATCCTGGACGTGGTGGGCCGCTACGACGTGGACGGGGTGCACATCGACGACTACTTCTACCCCTACCCCGTCAAGGACGCCGAGGGCCGGCCCCTGGAATTCCCGGACGACGCCCCCTGGAAAGCCTACTCGGACGCGGGCGGCACCCTGTCCCGGGCCGACTGGCGCAGGCGGAACGTGGACACCCTCGTGGAGCGCATCCACCGGGAGGTCCACCGCATCAAGCCCTCGGTGCGCGTGGGGGTGAGCCCCTTCGGGGTCGGCCGCCCCGGACCGGGCTTCTCCCAGTACGAGGAGCTCTTCGCTGACGTGGAGACCTGGCTCGAGCGCGGGTGGCTGGACTACCTCGCCCCCCAGCTCTACTGGAAGCGCGATTCCCCCGGGCAGCCCTTCGGGCCCCTCCTGGACTACTGGCAGGCTCACAACGTCCAGGGCCGCCACGTGTGGCCCGGGCTGTTCTCCAGCCGCATCCTCGGGCCGGACCCCTGGCCCGCGGAGGAGATCCTGGGCCAGATCCGCGAAGCCCGCGATCGCCGGAGCGGCGGCCACGCCCACTTCAGCCTGAAGGCCCTCCGGGGCGAGGCGGGCGCCGCCCTGGCCCGCGCGGCCTACGACGGACCCGCCCTGGTGCCCGCCTCGCCCTGGCTGGGGGGCGCCGCCCCACCGGTCCCGGCGGTGCGCATCGTCCGCACGGAGGCGGGCCTGCGGGTCCGCATGGACGACCCGCCCTGGCTCCTAGCCCTGTGGGCCCGGTACGGCGGCGTCTGGCGCTTCTTCACCCTTCCCGGCGGTGCGGGGACCCTCCCCGCCGCATGGGATGGTTCGCCCCTGGGGCCCGTCTGGGCCTTCTCCGTGGGGCGCACGGGGGCCGCGGGTCCGCCGGCGGCCATCCTTCCGGAGGCAAACCATGGAACCCCATGATCACGAGCCGCCCCGCTTCCTGGCCCTGGGCATCGACGCGGGGGGCACCGCCACCCGCTGGGCCCTGGCCACCCCGCCCGGGGACATCGTGGCCGAGGGCTCCGTCGCGGGTTTCAGCGCCATGGACCTCTACGGCCCGGGCCAGGGCCGGGTGGCGGCCCTCCTGGAGGAGCTGGCCCGGGACGTGCTGCGCGCCGGCAGGCCCTCCCGGGCCCACGCGGGCCTGACGGGGTTCAGCGCCTCCGGCGATGTCCTGGCGCGCCTGGTGGCCGCGCCCCTGGGCCTGCCCGAGGGCGCGGTCTCCCTCAGCAGCGACATCGAGACCACCTACCTGGACCTGTTCCCGCCGGGCCAGGGCTACGTGGTCTACGCGGGCACCGGCTCGGTGGCCGTGTTCATCGACGCCGCGGGGGAGATGCACCGCGCCGGGGGCCGGGGCGTCCTCATCGACGACGGGGGCGGCGGCTTCTGGATCGCCCGGGAGGGCCTGCGCCACGTGTGGCGCGCCGAGGACGAGAACCCCGGGGCCTGGAAGGCCTCCCCCCTGGCCCGGGAGCTCTTCGAGCTGGTGGGCGGCTCTGACTGGGCCCACACCCGCCGGACCGTGTACAGCGGCAGCCGCGGCGACGTGGGCCGCCTCGCCCTGGCCGTGGCCCGCGCCGCGGACCGCGACCCCGCCGCCCGCCACATCCTCCGGGCCGCGGGCCTCGAACTGGCCCGGCTCGCGGGGGCCCTCCTGGCCCGCTACGGCCCGCGCCCCGTGGCCCTCAGCGGCCGCGCCGCCACCCTCCACCCGCTCATTTCCGACACCGTGCGAGAGGCGCTGCCGCCGGGCACCGACTTCGCCCTCCGCTCCAGCCGCGGCGAGCATGCCGCGGCCCGCCTGGCCCTGGCCGCCGCCGGGGTCCCACCCGAGGACCTGACGCCATGAGATTCGCCCTTCCCTGCCTCCTCCTCCTCATCGCCGCGGGCTGCGCGCGCCCGGCCATCGACACCTCGCACCGCGCCAAGAGCCAGGACAGCCGCGCCCAGTTCCTCATCCTGCACTTCACGGGCGAGCCCTGGGAGCGCTCCATGCACATCCTCACCGAGGAGAACGTGAGCGCCCACTACCTGGTGCGGGACAACCCCGTGAAGGTCTACCGCCTGGTGGACGAGGACCGGCGCGCCTGGCACGCCGGCGTCAGCTCCTGGAAGGGCCAGACGCAGCTCAACGCGGCCTCCATCGGCATCGAGATCCAGAACCTGGGCGACGTGGCCGGGCCCGACGGCAAGGTCGTCTACCACCCCTACCCCAAGGAGCAGATCGACACGGTCGTGGAGCTGGTGCGGCAGATCGTCGCGCGCCACGGCATCCGCCCCGACCGGGTACTCGCCCACAGCGACATCGCGCCCATGCGCAAGGTGGACCCGGGCCCCACGTTCCCCTGGAAGCGCCTGGCCGACGAAGGCCTGATCACCTGGCCCGACCCGGCCAAGGTGGCCGCCCGCAAGCCGGCCTTCGAGGCGTCCCTGCCCGACGCGGCGTGGTTCCAGGCGCGCCTGGCCACCCACGGGTTCGACATCGCCCGCACGGGGGCCTTCGACGCGGCCACCACCCGGATCCTGGGCAACTTCCAGATGAAGTACCGCCCCGAAGTCTACGACGGCAGGCCCGACGCCGAGACCGCGGCGATCCTCGACGTGCTCACCGCGCCTTGAGGGCCCCGAACGGGCGTCGCGGCTGGCGGAGAACGATGGTGGCGTTCAGGGCTCACTTGCCATCTCCTGCGCAGGAAGGATCTTTGGCGGAGGCGTCTTCCGTCCGGCCTGGGTGACAAATGACAAACGCAGGAAAGCTAAGAGTTGCACTCCTCCAGATGGTCAGCCACGGGCTGGATCAGGCCGCAAACAAGGAGAAGGGTGAGGCTTTCTGTCGGAAGGCCGCCCAGGCGGGCGCTGATATCGCGTTATTCCCGGAAATGTGGAACGTGGGCTACAGCCTGGGTGATCCAGCCGTGTGGGGGGGCGCCATTGCCCGGGACCAGCCCTTCTACACGCATTTCCAGGCCTTGGCCCAGGAACTCCAGATGGCTGTTGCCCTGACCTTCCTGGAGCGGGGTTCCGACGGCCCCCGAAACACCTTGTCCCTTATCGATCGCACCGGAGCCGAAGTGCTGGCCTACAGCAAAGTCCACACCTGCGCATTCGATAAGGAGGCCCCTTTGGTCCAGGGTACCGGATTCCCGGTGGCTGCCCTGGCCACGGCCAGGGGCAAGGTTCAGGTGGGAGCCATGATTTGCTATGACCGGGAGTTCCCCGAGAGCGCCAGGGTTCTGATGTTGAATCGAGCCGAAATCATCCTGACCCCCAATGCTTGTGATCTGGAGGCGAACCGCCTGGAGCAGTACCGGGCCAGAGCCTACGAGAACGTGCTGGGATTGGCCATGGCCAACTACGCCGCCCCCCAGGAGAACGGCCATTCAGTGGCCTATGACGGCATGGCCTTCGATGCCCAGGAACGGACGCGGAACATGACCCTGGTGGAGGCAGGCGAAGAGGAGGGCGTGTTCCTCGCGGATTTCGACCTGGATGTCTTGCGCGCTTACCAAGATCAGGAGCCCATGCGGGCCATGCGCAATCCGAGGGCGTACCATCCGATCCTGGGGCCGTGACCGCCTGGGGCCGCTGCACGGCGAAGGGGCCTTGGCGGCGGCAATATTTGCCTGACGCACTAGCTGACCGGCCCCAAAGTGGCGGTGCAGTTGGCGGAGAAGGCTGATGGTGCTCAAGGAACGCTAGGAGGATGAAGGCACTTGGGGGTCCGGGTCGAGCGCAAGGTTAGGCAGACGCGCCTTTGATGACGAACTTGAGCACGCGGTGCGACCGTCGAGGCTTGTGGCATGAAGCATGGCGATTGAGTTGGGTGCTAAGCAATGGCATGCCGCACAGATGGTGCAAAAAACAAAATCCATTCGCGCATATGGTCTAGTATTTCTCCAAATGGTAGCGAAGAAATATCTTCTTTACTATATCCTTGAGGCGTGAGTTTGTCATATTGCCAAGCACAGAAGTCATTGTAGGCATTCCAAATTGCCGAGCCACTTGGGGGTTGGTGGATGCGAACGACTTGCGCAAGCCAATTCCTTGTTTCTCGGACAATTATTGCAGGATTGTCTTCATGCACTCTGATGTCTGAGCCTGATAAATCTGAGAGTGCAGCCTGGTAGCGATAGCGTTCCTTCTCGAATATCAGACATGATTTATCGGTGTGTTTGCGCTCGCCAAACGCTTTACATCCAATATCCAACCCTAGCTCAAATGGCATATTAAGACGGAAATATTCGCCTTTTCTCCTTGCTTGTAGCCTCGAAAGATCGTGAATTCCAAATTTGCACTGGCTAATTATTTCAATAATTTTTTTAATCCTTGCCTCTGATGAATCAAGACGCTCAAGGGCTATTCTTGGTTCGAAATCCATATATAGGATGCAGAAAACAAGGGCTTTCAACAATGGTTTGAATTCATCGTCAAATGGGCAATTTACGAAAACCGATTTTTCGTAAGTCATTGTAAACTCACTTTTTGTCTTTTGGCGGACAAGAATCATTCCCATAACTGTTTTTCTCTCGAATCGTCCCATCCTTTTTGTGAATGTAGAGCTCGGATTGGTTATTTTTTGCTATAGTCGTGGCGAATGCTATTGCAGATGCTTGGTTATCAAATTTTTTGGTGGCCCTGGTGGCTCCTGCACCCTTGACACTCCAACCGCCAGACGGGTTTGGAACGACATGCTGAGATTTTTTTGACACATGACCTCCTGCCTGAAGGGGAGAGCTGCAAGGAGCGATTGCTAGAGCTAATTATAATCCTGAACAGCCAGATCAAGGCGGCCCACCCCCGAAACTTGGACCCTGCAAAAAATGTTAGGTCCAGTTAATTGAGTCGGCCCCAACCTGGCGGCGCGAAAGGGGGAGAAGGGAGATCGGAAAGACGATACAACGAAGGGGAGAAGTGCAGGTTGGGGTCCGACCTCAAACACTGGGTTAGGACCAATACGGTTC
>MTLE01003641.1_pt1 | contig 13760 bp, 7 predicted proteins | sample 1982461 | NCBI WGS metagenome assembly MTLE01 (sample SAMN05712605, study PRJNA340218) | biofilm metagenome | isolation source: sample SPL anode biofilm adapted to -200 mV | place: USA | collected 2012-02-03
GCAAATCATGTTACCCGGCAACTCCGCTGACAGTTGTTTCTGATCAAAACGGGAACCTGTTGATTGAAAGCGAGAATCCATTACTCATGCCGGTCGGTACTTACGACTTTTATGCCGTTTCTTTAAATTCAGACAATCAAGAGAAGTTTGGACTTGAAGCTGGGAGACTCAGAGGTCTGATAAATGGAATAGATTATTTATGGGCTACAAAAAAAGAGATGGTAATAAACAATAGCACCAATGTCACTTTTGATTTCAGACATAAGGCTGTAGCAATTGAATTGGAATTTTTTGCCGGTAATGGAATAGACTCTTTATCTGTGATAAATGTCCTGGCAGCGATGAGTGTTGAAGGTGGAGAGCTGCTACTGTCTTCAGGAGAGATAACTCCTTCTGCGGCACTCTCTTCCGGAATGGGAAAAGTCAAGGTGCATAGGAACACCTGTAGGTGGATTATGCTCCCCCTTTCCGGAGTGAGTGAGCTTCCATTGATCATCGAAGCTTCTTTACGAGCAGGAGATAGTGCTGAATTAAAAAGATTTTTAACATCCCTGCCAATTGAAAACAGGAATTACAAAGCCGGAACACTTTATAGGTATTTGATTCAGGTTGAAACCGAGTCACTGTCACTTGGCAATGCTACTGTTTCTGAATGGGCGGGGGTCTGTCTGGATAACATCATTGTAAGAGAGTAATGAAAAAGTTGGTCATACTTATTTTCTTAATATTAATAACACTGAATTATTGTCCGGCACAGAAATTTGGCGTCGGGACAGATGTCATTTCTTTGGCAACCGGCACTTTTAATGTTGAGACATCAGTAATAGTTTCTAAAAAGGTTACACTCCATTTACCATTATCCTGGAATCCTTTTACACTGAGAGACAATTACAAAATAAAACACATTGCTATTCAACCGGGTATAAGATGGTGGTTTTGGCATGGCTATTCAGAATTTTATCTAGGAGCTCATCTACTTACCTCAATGTTCAATATGGCAGTTTCAAATGAAAGAAGAGAGGGTTGGGCTGGTGGATTTTCGCTTACATGTGGATATGCATGGATGCTGAACCAGCATATGAATCTTGATATTGAAGCGGGAGGCGGGCCAATTTATACAGAGTACGATATGTTTGAAAGAGAGACTTGTGGAGATTATCTTGGTACCAAAAATGGGGTCATATTCTTCCCCACTCGTCTCTCTTGTTCTTTGATTTTTCTATTCTAATCTGATTAATATGCAAAAGTGTTTGATAATATTAGCCATACAACTCTTATTAATTGGATGCAGCAAGAAAATTTATAAGATTGAGAGAAATAATGTTACTATTAATGTCAGACATGAGGATAAGATAACATCAAATAGAATAACCCTTTCAGGTAATAACAGCCCTGAAAAGAGTGAACTCTCCTATACAGAACCTCATACGGGAAAGAGTTATCTAATTGAAAATGCCGAGAGAGACGAAAAAAGCGGAGAGATGATTGGGGTAAGAGAGTTAGAGGAGGTAACAGTGACAGCTAAATCCGAGAATATTTCCGAGAGGAATGGCATTATACTTCTTGGATTCATTATCACAGTCCCTTCAACCATTCTTGACAGCAGGTGGCAACTAGAGATTCTTCCCGTTCTAAGTATAGGTGCTGACACGCTACATTTCAGCAGTATTGCAATAACGGGTATAGACTTTAAAAAGGCTCAGACTAAAGGCTATTTGAAATATGAAAGATATCTGAGGCGAATCATTCCGGATGAGGCTGATTTCTATGAATTCTATACCGATCTTCCAAATCTCGTTTTATTTCTGGAGAGGAACCTTCCGGAATCCCGAATTTTGGAGGGGATAAACAACGATGGGCTGACAAGTGAGTTTGGGATTAGCGAGAAACAGATTGTAGACCATTATGTGAGAAACTGGCTCATCGATAGAAACGAAAAGAGGAAGAGAGAAAAGGATCTCTATTTCAACAAATATGTGAGAAATCCGATAATCCGGGGTTGCAGGCTTGATTCAGTAATTAAGGGTATTAATGGAGAATTTTCGTATCACTATTCTCAGGAGGTTGTTGCCAGCAAGGAATCCTCAAAGCTTCACCTTAACCTTCACGGAACAATCAGAGACCAGAGCGGATTTGCAGTAAGGTTAAAACCATCAGACACACTTCAATACAAAGTATCCTCTATGATAAGTTTCATTGATACGACAAAAAGATATAAGCGAAAGATAGTATACCGGAGGGTGAGCTCAAACATCAAGGCTTCAATTGATTTTAAACCAGGGATGTATAATATAGATCCTGCACTCTCATCAAATCTTGGACAACTTACCATGATAAAAGACACAATAAGAAAAATACTCAGTAGTGAGGAGCTCGTGCTGGACTCACTGATTATTACCGCCGCAGCTTCACCTGATGGCTATTACTCAAATAATAGAATCCTCTCTGCAAGGAGGGCGAGTTCGATAAAACAATATCTTAACGAAATTCTTGATACTGAAAAGGATATGAGTTACACCATACAAAACGGCTTATTGGTTCCTGAGAGCAATGACACTAGTAATAAAGGTGGAGGACTGCATATAGTTTCAAGAAGTATCCCTGAGGAGTGGTCTGAGCTTTCCAGCTTGATACAGAGAGATGAAAATATTGTAGAAAAAGAGAAATTAATTGGCTGTTTGGAGATTCAAAACCCAGATGAAAGAGAAATTGCAATGAAGATGTACAGGAAAGATTATAAATATATCAGAGAGTACCTCTATCCTGCTTTAAGACGGGTGAATTTCACATTCCATCTTCACAAACGTGGTATGATTAAAGATACGATTCACACTAAAGAGATAGACACAGCATATCAGAGAGGCGTAGAATTCTTGAGAGAGAGAAGATACCACGAGGCTTTGAAAATACTATCCGGGTATGATGATTTTAATGCAGCGCTGGCACATATGTCATTGGGTCATGACTTTTCTGCAGAAAAAATCTTATCCGGATGTCACGAGACAGCCGTCAAAGTATATCTACAAGCTATACTGGCAGCCAGAAAAGATGAAGAAGAGAAAGCTGTTCAGTATTTCATAAAATCAAAAAAAATGGATATTTCCATGGCATATAGAGGTAGTCTGGACCCAGAAATAAGTTACCTGATTAATAAGTATAATTTAAATGAGGATCTTTTCAAATGAGACTATATAGATATATCATTTTCTATCTATTGATACCAGGATTAACTGGTTGCCACAAAGATGTCACAATAGACATAAACACCTCAGATTCTGATATTAAAACAGAAATAGTAGCCAAAATAAATCTTACAATGAAGGATGAAGATGTTATTTCCAAATCGACAACAGTGGCCGATAATGTAATCAGCAATGTCAACATTCTTGTATTTGACGTAAACGGGAATCTTCTGAAAAAATACTATTTTGAAAATCAGTCATCTATGACAATAAACTGTTCAAGTGGCACTAAGACAATTGTAGCAGTGGCAAATGTCGGAGACATTGGTTTTTCATCATATACAACTATTGGAAATCTGCGAAATGCTGTCACTTCAAATATGACCAATAGTCTGGATCAATGTATAATGGCCGGTGAAAAGCTCTTTAATCTCACGAGTAGTGGCTCTATTACAATTGAAATAATACGATTATTGTCTAAAATCACAGTCGTTTTCAATAAAGAACAGCTTGATGACGGCACTACTGTAACAATCCGCGATATTAGACTTAGAAATGTACCGTCATTCTGTTGTCTGTTATCTGAAAACAAGCCTGAGACACCAAGTCAGATTTCTGAATACGGAGACTTTATTGATGCAAATCTGGAACCTGCTGACCACCCGTATGCAACACCTTTGTATATGTTTGAAAATATGCAGGGGGATATCGGCTACACTACAGATGAATCACAGAAATCACCGGGAGAGTCCCATTCCGTTTGTTCATATATAGAAATTAGAGCCGATTATATAAATAAGGCGCGGGAAGGAATCATAAAATACCGGTTTTATCTTGGGAATAACATTACCAATAATTTTGATGTTATAAGGAACAAGTGGTATCAATTAAATGTGATTTTCAGAGAAGATGCGATAAATGAAGTTTCATGGAGGATTGACACAACAGAGATCGATGATGTAATGTATCATATAGATGTTGTTGCACAACCAACGAATGGGGGCTCCGTTGAAGGTGCAGGATACTATAAATACAACTCTGCACCTGAATTGTCAGCAATTCCAAACACAAACTACACATTTACAGGATGGAGCCCCACAATTGCTCCTGTAACGAAAAACACGACATACACAGCCAATTTTCAGTATTTCGATCCCATAGTATATGTTACGGGTGTGACATTGTCAAAGGACACTTTAAATCTTGATTCAGGATCATCCGGAAATCTCACGGCAAATGTACTACCCGGAAATGCGAACAATAAAAGTGTTGTATGGTCATCATCTGACCCTAATGTCGCCACAGTCGATCAAAACGGGAATGTAACCGGAATGAGCGCCGGCAACGCTTCAGTAAGTGTCACGACTATTGATGGCGGATTTACAGCATCCTGCAGTGTCAAGGTGTTCAGGATTATCAAACTCTACTTTCATATTGAGAGAACGGCGAAAGTTGAATATAAGAGTGGTAACAATGGATACTGGTACCTCACTGAGCCTATGCGGGATGATATTTATGTAAGATCTGACAGCCCGGAAGGAATACCTGGAACTATTTCATATTCTATTGAATGGGCTTATAACCCATCTTCCGGTTTTTCACCTCCCGGATCAACAGCGGCTACCAAAGCAATCATAATTTTCAACACTTTAAACAAGTTGCTGGAATCAGGAAATGCCTGGGGAGACGAGACAGATTTCACTATCGACTACCCAACAATAACTGTAACCGGCATCTCTCCATCAATCGTGGCAAACCCTCCCAGCAAAATCATTGTTGATCAAGGGATGAACATTTATAATTATAACGAAATCGGAAGATAACTCGTCTTATTTTATCTGTTTTGCAACATTTATCCCATCCAGCGCAGATGAAACAATACCTCCTGCATAACCTGCACCCTCGCCACAAGGATAGAGGTTTTTAAAAGTGACATGTGATAACAGGTCCGGGTCTCTTGTAATCCTGACCGGAGATGAGGTTCTTGACTCAACAGCGAGCATTAAGGCATCAGGCGTTATGTACCCTCTCATTCTTTTGTCAAATATGTATAAAGCCTGTTTCAGCCTGCTTGTTATAAACCCGGGTAAAATTTCGTCAATCCTTGCAGGAACCAAACCGGGATAATATGATGTCTGAGGTAATCCGGATGAGATTTTTCCCTTAAGAAAATCAGTCATTCTTTGAGCCGGCGCTTTTATATTCCCTCCTCCATGCATAAATGCGGCTTTCTCAATGTCGCTCTGGAATTCCATTAATGCCAACTCTCCGTGTTTTTCATAACCGGAGATGTCTGATGGTTCAACTGAGACAACAACTCCCGCATTTGCCCATTTTGAATTTCTCTCCGAATTTGACATACCATTCAACACCAGTTCTCCCGAGGCTGTGGAGGCTGGGACAAGTATGCCTCCAGGACACATACAGAAAGAAAATACGCCCCTGCCCTCTATCTGTGCTACCTGACTATACTCTGCAGCAGGCATATAGGGCTGATAAAAACCATGATACTGAATTTTATTTATGAGAGATTGAGGATGTTCAATCCTTACTCCCAGGGCAAACCCCTTCTTCTCTATTTTCCACCCCTTTTCAGAAAAGAGCCTGTATATGTCTCTTGCAGAATGACCGGTTGCTAAAATAACATTATCCGCATGATACTCTTCTCCCCCAATACATTTGACACCCTTGACAACATCACTTTCAACAATAATGTCCACAACTCTGGAATTAAAGTGGTACTCTCCTCCATTCTCAATTATTGTATGCCTGATATTTTCAATTATACGCGGCAATTTATCAGTACCAATATGTGGGTGAGCATCAATCAGGATGCTTTTATCTGCGCCAAAAAAGACAAATTGGTTTAAAACTTCATAAATGTCACCTCTCTTATTAGAGCGTGTATATAGTTTCCCGTCTGAGTATGTTCCTGCACCTCCCTCTCCGAAACAATAGTTTGAATCAGGATTGACAACCTGTTCTCTGGAGAGTATGGCTATGTCGGATTTCCTTTGGTGAACATCTTTTCCTCTTTCAAGAATTATGGGTTTATACCCCCTCTCAAGCAACTTCAAGGCGGCAAAAAGACCGGCAGGACCTGCACCGACAATAATTACACGTTTTCCCTCCCTTACATTTTTAAAAACAGGCTCTTTATACCTGTAAATCGGTTCCTCTCCTTTTTTGTAGCCCTCAACTTTAAGCCTGTATAATACATTTTTACCTCTAGCGTCAAGGGAGCGTCGGATTATTAATGCCTCTCCTACAGATTCAGCCTTTATACCCATAGCACGAGCTACTATTTCAAATAACTCTTTTTCATTCAATTCCGCATTAACAGGAACCGTAATCTCGATCTCTTTCATTAAATTGTTTAATATTTTGCAAAAGTGGCCATTTTTTGAATAATAATTACTCTTATATTTGATTATAATTTATGTAATGAAAAGGATCAGTTCTACTATGAAAATATTCAAAAAGTCAGAATTTATAATCCTGGCGGCTATAATAATTGGCGGTTCTCTGTTTGTAGGTAATACCTGGGAAAAGAATAAGAAAAGCCAGCGGGAAGAAGTACTGCAGATAGCGAGGACAGCTAAGGCCTCTTTGCCCTTATACCTTTTGGACGACCTGAATGCATCCTTAGAAGACACTTTAAACACCTCATATAAAACGCTTAAAGAGAGATTAATAAATCTGGTTAGCACTAATCCTCAAGTGAGCTTTGCCTATATTTTCAAACAAAAAGAGGGAAAGATATACTTCTACGCAGATTCTGAAATGGAGAGTTCTGAAGATTACTCCCCTCCCGGCCAGGAGTTTTCAGAAGCTCAGGAAGAGGACAGACAACCATTTATAGATGGCAGGGAAAGAATAACAGATCCGTTGACAGACCGATGGGGAACTTGGATAACAATTTATATCCCGATTATTGATAAGAGTGGAGAGGTCTCATCTTTATTTGGTATGGATTTCGATGCCAAAGAATGGAGTACCACTCTTTTACATGACGTATTCAAATCTGTGATTTTGGTCTTATTAGCGATTCTTCTCTGGTACTTTCAATATCGTATAGTGATTAAGAACAGATCGCTGAAAAAGATGTTTGAAGCAACTATCAAGGCGGACAAAAACCTACAGATAAGTGAAGCAAGAACAAGATCCATCACCGATTCTGCAAATGATGCCATTCTCATGATAGACCATCATGGCAATGTAACCTATTGGAATCCGGCTGCAGAAAGGATATTCGGTTATACAAGAGAGGAGGTGATTGGAAAGAATCTTCACAATCAAATCACACCGGAAAAATACAGGGAATCATATGAAAAGGCTTTCCCGGAATTTTTAAAAACGGGAACAGGTGCTGCCGTAGGGAATACATTAGACCTTGAGGCAGTTAGAAAAGATGGAACTGTAATATCAGTTCAGCTTTCACTTTCAGCTATTAATATAGATGGAAACTGGAATGCCATAGGCATCATGCGTGACACAACTGAAAAGAAGAGGATTGAGGCGGCTCTGATTAAGGCTAAGCAGGAATCTGAGGCTGCAAATAAAGCAAAAAGTATTTTCCTCTCCAATATGTCCCATGAAATCAGGACTCCATTGAATGCGATTATCGGCTTTTCGCAGCTTATGAAGCGCGATCTCCACCTTTCAAGTCAGCAAAAAGAATATAATACAGCAATAATAACAGCAGGAGAGCATCTCCTGGAACTTATAAATGAGATTTTGGAACTTTCCAAAATTGAAGCCGGCCGTATCGTTCTGAATCCTACAAGCATTGACCTACACGCTTTGTGCGATGACATATATATGATGTTCCGTGAGAGGGCAAATGACAAGCACCTTCAGCTATTATTTGAAAACTCAGAAGATTTGCCTAGATTCATTATGGTAGATGAGGGTAAATTAAGACAACTCTTCGTAAACATTATCGGTAATGCTATAAAATTCACTGATGAGGGCGGCGTTGCCATAAGGACTCAGGCGTTTAGTTCAGAAGGAGGTAAGAGCTACCTGATAGTTGAAGTTCAGGATTCCGGGCCAGGCATTTCTGAAGAGGAGATTGGAAAGCTGTTCAGACATTTTGAACAGACGAGCACCGGTGTTAAAAAGGGCACAGGTACAGGTCTGGGTCTGGCATTAAGTCGTGAGCTGGCCTTGCTTATGGGAGGAGATATAACTGTATCCAGCAAAGTCGGTGAGGGATCAATATTCACATTTAAGATTGAGTTCACAGACGGTAACGAGAGTGAGATAGAAAAAACGGATACCAAACGTGTCATATCAATTGCCGATAAATCCAAATCATATACCATACTTGTTGTTGATGATAAGAAAGAGAACCTTCAGGTGGCAGTAAATCTGCTGGAACTTGTCGGATTCCGCACAGAAAAGGCTGTTGACGGAAAAGAGGCAATCGAAAAAGTCATTGCATCAAAACCTGATCTAATACTGATGGACATGAGAATGCCTGTAATGGATGGATATGAGGCAACCAGGATAATAAAAACAATGGATGATTATAAAGAGATACCTATTGTAGCATTAACCGCCAGCACATTCGAAGATGAGAGAAAGAGGATTGAGGCATTGAAAATGCAGGGCTATATAAGGAAACCTTTCAGAGAAAGCGACTTGTTCAACACAATTGGTAAAACACTCAATATAAAATATATATACGAAAACGAACCAGATGAGGTCGTTACGGATAATCTTGAAAATGAGATAACCTCATCTGAAATTATTTTAGACAAATTGCCTGATTCATTTATCAAAGAGATGCAGGATGCCATATCAGTAGCTGACCTTGACAAGATCATATTACTGATATCAGGAATAGAAAGTAATTTCCCTGCTTTATCGAATAAATTGATGGAGATGGCAAATAAGTATGAGTATGCACAAATAGAAGAGTTGCTTCAAAAAGGGAGGTAAAGAGATGAATAGTATTGGACTAAAGGATGGTTATATTCCTGATATCTTGATCGTTGATGACATTCCTGCAAATCTTGCATTATTGGGTCACATTTTAAAGAACTTCGGTTACAAGGTCCGCCCTGTACCAAGTGGAGCTCTGGCACTGAAAGTCGCTGAAAAGGAGAAGCCAGACCTCATTTTTCTTGACATTATGATGCCTGAAATGGATGGTTTTGAAGTATGCCGGAGGCTTAAAGAGAATAAAGATCTTAGCGATGTGCCAATCATTTTCATAAGTGCACTTAACGACACAAATGACATAGTTAGAGCTCTCGAGGCCGGAGGATCCGACTTCATTACCAAACCCTTCAAGGCAGAAGAGGTGAAAGCAAGGGCGGCAACACATATAAGACTACACCTCCAGACTAAAGAGTTGCAGAAGGCAAATGCCGAAAAGGATAAGTTCTTCTCAATAATAGCACACGATCTCAAAAGTCCTTTCAGCAATTTTCTGGGAGTTACCCAGACCCTGGAAGAGATGCTTCCTGTACTCTCTATGGAAGATATCCAGGCTTTTGCAACAAGTATGCATAAGTCTGCCACAATTCTATTCCGATTATTGGAAAATCTGCTGCAATGGTCCAGGATTCAACGGGGAATGATTCCTTACGAACCATTGGAGGCACAGGTAAAGACATTGATCAGTGAGGGAGTCTTCATGTCTCTGGAGGGGGCAAAGAAAAAAGAGATAGAGATCATACTTGATATTCCTGAGGATTTAAATACATATTCAGACAGGAATATGCTACTTACTGTTGTCAGGAATCTCACCTCAAATGCTGTAAAATTCACTCCGAGAGGCGGGAAAATTATAATATCAGCCAATATTATTGACGACAATTATGTGGAGATAGCTGTAAAAGACTCCGGTATCGGTATGCCTGATTCAATGGCAAATAACATCTTCAGCATTGATGTAAAGAGCAACCGTGATGGTACAGAAGGAGAACCAAGCACCGGATTGGGGCTCTTATTATGCAAGGAGTTCGTAGAAAAGAATGGCGGAAAAATCCGTTTGGAAAGTGAAGAGAACGTTGGTTCTACATTCTACTTCACTATTCCACGGAAAAAATTATCATAATTACTACCCTACTCTAATCCTTAGGTACTATACTTATTGCGTAACCCCCGCCCGGTGCGGATTTCTGAGTCAGTTTCGTCTTGCTTGTAACAGCAATCTCTCTTATTTCATAGGCTTGCGGTTTTTTCTTGTAATCAGCATCCATGGCATCAGAATATATTGTAGCAATATATTTTTTACCCGGGGTTAAAAAGTCAAGAGAGATACTCGAGTCATACCCCTTTTCCCCACAAACATTGCCTACGAACCACTTCTCGCTACCCTTCGCCTTTCTTGCGACTGTTATATACTCTCCCGGCTCTGCTTCAAGATAAATACTCTCGTCCCAATCCAAGGCAACATCTTTTATAAACTGAAATGCATCTAAGAATCTGTTGTAATTCTCCGGCAGATCAGCTGCCATTTGAAGCGGCGATGACATCACGACGTAAAGAGCCAGTTGATTGGCAATAGTACAATTTGCGTGTGAGGTGTTGTCCGGATTAATCTTTTGAATATCCATCTCAAATAAACCCNCAGTATAGTCCATCGGCCCTCCGATAAGGCGAGTAAAAGGAAGAATGGTGACATGATTTGGCTTACTACCTCCAAATGCCTGATACTCTGTGCCTCTTGCAGACTCATTTCCAATCATATTGGGATATGTCCTGCATAGCCCTGTTGGACGGACTGCTTCATGGGCATTCACCATGATCTTGTAATCAGCTGCTTTCTTTATTGCATAGTTATAGTGGTTATTCATCCATTGACCAAAGTGGTGCTCTCCCCTTGGTACTATATTCCCTACATAACCGCTTTTCACTGCATCGTAACCATTCTCTTTCATGAATTTGTATGCCTGGTCCATATGCCTTTCGTAATTTCTCACAGAAGAGGACGTCTCATGATGCATAATCATTTTAACGCCTTTTGAAGCAGCATATTGTCTTAACTCCTCTACATTAAAATCAGGGTAAGGTGTCAGGAAATCAAAAACATAATCTTTTGAATTTCCAAACCAGTCCTCCCATCCGATATTCCACCCCTCAACCAGTACGGCATCAAAACCATGCTTGGCGGCAAAATCTATATAATCTTTTACATGTGCTGTGTTTGCTCCATGTTTTCCATTAGGCTTCACTTTTGAATAATCAGTAACTCCGAGTTGCACACTTGGGAGGTCATCTGTATAAGCCCATGAACTCTTACCGGTTATCATCTCCCACCATACGCCTATATACTTTACAGGTTTGATCCATGACACATCTTCTATCTTACATGGCTCATTGAGGTTCAGAGTGATGTTTGAACTTAAAATTTTTCTTGCGTCATCGCTTACAATTATTGTTCTCCACGGACTTTTACATGGGGCCTGTAGATGTCCCTTGTTGCCCTGTGCATCTGGTGTAAGCCATGATTCAAAAATATAATTCTTGTCATCAAGATTGAGACTCATACAAGAGTAGTCAATCAAGGCTGCCTCGTGCAGATTGATATATAATCCGTCATCGCTCTTCATCATGAGAGCTGTCTGTACACCTGTTGGAGAAAAAGGAGTCTGTGATGCATTCGGAGTAATTGTCTGGGGCATCAGTGAACGTATTTCTGACAATCTTGAAGTTGTATAATCATACTCCTGTGTGTCATAATCACCTGCTATCCAGTAGGCAATATGGTCTCCTGTCATGGCAAACTGACTGTGCTCCTCTTTTATTACAAAATAGACAAGATTATTCTGTTGCGGGAATTCGTAACGAAATCCAAGTCCATCATCAAAAAGCCTGAAACATAGCTTTATGTATCTGTCATTAGATGATTGATACAATGTCACCGTCAGTTCATTATATCTGTTACGGATATCTTTAGACTCTCCCCAGACAGGATGCCATACTTGGTCAAAAGAGTCGGTTTTTATATCTTTTATAACAAATCCGCTGTAGAGATTTGATTTAATATTGACTGCTTCAGTGTTTGGTGGAATTGCCGGGGCAAAATCATCAAAATTACGACGAAGAACTTCCGGTACCAGTTCTATCCCCAGTTTACTGGGTTTGACAACAGGTTTACCTTTGAAAGCCAGAGAATAAATAGGTGTTCCCTCGTTTGTCAAAGTAAAGGTCATTTCACAGTCTCCGTTTGGAGATTTAAGAATCTGCAAATTGCGATTTTGTGCTTTAAGCGGGGCAATAACGATTAACATCAGAAGGCCTCCTATTAGATTCAATTTAAGCAGGTTGCACATAGTAATATTTGTTTGTTTAATGATTTCATTTGTTGTTAGGAATTTCCAGGAGAAATATTCCTTTTCCAGGTATTGTCAACTCTCCTTTCAATGAGACAACTCGGTCATTTATTATATCTTTTCCGGAGAGAGCTTCTCCTAAAACATCGTAGTATNNTGCAAACCGGATAACTTGAGATTTTGTACTTCCGTTCATAATTACCAAGACCTTGTCATTGTCCTTGATTCTAGCATAAACATAACAGTAATTCTCTCGACCCTCATCAGGAGCATAGTGGATAAGTTCTCCATCTGTCACAGCCTTACTGCTTCTCCTCCACCTTGCAATTTTTCTTAAAAAATCATAAGCCTCATTCTGAAGATTGCTTCTATCATCACAAATAAAAGCATTTATAGTATCAGTAGGCCAACCTCCGGGAAAATCCTTTCTTAGATTACCATCTCCCTCACTTTTATCTCCGGTTGTCAAGATCTCTGTACCATAATAAATCTGAGGAATACCACGTGTCGTTAAAAGGAAAGTTACTGCCTGCTTAAAGCGGTCAAGGTTTGAATCCTCATCCTTGAAGAACCGGCTGACATCATGGTTGTCAAGGAAAACAAGAATGTCATTACAGTCATTATAAAGATAATCCTGAGCAATTACCTCATACAGGTTACGCAAATGGAAGTCTGCACCTTTGTCAACAGGAAAGGTCTTAGCCAAGGAGTTAAAAAGATTGAAATCCATTACTGTTTTTAGAAATGTCTCTTTCGGATTGACCTTTGAGTTATTTTGCCACCATGGTAAGGTATACCAGCTCTCTCCCACAATATTGAAACCAGGATATTCATCCATTACTCTTTTACACCATTTTGCAAGAAACTCAAAGTCTGCATATGGGTGAGTATCGTGACGGATTCCGTCAATTCTTGCATATTCAATCCACCAAATACTGTTCTGTATAAGGTAATCTGAAAGTAAAGGGTTACGTTGATTCAGATCAGGCATCGATTCAACAAACCAGCCGTCAGTCATAGCACTTTTCTCGGATTCTGGCGCATGTATATCTGCTACTGCAAAAGAGTTGTGCGTAGTCTGAACATATCCACCCTGATGATTAAGCCAGTCATCACACGGAAGATCATTCATCCACCAATGGTTGCTTCCACAATGGTTGAAAATCATATCCATAACCATTTTTATTCCACGCTTGTGAGATTCTGAAATGAGTCTGCAGTAATCATCATTGCTGCCCAACCTTTGGTCGACCTTATAGTAATCAGTAGTAGAATAACCATGATATGA
>MTLE01005218.1_pt1 | contig 13749 bp, 8 predicted proteins | sample 1982461 | NCBI WGS metagenome assembly MTLE01 (sample SAMN05712605, study PRJNA340218) | biofilm metagenome | isolation source: sample SPL anode biofilm adapted to -200 mV | place: USA | collected 2012-02-03
CAGGTAAAAATGGGTTGGTCGGCCGCCACCGGAAAAGGCATCTACTCATCCCCCGTGGTATACAACAACTCCGTGTATGTGGGCGACGATTTAGGCGAACTCTCGTGCTACACCCTGAAGGAGGGCAAGCTGAAATGGACATTCAAGAGTAACGCGCGCATCGTAGGCACCCCCGATGCCGGCAACGGAGTGGTCGTATTCGGCTCAGCCGATGCATCCATCTACGGAGTGGACGCCAAAAGCGGACAATTACGCTGGAAGATGGAAACACCCAAGGCTGTGCTTGGGGCGGTGACTATCCAAAAAGGAATAGCCTATGTAGGCGGAAGCAGCGGATCCTTCTATGCGATAGACGTAAAAACCGGTCGGCTTCAGTGGGAATTCACCGGCGTGAAAGGATACATCGAGACCAAACCGCTGGTGTATGGCGACAAAGTGATATTCGGAGCGTGGGACAACAACCTGTATGCCCTCGAAAAGGCAACCGGCCGTAAAGTCTGGTCGTGGGATGCCGGCCTTACCCGCATGCATTTCTCACCCGCCGCCGTATGGCCCGTGGCAGCGGCAGGCAATGTGTATGTAACCGCCCCCGACCGGGTGATGAGTGCCATCGACCTGCAGAGCGGACAGACCGTCTGGCGTACCAAGCAGTCGGTCGTACGCGAAACCATCGGTCTGTCGGCCGACTCGAAACAGCTCTACAGCAAAACCATGCAAGACAGTCTGGTGTGCTACGCAACCGGACCGGAGGTAAAGCAACTGTGGGCCTGCAACGTAGGTTTCGGATACGAACATGCCCCCTCCATGCCTGTGGAAAAAGAGGGCGTTGTTTTTGGCAGTACACGAAGCGGACTCCTGTTTGCCGTAGAGGCAAAATCGGGCAAGCTGCTCTGGAAATATAAAGTAGGCAACTCCCTTATCAGTACCGTTGTACCCTTAAGCAAGAACCGTTGCCTGTTTACAAGCTCCGACGGCACCGTAGGGCTGCTGGAAGCCGGTACCAAATAAACACCAACAATACAGGAGATATGAAGAAGTACTTCATTGGATTAGGATTGGTTGTGCTTGCATTACAATTGCAGGCACAACCTTTGCAGCGTACCCGTCCCGACAAAGTAGGGATGGACCCTGCTAAATTTATCTATGCCGACCAGGTGATACACCAGGCCATCGATAAACACGAAATCCCGGGAGCCGTGCTGGCGGTGGTCCGGCATGGAAAGATGGCCTACATCAAAGCCTACGGAAACCGGCAGGTCTACCCCGATACACTTCAGATGGAAGAAAGTACCGTATTCGACCTCGCATCCGTAAGTAAATCGGTTTCCACGGCCATCAGCACCCTGGTGCTGATCGAGCAGGGCAAGATCCGCCTGCAAGACAACGTAAGTCTGTACATCCCCGGCTTCAAACCCTGGACCGATGCCAAAGGCAACACCGTGAACATCAAAGTGGTGGACCTGCTCACCCACACATCGGGACTGCCACCCTATGCCAGCGTAACCGAATTGAAAGCAACCTACGGAGCACCCAACCCGGCCGGACTCATCGAATATATAGCCGGCTGCAAACGAGACTTTGCTCCCAAAACAGCCTTTCAATACAGCTGCCTCAATTACATTACGCTGCAACGGATCATCGAAACCACTTCGGGAACCAATTTGCGAGCCTTTGCCAAAAAGCACATCTTCGACGTCCTTGAGATGAACAGCACCGACTATCTCCCCACCGGCCAATTACGCGACCGCTGCGCAGCCACCGAGAAGCAACCGGACGGATCCGTGTTGAAAGGCGACGTACACGACCCGCTGGCACGCATCATGAACGGAGGCATATCCGGCAATGCCGGTGTATTCTCCACTGCAGACGACCTTGCTATCCTGGCGGCGGCACTGCTTAACGGCGGCGAATACCACAAGAAGCGCATCCTGGGACCCCAGACCGTCCGCGCCATGCGCACCGTACCCCGCGAAGTAAGCTCACTGGGCCGCACCCTGGGCTGGGACATCTTCTCACCCTATGCCTCCAATACCGGCGATCTGTTCAGCTCCTACACCTACGGCCACACCGGCTATACAGGCACCTCCTTTATAATAGACCCCTACACCGACACGGCCGTGATCCTGCTAACCAACGCAGTCCACCCCGCCGACAAAGGCAGCGTAGTACGCCTCCGCTCCCTGATAGCCAACATCGTAGCGGGCTCTATTGTAAAATAAAGCAATAATAAGATACCCTTTCGGGTATTATTCTCTGTATAATCACGAAATAACACCCGAAAGGGTATCTTTTTAAATATCAGGGTACGCAAAAATACAGGAGGATATGTACTAACAGAGAAAGGAAACTTTAAATCAACCACATTATGGATAAGGACTACTCAATTTATATTTACTACAAGAGTTCGGACGAGTACCCGAACGACAAAGCAGCATTCTTCGGTTTCTATGAAAAGCATTTCGACATAGGTTACAGCGGGAAACCAGAAGATAAGGAGGAAGCATTTAAGGATTACATGTGCAATGTTCTTTATGAGAAATGCTCAGATATATATTGTTTCGGATTGCCGGGTGTTAATAAAGATAAATGCTATCAAAAATACTTGGACGAATACTTCAGTCCCGAACGAAACATCGAGAAGTACAAAAGATAGTCAGATGTGCTGGGTATTTATCATTTGTTGTTGTCTTACGCAAAACTACCCCCGAAGACATAAATAGATAACTATTTAAAAGTGCAGAAAAGCATCCTGAATTGGTTTTTTCGGTTGTGTTCAAGCATCAAACATATCCAATTTGTATGCTGAATGTTTTTTTAAAGTTTAGAAAAAGACCTTATTGTATATCGTTAGTATAAATTAATAAATAAAGTATTTTATTATTTTACGGCATATCTTTTCTTATATTTGCACTATATCAACGATACATAAAACTAAGATATTTAATAAACGATAAAAAAATGACGAGTATAAATCAAAGGGCTGAATTACAGGCAAAAATATGGAAAATAGCAAATGATGTCCGTGGTTCAGTCGATGGTTGGGATTTTAAGCAATTTGTATTAGGGACACTTTTCTATCGTTTTATTAGTGAGAATTTCACTAATTACATTGAGGGGGGAGATGATAGTATTGACTATGCCAGTATGTCGGACAATGTAATAACGCCAGAGATTAAAGACGATGCAATTAAAACAAAAGGATATTTTATCTATCCAAGTCAACTTTTTGTTAACGTTGCAAAAAATGCCAATACAAACACTAATCTTAATACAGACTTAAAAGCCATCTTTGATGCTATTGAAAGTTCAGCAAATGGTTATCCGTCCGAAAGAGATATCAAAGGATTGTTTGCTGATTTCGACACCACCAGTACACGACTTGGTAATACTGTAGAAAACAAAAACAGTCGTTTAGCCGCCGTATTGAAAGGGGTTGAAGATCTGAGTTTTGGAGATTTTGAAGATAGCCATATAGATTTATTTGGCGATGCTTATGAATTTCTTATCTCCAATTATGCGGCCAATGCAGGGAAATCAGGAGGTGAGTTTTTTACGCCACAGCATGTTTCTAAACTCATTGCACAGCTCGCCATGCACAAGCAGACAACCGTAAATAAGATTTACGATCCTGCCGCAGGTTCAGGCTCTTTACTTTTACAAGCAAAAAAACATTTTGATAATCATATTATAGAAGACGGATTTTTTGGTCAGGAAATTAATCACACCACTTATAACCTTGCGCGTATGAATATGTTTTTGCACAACATCAACTACGACAAGTTTAATATTGCTCTTGGTAATACGCTTACAGATCCTCACTTTGGTGATGATAAACCTTTTGATGCCATTGTTTCCAATCCTCCTTATTCTGTAAACTGGATTGGTGCTGATGATCCTACGCTGATTAACGATGACCGTTTTGCGCCAGCAGGTGTTCTTGCTCCTAAATCAAAAGCAGATTTTGCCTTTGTTTTACATGCCCTAAGTTATCTTTCAAGTAAAGGCAGGGCAGCTATTGTCTGCTTCCCAGGTATTTTCTATCGTGGTGGTGCTGAGCAGAAGATTAGAAAGTATTTAGTGGATAATAACTTTGTAGAGACTGTTATTTCTTTAGCTCCAAATCTGTTCTACGGGACTTCCATAGCTGTATATATTTTAGTTCTTTCCAAACACAAGGCAGATGCTAAAACACAGTTTATAGATGCAAGTGGCACAGAATTTTTTAAGAAAGTAACAAACAATAATCTTCTTGAAGACAAACACATTAAGAAGATTATGAGAATCTTCGATAGCAAAGAAGATGTTGAATACATTGCAAAATCGATTGACAACAAACAAATTGCTGAAAACGATTATAATCTTTCTGTAAGTTCCTATGTGGAAGCTAAAGACAATCGCGAAATAGTTGATATTACTGAGTTAAATGCAGAAATTTCAAAGACCGTGGCGAAGATTAATATCCTTCGGGCTGATATCGATGCTATAATAAAGGAGATTGAAGCATGAACTATTTGAGTAATTTATTAGATGGTGTTAAGGTTGAATGGAAGCCTCTAGCATATGATGAATCTGGAGTAGCCAAATTAAGTCGAGGTCGTGTAATGTCAAAAGAATATTTAGCTGAAAATGCTGGAGAATATCCTGTGTATAGTTCTCAAACGGCTAATAATGGAGAAATAGGAAAAATAACAACATTTGACATTGATGGAGAGGCTATAACTTGGACAACTGATGGTGCAAATGCTGGTACAGTCTTTCATAGAACAGGCAAGTTTTCGATTACAAATGTATGTGGCTTAATTAAGATAATCGATGAAAATGAGTTGAACTATAAGTTTTTATTTTATTGGCTTTCTATCGAAGCTAAAAAGTATGTTTATTCTGGTATGGGTAACCCCAAATTAATGAGTCACCAAATAGAAAAAATTTTAATCCCCATCCCACCACTCGAAATCCAAAAAGAGATTGTTCGTGTTTTAGATACCTTTACAGAGCTTACAGCAGAGCTTACAGCAGAGCTTACAGCTCGTAAAAAACAGTATAACTACTATCGAAATCAGTTGCTTAGTTTTGAATACAAGGATGTTGAATGGAATACTTTAGATAATTTAGCTGAAAATCTTGACTCAATGCGAAAGCCTGTAACTAGTGCTTATAGGGAGGCTGGTGATATTCCTTATTATGGAGCTTCAGGTATTGTGGATTATGTTAGGGATTATATTTTTGATGGTGATTTTTTATTGATTTCAGAAGATGGAGCAAACCTTATTGCGAGAAATACACCTATAGCATTCAGCATAAGTGGGAAAAGTTGGGTGAACAACCATGCTCATGTATTAAAATTTTCCACTTATTCAGATAGAAGATTTGTAGAATACTATTTGAATAATTTAGATTTAACACCATATATTACTGGTACAGCTCAACCAAAGTTAAATCAAAAGAACTTAAATAGTATAATAATTCCAGATCCATCTCCAGAGGAAAAAGAACGAATAGTTGCAATTCTCGACAAGTTCGATAACCTTACTAATTCAATAAGTGAAGGTCTGCCCAAGGAAATTGAACTAAGGAAAAAACAGTATGAATACTATCGGGATATGTTACTAACATTTTCCAAGGATAATTAAAAGCATAGTATGGGAAAGTCATTAACAGAAATAGCACATACCCTTAGGGATTCTAAAAAAAAAGTGCAGTTAATCTATGCCTTTAATGGCACAGGTAAAACGCGTTTGTCACGAGAATTTAAAGAACTGATATCACCAAAAGAAACTGATACCGAAGAGAGTGATAGCTCAGGAGTTAAAATCATTTACTATAATGCCTTTACAGAAGACTTATTCTACTGGGATAATGATTTGGACACTGACTTAGACCGAAAACTAAAAATTCAACCAAACAATTTCACAGATTGGGTGCTTCGTGTTCAAGGACAGGAAAATAATATAGCAACTCACTTCCAACGTTATACAAGTGACAAACTAACCCCACGCTTTAATGAACAGTACACCAGCAAGGATAAGGATGGTAAAGATATTACAATAAGGGCATACTCTGAAATCACTTTCTCTATTGCAGGGGGCAATGAAGAAAGTATTGATAATATAAAGATTTCGAAAGGTGAAGAAAGTTGCTTAATATGGTGCGTGTTTTATAGTCTATTGAAACAAGTAGTTGAAGTTTTAAATAAACCAGAGCCAACCGAACGAGATACCGATAAATTTGATGACTTGGAATATGTGTTTATCGACGACCCGGTAAGCTCACTGGATGACAATCATTTAATAGAATTAGCGGTTAATTTGGCAGAGCTTATTAAAAAAACTAATGGTTTAAGGTTCATTATTTCAACACACAACCCCCTTTTTTTTAATGTGTTATATAATGAAACTGGAAATAAAGTTTGTTATATGCTTAATAAGTTCGATGACGGTACCTATGATCTTCAATTAAAGAACGGTGATTCGAATAAGTGTTTCTCTTATCACCTCTATTTAATACAAACAATTCAGGAAGCTATTGATACGAATAACATTCAAAAATATCACTTTATGCTACTGAGAAATCTCTATGAGAAAACAGCAAATTTCTTAGGGTATCCTCAATGGTCAGATTTATTGCCTAATGATAAACAAACTTATTTTAATAGAGTAATACAATTCACAAGTCACACTACATTGTCAAATGAAGTAGTGCCAGAACCGACAGACCCAGAGAAACAGATAGTGAAATTTTTGTTAAAGCATCTTATTGATAATAACTATTATACAAATGAACAAGATGGCACAGTATAAAACCATAGCAGAAACGAACAATTTCATTGTTCTAGATGATTACACCAAGTACTCAAAACTGAATGAACCAATTGTCAGCTATCAGACGGAGTTTGCCCTTGAACGGGAATTCATACTAGACTTGACCAATCAAGGTTATGAAAATCCATCCAGCCTTACTACATACGAAACCATGCTCGCAAATGTAAGAGTACAGATTCAAACTCTTAATGAAGTGGCGTTTAAGGATAGCGAGTGGGCTCGTTATGTGGAAGAGTATCTGGATAAACCCAGTGATAACCTTGTTGAGAAAACAAGGAAAATACATGATAACCATATCTATGATTTTGTTTTTGACGACGGGCATATCCAAAATATTTATTTAGTTGACAAAAAGAATATTGCACGTAATAAAGTACAGGTAATATCACAATTTGAACAACAAGGAGCGCATGCCAATCGGTACGATGTTACCATATTGGTCAATGGATTGCCTCTGGTGCAGGTAGAGCTAAAAAAGCGTGGAATTGCCATTCGTGAAGCGTTTAATCAAGTACATCGCTACTCTAAAGAGAGTTTTAATAGTAAAAATTCACTTTTTAAATACCTACAGATTTTTGTTATTTCAAACGGTACGGATAGCCGCTATTTTGCAAATACGATTGAACGAAATAAGAACAGCTTTGACTTTACCATGAACTGGGCAAAAGCTGATAATACACTAATCAAAGACCTTAAGGACTTTACAGCAACATTTTTTCAGAAAAACACTCTTTTAAATGTACTGTTTACCTATTCGGTTTTTGATACAAGTGATACGCTGCTCGTTATGAGACCTTATCAGATTGCAGCAACGGAAAGAATCTTATGGAAAATCAAAAGCTCGCATCAGCTAAAAAAATGGTCTAAACCCGAAAGCGGTGGATATATATGGCATACCACAGGGTCAGGTAAAACCCTTACCAGTTTTAAAGCTGCAAGGTTAGCAACGCAACTAGATTTTATTGACAAAGTGTTCTTTGTAGTAGATCGTAAAGATTTGGACTTTCAAACGATGAAAGAATATCAACGATTCTCGCCGGATAGTGTTAATGGATCAGAAAGCACAGCTGGGTTAAAAAGAAATATTGATAAAGATGATAATAAGATTATAGTCACAACTATTCAGAAACTGAATAACTTAATGAAAAGTGAAAGTAATCTGCCTATTTATCAAAAGCAAGTGGTATTCATCTTTGACGAAGCGCATCGATCTCAGTTTGGCGAGGCTCAAAAGAATCTAAAGAAAAAATTTAAAAGATTTTATCAATTCGGCTTTACTGGAACACCAATATTTCCTGAAAATGCTTTAGGTGCAGAAACAACAGCCAGTGTATTTGGAAGTGAATTGCACTCGTATGTCATTACTGATGCAATCAGAGATGAGAAAGTGTTGAAATTTAAAGTTGATTACAACAATGTCCGACCTCGATTTAAGAGTATAGAATCAGAACAAGATGAGAAAAAGTTAAGTGCTGCAGAAAACCAAACAGCATTTCTTCATCCTGCTCGTATAAGAGAAATTTCTCAATATATTTTAAATAATTTCAGGGTAAAAACCCATCGTAATCAGGGAACTAACAAAGGGTTTAATGCTATGTTTGCGGTAAATAGTGTTCCTGCTGCAAAATGTTATTACGAGGAATTAAACCGTTTGCAAAAAGAGAATGGAACACCGCTAAAAATAGCGACAATCTTCTCTTTTGCAGCCAATGAAGAGCAGAATGCCATTGGCGAGATAGTTGATGAAACCTTCGAGCCTTCTGCAATGGATAGCAGTGCCAAAGAGTTTTTAACGAAGGCCATCAATGACTATAACGCCATGTTCAAAACCAGTTATGGTGTTGATAGTAAAGAATTTCAGAACTACTATCGCGACCTTGCCAAACGCGTAAAGAACAAAGAAGTAGATCTTTTAATTGTTGTGGGCATGTTCCTCACCGGATTTGATGCACCTACACTCAATACATTATTTGTAGATAAGAACTTACGTTATCATGGTTTAATGCAAGCCTTTTCACGCACCAACCGAATTTATGATGCAACCAAAACGTTTGGTAACATTGTTACTTTCAGGAATTTGGAAATGGCTACTATTGATGCTATTACACTATTCGGGGATAGTAATACAAAAAATGTATTACTTGAAAAGAGTTACAAAGAATATTTAGAAGGATTTACGGATATTGTTACCGGAGAAGCCCGTAGAGGTTATATAGAGGTAGTGAAAGAATTAAATGAAAAATTTCCAAACCCAGATGAAATAGTTACAGATAAAGACAAGAAGGAATTTACAAAATTATTTGGAGAATACTTACGTGTAGAAAATGTATTACAGAACTACGATGAATTTATCAAACTTAAGGCTCTTCAAGAAATAGATAAAAACGATCCTGCATCCATTGAAGCATTTAAAGAGACTCATTTTGTGTCAGATGAGGATATAGCTGCAATGCAAAAACTGGAGGTAATACCTGATCGTACCATCCAAGATTATCGATCTACTTATAATGATATTCGTGACTGGCTTAGACGTGAGAAAGCTGGCAAAGAATCAGAACAATCAGGTATTGATTGGGATGATGTAATCTTTGAAATAGACCTGCTAAAATCCCAGGAAATAAATCTTGATTATATTCTTGAATTGATTTTTGAACACCACAAAAAGAATAAGGACAAAGTCTCATTAATAGACGAAATTCGTAGGGTTATTCGTGCGAGTATTGGTAATAGGGCAAAAGAGAGCCTGGTTGTTGATTTTATTAATGAAACAGACCTTGATAATATTCAAGATAAAGCAAGCATTATAGCTTCATTCTTCGAATACGCACAAAACAAACAGAAGATAGAGGCATCAGCATTAATTAAAGAAGAGAATTTAAATGAAGAAGAAGCTAAGCGCTATATAACTGTTTCTTTAAAGCGTGAATTTGCGAGCGAGAACGGAACTGAGCTCAATGCTATATTACCTAAAATGAGCCCTTTGAACCCGCAGTATTTGGCGAAGAAACAGAGCGTTTTTAAAAAGTTAATCTCATTTATAGAGAAGTTCAAGGGCGTAGGTGGCCAACTTTAAAAGTAGACAGCGTTAGAAATACCAGACTACGGGTCTGTTTAGTTGTTTGTCCAAATAGGCTATCTTATTTTTATAATTAGATTTGACAATTCTCCATTGTTGCGTTATAACAATTGAAAAGTATAGCAGTGCTCATTGTTTCCGAAGATAAAAAAGTAAGAGAATGCAATCTAACCTATGTTTGGATTGCAGAGGGGGGGGATTTATACTTCTAAAGTTTATTTTATCCCCCCGTAATTATATATCTAAATTGAAATTATGTGCAGTTGTGGTGTTATCAAAATGTATTTCTTTTGCACTACCGATCAAAGAAGGATTAAGTAATATCTTGCACGAGAATTTATTGTCGTTTTCTATATTCAATCCATCATCAGGGCATTCAAATAATTGAGAATATAATGAGTAATTTACTCGTCCATTAGTCTTCAATGTGGTGACATCCTTGACCTCTCTTCTTGATATAGCAATTTGAACAGTCTGTATCCATTCAACTATAACAAATCTTAGATGTTTGACAATGTCAACATCCACATATGGGATAGCTTTTCTCAAAAAAGGTAATATATCACAATATTCACGTTCTATTTCATCTTTGTCTAATCCTAGGATATACTCCCTTTCAGTATGGAATAGCTTATCTTTGCTTGTGATGTTTAAATAGTCAATTGAGTTTGCCTTGAAATAATGTTCTAACTCTCCATCTGGGATGATATATATATTTGCTGCTTCAATATATTTTAGACATTTTTCATATTTTGCTTTAACTGCGTCTACATTCAAAGTGGTAGTCAGTAAAGGTTGAATATAATTTCCATATCTAAATATAGAGAGTAACATGGCATCTTTAATTTTATTAATGTTATCATTTTTATTGTCATACCAAATTTTTAACAAAGTTATGAGTTTTTGTATATCAGGATTGGTTGAATGTTTAGTTACTAGTATGTCGGCAATATTAATTAGTTGATGTTCAATATCACCAATATGATTTGCAATGTCTAAAGTCCCAAATCCTTCTCTTATAAAATTCTGTATAACATTTGAATCATTTGATATATATTCTCTTAAACGCCCCCTGAACAAAACGTCATAATCAGCGATAATTCTAAAGTTGATATTTAATTTTTTACATAGTTTGTAAAATACAGCTAATTCATCTTTGCCTCCAACATCAATTACACAAGAACCGGAAGCCGCAATATTCAAATTCGATTTTTCGAATAAAAGAGTAATAATTTGTTGATCAGTATAACCCTCAACAAAAACAGGGTTAGGAGAAAAGAAAAATTGTTTATGATGTGTATTGAAACGAGGCAAAAAACGAGTTAATACATACTCGTCTTGAGAATTTATGTCTTCATCCTGTAAGAAAGTAGGCATTTGGTCTTTGTGACATACAAGGATGTTTTTTAAATCATTCATGCTGCGTAAATCTAAGAAATAAGGAGAATGGGTAATAATAAAAAATACCTTTTTTGAATTATCTTTTAATGGGTCTCCCGCTAATTTTCTTACCTCATTTAAAAAGAATGATTGAAATTGAGGGTGTAAATGCAATTCGGGTTCATCGAATATTATGCAGTTGTAACTACTATCATACAAATATGTAAGTAGGGTAATTATTTCTTTTAAGCCGTGACATTCTTTATCTTTCATGAGGTATTCGCTACCTCCACTCATATTCTGCATTTTGGGCTTTAAATATCCACCCTCCTCAACAAATCTTATTGTCTTCCCAAATAAATCTGATATTAACGCCTCTATTTTTATTCTTATATCAAGACGTTCTTTTAATAATACAAAAGCGGAGGTTGATAAGCCATATTGCTCTCCATAAGCTTTATAGGCACTATATTGCCCAATATTCAGTCCTTCTGCCAAATAGCTATGTGAAAAGTTGGAATAGCTATCTTTTTCGAATCCAGCTAATCGTTCCGCGTTCAGTAATCTTACTTTGTATCCATTTATTATAAGTTGTTCTTTCAATTTATCTGAAAGAAGCGACTTGCCAGTTCCGTTAGCACCGACTATGAAGTTTACAGAACCCCACTCATTTTTTTTAAATTCTCCTTGCCATATTTCAGGGAGTGATATTTTAATAGGAATACTTAACATATTCAAATTGATTTAGTAATATTATTATATTGATAATTAATAATTATTTCTTTTAACATGAAATTGCGACAACCCTGTTTTTAATTCTACTAAGTACGTATATTATTACGATAGAATTTATCTGCATAAAAATATTTTACAGTACTTTAGCCATATCATAATAACTCTATTTTTATTTAGAAATTAATAAACATCAATAAAAATATATTATCTTTTAGTTTCGGAACCAAATGATTCTAATGTTTCATAAAAAACTTGAGTATATCGTTCTAGAGTTTTTCTATCTCCGGGCTTTATATCCTCTGAATATAATTTATCTATAAATGCGTCAAATATTTCATCGGGCATTAAGCCGGATAATCCAACTCTATGCCAAATAACATCTGCCCTTTCTTTTTCATTTATCAATCGTTTTAAAGATATTTCCTTTACCATTTGCGTCATTACTTTTTCAAAAGCATTTTTTCCAACTTCAGTATACATCTCATTGCTTGTGCCATTATTTACAGATGCAGATTTAATGGTTTCTTCTAAACCAAGATATGAAAAATCATCTGGAAATGGTTTATTGTCAAACTTTACACAAAGGATAGAGTCTCCCAACGTAAGAGTAAGAATGCCTTTTTCTTCCCTATATCTCCCACCAATATAAGCCATCTTATTTGGAAGGTAAGACGGACAACGCAATAATCTATAAGAAAAGTTGCACTTTTCTATTATAGGTGTTATATCTTGTTTATTTGTGATTGCATTCATATATTTATGTAAACAGTTCCCGAGAGACTGTTCTATATCACATGGTAATTCAAATTGGAATTGCTTTGATATTGACATTCGCCATACAATTGACATCCAAAAGAAATAAGCTACATCTGCTTTAAGAGTTTTGCCATTTGAAAGATATTCAGAATAGGGCGATTCTAAATATGTTGATAAATTATTCTCGCATTCTGGACAGAAAATATAGTCTTTTGAAGCTGTATTATTTTTAAGTTCTTTATTTATTCGTTCATCCGTCAATTTGTCTTTATCAAAGAGTTCCTCTATTTTTATATCTGGAATAGCCCCTGTATATATTCTATCCTCATATGATTCCATCGTAAACATTACTTCCTTATCTCGTTTCCCACTTCCATCATAGCTGCATACTTTGGCAATCATGAAACTTGGTATTAGATGTGAATTAGTTTTTGTAGCTTTGTTTTTCTTACAAATTAGACAGTCTTGATTTCCCATAATATTAAATTTGATGGTGATATAGTTAGATTGTTAAATGGATATTTCTTTCCATGCTTACAAAGTTAATGTTATGAAACATACTTAATAGTAAAATTTTGTATGTTTCATAACATTTACGTTCAAAGGATGTTATTTCCTGTTTTAATAAGTCAATTTGATAAAAAACAAATAAGGATAGTAGTATGTACTTATCTTCAGAGTTTATGATCGCAAATTTGTAGAAGATAAATCTTTAAAAATTAATAAATAAACTAAATGCCATAATAACAAAGGACGAGAGATTGGAGCTTATTACATTGAATGCAAATATGATTCTATAAATATTGTAACCGTCCCTTTTCTCTGACAGTATTTAATTAGACAGCTAAAATAACCTTTTCTATTTCATACAAATAACATTGGTTTATAAAAACCCCCGTCCGTTGCGAAAATGGACGGGGGTAAGAGAAATAGATAACCTAAACCAAATAAATCAATCAACGTGAAAATGTATTTAAGGCAACC
>MTLE01007024.1_pt1 | contig 13742 bp, 14 predicted proteins | sample 1982461 | NCBI WGS metagenome assembly MTLE01 (sample SAMN05712605, study PRJNA340218) | biofilm metagenome | isolation source: sample SPL anode biofilm adapted to -200 mV | place: USA | collected 2012-02-03
CGCCTACCACAACGGATGGATCACTGCTGATACCGTAACCCAATTGGCCCAACCGATGATTAAAAATCAGTACGGCCAGTACCTCTTAAACCTTACAAAGAAATGAACGTAATTAAAACAGCGATAGAAGGAGTAGTAATACTCGAACCCAGTATATTTGGAGACGAACGTGGTTACTTTTTCGAATCCTTTTCACAAAGAGAATTTGAAGAAAAAGTCTGCAAAACCACCTTTGTACAAGATAACGAGTCCAAATCAAGTTATGGTGTGCTAAGAGGGTTACATTTCCAAAAAGGAGAATACGCCCAGGCTAAATTAGTAAGGGTTGTTCAAGGAAAAGTATTGGATGTAGCAGTCGACATACGCAAAGACTCCCCCACCTTCGGGCAACATGTAGCCGTAGAATTAAGCGACGAAAACAAACGCCAGTTCTTCGTACCCAGAGGTTTCGCCCACGGATTTGTCGTATTAAGTAAAGAAGCCATCTTCCAATACAAATGCGATAACTTCTATGCCCCCGAACACGAAGGCGGCATCGCCTGGAATGATCCGGCATTAGGAATTGATTGGAAGATCGATATTAAAGATGCTCTGTTGTCAGAAAAAGATAAAAGAAATCAACCGCTGGCAGAAAACTCTCCCATGTTTTAACTATAACACATATATTATGAATAAAAATATACTTATAACCGGTGGAGCAGGTTTTATAGGCTCACACGTAGTTAGGCTATTTGTAAACAAGTATCCGGAATATAATATTATAAATATAGATAAACTTACATATGCCGGTAATCTAGCCAATCTTAAAGACATTGAGGATAAGCCAAATTACAAGTTTGTAAAAGTCGATATATGCGATTTTGATACCATCTTGCAAGTTTTTAATGATTACTCAATCAATGGAGTTATTCACCTTGCAGCCGAAAGTCATGTTGATCGCAGTATCAAAGATCCTTTTACATTTGCTCAAACGAATGTTATGGGGACACTTAGCTTGCTTCAAGCAGCAAAACATTATTGGGAAAGTCTTCCTAAGAAATACGAAGGAAAGCGATTCTATCATATTTCAACTGATGAAGTTTATGGAACTCTTGAAATGAATAATCCTGAGGGTATTGAACCTCCGTTCACGACTAAAGCATCTTCTGGAGAGCATCACTTAGCTTACGGTGATGATTTTTTCTATGAGACTACTAAGTACAATCCACATAGCCCCTATTCAGCAAGTAAGGCAAGTTCTGACCACTTCGTTCGTGCTTTCCATGATACCTATGGATTGCCAACTATCGTGACCAACTGTTCAAACAACTATGGTCCTTATCAGTTTCCTGAGAAGTTGATACCTCTCTTCATCAATAACATTCGTCATCGTAAACCTCTGCCTGTTTACGGAAAAGGTGAGAATGTACGTGACTGGTTATATGTTGAAGATCACGCTCGTGCTATTGATACAATTTTCCACAATGGTAACATTGCTGATACATATAACATTGGTGGGTTTAATGAGTGGAAGAATATTGACATCATTCACTCTATTATCAAAACAGTAGATCGCCTACTCGGTCGTCCTGAGGGAGCAGACCTTGACCTCATAACTTATGTAACCGACCGTCTTGGTCATGATGCTCGTTACGCTATCGACTCTACAAAGCTCCAGAAAGAACTTGGCTGGGAACCATCACTTCAGTTCGAAGAAGGCATAGAAAAAACCGTTAAATGGTACTTGGAAAACGAAGCTTGGATGGTTAATATTACTAGTGGAGAATACGAGAAGTACTATAAAAACATGTATAAACAACCATAATATTAATACTATATACAGATATGTTTACCCCTCAACTTAAGTCCACTTTCTACAAATTTATGTCTAGTTTAAGACGTTTTTCACAAAATAGCTATATAATAAGAAAGCTATATTATTGGCACATTGAAATATACCAAAAAGACTATTTATGCAAACATGCAAAAGTAATTAACCATGGATTTGGGAACTTTAACAAAAGAATTATTGGAAATAATAATTTAATTCAAATTGGACGCCATACACATTTAATAAAACCCGTATTTCGAATAAAAGGAAATAATAATTCAATCTTAATTGAAGATGATTGTGTTGTAGGCAAAGGATGCAGCTTTTGGATGGAAGGTAATAATATTCAAATCAGCATTGGAAAAGGAACCACTTTTACTCAGTTTGTCCACTTTAATGCTCAAGAAAACAACATGAGTATAGTTGTAGGAAATGATTGTATGTTTTCAAATCACATTATTGTACGTACATCTGATTCACATCCTATTTATAATATCAAAAACAACGAAAGAATTAATCAAGCAAAATCAATTACTATTGGTTCTCATGTTTGGATTGCCCCAGATACAAAAATTATGAAAGGTTCAATAATCGGAGACAACTCTATTATTGGATCAAATTCAATAGTTAACAATGAGATACCATCAAATTGCATAGCAGTAGGAATGCCAGCAAAAATAGTTAAAGAAAATATAAAATGGACACGAGAGGACATTATATTCAGCAAAAAAAAATAAATCTTTATCTTAAAATAAAGGTGGAGAATAAGTTTGTTTTGATACATATACCAATTTAATTAGACTTGGAAACAAATAAAATATTTATTTATGGACAATAAATTAATTACAGTCACCAGCCCTTTGCTACCTGATCTTGGGGAATTCAATGAACTTCTTAAACAGATTTGGAGTTCAAAGAGAATCACAAATAACGGTCAGTTCCATAAGCAGTTGGAACATGACCTTGCAGAATATCTAGGGGTTCCTTACGTTAGTCTTTTCACCAACGGTACACTGCCACTTCTTACTGCACTTCAAGCACTTCGTATTACTGGAGAGGTTATAACTACGCCTTATAGTTTCGTTGCGACTACACATTCTATTTGGTGGAATGGATGTAAACCTGTCTTCGTAGATATAGATCCCGCAACTGGAAACCTCGATCCTAATAAGATTGAGGCAGCTATTACTCCTCGTACAACTGCAATTATGCCAGTTCATGTATATGGTACTCCTTGTGATACTAAGTACATTCAGGAGATTGCAGACAAATATGGCCTTAAGATTATTTATGATGCTGCACATGCCTTTGGTGTAAATGTTGATTGTAAATCTATCCTTAATGCTGGTGATTTGTCAACTTTAAGCTTCCATGCGACAAAGGTTTATAACACTATCGAAGGTGGAGCTATGATTATGAGGGATGAGCAGACAAAGAAGCGCATTGACTACCTCAAGAACTTCGGTTTTGCAGGAGAGACAACTGTTGTAGGCCCCGGTATCAATTCTAAGGTCGACGAGATGCGTTCTGCTTATGGAATACTAAATCTTCGTCTAGTAGATGCTGCAATTGATGCTCGCCATAAAGTTGCTACCAAGTATAGAGAGGCTCTTCGAAGAGTAGAGGGAATTACTTTCTATGATGATATGAAAGGAATACGCCACAATTACAGCTACTTCCCAATCTTTATCGATGCAGAGAAGTATGGAATCACTCGTGATAATCTATACATGAAAATGAAGAGTGTTAACGTACTTGGCCGTCGTTATTTCTATCCTCTGATTTCTGAGTTCTCTACCTACCGAGGTTTGGAGTCTTCTGATCCCAAAAATCTTCCGATTGCACACAAGATGGCTGAGAGTGTTATTTGCCTTCCAATGCATCACGAACTTTCTGAAAATGATATTCAGCGTACAATTGATTGCATATTAAAGTAATTACTTATTTTCAATTATTTAACAATTCAATATGTCCCAAAAGAAATTAATGCTACTTGGCGGTTTACCATACCTTCTTCCCTTGATTGAGGAAGCTCATAAACAGGGAGTATACGTCATTACGGCTGATTATCTTCCAGATAATACAGCTCATAAATATTCCGACAAATACTATAATATTAGTATTATAGACAAAGAGGCTGTTCTCAAAGCTGCACAAGAATTACAAATTGATGGTATTCTTTCTCACGCAGTCGACCCAGGAGTAACTACTGCTGCATATGTTGCAGAAAAAATGGGTTTGCCTTTCCAGTGTTCTTACAAAGCTGCATGTATTCTTCAGGATAAATCTCTATTTCGTCAATTCCTAAATGAGAATGGGTTTAACTGTCCCCACGCTAAAGGTTACAACAAAGTAGAAGATGCTTTAGTAGATATAGACTACTTTAACTGGCCTGTAATTGTAAAACCAGTAGATTCTGCAGGAAGCAAAGGAGTGACTAAGGTTAATTGCATAGAAGACCTCACAAGCGCCATAGAAACTGCTCTGGAATCATCAATCAGTAAGCGCTTCATCATTGAAGATTTTTTGGATAAGATTGGAGCTCAATCTAGTGCTGACATCTTTACGGTGGATGGTAAATTAGTTTATCCGGCTTACTCTGATCAACTCTTTGATCCAAAGGCTGCCAACCCGTATACACCAGCCATTGAAATTTGGCCTTCCACTATGGAGCAGAAGTATCAGCTTGATCTTACGGAACAACTCCAACGACTTTTTACACTCCTTGGTATGAAATCAGGAATATACAACGTAGAGTCTCGCGTATGTTCTAATAACAAAGCTTACATTATGGAGGTGTCTCCTCGTGGGGGAGGAAATCGTATTGCAGAACTTCAGGATATGGCAACTGGACAAAGTCTTATACGTGCAGAAATCCAAAAGGCTCTTAGCATACCCATGGATATTATTTCTGAACCAATATATGATGGTGTTTGGTGCAATTATATTCTTCACTCTTCAGAAGAAGGTACTTTAGAATCTGTAGATATAAATCCAGAGTTCCATGCAAAATATGTTAAAGATAAATGTATAATAGTAAATAAGGGTGACTATATCGCTCCTTTTACTGGGGCCAATACTTCCCTTGGAACTCTATTTCTGCGGTTTGATACACGAGAAGAATTAGACCAAAATATAACTGATATAGACAAATATATAAAGATTAATTTAAAATAAAACATAATGGATTTAAACGCGATTTATCTAAGGAGTAAATTTTGGATAAATGATTTTTTCCATGGTTCTCCGATTGCTAAGCCTTATAATGAAATAAAGTTTATTCAAGAACATTCTTATGAAAAGGGTCTTCCTATTCGAGAAAAAGCTCTTCAAAATTTATTGGATTACGCCCGTAACCATACTTCCTTTTACAAGAACATTAGTGGTTACAATTTAAAAGATTTTCCTATAATGAATAAGATGGCTCTGATTGATCATTATGAAGAAATTAGAGTTAAGGAAGATGAAATACCTGGACAGGAAGGCAATGTCCACATTCAGACGACATCCGGATCAACTGGGACACCTTTTAAAATACCCCAGGACTCAAATAAACGCAGACGTCGTATTGCTGAATTAAAGTATTTTGGAAAAATTTCAGGTTTTAAAACACATGATAAACTTATTCATCTAAGAACTTGGAATAAGTGGCAAAAAAAAACAACAAAGCAGGTTATTTCAGAGAACATCATTCCTTTTGATATTGCAAGAATGGCTGATGAGGATCTCAAACGCCTTTGCGAACTTATAATGTCTTCCAAGGCAGTATGTTTGAGAGGATATGCATCTTCTTTAGGGAAGGTGGCAGAATATGCCGATGGTAAAGGATACAAATTTCCTCATCTTAAACTTGCAATCGCTGGAGCAGAGTCATTGCAAGATAATACACGTGCTATTTTTAAACGGGTAATGAAAGCCGATATTCAATCTCAGTATGCTAATGAAGAATGTGGGATTTTGGCACAGGAACGAGTGCCCACAAGACTTTCTGACAATCCAATGTACTTAAATAATGCAAGTTATTTCTTTGAGATATTAAAATTTAATTCCGATGAACCAGCTGAATTTGGTGAATTAGGTCGGATTGTTATTACTGACCTTTATAACTATGCATTTCCTCTTATACGTTATGACAATGGAGATACTGCAATACTCCTTCCTCCAGACGAATATAGTAATGGCTATTCTGTAATTGGGAAACTCTATGGAAGACGTTTCGACCTTACTTATTCTACAAGTGGAGTTGCTATCTACCCTCTTACTTATGGACGTATATTAAAACATTACGATGATATTGTTCAGTGGCAATTTATTCAAGAAGACGAAAAGGAATATGTACTCAATGTTATCATGAGAGGAGGAGAAGATAATCTGAGCTCTATCGTAAAACAATTTAAAGAATATTTAGGAACAGATGCTAATATAAATGTAAAACATGTGGAAAACATTCCAGTTTTAGCTTCTGGTAAGAGAAAACCGGTCGTGAATAATTGGAAACAAGGTTGACTATGAGTATGTATAAAATTAATAGTGGTGTAGTTGATTTCCAAATATTATTGGCATATATGGAAGCAAACTCTAAAATGACCTCAATGCCTATAGAAACTTTTGTCAAAAAGATTCTTTCAAGCGGAATTGTGTTAACTATAAACAATGAAGCTAATGAGATTTGCGGTATTTCTTGTGTTTATTATAACAGGCCAGAAAAGGATTTTGGCTTTTTAACTTACATAATGGTAAATTCTGATTGTCGAGGTCAAGGTTTAGCAAAACGTCTATTAAGTAAAACAATTGAAATAGGTAAAGCATTATCCTACGTAGAACTAAGGTTGCAAGTTCGAAAGGAGAATGTATCTGCATTAAATTTGTATAAATCATTTGGTTTTTACGAAATTAATCAAGATGCGAATTCTATATTATTGAAAATTTCACTTTAAATATACTATAGTATCACAGAAAAAAACAATCTATATTTAAATACCACTGACTCTAAGAAGGTTAAGAACAATATTAATAATGACAAAATCATTAAAAACTAAAACATTAAAAGGTGTTGGTTGGAGTGCTGCTGACGCATTACTAGGACAAGGTATAACTTTTTTGGTAGGCCTTATACTAGCAAGACTTCTATCTCCAGTTGAATATGGTTTGATAGGTATATGTCTTATATTTAATACAGTACTAAGCGGCATCGTTGATAGTGGATTAAGTAATGCCTTGATAAGAAAGCAGGAAGTTACCGATGAAGATTATAATACAATGTTTATAACTAATCTGATTATTAGTTTTATTTTATACATCGCCCTCTTTTTTTGCTCACCATTTATAGCTAATTTTTTTGATCGTCAAGAATTAACTACGCTTGCCAGAGCTATGGGGCTTATTCTAATAATACAAGCATTGTCTATAACACAAGTTACTGTTCTTACTAAACGGCTTGATTTTAGGACTAAAACAAAAGCATCATTGATCGCGGCACTAACTAGCGGCGTTGTTGGTATAGGAATGGCCTTGTGTGGCTTTGGTGTATGGGCTTTGGTTGGGCAACAACTTTCGAATAAGATACTCTATACAATCTGTTTATGGGTATTTAATCGCTGGTGGCCAAACTTATTCTTCAGCATTCTAAGTTTTAACTATATGTGGGGATTCGGATGGAAACTTATGTTAAGCGGTTTGCTCAATAATATTTGGAATCAGCTCTATCAGGTTGTGGTTGGAAAATTCTACAGCCCCGCAACTTTAGGACAATATTCCCGTTCCAAAGAATTTGCCAATATTTTTTCTGCTAATATTACTATTATTGTGCAACGAGTCAGCTATCCTGTACTAGCAGGAATTCAAGATGATAAGGAGCGAATGGTTGCAGCATATCGCAAGGTAATTAAGATGACTATGTTTGTAACTTGCATAAGTATGATTTACTTAGGTGCTGTAGCGGAACCTCTCATAAACTGTTTAATAGGTAGGCAGTGGCACGAAGCATCAACATTTTTGCCTTTAATTTGTATTTCGATGTCATTATATCCATTACATGTAATCAACCTTAATATGCTTCAAGTGCAAGGGCGTAGTGATGTATTTTTGTACTTAGAGATAACTAAAAAAATTATTGCATTAGGTCCTATTTGCATCGGTATTTTTGTTGGAATTTATTATATGCTTATGGCATCAATCGTTGTAGGAATAATAAGTTTCTTTTTGAATTCTTACTATACAGGTAAAAAACTAGGCTATTCGTCTTGGATTCAAATTAAAGATGTAATACCTAGTTATGTTATCTCATTTATAATAGCAATCCCAGTATATTTCTTCAAATATCTAACAATACCAAATTGTTATATTCTTTCTTTACAATTTATAATTGGAGCTAGTGTGGGGATTGTAACTTGTGAAATACTCCAATTAGAAGAATACAAAGAAGTTAAGTCAATATTTATAACTATTTTCAATAAAATAAGATATAAAGGTGTCACAGGTAGAAATAAAATATAAAGTATGTGTGAGGTCATTCACATATAACCAATCGGGGTTTATATTAGATACTCTTGATGGTTTTGCAAGTCAAAAGACAAATTTTTCGTTTGTAGTAACACTTGTGGATGACTCATCAACTGATGGAGAACAAGAGATTATTTTGAAACATCTTAATAAAAATTTTGCCGTCGGAGATAATATTGTTGCTTATGAAAAAGATACTGATTCTTCTAAGATAATTTATGCTCAACACAGGACAAATAAAAATTATTTTATTGCTCTTATACTCCTTAAGTATAACCATTATCAAGCAAAAAAATCTAAAATGCCTTATATTGAAGAATGGAGACTCTTTTCGAAATATGAAGCTGTTTGTGAAGGTGATGACTATTGGATTAATGAACATAAGCTACAAATACAAGTTGATTATATGGATTCCCATCCTGATTGTGTACTATGCTATACCGATTTTATAGTAGTGAATCAAGATAAAAAACATACCAATAACCGTTATACGCCTATCGTTTGCTATTCTGGAGATGTGTATGAAAAGCTTCTAAAAACTAATTTCGTGCAAACCGCTACAATATTATGTCGAGTTAGTGCCATAACCAATGCATTTGAATTGTGCCGACAAAGAAAAACGAAGTATGATTATGGTTTGTTCTTAGAACTATCCTTAATGGGATTATTTGGATATATACCAGTAAAGACAGCCGCCTATAGAATCTGTGAAGAATCATATAGTCATAGCACGTCGATAAAAAAAGAGATAAAGTTTGGTCTGGAACTTCTCTATATTAAGCGCATATATCATAATCTAAAGCACAGCCCAGAAAACAAAATAAAGAAAATCCTCTCTGAAATTATGTTGGTTTTAAAAATCATTATAAAACATTACTTAAGAGATATATTAAAATTTAAACATTAATGATTAATTTATTACCTCCTATACTTTATATTGCATCAACATATACTATATATAAATATGTTGGCAATTTTTTTTGTCTGTCAGTGTATATTTGGCTACTTCATACTATATCAATGTTCTGTTTTTGGGTTAAGGCAGATTTATTTTCCGGTTTCCCTAATGATTACACCTATGAAGCACTATCTGTTATGTTCTTTACTCTGCTATTGATTACTATACCATTGATCGTCTATGAGAAGAAAACGGCCAGAGTAATTCATTTTAAAGAATTAAACCCTGTTAAATTAAAAAAAATAGCAAAAATATTGATTGTAATAAGTATATTTGCTATTTGTTTTTTTGGCATAAATCTTCCTAAAGTGTTTGCTTCTAATATTGTTGAACTTCGAGATGAACGTATTGTATTCTATAGCAGCTCCATATTTTCAAAGATTGCATGTCTAGGCGCTTTTTCATCTGTCTTTTGTTTATACATATATTTTTACTATTCCGCTTTACAAATAGAAAATAAATTGAGCCGATGGCTATTATTCTCTTCTACATCATTCATTTTTTATACGTTGAATGTTGCAGGAAGAGACGGTATCGTTATTTGGGCTTTAAGTTTTCTAGCGGGAGTCTTTGTTTTCTATCGTTTTTTAGATAGAAAGCAGTTAAAAACTATTTCAAAGGTATTTACACTTGTTTTAATATTTATTATACCAGTTCTTTGGATGATTACATCAACTCGATTTTCAGATTCAAGTCGCAAGTCTTCTGGAATAGAATCTGTATTCAGTTATGCGGGACAATCGCTTCCTAATTTAAGCTATGCTATAGATCACACACACAGAATAGGTATCTATTCTGGTGAAGGAATATTTCCCATAGCTTTAGTTAGATCCCTAACCGATACAGATATTGACAGATTTGATCGTATGGAATTGTCTGCAGATCTTGGTTTTCGTTCTAACCAATTTGCATCTTATGTCAGTTTCTTTTATCCCAAATATCCTATATATATCCTTGCAATTTTCATATCACTATTTGTATTAATAATTAAGGGAGGTACACATTCTTCTTATGGAAAAATTGATTTCGCCCAATTTATTACAGTATTTACTTGGTGTATGATACCTATTGTTGGAATTTTCTATTTCTACTATGGAGAGTTGATTGGAAATGTATTTTTGTTATTGCCGTTTGCCATAAAAAAATATTTAAAAAAATGAAGATTTCAATTTGTATGGCTACTTACAATGGCCAAACATATATAAAAAAACAGATAGAATCTATACTTTGTCAATTATCTGACAATGACGAGTTACTAATCTCTGATGATGGATCAAAAGATGATACAATCAAAATAATTAATTCTTTTCGTGATAGTAGAATACGTTTGATTGAAGGACCTAAAAGCGGGTGTGTTATGAATTTTGAACATGCGATAAAATCATCAAAAGGTGACATAATAATGCTATCTGATCAGGATGATATATGGAGACCTAACAAGATTGACACAATCCGCTCTATATTATTAAAAGAAGAGTCAATTGATTTAGTATGTCATAATTATGGAATGATAGACGCAAATGGATTAATTATTCAGGATAAGGTAAAAAAAGATGTAAAGATAGATTTTTGGTCAAACCTAAAAAAGCCAAAATTATTTACAGGTAATAGTATGGCATTCAGATCTGATAAAAAATCGTTAATTTTACCAATCCCAAAAAATAAATATGTATATCATGATAATTGGATAGGATTAACTCTCTTAAAGAATCGGTCAAAGTCCGTATATTATATTGACGAACCTTTAGTTTTATATAGGCGTCATTATAACAATGTATCTGTATCAAAAAGTAATGTATCTATATTACAGCGTATTTTCAGACGTATTATTTTGTTATATTATCTATATAAGTAGTTGATAATCTTAAAGGATTATCTCTTCAATCAGTATATGATATACAAAGAAGAGAGTTCTATTTACCCTAATCAACAAAGTAATTTTATATCAAATCCAGTAATAAAATAAATGAACTATCAATGAAAAAGATTATTCGCAGTACGACAGTTGCAAGTTCTTTAGATACCTTTTGTAACGGATTATTAAAAGAGCTATCAAAAGAATATGAAGTTATTGCATTATCTTCACCTGAAGTAAGACTTGATAAAGTTGGTATACGTGAAGGTATTCGCACTATTTCAGTGCCAATGGAAAGGCGTATAGCTATTTTTAAAGATCTAAAATCATTATTGCTACTTATATGTAATTTTTACAAAGAAAGACCTGATATCGTTCACTCAATGACTCCAAAGGCTGGATTGCTTTGTATGATAGCTTCTTGGGTTTGTCGAGTCCCTATTAGAATTCATACCTTTACAGGCTTAGTTTTTCCTACAGCAGAAGGATTACAAAAAAAAATCCTTATGCTTACAGATTGGTTGACATGTGCATGTGCCACTCATATAATCCCAGAGGGTGAAGGGGTAAAAACAGATTTATTAATTAATGGAATTACGAGAAAACCTCTTAAGGTTTTGGGACACGGAAATGTCAGAGGAATAGATTTAAAATATTATGATCGTTCTCCTGAAGTTATGGAACACACAAATAACCTTAAGGATCCAGATTTTTTTTCTTTTATATTCATTGGAAGAATTGTAAGAGATAAAGGTATAAATGAATTAATTGAAGCCTTTACACGATTAAATAAGGAAAACGACAGAATTAGGCTTATTTTAGTCGGGCCATATGAAGACTGTATAGACCCGGTATCAGATGTAACCCGTCAAGAAATCAATTTTAATCATAACATCATAACAGTTGGCAGACAAAATGATGTACGTCCGTGGCTTGCAGCATCTGATGCTTTAGTATTTCCTAGCTATCGCGAAGGCTTCCCAAATGTAGTAATAGAAGCTGGAGCTATGGGAATTCCATCAATTGTAACTAATATAAATGGAAGTCGGGAAATCATTCTTGAAGGAGAAAATGGTGTTATTGTTCCACCTCGTGATATAGATTCTCTATATTTCGCGATGAAAAGATTTTGTGAAGAGCCTGATTTTGTTGCAGCCCTCTCTAAAAAAGCTCGCCAAATGATTGCATCTCGATACGAACAGGGATTTGTAAGAAAATGCTTAATTAATTTTTATAGCGAAATATTAACCAAAACTAATCAAACACAATGTATCTATTAATCATTAAACGATTTATTGATTTTACAATCTCGCTAATTGCAGTAATAATATTATCTCCATTGCTTTTAGTTGTTAGTTTGATCCTCCTATTTGCAAACAAAGGAGCAGGAGTTATTTTTTATCAAAGTCGCCCAGGTATGAATGAAAAGATCTTTAAGGTAATTAAGTTTAAATCAATGACTGAAGAACGGGACTATGAAGGAAATCTTTTACCAAATGACAAAAGAATAACTCCTGTTGGGAAGTTTATTAGAAAAACGTCTATCGATGAATTACCTCAACTTATTAATGTATTAAAAGGTGATATGAGTTTAATAGGTCCCAGACCCTTACTTATTGACTACCTACCCCTATATAGTAACGATCAGAAAAAAAGGCATAACGTTAGACCTGGAATTACAGGGTGGGCTCAAATTAATGGACGAAACGCAATCAGTTGGACAGAGAAATTTGAATTGGACATCTGGTATGTAGAAAACATGTCATTTAAATTAGATTTAAAGATTATTCTTTTAACTATTTTAAAAGTGATAAAGTCTGAAAACATCAATCAGACAAAAGAGGTAACAATGTATAAATTTAATGGAAAGAACTAAAATGAAAAGTATAATAATTGGAGCAGGTACATATGGCGAAGTCTATCAGGCGTACTTAACCGAAGCAGGGATAAATATCGTTGCTTTCCTGGATGACGACACCTCACTGTGGAATAAAGAAGTTAATGGAATCCCTGTATTAGGAGGGATTAGTTTATTGGAATCCTTAAAAGAAACCCATGAGATTGAAGCAGTTTATTGCCCTATTGGAAATAACCCTATAAGAGTAAAATTTCTATCTTATGCAAATGATTTAGGTTACGAAACCCCTAATTTCATTCATCATTCTGCGAACATTGCTCCACACGTAACTTTGGGAAATGGAGTTTACATTTTAGCTGATTCTATAATAATGCCGTATACTCAATTAAATGATTATACTATGATAAGTATGGGGGCTAAGATTGCGCATCATTGTGTTCTGGAAGAAGGAACTTTTGTATCAACTGGAGTGAATTTTGGTGCAAATATCAATTTGAAAAAGAATAGCTTCGTTGGCATTGGTGCGACCTTAATGACTGGAGTAAAAGAGTTGGGAGAAGACTCACTAGTGGGGGCCGGGTCAGTAGTAATCAGGGATGTTCCGGCAAATGCAGTGGTTGCAGGTAATCCTGCAAAAGTTATTAAGTATAAATAGCAAATTAAATACAATGAATAACAAAATTTGGCTTTCGCTTGCTCACATGTCTGGCCGTGAGCAAGACTTTATAAAAGAGGCATTTGATACCAACTGGGTGGTTCC
>MTLE01000957.1_pt1 | contig 13727 bp, 18 predicted proteins | sample 1982461 | NCBI WGS metagenome assembly MTLE01 (sample SAMN05712605, study PRJNA340218) | biofilm metagenome | isolation source: sample SPL anode biofilm adapted to -200 mV | place: USA | collected 2012-02-03
ACAAGGAGCGGGGCAAAGAAGCAATGGTTCACATTCATAAAAAATTCGATATGTAATATTTTAAAAGCTCTAAGACCGTTTAATACCAACGGTTTTAGAGCTTTTTTATTTTCGGATATTAAATTTTGCCCCCTTTTTTGCCCCTTAAATATTTTTTATTATTTATTTCACCTTGCATAATAATTCATTGTGTAAGGTATCCATTTTTCCAGCGCTGATGGCGCTGATGTCTTTTAAAACATGTGTATAAACGTTCATTGTCATCGTGATGTCGGAATGACCCAGCAGCGCCTGGACGGTTTTAGGTTGCTCTCCTAACTCAAATAGCCGGGTTGCGTAGGTATGGCGCAAACTATGAACTTTAAAATGTTCGATATTGTTTTCTTTAATTATGGTATCAAGCGAGGTTCTTACAGAACTGAAGGCCAGATAACCGCCAAGTTTTGCAGAAAAGACCAGGTTAAGGTCAGCACATTTATTTTGCAATCTCATTTTCTTTTCCAGCTCCTTCACCCTCAATTCCTTCAGCCGTGGTATTAAAAAGTCAGGAACGGGAACAACACGTGTTCCAGCCTTTGTTTTTGGTGTGGTTATTTTATTGGTGTACTTTTTTGTTGCCCGATCCTTTGTGTAGGTCATTTGTTTGGTAACAGTTATTTCTTTATTTTCAAAACTGATATCATCCCAGGTTAACGCCAACAGTTCCCCGATCCTTAACCCAGTGTTTAAGGCGGTCAAAAATAGAACTTCATATGTGGCCCCTTTTATGGCCTTAATAAAATTTTCCTGTTCATCCCGTGTCAATACTCTGGAAACTTCTTCTGCGGGGTCTTCTTTAGGTTTAGGCAGTTTGATAGCCTTTGTGAAGTCCATCAATATCTTTTGATTTGCAAAAGCATATCTTAGGCACGGGCAGACCATTTTGTGAATTGACTTAACAACGTTGTTGCCTTTCTTATCGATGATGCTCTGGTAATAGTCCTGGAGATCCAGGGCGGTTAAGTCCTTCAGGCGGATCTTTTCAATCGGAGAGCCTTTAATGTGATTGTCATAACATACATAGTAATTATGGACAGTCCCTTCTTTTTTGCCGGTAATGTGAACAGCATCAAGCCACTTTTTAAGATAGTCTCCCAAAAACGCCTTATCCGATGTCACGCCCCGATCCAGCTCATATTCTTTACTTTTTATTTTTGCTTTCAGCTCAGTTTCGGTCTTAGCATACATATCAAGCGGTTTTCTTAATTGTGTGTGCCGGAGCCGGTAAAAGAAATACACGTTACCGTTTTTAACCTTCTTCTTAAATACAGATCTTGACATAATATATATATCCTTTCTATTTTTTATTAAATTAGGTTATTTCCTGTCACCTGTCATCAAATATATAAAGAATACATATTTAAAGCCATTTTTTCAGGTGACAGGAAAATAATTTCCTGTCACTTCTCTGTCACCACCCTATAAAACAGAAAATCCCCCTAACTGGCTTAGTTAGTGGGTTTTTTGTGATTCTTATATTTTTTTATTGGTGACAGAAGATTGAGTTATTTTGGTGGAGTTAATTGAAAACCTTTTGAGAGAGTCTCAAAGAGATCATCAATGTTTTCTGGTGGGACATCCATGCCAATCGAATCTTCAGAAAAAAACAGCTTAAGACTCTCTCTTAAATTTTCAACTGCTAAAGGCAGATAAGGGCTATCTTTATTTTCTATCAGCTGCTTAAAAAAGATTAGCGAATCCATTGCCTGGTAAAAAAACTTTATGTCGCGGTCTGTAAATAGTTTTTGGAAATTTTCCAGATCCCCGGAAGCTATTCTTTCAAATATACGATTTTCATTTCGTAGGTCATCTTTTACAAGCGAATTAACTTGTTTGTTTGCAATAACAAGCAAATCAATGTAATGTGATTTCTCTTCATCGATAGTATTTGTTTTAATAAAATCTTCTTTTGTAGTGCCAAGTTTTTTGCACAAAGTATTAATTTCTGATTCTATATTTTTGTGTATTGCACTCCAAAGGTTGAGGTCGAATTTTTTTCCATTGTATTGTTCAGGTAGAGTCCTTAAAATTTCAGGATCATTTTCATTTTTTATCTTATCTTCAATTTTACTTATTGAATCTTTTAGTGAAGAGAGATCCTTAATTAAATTTCTTTCAGTAGCGATAATGTCCTTTAGTCTCAATTCATCTTTTAACACTTCAGTTTCGCCAGTAAGCTCGCCCAATGTTACGCCTAAGACCTCGCTGATTCCCATTAGTTTTTCAACAGGTGGAATGATTTTTCCGTTTTCATAACTTTGATAAGTTCTAATGTTAATTTCTAAAGCATCAGCCAAATTTTTTTGAGTAAAGTTGTGTTTTTTTCGGTATTTTTTTAAATTTTCTCCGATTTTTTGCGTTCCGTTCATTTTACACCCTCCCCTTGATTTGCTTAACTAATATTAACATTCTTTTTTAAATTGAACAAGAACAAAATCATATTATTAAAACATAAAGCGCATTATAAATTCATAGAAAACAAATAAACATGCTTGACACATATGGTGTGTAAATGTATAATAGCATAAAATACGAATTTAAAAATCATAAGATGGTTTAATAAAACGTATGAATAAAATTTAAATTCATGAAGGAGGTGTCAAAATGAACAAACAGCAGAAGGAGTTTGGTTTAATGTTAAATATCCATGAAGCAATCAATTTTTCAGGATTACCAAAGGCTCAACTTTATCGGTTGGCTAGAGAAGAAGAAGATTTTCCGGTTTTGCGGTTGGGTGGTAGAGTGTTCTTTAACCGTGATGGGTTAACCCAATGGTTACAGGAGAACACGGGAAATAAGACTATTTCTGTTTAGTTTTTTATGGCTCTAGTATCTAAAAAAGAGGTGAGACTGTTGAAGCAAGAAAAGAGGTGAGTAAAATATCAATTGAGAAATTTGAGTTGATTAAGAAATATGGTTTATTTCCGGTGGTGCCAATAAATAATAATGCTGGTTTTCCGGTGGTTAAATGGAGTGATCCAAAGTGTTGGGTTAACAGTTTGGATGAATTGGTAAAACTCACCGATGCAACTGGAGCTGCTTTACTTACAGGTGAAAAGTCTGGTGTTATGGTAGTGGATTTAGATGTAAATCATGCTGATGGAGTGGATGGAGTAAAGACGTTTAATGAACTGTGGCCAAGAATACCCGAAACATTAATGACTGAAACGCCAAATGGCGGGATGCATATCTATTTTAAATACCGTAAAGGGCTGAAAAATCGAGCTGATTATTTTCCAGGTATTGATGTACGGACGGATGGCGGTGTGATTGTTGCCCCTGGCAGCCAGAAGAAAAAGAAAGATGGGACCACTGGTAGTTATCAGGTTGTGGTGGATCTTCCAATTGCAGAAATGCCAGGTGAATTATTTGATATTTTTGCAGAGCGGGATAAGTTGCAAAAAAAAGAAAAAACCCAATCATGGGACAATGATGGGTTTAGTGGAAAAGCTTATCCTTCAGGCAAACGAAATGATAGCTTATTCCGTGACGGGATGATGGTCTTTAGTAAGACTGATATTAAAGATCATACCATGATTTGTGCATTTTTGCAAACTTTAAATAATACCAAGTGTCAGCCACCATTAGGACAAAATGAAGTAGAGCGAATCGCAAAAAGTGTTTGTGAAAAAATTCAGTCGCTTAACTATTTTACATCAGACGGAAAGGTTATTCCATTTTCATTGGCCAGATATGTTATGAAAGAAAGACATTGCTTTAGCCGTGGGAACTTAACTTTTTTTTACAACCACGAAAAGGGCTTTTATGAACATGTTGGCGCTCACGGTCTTCACAAAATTTATTTTGCCAGTTGTCAAAGCGACACAGATCGCACGGTGAGGAAAGCAAAAGAGTTTGCCGAAATCATGTTAATGGTGGCGAGTGAAGAAAAAAGGAATTATGAAGAAAAAAAATTCGCAAATTGCCTGAATGGCACAGTTAATTTAGAAACGGGGGCATTATTACCCTATAGCAATGAATACCGGCTTACAGGTCAATTTCAGGCGAACTTTAGACAGGTTAATGATGTGGAGTTTAAGAGTTCGAGATTGAAGCGTTTCTTAGATGAATTACTTGATTTAGAGAGCCAATTGACACTTCAGGAAGCCATGGGGCTATTGATTTCACCAAGAGCCCAGGAAGTACAGCAGGCGTTTATTTTCTTAGGTAATGGGAAAAATGGAAAGTCAGCTCTAATGGAAATTATGCAGGCGTTGATAGGATCAAGGGATAACATCTGCTCAATCGGCTTAAGTGATTTTTCCAAAGACTTTGATATATCAGCGGCAGAAGGCAAGATTGCAAATATTGTAATGGATGATGATTTGTCCGGCGTAAAAGTTGGTGCAGCGTTTAAGTCAATGATATGTGGTGAAGCAGTAAGGGTTAACCGTAAAAATAAAGACATAAAGGTTATGAACTTCAATATGTCCCATTATTTCAATTTAAACAGGTTGCCATCAGCTTCAGATAAATCAGATGGATTTTACAGAAGGTTTTGCATTATTCCGTTCAATAACACATTTGGAACGGAAGAAGAATTTCAAAAAGGGATCACCACCCATGTAAGAGATCCCATTGTAACCAGGAAAATAATTGAAGAAGAGCTGGATTTGTTTTTCTGGTGGGCACTTCAGGGGCTAAAAAGATTGAAAGCGAATAACTGGAAATTGACGATTTCAAAAGCAGCGCTTCAGGAAATGGAAAATTTTAAATCTGACAGTGATTCAGCTTATGCATTTTTCAGCGAAAGAATAGAAGTGTCCCCAGGAAATGATTTGCCTGTAGCCACTGTGATTGCAGCCTATGATTGTTTCTGTGGTCAAAATGGAATTAATAAGCCAATGTCTGGATCCGCTCTGGGGAAACAGCTAAAATCATTTGGAATCAAACAAGTAAGAACAAAAACAACCAGGTACTACAAAGATATTAGAATAAAGAATGAAGGAGAAAAAACATGAATACGTATCAAAAGCTTTGTAACAAAATTGGAAATGATAGCTTAGCTACATTATGGGAATCAATTGAAAACAAAATAGGTTATCAAGATACTCCGGAATATGACGAATTAATCACAAATTTCTATGATTTATTGGAGAAAATAGATAATGACGACTTACGAAACGGCATTGAAGAAACATCTACTAGTTGTTCCAGTGCTGCCATGTATCAGGGTTTTGCATTGGGGTTCCAGGAAGCGGTAGGCCTCTTGACAGGCATAGTAAAGCAATGACAAAACGTCAACAACTGGAAATTTTAACCAGTAGAATAGAAGATAAAGAAACCTTAATGGCTAAACTTGAGGGCATGCCGTCAGCGGTAAGTCTGGTTTCCTATGAAATATCGGGTATGTTGACGTTGGCTTATGCTCTGGGAATTATTGATCATAAGGAGTTTGAGCGTCTGGGAGAAGAAAATGAAGAATATCTGTACAAATTAACGAAAGAGGAGAAAAAATAAATGGAAATTGCAACAAAGACGGCAGCGGCAAGAGATTTATTGGCAGTAATCGAAGGTGAATTAATGAATGCAACCGTGAAGGTTGAAAAGGCGCTATGTATCAATCAGGATTTATCGGAAGGGTATTTTGATTTGCCGGATGTCACAAAAGAAAACCTTTGGAAATTGCAAGGCGGATACCTTGAACACGCGACAAAAGCTAGTATCGTGTTTGATTATATTTATGCTGTCAGTTGTTTATTGGAAAAAGTTGAAAAACTTGTTAACGAAGCAAGAAAAGAATTAGAGGGAGACGGGAGAAAAATAAATCTGGAAGAAGTGATCAGAAAAGCCGAGGAACAGGAATAATGAAAAATAAAACAATAACATTGATTAATGGTAAGACCTTAAGCGACGTTGATTTAACCAGATGGGCAGGGGATCCGAATTTCTATAAGGTGCATGACAGGGCGTTAAAGAAAGATATTCTTATTAACATAAATCAGATTGCCAGCATTGAAGATTATGCAGAACAAAGCTTATCTGATTTGCCGCCTGTGCGAACTTACTAAAATAGCAGGCACCTTTAACCGGGCGCCTTATCCCAGAAAGGAGCGTGAACAAAATTAGCTTATTAGATTTTTTTAAAAAACCGAAACAGCCAGAAACCGGAACAAGAACCGAAATCATTGCCGACATTGGGGGTTTTTCCCCCTGGAGTGGTGACGCATATTCAAATGATATTTACCGGGCAGCCATTGACGCTATAGCCAGAAACGCCGCCAAGCTCAAAGGATCCCATGTGATTACATATGGAGACCATAATAAAGTTGAAGGCGATTGTAAGATTAACCGACTTTTACAGATCCAGCCCAACCCGTATATGGCCGCCTATGACCTGTGGTATAAAATGATCACCCACCTGTTTTTATACAATAACGCTTTTGCTTATTTGCAGAAATCAGACCGGGGGAAGTTATTGGGGATCTACCCCATGAGACCACAGCACATTGATTTTCTATCAGACAGCACCGGGGAGATTTATTGCAAAATTCTTTTCAGTAACGGAAAAGATTATCTTTTACCTTATACGGATATTATTCACCTAAGACGACACTTTAACGATAATGACTTACTGGGTGATTCGAATGGGGCAATCATGCCAGCACTGGAATTGGCTCACACCCAAAATGAGGGCTTAGTGAACAGCATAACGTCAAGTGCCAATATCCGGGGGATTTTGCAATTTACCGGACAATTAGCCGGGCCAAAATTAAAAGAGAAGAAAGAAGAATTTATCAATGATTACATGGGGATCAGTAATAATGGCGGTATTGCCATGTTAGACACTACCATGGAATATACCCCGATAGACAGCAAGCCGGTTAATATTGATGATGCACAGATTAAAGCGATCAAAACAAAGATCTATGATTATTTAGGAGTATCGGAGACCATTATTAATTCTAGTTACAATGAAGATCAATTCTCAGCGTTCTATGAATCCACGCTGGAGCCGATAGCGGTACAGTTAAGCCTGGAATTTACCCGGAAGCTTTTCAACGACCGTGAGCAATCATTTGGAAACAGTATCATGTTTGAGAGTGGCCGGTTACAATTCAGCAGCAACGCCACTAAGGTTAATCTCATTAAAGAGTTGATGCCGATGGGCTTATTATCAATCAATCAAGCCCTGGAGATTTTGAACCTTCCATCAGTCGAGGGCGGCGATCAGCGGTTACAGTCATTGAATTATGTCAATGCCGATAAAGCAGATCAGTACCAGTTAAACGAAAAGGAGTCTATCACAAAATGAAAGAAATCAGAGTAACAGACATTAACGCAGAAATAAGAGCCGCCGACCCGGCAGGGGAAGAACAAGGCCTTATTATAAAAGGTGTGCCAGTGGTATTTGATACACCGACAATTATTAACGATCCGGCAGGATCCTACACCGAAATCATTAAAAGGGGTGCATTAGATGATTGTGATTTAACCGATACCCGGTTACTTTACAACCATGATAATAACCGCATACCTTTAGCCAGAACCCCAAAAACTTTGAAATTCAAGACAACCCCGGCAGGGCTTGAAATGATTGCAGAGTTACCGAACACTGAAGAAGCCCGAAGCGTTCACACGGCAGTAAAAAACGATCTTTTAACGGGTATGTCTTTTGCTTTCACAGTGCCACCTGGGGGCGACAAGTATGATAAAGCAACTAATACCAGGGAAATCTCAAAAATTTCTAAAATCTATGAGTGTTCAGTGGTTCCTTATCCGGCCTATCCTCAAACAAGCGTTGAAGCCAGGGCAGCTATTGAAGCACATGGAAATGATGAAATTAAAAAAGCGGTAATGATTGCAGCTAATAGAATACTTTTCAAAGGAGAATAAGCGATGCCATTGGAATTAATAAAAGAAATTGAAAAATTATGTAGTGAACATGGATTTGTAGTTAAAGATTTGGCGTATGCAGAGCCAGGTCTTATAGACGGTAGAGCATCAAAAGAGCAAATTAAAATAACGATAACAAAACGAAAAGGAGCAGTGAAATAACATGAAATTTAATACAGTAGCAGAAAGCTTTAATCATTACCGCAACGCCAGTTTGCAGGAAATCGAAACCAGAGCGGCACAGATTAAAGGAGCCATCGACAATGACCCAGAAGCAGACGTAATGAGCTTAAACATTGAAATTACCGGATTAAAACAAGCAAAGGAGAATATCATGGACAAACAAAAAACAACCGAAACAGAAGACCGTGGACAATTTAACCCCATTACTGGAGGATCATTTGAAACAAGAGCATCACAGGAAGCCCTGGACGGTGATGTGTTTGCCAGTCTAGAATACCGATCAGCGTTCTTTAAAACATTGTTAGGTCAAAAGCTTACAGCCTTTGAGACCGCAGCTTTTAACCGGGCGCAGTCCATTGTGGAGACAGAAAAACGGGCCGATGCCTTTAATACCGTCACCAATGCGGTAGCTGTATTACCAACCCAGACACTCAATGAAGTGATCAGCAAGGCCCGAACCATGGGCGGGTTGCTTCCACAGTGCCGATCATTCAATATTCCCACCAAGATCAGTGTGCCGGTCGGAACACCTACCAGTAAAGCAGCATGGCACGTTGAAGGGGCAGCCGTTGAGACTGAAAAAGAAAGCATTGCATCAGTGGCCTTTGATGGTTATGAGATTCTCAAAGTATTTTCGATCAGTGCAGCTGCTAAGAAAATGAGCATCAGTGCATTTGAATCCTACATCACCGATGAATTAACCGCTTGTGTGATGGAAACCATCGCCGATTCGATTGTTAATGGTGCAGGGACAACCCAGGGAACAGGGATTGAATCAATCGCTTGGGTAAAAGATGCCAACGCAGTTGAATATGTAAAAGCCGGGATTCCGACCTATACAAATTTTGTGACCTTAATGGCCAAACTGAAACGGGGTTATAGCGCCGGGGCAAAATGGGCTTGCAACAACGCCACCTTGTACACTCATATTTACAACATCGTAGACGATAATAAACGACCGATCTTTATTGCAGATCCGAAACAGGAAAGCATTGGCTATATTTTAGGCCGTGAGGTGGTTATTGACGACAATATCGCAGACGGTGACATTTACCTGGGTAACTGGGCTTACATGGGCTACAACATCCCCGAGGGTATTGTGATTGAAGTCTCCAGAGAATCCAGCTTTAAATCAGGTCTGATTGATTATCGAGCCATTGCAGTTGCGGACACTAAACCAATTGTAGCCGAAGCGTTTGTTAAGATGTACGAAGCAGCAGTATAAATAAATGATCACAGTTGAAGAAGCAAGAGAATATCTCAGGCTTGACGGCACCGACAACGACGGGATTATATCCCCGTTGTTGGATGCCATCCCGGGCTATATTGAATTGACAACGGGAATGACCGCAGCACAACAAGCGACTGAACCACTGGCAAAGACGGCGAGCAAGTTCTTATTGCTACTATGGTATAACCCGGAGCAGGCAGACGTTGAGAAGATCCAGCGAGTGATTGACAATTTACTTAAAGGCTTATCAGCATTGGCAACCGTTTCAAACTAAGGAGAAAAAGACATGGCTAAGGCATATGCGGAAAGTTTTTACAATAACCCACGATGGCGCAAAGTATCAAAAGAATTTATGAAAAGCAAAAATTATATTTGCGAAAGATGTGGTAAACCGGCCCGTATATGCCACCATGTCAAACACATTACACCTCAAAACATCCACGATCCAGAAATTACAATGAGTTGGGACAACTTAGAGTGCTTATGTCAGGAGTGTCATACCCGACATCATTTGTCAGGAAAGGAATGCATAGAGGGATTATGCTTTAACAGTGAAGGGGAAATCATTAAATATGAATAGCGTAGATCCGATCAGAGACACTAATGACATAATCAATTTTATTGAATATCTTAAAGAGCGCAATGAAAGAGATTACATCCTTGCCTTAACCGGTTTTTATTCTGGGTATCGCATCTCAGATGTATTGAACTTAAAGGTTAAGGATTTCAGAGGGAGAGACTTCTTCTATTTTAGAGAAAAGAAAACAAACAAGCAAACTAAGTTGCAGATTAATCCGATCCTGAAAAAAGCGGCTAACGAGTATATTGATTACAACGATCTTAAAGACAATGATTATATGTTCAAAAGTCAGAAGGGTTATAACCGTCCGATAACCAGGCAAAGAGCATATACGGTTTTATCATCAGCAGCAAAGGCAATCGGATTGCAGGGAAGCTTTGGAACGCATAGTTTGCGAAAGACAATGGGTTATCATTATTACCAGCAGACAAAAGATGTGGTCACATTAAAGATGATTTTTAACCATTCTTCGATCGATGTAACCCTGTTATATATTGGTGTAACCCAGGACATAATTAATGACAAGCTCAAAGGTTTCAAGCTTTTTTAAGAATGTTACACAATGAAAAGTGGAAATATGGCAAACGTAAATAAAGGACTTTGAAACCGCATTAAATAGCGGTTCTTAGAACAGCTAAGACAACAAGACCTTTGTGGAAAGTGGGGCAAAATGGCTAAAAAATCACAATAAAGCGACACAATGAAAAAACTGAACATTTTGCAGGTGTGTAGCTTTGAAAGCCAGCAATTTACAGGCGAAAAGGACAATAAGAAGAAGTTACACAATTACAGATAAGTAACATTTATTTTGAAAAGAAATATCAGGCAATTAAGCATCAAAAACGCTGTTTACCCCCCCATGTGAAGAAATTAAGGATATATTCGAACATCGAGTAGGGTACCTTAGAATTCCCCTCCATTGATTTTTCATATAAGGCAGGGCTGAATCAAAAAATATTTAGGTGGTGAAGAAAGATGGAAATGGAAAAAGATAGAGAGATATTGAAAAACAAGCGGCAAATTAACAAGCTATTGAAGCAGGTACCAGAGGATAAAAAGCAGATTGCCGAGAAACTGGTTAAAGAAATACTTTTCATGGGGGAAACCCTTGATGAACTAAAAGACCAGGTAAAAGAAAGCGGGCCGGTTGAATTATTCAAGCAGGGTGTCCAGGAATTTATGAGAGAATCACCGGCACTTAAAGCCTACAATACAACTGTTCAGCGGTACAGCTTATTATACAAGCAGTTAACGGATCTATTGCCTAAAGGCCCGATAGAAACCAAGGGTGATGCACTCCTTGATTTTATAAAAGATGAACGCTAAAGAAAATTACATTTTAAGCTATTGGGAACAGATCCAGACAGGGGCGGCGGTCGTGTCCCAAAGGGTTGAAAAGCAATATAAGAAGATTGTGGTCACGCTGGAGCATCCCCGGCCAGGCTATCACTTTGATGTAAACAGGGGATCTAAACCAATAGAATTTATTGAGACCTTTTGCAGACACTCAAAGGGCGAATGGGCAGGGAAACCGGTTAAGCTGGAGTTATTCCAAAAGGCTTATATTATGGCCTTATTCGGCTTCATAGACAATTTGACGGGTTTCAGGCAGTACCGGGAATCTTTATTCATGGTGGCACGTAAAAACGGTAAAAGCACCATGGCCGCCGGAATTGCCTTATATATGATGATTGCAGACAATGAGCCGGGAGCCGAAATCTTTTCTTGTGCCAGTAAAAAGGATCAGGCAAAGATTATCTTTGATGAAACTCATAACATGGTGAAGCAGTCCCCGGATCTATCAAAGTTTATCCGGAAAAGAAAAACAGACCTTTATTTTGACCCAACCCTATCACGGTTTGAGCCATTGGGGAAAAATGCCAACAGCCTTGACGGGCTAAACACCCACCTTTGTATGATTGACGAATTGCACAGCATAAAAGACCGGAATGTTTACGAGGTTATGAAACAATCCATGAGTTCCAGACGACAACCATTAATGTTGATGGTTACAACCAGTGGAACCGTAAGAGAGAATATCTTTGATGATATCTATTCCTATGCCTGTGGAATCGTTGATGGTACTTTTGCCGATGAAACATTTTTACCGATCATTTACGAGCTGGACAACCGGGACGAATACAAAGATCTGACTATGTGGCCTAAAGCAAATCCTGGCCTTTTATCCATTAAAAAACTGGATGATCTGGAGAATAAAGTAAAGCGGGCAGAAAACAACCCATCTGATTTAGCTGGGTTATTGTGTAAGGATTTCAATGTCAAGAGTAATGCCTATAACGCCTGGTTAACTTGGGATCAATTAAATAATGAAGGTACCTTTGATTTGGAGCGGTTCAGGGGATCCTATTTTATTGGCGGTGCCGATTTGGCAAAGTGCGGAGATTTAACAGCGGCCACGGCCTTGATGATGGATCCACAGTCAGAAGAGCGCTTTGTAACGCAGATGTTTTGGCTTCCAAGGGAAACATTTAATGAACGGGTGCAAGCTGATAAAATCCCCTATGATAAGTGGGCGGATCGTGGCCTATTGCGCTTGTGTGAAGGAAACTCAATTAATTACTCAGATGTGACCGCATGGTTTATGGATTTGGTGCAGATCCACGGGATCAGCCCGTCATGGATCTATTATGATGCCTGGTCAGCCCGTTACTGGGTAGACGAAATGAAAGCCCAGGGCTTTAACATGGTGTCCTGTAGACAAGGTGCTCAAACATTAAGCCTACCTATGCAGCGATTAGGGGCAGATTTGGCGGCTAAAAAGATCAACTACCAGAATAACCCCATTTTAAAATGGTGCCTAAGTAATACCGGCGTAACGATTGATAGAAATGAAAACATCGTCCCAGCGAAAGCCCAAGGCCAGAAAATGAAGATAGACGGCACGGCCAGCTTGCTTGATGCCTATGTAGGTTTATGTGATCATTACCAGGAATTTAGGGAAGCAATATAATCACTCAACTTTGACGAACGAAACAAGTCCCATATCGCCGTTTTAAGCCGTTTTTAAAGAGTGGTAATGCCTTAATACCTGCTAAAGAGTTTAAGAGCGTGGGATATTTTCACATGAAAGGATTAATGATGAAAAAAAGAATAAAAGATAAAAAAATAGAGATTCTAGCGCCAACACTTATAAGTAAACCAGGGGGCACACCAAAATACTCCTGGGCACCGATTCATACCGATAAACTGTGGGCATATGTTAGGCAGTTGTCGGCTATCGAACATTATGCAGCAATGCAAGTGCAGGCTAAAGAAGAAATGTTATTTGTCGTTAATTGGAGAGGTGATATCACCAATTCATATGTTATCAAATACCGAGATAAGTTTTATAATATTAAACGGATTGATAGCTTTGAAGGATACAAACAGGATTTGCAAATTTACGCAGATGCAGGGTCAAACAGAGATCCAAGTATATAGAAGCCGGTGACGGCTTCTTTTTGTTGGTGACAGGAAAATGAAAAAACGTAAGAATTTGCTGTCACCCTCAAAACGCCTTTATTATGCCATTGGTGACAGTTGGTGACAGGTGACAGAGGAAAGTGAGTTAGATAACAGTTTTGCTTTTATCCCCGTACTGTTTTAAACGATGGAGTCGAAAACGGTGATAATCATCAATAAAATATGTATAGTATCCAATGATTTTTGCCCCCTTTTTTGCCCCTTAAAGTGGAGCGTAAATAAAACACATAGAACATATATTGTGCTTTAAGTAACTCATAAATACAATATGATGCGTGCGAAATTATAAAAGTTGAATTTATTGATTCATAAAAAATTTGATATGTAGCAGGCAGCAAAAAAACCTGAAACCACAATTGGTTTCAGGTTTTTTTA
>MTLE01006483.1_pt1 | contig 13695 bp, 11 predicted proteins | sample 1982461 | NCBI WGS metagenome assembly MTLE01 (sample SAMN05712605, study PRJNA340218) | biofilm metagenome | isolation source: sample SPL anode biofilm adapted to -200 mV | place: USA | collected 2012-02-03
CAAAACCTTCTGTACACCCGGATGTACAGGCCTTGTACACCCCCATGTAGAACACTTATACACCCGGGTGTACAGTACTCGTACACCCGGGTGTATAAAAGATTTGTTCACCAGCAAATTTTTATTTAATAACCTGCACTTTAGCTTTGTCACGTGGCTTGGCGTCCGGCCATTCGTTAGGATAACCTACGGATATAGTATAAAGAGGAGCAAAATTCTCGGGCAGATTAAGCTGAGCAATCACTTCTTTGGCTTCCGGTGTGCGCATGTATGCAATAACACTTCCTACCACACAAGTGCCTATGCCCATTGATTCGGCAGCGAGCAGAATATTTTGTCCCAATAAACCGCAGTCAACCTCACTATAATGGTTGGTTGTATCATTGGCCACTACAATAATAGTAGGTGCTCCGTGAAACACACTAAATCCTTCTTGCTGAGCCTTCGAGGCACTACCCTTCATCTCTTTTCCTTTAGCGAAGTTGATAAAACCATCGTTGATTGCTTTTATTAAATCGGGCTTTTGTATTACCCGCACTTCCCACGATTGCTTATTTAAAGCACTTGGTGCGTTGATGGCACATTCTGTTAACGTGTCAAGTTGTTCGGCCGTAATCTGTTCAGCTTTGTATGAACGTATACTCCGGCGACTCATAATACTTTCTACCGTTTGGTTTGTTGCTTCCATATTCGTTTCTCCCGATGGAGGTGTTTGGCAAGACACCATTAATAAAGCCGTTAAAACAATAAAATAAACTTTCTTCATCATATTACGTATATTTAGTCATTTATCAAAAGTACAATTTATTTGGAAAGATGCAATTAGGTATAACTTCTTTTAGTATTCCTGTTTGGCTTTTAACGAACAAATAATACCCTTCAATCGTTTTGTTCTCACATTCTATAAATAGTATAGTATAAGAAAGGAATCACAGTTATGAATGAAGATTTTAGCAAGTTGTTATCTCCTTTTCAGTTTCCTGTATCAGGAATTCAGGTCGATAACAGAATAGTGATGGCACCGATGACCACTTTCTCGGGCAACGAAGACGGAACCGTATCCGATGATGAACTGTCTTACTACAAAGAGCGTAACCGGGGAGCCGGTTTACTTATCTCCGCATGCGCTTACGTAACTCCGCAGGGAAAAGCTTTTCCCGGACAATTCAGTGCTTATTCAGACGATATGTTGCCTAGCTTGAAGCGATTGGCTGCTGCATTGAAAGAAAACGGAGGAAAGGCCGTGTTGCAGATTCACCACGGCGGAAGAATGTGTCCTCCCGAACTGGTTCCCGGCAGCGAGCCATTGAGTGCCAGCGCTGTTGCACCTGTGCGTGAAGGAGCCGTAACACCTCGTGAAATGACCGAATTGGAAATAGAAGAAACCATAGCCGCTTATGGAGAAGCCGCCCGAAGAGCCGTGGAAGCCGGTTTCGATGGTGTTGAAATTCATGGTGCCAATACGTATTTAATACAGCAATTCTTCTCTCCGCATTCAAATAGACGAACCGACAAATGGGGAGGAAGTCTTGAAAAGAGAATGACTTTCCCCTTGGCAGTGGTCGATGCCGTAAAGGCAGCCGTGAAAAAGGCGTCCGACAGACCCTTCATCATTGGTTATCGTATCTCTCCCGAAGAGCTTGAAAACCCGGGAATTACCATGAATGATACGTTGGCTTTGGCGGAAGTTCTCTCTGAGAAAGAACTGGATTACCTGCACGTTTCAACCATGAACTTCTTTGGTGCTTCGTTGCGAGATGCCGCAGATGCCACACCCAGAGCACAACTTATTTATGATAAGGTGGGACACAAACTACCTGTGATTGGTGTTGGAGGAGTGAGCACGCCACAGCAGGCCGATATGGTTCTCGGCACCGGTGTACAATTAGTCGCGTTGGGTCGCGAATTACTTATTGAACCTCATTGGCTGGAGAAGTTGAAAAATGGTCAACTTGATTCGATAGAAACGGCACTGGATGTGCACAACCAGTCGGGTTTACATATCCCTACCCCCATGTGGAACAGTTTGTTAACACGAACGGGTTGGCTTCCTCTTAAGGAATAAGTACATCTTCTACCCCTTTTCTGGGGGAGTAAGGCATGGGAGAGGCGTAACCCAAACGAACAATTAACATAGGATGTTCATTGGTTTGGAGAAGCTTCTCCCTTATTGTTTCCATTAGTTCAGGCACTTCGCACGGCTGGTTCATGTAAGCATTGCATATTCCCAATCGGGTAGTTTCCAGTAAAAAGCGTTCCAATGTCCGTCCCAGCGATATCCACTCTTCAACCGTATTCTCTTTAACGGTGAAAAGTACGAGGTGAGAGGATGACTCAATCTTCTTTAAGTCCGATTTGTTTTGGGTCTTGGGCTTAAGGAAACTGTTTACTATGGGGCGTGCAATTAACGACGGAACACCGGGAACACCCATGGCAGCGTTGGTCAGTCCGTTATTTGTCTTTTCGGCATGTTTGCTGTTAAACCGTATCCAATCCAATAATTCTTTTTTAAAAGCACCGTCGCTCATCTGAACATCGTTTCCCAAGCAGATGTAATTGGTTAGCCGCTTGTAATCATCTTCTCCTTTTATATACATATAAAAACGAACTCCACTTTCCACCGGCATGTTTTTGATGATGGAAACCGTATCGCGGCTTATCTTCCGACAAGTGTAAACGCTTCGGTTTGTTTGTCTCTTGCTGATCGATGCGAACAGCGGGTGGCTTTGTGGCGATGCACTTTGCAGGGCAATATGAATGCTATACGTCTTTTCGTCTTTCTTTTCCACAGATAGTTGCGGAAGGTATCCTTTCTCTTGTGCAGCAATGCATAAGTTTTCGGCCGCGCATCCCAAGCTGATGTACAATTCCCGGTTCATCGGGTCAACAATCGGCAGTGACTGACCGAAATCGGGCAATATCTCAATCTCGTTGGGTTGTATTCTGAATAACCAGGGTTGCGTATTATGGCCTGAGGGAGCTTTTATCGCATAAGAAATCAATTCTTTGAAGACCGTGTTTTGTGCCTGGGCGTCGGTCGTAACAGGAATTATTGTTGCCATACACATTGTTATTAGAAAGTTTTTCAGATTCATTTAATTCATCAGTTAGTAATTCAAAGGTAGACATAAATAAATGATCTGTCTGCGCTAGTCTGTTATAATATCTATTGAAATCTTAACTTTTAGTTAAAGAGTAATGGGTGATTAAACTCATTGGGTTGTTTGTTTGTCAAACACTCAAAGTATTTAATTAAGGGGCCTGCTGGTTATGTTGCCGAAATGTAACCGTATAGTTTTCAATAGGTGGATGCAGGCTACGTAAACCCTAGACTAATAAGTGAAATATGAGACGATTAACAGTTCTTTTTTTGTTGGTATTATCAGTTTTAACCGTTTATGCTGAGACAGAAAAGGGGGCGCAAATTACAGGAAAAGTCATTGACGCCTCCACGAAACAAGGAATGGAGTTTGCAAACATTAGTTTGCGTAAAACGGGAAGTAAAGAGTTTATCAAAGGAACCGTATCCGATCAGTTGGGTACTTTCAGACTAGATGGTGTATCAAATGGCAATTATGTGGTTGCCGTATCCGTAGTTGGATATGCTACATTTGAGAAAGAACTGACAATTGGTACGGGACAAAAAACGATAAATCTGCGTAGCATCTTACTTAAAGAAGATACGCAGCTTCTGAATGAAGTGCAAGTGGTGGGACAACGGTCTCAGATGAAATTTGAGATTGACCGCAAAGTGTTTAACGTGGATCAAAGTTTAGCCACTGCCGGAGGTTCGGCCAGTGATGTGCTTGGTAACATTCCTTCGGTTCAGGTTGATCCCGAGGGAGAGGTGTCTCTTCGTGGTAACTCAAGTGTTACCGTTTGGATTAACGGTAAAGAGTCGGGGCTATCTGCCGATAACCGTGCTCAAATATTGGAGCAACTACCGGCCGAATCAATTGAACGTGTGGAAGTAATTACCAATCCGTCGGCCAAATATAATCCCGAAGGCACAGCCGGTATCATTAACATTGTGTTGAAGAAAAACCGCAAAGCCGGTTATTACGGAAGTTTGCAGGCGGGTGTTGATACTCGTGGTGGCTATAATGCTGCGGGTAACGTAAACTTCAGCAGTGGAAAGTTTGAGTCTTTCGTTAACGTGGGCACGCGCGTACGTAAGTCGGAAGGAGAGGGTTATACCAATCGTCAGAATCTGGATGATAATGGGAATCCGGTTTCTTATCTGAACCAGTTGCGTAACGATGAGGATACGCGTAAACCGGTCATTGCCAGAATGGGAACTACTTACCATGCCACTGATAAAGACCATTTTAGCTTCAGTGGATTTGGCTTGTTGGGTAGGGGAGATGAAACTGATTGGCTGAATTACACCAGCAACATTCCGGGCTCTTTTACCAGTAGTCTGCGTACTTCCGCCGAGAAGAGAAAGATGAATATCGGTAACTTTGAAATTGGGTACAAAAGAGATTTCAGCGAGAAGAGTAATCTCGACTTGTCGGCTTCATACAACTTAGTTAACATAACCCCTGAAAGTTCGTTCTTACAAGTATCAAACTATGCGGGCGGTACTTCAACTTCTTCTTACCAATTTCAGGAGAATGTAATGAAACCCAGAAAATGGGAGTTTCAGGCCGACTATGTGACAGAATTTGGTGAGCAGAACAAGATTGAAGCCGGTTATAAGGGTGACTTCCTCACATCAAAAAGCAAGGTGTCAACTTATTCGGGAATATCGGAGGGCAATGCCGCTTTCAACGAGGGACTTTATAATAACTTTACCTATGATCAGAATGTGAATGCTTTGTATGCAACCTACTCGAAACGCATTAATCGATTCGGCATTCAGTTAGGTTTGCGTGGAGAACACACGCGTACCAATACCAATTCATTAGGTTACAATCAGTCCGAGACAGATCATCCGGCTTATAAAGATGATTATTTCTCGTTCTATCCAAGTGCGTTTCTGTCTTATCAGTTGCCTTCGAATAACGAACTGCAACTGAATTACACCCGACGTGTATCTCGTCCTTGGGGTGGACAGTTAAACCCGTTTGTAAACCTCACTGACTCAACGAACATTTCTTACGGTAATCCTTTGTTGCTTCCGCAATACTCCAATTCATTGGAATTGAATTACATTAAGAACTGGGAAAATCATACGCTTTCGGCATCGTTGTATTACCGTAACACGGACAACGTAATTCAACGAATCAGTTATCGCGACGGTGATATTATGAAGAGTACGTTTGAGAATATAGCCAAGACTCAGTCGGCCGGAACGGAACTTATTTTAAAGAATAACTTGTTTCGTATGATTGACTTGACCAGCACGTTGAACTTTTATTATAACAAACTCGATGGCTTTAGTTACTTACCCGCAGGGGCAACTACTCCCGTAGTTGGTGAGGCCGATGAAGATTTCTCGTGGAGTGCCAGGATTATAGCCAATGTCATGTTGCCTTGGGGCGTCTCTTTGCAAGCTACCGGCGATTATAACTCGCGTGAGTTAGTAGCACAAGGATATCGTAAAGCCAACCATGCAATTGATTTAGGCCTTAGAAAATCATTCCTCGATCGGAAGCTGAGCCTGACTATCAATACCCGTGATTTACTGAATTCACGCAAAAGAGAAACAATTACTTCGGGTTCCGGATTCAGTCAGGAATCTGTATTTGCCCGTTCCGGTCGTACCGTCGGATTTACGCTGACTTATAATTTCGGTAACATGAAAGGTAGCAGCAAACGTCCCGACCGACAGGAACAGCAGAACAACGGTGATGGTGGTATGATGGAGGAAGGATTCCAATAGCAACAACCTAGACTAATGTGTCTTTCATATATAGATATGTTTTTACTGTGATTATGAGTATCCCTGCAAGTTTAACCTCTTGCAGGGATTTTTGGTTACTACTTTTATTAGTCAGGATAATAAAGTCTCTGTTGCCATTCTATACCACTTATGTCTGTCAATATTAGCTGATATTCACCCGATTGTATTGAATCAAGTGCGCCGTTTTCAATCGTTAATTTAGCTTTGCTACCCAATGGTATTATCAAGCTGTGTTTTCCCGGCTTTACTTTGGCTACATATTCATTCTCTATTTTAGAAGGAGGGAATTCTGCTAAATCGTCGTTTTTCAGATTGAATACTATATTCCCACTCTTATCTTTGAGTGTGATGCCAATTAGGAAAGAACCATATACATCGGCTCCCTCCACACGGAACACAGTGAATGATAATTGTTTTTTATGAAGGTTGCCGTTGCTGATTTCTATTTTCGGGGTCACTGATTTATTATGTAACTTGCCCCATACTCCGTTGTGAAAATATTGATTGGTGAAAAGTGTCATAGCGAATATGCTAAGCGAACCTATTAGAGTTACTTTGTCTAGCATTGATTTTTTATTGAATAACTTTCCTGATGCAACCCAGTTAAACCATCTCTTTTGAGTGATAGGAAGTTCCTTTTTTATCAGGTAATTATCAATTGAATATTTGTCACTTCCAGCTAGGAAAACAGTAAATCCTGCTGCCATTCCCAATACGCCTATTTGCCATTCATCCAAACAGGTTGTACCAAGCCATCCCGATCCGAGCAAGATACCCGTTGCCAGTCCTAAAACACCTAAACTCATCAGGCGAGTCATGAAACCTAACATAAATAATAATCCTACTATGGCTTCAACAACTGTAAATACTGCCATTGAAATCCAAAGTGCTTCGGGATTTGAAACCAGATATTCAATAATAGGCTTAATTCCTAATGCGTTGGGTAAGAAATGATTGAATTTCTCGCCGATGTATCCGGCTTGATCCGGATCGAGTTTGTTTTCTAAAATAAGTCTTCTCCAGAAAGCGGAAAAATAAGTCCAACCTACAACTAATCTGATGGAAAGAGTTAGCATACCCGCTATGTTATTTGACTTTTCTACATTTTTATAGTTCATTGTTATATTGTATTATAGTTTGATATTTACGGTCATAAAATCTCGCAGAATAATCTATTTACTATTCTGTACACATAAATACTACAAATGCTAAATAATCAATTTTCTGAGTAAAATGAATAGAGGAGGACTGGGTATTGAATAATTAGGAGCATATCTAAATGAAAGCTGACTTTTGCTAAAGTATGCTATTGAACTCAAGAATGAGTGTATAGCCGTTCCATGTAGCTGGGCTACTCTGGTCTGCTTTTCACTCTTCTTGTCGACTTTAAGAATAGGAGTGCACGAATGATTTTGAATTTTGACTTTGATTTCCTTGTTAACAGGTAGTGCCAGATGCTTCTTTATCTCCTGTTTCACATTACAACCAAGTAGTAATGTGACTATCAAAGGCAACAGAATAAACAGTATATATTTCTTTTTTGTAATGGTCATAATCATATCTGTATACTCTATCTTAACGCATAGAATCATCTATTGTTCTATCTCAAGCAATTTTTCCTTAACGTCTAGTCCTCCTGCATAACCTACTAAACGTCCGTTAGCACCAATTACGCGATGACATGGAATGATAATGGCAATGGGGTTACGGTTGTTGGCCATACCCACGGCACGAGATGCTTTGGGGTTGCCGGCAGCCGTTGCTACTTGTTTGTAACTCCATGTTTTACCATAAGGAATGGCACGGAGTACTTGCCAAACTCTTAATTGAAAATCAGTTCCTTGAGGATGCAACGGAACGGTAAACTCTCGCCTTCTTCCTTCAAAATACTCTTGTAATTCGCTTACAGCCTGTTTAATGACAGGTGTCTCTTCGCAAACAGCATGAACAGGATTTTTTTTACCAAATGATACATCTGTAATGCCTTGTTCATCGGCCGAAATGGTTAAGTAACCAATTATCGTTTCATAAAAGTAATAGTTTATCATACGTACTATCTTTTAAGGATTGAATGAATGGATAATGTGCAATAATTCTTCGTGCAAGGCACCGTTACTGGCTAACACTTCACGTCCCGAATAAAAGCTGTCTGTACCCGAGAAGTCAGTAATCATACCCCCGGCATTTTTTAAAATGATAGAGCCGGCAGCTACATCCCACGGACCTAAAAAAGCCTCAAGTCGCGCTTCAAATCGTCCGGCAGCAACATAGCAAATCTCAGCAGCGGCTGATCCCTGAATGCGTAGTCCACCCACATTTCCGTATAATGTGTGAATGAGGTAGTCTGCCATCTTTTTATAAGCATTGAAGTTATAAGGTAACCCCAATTCGATGAAAGCATCATTCAATTTATTAATTGCGGATACATGAATTTCCTCTTCGTCAAGATAGGCGGGAATGCCTTTGTGCGACCAAAAGCCTTCATTGCGACACACTTCATAGACTACCCCGAGTAACACTTCCTCCCTGTTTCGCAACGCAATGCTGATGCAAAACGGAGCATTGTCATGAATAAAATTAGTGGTGCCGTCCAGCGGATCAATAACCCAGCAATACTCTTGCGTAGTCAGTTCACCCGAACCTTCTTCGGCTATGAAGCCTGCTTCGGGAATCAGTGCCGACAATTGCTCAACTAATCGGCGTTCCGATTCCTTATCGACGTACGAAACGTAGTCGTGGCTGTTTTTCTCTTCTACCTTTTCTCTTTTGAAGTTCTTTCTCTCAGTTCTTAAAAAATCACCTCCTTCTTTGGCGATGCTTCGTACTGCTTTTGTCAGTTCAGCCAATTCTCTGTTATCGGCGGGATTATATCTCATGATTTGTTCTTTTAAAGATTATTTATTAGGGGTAACGAGTAGTTTATCAACTCGCCCGTTATCCATGTCAACCACCTCGAATTGTAAGTGACGATAGGTAAATGTATCACCCTCTTTCGGAATGCGTCCGATGAAGAACATAGCCATTCCGCCTAACGTTGTGAAATCCTCTACTTCAAGGTCATCGTATTCAAGTATATTCATTTCGTCCATAAAATCACTGATATTCATGGAACCCTCAACGAGTAAGGAACCATCGGCCCGTTCAATAATCTCGAGCTCTTCAGTCTCACCCTCTTCGAGTATATCACCAAAGATACTTTCGGTCAGGTCATGCAACGTAACCACCCCTTCGGTTCCTCCGTATTCATTGACCACAACCCCGAATTTGGTTTTATTCTTTTTAAATAGTTCCAATATTTTCTTTGCATACAAACTTTCGGGAATATAAAGAGGTTCCCGGGCTATGTCGGCTAGGTTGAAAGGCTGATCGGAACCCGTTTTCAGAATGATGTCCTTTACCGAAACAACGCCGATAGTCTCATCTTTGGCATGGTCAACCAGCAAGTAGTTACTAAAATGCCGTTCATCAATTACTGCTAATGTTTGTTCCAGTGTATAGTTCGGTTGCAGAATCACTAAATCTCGTCTGTGCGTCATTAATTCGTTGGCGCGTTTGTTTGAGAAGCGGAAAACATCCCGTAACATTTCAGTTTCTTCCCTGTCAATAATTCCTTGCTCCGAGCTCTGATGCAAAATCATGCGTAGCTCTTCGTGAGTCATGGGCCTTTCCTGACCTCCTTCAATACCTAACATTTTGTTAACCACACGGGTTGACAGACTTAACAGGTACACAAACGGGTAGGCTAACTTCGATAGTAAACTCATGGCAGGGCACAAGGCACATGCATATTTCTCAGGGTTTGTCAGTGCAATAGATTTAGGAACCAGTTCGCCAATGACCAATGAAAGGTAAGTGATGATGGCTACAACGGTAATCATAGCCAGATTTTCTGCATAAGGCGCCGTAGCGGGTATGTCTTTAAAAAGGGGAGTCAAATCATCGGCCAATGCCACTCCACCGAAAGCACCCGATATGATACCGATCAGTGTAATTCCGATTTGTATGGCTGAAAGAAATTTCTCAGGTTCTTCCAACTGTTTCAATACTTTTTTTGCCGTTCTGTTTCCTCTGCCGGCCATTGTTTCGAGGCGAGCTTTGCCGGATGAAACCAATGCTATTTCATACATGGCGAAAATGCCGTTCATAACCAGCAACAGAATGATGATAATAATTTCCATAAATGTTTGTGAAGATTTTCAGAAGCGAAAGTTACTTCTTTTAGTAATGCCGTGCAACAGTTGGCTTATTTTTTTATTAAAACTCAAATGTAACCCCAATAGTTGGCAAAACAGTACCGCTTTCTTGCTTGATGTATTTCATAACATACCGTTGCTCTGCACGTGGTGCCGACGGATTCTCTACAACTCCGGTGCTCACAATAGCGTCCGGTTCCTTGAATTTGCTTCCGGTAATGTTTTGTATGTCCAGATAGAAGCCGAGCATGTAGCGTCCTATGTAATACGTTTTATCAACGCGCACGTCGAGCTCGGCAAAATGATCGGCCCGTTCCGTGTTGAACTTTGAATAATCATAATACGGTTTAGCCTGTGCATCCCAAGCAGTAACGAGCGATGACTTTTGCACATCATAAGGAGTGTAAGGAGCACCTCCTATGGCACTGATCTTCGCCCCGATGCTCCAGTTGCGAGGCAGATTGTAAGTACCACTCATATTCAATATAAATCGGTTATCCCATGCCGAAGCGATGTACGGATCGTTTTTGGTGTTTCTGTATTCGCTTTTAAACAGGGTGAGTGAAGAAGAAAGGTTTAGTTTCTGGGCAACGATCCATTTCAACATGAATTCTACTCCGTACGAACGCCCCTGAGCTGTTGATGATACCGCCTCATTACCTACTACACCGTAATCATTACCTTTGCACGCCATGGGAATACCGTCAACAATGGAGTAAGGAATACGATCATAGTCTTTGTAGAAACCTTCGGCAGAGAGTTCTACCTGGTTATTGATTTGCCAGGAAAGACCTACGTTCTTTTGGCTGACCGACATAAAGCGAAGGTTGGTTTTGTTTACGAACTCTCCGTTGTTGTCTTTGAATCCTAACATGGTGTAGGCGGGTAACTGATAGTATAACCCAATGCTTCCGCTTAGGAAAAATCCTTTGCTGAGTTGATAGGAAACAGACAGACGAGGTGATAGCTGCTCGCTCAGATCACGCATTTCCGAAGAGTAATTGTTAGCGTCTGTTCTTAATCCCACAGATGCACTGAATCGATCATCATCCGATTCGTAAGTCGCTTTTACAAAAGCTCCCCATTTAATCATATCTATCCAAGTGCGGTAGTTCACCACTTGCTCGCTTCCGGTGAAACGCTTTTGGTAAGTACGATTCCCATACTGTGCATATTCCATATTCGCACCGTAACTTAACTTGGTGCTTCCCCAAACCGAACTATTTTCCACTCTCAATTTAGTTTCCTGTTCTTTCGACCGAAGTTTGAGAGAGAGCATCTCTTCATTGCTTTCGTCGTTATTCAGGTATTTGGTATTCCGGTTGTTGAGGTAGCTGTGGCTTAATACCAAACTCTGTACATGGTGTCCGGCATAATGTTTATACACACCACCTACCGTAAAGGTTTCTTGTTGAATCTTGGGCAGATAACCCAGAATATACTCGGCATCTTCCTCTTCAGCATCTTTGTTGAGTCGCATGTTATCAATACCCGCCAGTCCCAATAATGTTAACTCGTTAGCTTCATTAAAGCGGGTTTTCAACTTGAATTGCGCATCCGTATAGGTGGGTAGAAATGGTAATCCCAACGCTTTGAACAGAAACTGCAAATACGACTGCCGCAAAGATACCAGATAAGTTGTTTTCTCACTTAAATGTCCGTTGGACGTGAGCGATGCTTCCGATGCACCGAGTGTTGCTTTCAGCGAATTCTTCTCCAAATCACCGTCACGCAGCTTGAAGTCGAGCACCGAACTCATGGCATTACCTCTTTCGGCAGGGAAGGCGCCTGTATAGAAATTGACCTCACGTATCAGGTCAGCATTGATGATGCCAACCGGTCCGCCCGACGCTCCTTGCGTGCTGAAATGATTGATATTAGGAATCTCCACTCCATCGAGGTAGAAACGGTTTTCAGACGGAGCACCTCCACGCACAATCAGGTCGTTTCGGTAACCGGCAGGCGAGAAGGCTACACCGGGATACGACTGTACGATGCGAGAAATGTCACGGTTAGCTCCGGGACTCTTTTCTATTTCCTGCAAGCCAATAATACGCAGGCTTACCGGAGTTTCCGTAACCCTTCTGAATGGCGATGCCGTAACAGTAACACCGGTTAGTTCCGTGGCGCTTTCCTCCATTTCAATGGTGATGTGTAAGTCTTTTGTGGAAAGAATATATTCGGGAGTAATGACCGTGCGGTAACCTATAGCCGATGCTTGTAAACGGTAGATACCCGGTTTGAGCTGCGGTGAAGTGAAACTACCCGTTTCATCTGTCACGCTGCCACTACCCGTGCCTTGTACCAGTATGTTGACAAACTCTAACGGCTTGCGTGTCATTTTATCAATAACCACTCCTTTTATATAATGTATGGGTTGAGCGGCTACATTCAGAAAGCAAATTACCAGAAAGATACCTAATAAAAATAGTCGTTTCATATATTCTATTTGTTTAATGTCACTAATCAACAAACAAATGTAAGGAATAGTTTTTGTTTTCAGATGAAACCGTTATTTTTGTCACACAATTGCAGTTAACAGATTGCAATATTCGTTTTCATTGAATTTAAAAAGAAAAACATGATTGTAAAAAGACATTTTTTAGCTGTATTGCTTCTATTGGCAGGTCTATATGTACAAGCCGCCAAAGTAGATACAGTTCTGGTTAAGAGCCAGTCGATGAACAAAGAAGTAGAAGCTGTTGTGGTTACTCCGGACATTGCATGGGGTAAGAAGGCAGTAAACTGTCCGGTTATTTATTTATTGCACGGATACAGTGGCAATGCCCGTTCGTGGATTGATCTGAAGCCCGAACTACCTAAGATAGCCGATGAGAAAGGTGTTATCTTTGTTTGCCCCGATGGAAAGAACAGTTGGTATTGGGATAGTCCCAAGAATCCGGAGTATCGTTATGAAACGTTTGTTTCAACGGAACTGGTTAGCTACATTGATGCTAGTTATAAAACAATTGCCAATCGCTCGGGACGAGCCATTACGGGACTGAGCATGGGCGGTCACGGCGCCTTGTGGCTTGCTTTTCGTCACAAAGACGTGTTTGGTGCGGCAGGTAGCACCAGTGGGGGTGTAGACATCCGTCCGTTCCCTATGAATTGGGAGATGAACAAACAACTGGGCGAATTTGCTGCCAATAAAGGTTTATGGGATCAGCATACGGTGATTAATCAACTTGATAAGATACAACCCGGTGATTTGTCGCTGATTATTGATTGCGGAGAAGGTGACTTCTTTCTCACTGTTAATCAAAACCTACACGAACACTTGTTGGCTCGTCGCATTGATCATGATTTCATCCTTCGTCCGGGAGTTCATAACGGACAGTACTGGCATAACTCTATTGATTACCAGATTCTTTTCTTTCAGAAATTCTTTTTGAAGAAGTAAAGTCTGTTTCTATTTGCTGTTTTAGGGAAATAACTTTACTAGGAGTCAGCTTTGAGCAGAATCTTGTCAAGAGTAAGTTTATATATTATTAACTCACCAGGATAGCTTTGCTAGTCATTGGGCAGAATTTGCTAAAACATAACTGTCTTTTTGAAAAAGCTGGTTATGTTTTTCAAAAAGATAACGAGCAATTTGAAAAGAGAAACCGTCTTTTGGGTCATGAGAAACCGTCTCACGGCCAAGAGACGGTT
>MTLE01002064.1_pt1 | contig 13685 bp, 9 predicted proteins | sample 1982461 | NCBI WGS metagenome assembly MTLE01 (sample SAMN05712605, study PRJNA340218) | biofilm metagenome | isolation source: sample SPL anode biofilm adapted to -200 mV | place: USA | collected 2012-02-03
CCTCTCCTGTAGAGAACCGGCCCGCCATTCGGGATTGGACCTGTCATCAGCTCTCTTTGCCCCGCCTACATTTTCGGCATAGGCGAGAAGCCTCTCCGTAGCATCGTCCTTTCTGTCAAGAAGTACATCCTCCACATGCTCCAGAAGTTCCTTGTCGATATCGTCGTATATTCCGAGCATCTCCGGATTGACTATTCCCATAGTCATTCCGTTGCGTATGGCATGATAGAGGAAAGCGGTATGCATTGCCTCCCTGACGGTGTCATTGCCGCGGAATGAGAAGGAGACATTGCTGACACCTCCGCTGATGCCGGAAAATGGAAGATTCTCTCTGATCCAGGCAGCCGCTTTGAAGAAATTCACCGCATTTTTCCGGTGCTCCTCAAGACCGGTCGCCACCGGGAAAATATTGGAGTCAAATATGATATCCTCCGGTGGGAAACCTACCTTGTTCACAAGTATCTCATATGACCTGCGGCATATCTCTATTCTCCGCTCAAACGTATCCGCCTGACCCTTCTCGTCAAATGCCATCACGATGACGGCTGCCCCGTACTTTCTTATCATCCGGGCGTTATGTATGAAGATCTCTTCACCCTCCTTGAGAGAGATTGAGTTAACTACACCCTTGCCCTGAAGAACCCTTAGCCCCGCCTCTATAATCTCCCATTTTGAACTGTCTATCATAACGGGCACCTTTGCAATGTCGGGCTCTGAGGCTATCATATTGAGGAATTCGGTCATTGCATTCACTCCGTCAAGAAGACCGTCATCCATATTGACATCAATGATCTGCGCCCCTCCCTCAACCTGAGCTCTGGCAATCTCCACAGCTTCACTGTACTTACCCTCCTTCACAAGTCTCAGGAACTTTCTGGAGCCTGCTACATTTGTCCTTTCACCCACATTTACAAAATTTGTCTCTTTTGTAACCACAAGGGATTCAAGTCCTGACAGTTTCAAGTGCCTCTCTTTCTCGGGTTTTCGTTGTGATTTTCTTGGTTTGTATTGACTTGCCAGCTCTGCAATCAATCTTATATGATCCGGAGTCGTGCCGCAGCAACCACCCACGATATTTATCAACCCCTCCTCAAGGTATGATTTTATTATATCTCGCATCATCTGCGGTGACTCGTCATATTCACCGAAAGGATTCGGCAACCCTGCATTCGGGTGTACAGAAATATTGAAATCTGTTGCCACAGAGAGTCGCTTGATATATGTCCTGAGTTGATCTGCTCCTAAAGCACAATTCAATCCGATACTAAAAAGGGGGAAATGACTTACTGATATTAGAAATGCCTCAACTGTCTGACCTGAGAGAGTTCTTCCGGAATTGTCCGTTATTGTGCCGGAAAGCATGACCGGGACATCCAGACCCCTCTCCTCTTTTATCTGCTCAATGGCAAACAGGGCGGCCTTTGCATTTAGTGTGTCAAATACTGTTTCAACCAACAGAAGATCAACCCCACCATCTATCAGAGCCTCGGCCTGTTGCCTGTAGGCAGCTCTCAAGGTTTCGAAGTCCACAGCCCGGAATCCCGGGTTGTTTACATCCGGTGATATACTTGCCGTTTTATTTGTAGGGCCCATCGAGCCTGCAACAAACCTAGGTTTTGACGGGTCTCTCCTTGTATACTCATCCGCGGTCTTTCTTGCAAGGGATGCCGACTCGAAGTTCAGTCTGTAGACCATACTCTCCAGATTGTAGTCAGCCATTGCAATAGTGGTCGAAGAGAATGTATTTGTCTCTATTATGTCTGCTCCCGCATCAAGGTAGCTTCTGTGAATCTCCTCAATAGCCTTTGGTTGAGTCAGAGAGAGCAGGTCAAGATTGCCCCTGAGCTCTCCCGGATGATCCTTAAAAAGCTCCCCTCTGAACTCCTTCTCCCCAAATCCGTATTTTTGGAGCATCGTCCCCATAGCTCCGTCAAGTATGAGGATTCTCTCTTTTATTATGTCTCTTATATCTTTCATATATACAAAAAAAAACCTCTGCGTTTAGCAGAGGATGGAAATATCGGATTCTTTATATCAGCTTATATACCAACACCCTCTGCAGCGTTAATCTGCATCATATGCATGGACATAAGCATAGAATTGTGGGTTAATGTCATTTGGGGTTATCTGATATATTTGTGCAAAAATGGAAACTCTTTTTTAATTTTACAAAAAAATATCATGGAGACACCAACTTCGTTTAAAGTAAACCACCTTATTCTTGAACCGGGGGTATATCTCAGAGATGCAGATGAAAAGAGAAGCGTATATACCTACGACATTCGTCTGGTCAAGCCCACACTTGCATACAGGGAGGCAATAACACCTCAGATGTCGCACACTATGGAGCATTGGCTTGCACATTACCTGAGAACAATGTCCAACATCCAGAGTGAGATTGTCTATGTGGGACCGATGGGTTGCCTCACCGGCTTTTACATACTGACATATACAAAGTATGCCGAGAGTGATATGCGTGACATAATGGTAAAGGCTCTCGAATCCATGCTTACAATTGACGAGGTACCGGGTGCCAGGGCTGAAGAGTGCGGTAACTATACACTTTTTGATCTGGAAAGCACAAAAAGGCGGATACCTGAATTTATTACTCTCCTTAAGAAATAATAAAAGAACATGTCACCCCTGAGAGTACTTCTATGTATTATTTTCCCGCCGCTGGCAGTAGTTGATTATGGTTGCGGCTCCGTTCTGATTGTCTTTCTTCTGACACTTGCCGGATGGGTTCCGGGTGTCATTGCTGCATTGATAATAGTAAACCGAAGCAGGGGATTTTAAACCTACCTCACTATTGATACTTCAATCATTACAGGATAGTGGTCAGATGGAAATCTGACCACACTCTTTTTGAACATCATCTCTTTCGGAAAGTTGGGCTGGTTGCGTTCCTCGTCGCTTATTAGTGTCCTGTATGAATCGGTTAGGATTCCATAACGCAATACCTCAAAACCCGGACCGACGAATATGTGGTCAATCCTGCTGTCGGAAATCATATCGGGATTAAAACTGTTCATAGTCCCTGTCCATGCAAGTCTGAACGGTGTGATTTCATATGAATCCTTAAGATTCCAGACACTTTTAAAGAATTCATAAACCTCGGACCTCTGATCAACATTAAAATCTCCTGAGATGAGGACATTGTCCGAAGATTTTGTAATCTCTTTCATCTTGCTTACAATAACTCTTGCCCCTTCAATCCTGGCAACAACTCCGACATGATCCATGTGGGTGTTGAACATCCAGAAAACAAAGCCACTCTTTATATCTTTAAACTTGCCCCAGGTGCATATCCTGATACATGCCGCATCCCACCCGAGGGCTGGTTTAGAAGGATCAGGTGCTAGCCAGAAAGTGCCGTTGTCAAGTAGGGAGAATCTCTCCTTTTTGTACAAAATCGGAGAGTACTCTCCTCTATCCTTGCCGTCATCGCGTGCGACCCCGATTGCAGAATAGCCGGGTAACAGGCTGAGAACAGCCTTTAGTTGATGAGACTTTGCCTCCTGAAGTCCGAATATCTCGAAATCCTGGAGTCTTATAATATCACAGATTTTTGGATATCTCTGCTCCCATCCGTCTCCTTTTTTTGCATCCGCTGCCACGTCTACACGGATATTGTATGTGGCAATCCTGATTTTTTGTGAAAACAGTTGTTGTGAAACCAATAGGAGAATCACAAATGTCGTCATTACCCGGCTAATCCCTTTCATAATCGTTGTCCCCATTTATTTTCTGCCCTTGCAGTATTTTTCAAGAAACTCATCCTGCTCCCATAACAGGTGAAGTATGTTCTCCCTTGCGACATAGCTGTGGCTCTCTTTCGGAAGCAACACCAGCCTTACCGGAGCTCCAAGCCCGGCCAGTGCCTGATAATATCTCTCCGACTGAACAGTGAAGGTTCCCATATTGTCGTCAGAATCTCCGTGTACAAGGAGTAACGGTGTTTTCATCTTATCCGCATACATAAACGGAGACATCTTATTGTAGACCTCGGGCACATCCCAGTAGTTCCTCTGTTCGCTCTGGAATCCGAATGGTGTAAGTGTCCTGTTGTATGCACCGCTTCTTGCTATACCACAGGCAAAAAGATTTGAATGTGTAAGAAGGTTGGCTGTCATAAAAGCTCCGTAAGAGTGTCCGCCGACTGCAACTCTCTTTCTGTCCACATAACCGAGTCCGTCAAGTGCATCAATTGCAGCCTCTGCATTCGCCACAAGCTGCTCTATAAATGTATCATTCGGCTCCTGCTCTCCTTCGCCTATAATCGGAAAGGAAGCGTCGTCAAGAACGGCATAACCTCTTGTCACCCAATAGACGAATGAACCGTAATATGGGAAAGTGAATTCGTTCGGATTGAGCTTGTTCTGACCGGCCGAACCGGCATCCTTGAACTCTTCAGGATATGCCCAGATAAGAAGAGGAAGCTTCTCTCCCGAATTTTTATCATAACCTGCAGGCAGGTACAATGTCCCCGACAGCTGTACGCCATCTTTTCTCTTATACTTGATAACCTCTTTATGGACATTTGCTATTGAGGCAAACGGATTTTTGAAGAAGGTAAGCTGTTTGAGAGCTTTAGGATCCTTTTTATTCAGATCTCTGAGATAGTAGTTAGGGTACTCATTTTTTGACTGTATGTTAACCAGTATCACACCCTTTTTAAAATCCACAAATGCACGAAGCCTTTCCATCCTGTCTGTATATGGAGACTGGTACAACCTCTTTGTCTTTTTTGTTTTAAGGTCATATTTATCCACAAACGGGAACTGTCCCTCTTTGGTAAACCCATCCCCTATAAGGAAAAGGTTGTCATTTTCTATTGCAAGGGTATGTTTTCCGAATTGATTCTTACGGGTCTGGAAATATCCCGGATCCGAGTATACATCCTGTCTGTTCCTGTCATAAAGCTTATCCGGCTCAGCTCCGGGTTTCGAAGGGTCAAAGAGGAATGTCCTGACACTCCTTGTGTCCACCCAGTAATCCATAAATATTGCACGATTGTCATCTCCCCAGGTAATTCTTGAGAATCTCTGCCCTGTCTTGAAGAGTGATACCGGTTCCCCGTTAAAAGGAGCATCCCATGAGAATACCTCATCTCTGTATTCAACCTTTACTGCCTGATCGCCGCCGTCAAGTGCTACTGCATAGTAGAGAGAGGCAGGTTTGTCTGCTCTCCAGTTCAATAATCTCATCCCGGGGAATGTTGATGAGGATCCCTTTGGCCTTCCTTCAAAAAGTGGTTTCTCATTGACCACCTTTACCAGATTTGAATTCATATCATATACACAAGTCTTCATCGGGAACATATCTGCAGGAACGATATATGAGTATGGTTTTGTGATTGTTGTAACTAATATATAGTTACCATCGGGTGAAAGTTCACTGCCTACATATATTGCTTTACCAAGGAAAGGCCTCTTCTCTCCGTCAAGGGTAACGATTACCAGTTCGGAAGTTGCAAGGGTTTCAAAATTCGCTACATCTAGCTCGTTTTTCAGAAGATCCGGATATGTTCTTGTCTGCGATTGTGATCCCTTTCCCACTGAGACACTCGGCCCCTTGGGCAGGTCCTTTTTCTGATCAAGCAAGGCTGGTTTGTCTTTTGGCAAAGACCATATCAACAATGATTTACCATCTTTCATCCAGATAAAGGAAAAATCAACAAATCCGTTAAGACCTGTTGCGACCCTCTTAGCCTGAGCCTGTGCTATATCCACAACCCAAAGCTCCACATCGTCATCGGTGGTATTGGTAAAAGCCACCATCGTCTCATCCGGAGAGTATGCCTTGCCCGATATCCTCGGGTTCTGAGGCAATCCCTTCACCTGAATCGGCTCACAGTCGCCCTGGTCACAGCTCACCTTTCTAACCATCAGATTTTCGTCATAGCGGATACCTGTGGCCATGTTGTTTCTTGGATTGATTCTTAATCCGGCAAGCTTTAACTCCTCCTGATTTAAATCTGAAAGGGTCTGATATGCCCCCTTGTATGAGAGCAGCATGTATTCACACCTTGAATCAATACTCACTTGTGGTGCGGGCTTATAATCTGCAAGTTCCATAATCTCTTTCGGAGGTGTACGGAACTGGATGTTTTCCTGCGACATCAAAATGCCATGCTGGACTAATAGCGCGACCGTTGCTATAAAATACAGTTTTAATCTAATAGATAGTAACTTCATGATTCTTTTTTTATTGAAATTTAGTAATTGTTTTTATACAATGGCTATATTTGAAACACAAAAACTACAGAAATATGAAAAAGTATCTGATTCTCTTTCTATCATTATACTTTACTGCTTTCTGCAATTACAGCCTTGCACAATCAGTACCGGGATGGAAGCTTGTCTGGCACGACGAGTTCAACGGCAAAAAAGTTGACAAATCTAAATGGAACATCCTCACCCGTGAAACCAGCAAACATGGTGAATTGCAATTTTACATACCTGACGAAGTATATATCGAGGATGGCTGCCTCAGGATCCGCAGCAGTGTCAGGGATTTTGGCAACAAACACTACACGAGCGGAAGACTGGATACAAAGGATAAACTTGCACTGACATACGGAAGATTTGAAATAAGAGGCAAACTTCCTGTCGGACAGGGTATATGGCCTGCATACTGGTTATACCCGCAAAACAGGGACTGGATTATGGAGCAGGCAATGTCTGAAGCAGTCGCAAATGGCAGGGAGAGTTCAATTCCTGAACTGCGTCCCTGGTATACAGAAATTGATATTATGGAATTCCTTGGTCACGAGCCAAAGATTATCTATGCAACCTATCATTACTACTCATTCCAAGGGGTGAAAAAGGCCTCCTCAGGCAAGTATGTTGGTGAAACATCGTTTGGTGATGATTTCCACACTTATGTACTGGAATGGGAAGCTGATGCAATACGTTGGTATATAGACGGAAAACTAATGCATACAGCTACGGAGGGGGTACCTCATACCGATCATTTTCTGATTCTAAACACAGCCATAGGCGGAAGTTGGCCGGGCAACCCCGACTCCACAACCGTTTTCCCTAAGTTTCACGACATTGACTACGTAAGAGTATATCAAAGAAAATAAATTCTTTATTTTTGTCTTTGCTATGAAAAGGTGGTTTATTTATATTCTCCCGTTTATTATCGCCCCCATACTCAATGTCTCGTCGGAGATGTATGGGATGACATATCAGGACAGTACGGAGCGGCACGAGCTCATAGTATACGTCGTTCCTTCTTTGCAATACATTGATTGGCAAAGCCCTTCCACACTCTTCAAAACTACGGCCAAAAGCTGGATCAAGTCAAAGTTCACCAGATACTCCTACTACATAGGTCATCTCTTTATTGAACTACGTTCATCTCTGTTAGACGAGCCTCTTTTGATCTCCGTCCGTTCAACCGGGGGGGACAGGGAGAAAAAAAGGCTTCTTTTACATGATAAAGTCGGAGTAGGTATTATTGGTGCCGCCCTGCCCGGAAGAACCGAGACAACCGAGGAGCTTACTGCATCAATCGACCATAATCTGAAAAAGGAGAGAAGGATGGCTTTTATCAAATACTCCATCAACAGAGACGCGGCTCTTAGAATTGTTAAATATATTGAGGGTTTCACGGCAAGAGACAGTACATCATATGCTTCGTGTGACGCTTACGGTGGTGCATTCTGGCCAAGATATCAGGGAGAGGGAGCGGGTTGTACCGCTTTCGGAATGGTTGCCCTGGAGGTAGCCGGTATTAAATATGACTATGAGGATTGGCTTCACCGGGTTAACATCCCTGCAAACCTTGTTGGGGGTGAGTTCAACAATAATCTTAAGGTAAAAAACAGGACCATAAAGAGGCAAAAAACCTGGGACGAAGGCCTCGGCATTAAGAATACCGATTTCTTCCCTTTTTTCATATATGACCCTTCACTTATTTACAGTTGGATAATCGAACAGAGAGAAAAGTATGTGGCAGACAGCACACTTTCAGCACATCAGTTCTATCCGGCAGTAATAAAAAGAGACCGGGGTGAAATTCCCGGCCTCTATATGGATGCCCGTCATGTCCCGGCTCCTGTATCTGAACCGATTTTCATAAAGAGAGATGAGTACTCAGTCTTTATAGACGCTTTTACTCGCTCTCATCATCGTAAGTGAAGCTAACATCGTAAGGAACTCCGTCAACAGTCATAACAAGGTCTGTAATATATCCGGCTACATCATACTGGAAATTTGAGAACTTTCCTATCTCTCCGGAAAAATTTGTAGGTAGGGTTCCTGCAATACCAATAAGTGACATTATTGGCCTAAAGTTGCCATATGTGTTGTACATGAGCTCAGTATATACAAGACCAACTGTCTTGTATGTAAGTTTCACCTCATAGTCCTCCAAATCTTCCTGCAACAACTCCTCTCCGCTTGAATTATATTGTATAATCTTCGAAAGTGTGTTATTATTGTATGAGTACTCAACCAAAGGGGTGGATGTATTGTAAAGTATCTCCTGCTTTAGGAAATTAGAGGGGTTATATTCAAATTGTCTTATTGTGGTAAATCCGACTTTCAGATATATGGCTTTACCAAGGCCGTCATAATAGATATCACAAACCTCTCCGACATTCTCTCCGGCCAATGCAGTTATTCTGACATAGGATTGGAAATAGTCTATAGAGTAGGTCTCTCTGACGACTCCGTTCTGTTTAATGGAATATGTGGTAATAAGGCCGTAAGGAGAATAAGCCACCTGCAATTCCAGGTTGTTGTACTCACTCTTCACCTTTATGAGTGCCTTTCCGTAAGTGTTTCCGTTATCGCCTTCGTCAAAAATACCGCAGGATGAGAGTGATGATGTTACAAAGAGTGTAACTATGAAAATTTGTGTTAATCTGAGAATCTTTTTCATGTTAATAAACTTGTTATGTTACTTTGCAGCCTCTTCGATAAGGTTGCGGAAAATTCCGATAAATGTATCTATACCATTTGAGGTAAATATTTCAGGGTGAAACTGTACGCCATAGACACGCGTGCTTCCGATCTTCTCAATTGCCTCAACTACACCATCTTTCGAACGGGCGGTCACTTTGAAGCCGGGAGCAAGATCTTTTACCGCCTGATGATGGAATGTGTTGACAGAAACAGAATCCAGACCTGTGACCTTATTAAGCAGAGACCCCTTCTCTATATACACAGAGTGTGTGCCGTATTGTCCGGGTGCTTTCTGACGGTGATTCACCGAGTAACCTTTGTACTGAGAGGGCAGGTCCTGATAGAGTGTCCCACCGAAGGCAACGTTTAACAGTTGCTCTCCCCTGCAGATGCCAAGCAATGGGAGCCCCTTTGCAACAGCAAGTCTTATAAGGGCTATATCAAAAGCGTCTCTTTTAGGGGCAACCTCGCCGAGTTGAGGAATTGGCTCCTCTCCGTACCACTTCAGAGGATCTATATCCTCGCCGCCGGTCATAATAACTGCGTCAATCCTCTCCAGGATGGCTGAAAGAAGCTCTTTGTCATCTGTCACAGGAATCACAACAGGAACGCCGCCTGCCCTGATGACTGCATTTACATAGGTCAAAGGTGCAGAGGTGGTGGAGCCGTCACCCATAGTTGACGAAATACCTATCACCGGTTTTCCGCCCTTTTGATTCTGAGCCTCAGCTGTGGCCGGATTCAGAAATAACAGCAAAAATGCTGAAAGGAGAATGATTGCAATTCTCTTGACTACTTTATTTTTTTCCATATTCCAAAATTTTCATCATAACCAAAATCTATATCCAGGCCGCTGACCTTTACCTTTCCTCTCCTGCCCTCCTTAAGAATGAATTTCAAATCAAACCCGTGTCCGTCGCTTCTAAAATTGAAGATGTCGCCTGAGAGTCGTTTCATCTTATGCTTCCATCCTTCTGTCCCAAGTGTTATATAAAGGTCCTCTCCCTCAATTGTAACAACTGCCTTTCCGAAAGGTTCTCCCTTGTCGTATACACCTACAAGTCTTTCCAGTTCGGGATTGAGAGAACTCTCTTCACTTTTCACTTTTCCCTCTTCACTTTTCACTTTTCCCTCTTCACTTTTTACCTTTTCACTCTTCAATCTCTTAAGTTCCGAGTCCCTCTCCTCCTGTATGAAAGAGGCAAGATATGATGCGCTATAGTCTTTTTCCGGGAATCCCTTATAATAATCAATTACCCTGCGCATAAGAGCATAACGCGGACTTGAAGAAACCTCGGAATTTGCAAGCATTACTATGGAGAGATTCTGCTCCGGGACAAATGCACATATAGCAGTAAAGCCCCATGTTGTCCCTGTATGGAAATAGAGACGGTATCTGCTGTTTTGCTCGATAAACCAGCAGTGGCCGTATAGGGTTGTCCTGGATGAATCCTGTGATGTTATGGTTTGCCCTTTATGCAGATACTGCATCTGCTTTCTGGAGATAATCTGTTTGTCGCCTACCCTGCCCATGTCAAGATGGAACTGCGCATATTTAGCCATATCAACAGCAGTTGAGTTGATTCCACCGGCCGGCCCGATAACAGTAAGCCAGTGAAGGGCCTGCTCGTCGCCGTAAATAGGATTGACAACTAGCGAGTCAGTCCATGTCGAGTCAGTCAGCATCTTACCTTTCGAGTAATAGAATTCGTGAGGTACTGCAACATTTTTCGAGGCATTGAATCCCTCTTTGTTTATGGATGTTGAGGTCATTCCAAGAGGAATCAGGATTCTCTCCCGTACATTATCCTCCCAGCTCTTTCCTGTTAGCTTCTCTATTATCTTCGATGCTATAATGAATGTGATGTTGTTGTATTCGTAACCGCCTCTGAAACTGTATGTCGGTTTGATAAACGGCAGCATCTTATAAACATCCTCACGTCCGTAACCGAGATTGGGAATATAGGTCCCGGCCTGTCCCCTTATACCAGTGTGATGAGTCATGATGTCCTTTACCTGAAGATTCTCCTCAACCCATTTGTCATACATTCTGAAATCCGGTAGAATGTTCTTAACGGTATCCTCCCACTTTATCTTTCCCTCATCTACAAGTTGAGCCATTACTGCTGCGGTGAAAGATTTTGAAATAGAACCTATCTGGAATACAGTATTCTCATCAACCTGGTTTTTTCCGTCATTGAACATATTGTTCGTAAGTTCCTTGACACCGAATCCTTTGGCATACACAACCTTACCCCCCTTGGAAATCGAAACGGAGAGTCCGGGGATTTTCCAATCCCTCTGGATTTTTTTGATATACTCCTCTGCCTTACGTGCAATGGCAGCATCATCCTGATTGTCCTGACCATAGAGAATCCCCTGAAAAGAGGTTGTCAAAGCTATGACAATAGTGATAATTAGTGTGTTGAATTGTAGCTTTTTCATATTACAAATATAATAGAATTTGATTACCTTTTTCATTATATTTGTCATTAAAGTATTATCTGAAAACGGCTATGGCAAAGGTTAAGAAGGCATGGTTCTGTACATCCTGCGGAAACGAGAGTGTAAAATGGATGGGTAAATGCCCTGCGTGCGGAGAGTGGAACACACTTCAAGAGGAGATTATAAGCAAAGAGGGTGCGGGAAGCGGTTCCAGAACATCTTTCTCAACATTTTCCGGAACGGTTAAGGCTGAGCCTCTATCTTCTATCTCATTTACAGACGAGAGCAGGATATCTCTCGGAAACGGTGAGCTTGACAGGATTCTTGGAGGAGGTCTTGTAACAGGATCTCTTGTTTTGATCGGAGGTGAGCCGGGAATCGGAAAGTCTACGCTATCACTGCAGATACCTCTTCATTGCCGGGATCTTCAGACTCTCTACATATCGGGAGAGGAGAGCCCGAGACAGATTAAGCTGAGGGCTCAGAGGCTTGGGGGTGAGGGTGACAACTGCCTGGTTATGAGTGAAACCCTCATGGAAAATATTGTAAACAAGGCAAATGAAATACGTCCCGGGCTGATGATAGTGGATTCAATCCAGACAATGTATTCACAAACCATAGAGAGCTCACCCGGGTCTGTATCACAAGTGAGAGAGTGCGCCGCGATTCTCCTGCGTTTTTGTAAAGAGACAAACACACCTGTTATATTGATCGGCCACATAACCAAAGATGGCACAATTGCAGGGCCGAAGATACTGGAACACATTGTGGATGTGGTCCTTCAGTTCGAGGGAGACACTAGACACTCATACAGGATACTCAGAAGCATAAAGAACCGTTTCGGCTCTACTGCCGAATTGGCAATTTTTGAAATGATAAACACAGGTCTGCGCGAAGTGACAAATCCGTCCGAGATGCTGATCCCGATGCACCAGGAAAACCTTTCCGGTATTGCAGTTGCTGCAATGCTAGACGGCACGAGACCGTTCCTTATCGAGACTCAGTCACTTGTAAGCACAGCCGCGTACGGCACACCGCAGAGATCTGCAACCGGTTTCGATGTAAGAAGGATGAACATGTTACTGGCAGTTTTGGAGAAAAGGGCAGGTTTTCATCTCTCTGCAAAGGATGTCTTCCTGAATATGGCGGGAGGCCTCAGGGTTTCAGACCCGGCATGTGACCTTGCCGTTGTATGTGCAATATTGTCTTCAAACTTTGATATCAGCATCTCTCAAAAGATATGTTTTGCAGGAGAGGTTGGGTTAAGCGGAGAGATCAGACCTGTAGGTCAGGTCGAGAGACGTATTGCCGAAGCCGAGAAACTTGGATTCGAGGCTATTTATATCTCCTCTTATAACAAGCCCTCTGTAGAAAAGAAGAGCAGCTCATCAAAATCTTCAATAAAAGTTTGCCAGATAAAAGATATTCCGGAACTTGTAAAATCTGTATTCCGTTAAATCATCCGGTTATATAAAGAACAGAGCAACGCCGCCGACAGACAGGACGGCTCCGAATATCTCTATAGGAGTCACCTTTTTCTTATAGATAAAAATGTATGGTAAAAGTATTATTACCGGCGTAGTTGCCATTATTGTAGAGGCAATGGCAGCATCTGTATATTGTACGGCCATCAGGGAGAGAGAGACTCCTATAAAGGGTCCGAAGATAGACCCGGTGAAGGCTGCCTTCATACCCTTTGAGTCCTTGAAACCTTTAATAAGATTCTTAAAACGGCCTGACAATATTATGATTACGGTGAATCCTATAAGACCTGATATAATTCTGATCTGTGTCGCTGCAAAAGGTATATATGAGGCTACAGATGTTCCTTGTGCCGAAATTTCATAATAGTACATACCCTGTTTACTGAGGACAATTCCCAACCCTTGCCCGATTGCTGCTCCTATACCCAACAGCAGTCCCTTAAGAGGAAGGTTTAACTTGATCCGTCCGTTTGTTCCGTTTGTCTTGCTGTCACCCATTACGGCCGGGGTAGTGTCTCTTTTCAAAACCGATATTGCAATTCCCGTTAATGTCACACACATTCCCAAAAATGCCATGAACGAAAGCTTTTCACCCATTATCATCCAGGCGAAGAGTGCAGCAAAAGGCGGGGCAAGGGTCATCAGGAGCTGTGAGAACCTTGCAGTGATGAGAGTATATGAGTGAAAAAGGCAGAGATCCCCAAAAACGAATCCCACCAATCCCGAAAGCACCATCCAGATCCATGCATCAGCATCTGCGCTTTGAGGTATTGGAGAACCTGTAACAATCCACAACATGCCACCTAGGAGCAGGAAAGCAAAGATAAGCCTGACAAGG
>MTLE01001166.1_pt1 | contig 13667 bp, 7 predicted proteins | sample 1982461 | NCBI WGS metagenome assembly MTLE01 (sample SAMN05712605, study PRJNA340218) | biofilm metagenome | isolation source: sample SPL anode biofilm adapted to -200 mV | place: USA | collected 2012-02-03
AATTTAGATGCGTTTGCCCTGAGCTTGCTGAGGCCAGCGACCGGTTGCGCCCCTTATCAATTACGCTGGCCTGGTGGCTTGTGCCTCCATATTGGGCGTGGTTTCGATCCGGGTAAGTTGCGCCAGCTCCTGGCTTGTTTACCCCCATGTTCACACTGACCGCCGCCACCCGGATTTATTTGGCCGCCGGAGCCACCGATTTACGCCGGGGATTTGATGGCTTGGCCGCCCTGGTGCAAACAGTGCTCGCGAGCGATCCGCACAGCGGCCATATGTTTCTCTTCGCTAACAAAACCCCGTAACCGCCTCCTAGCCGGAGTTTCCGGCCACTAAACGCATCCTGCCGCGCTTTAGCTGTCCCTTGCCATACTTGGTGCGCACTCGTTTGCTCACCCCTCTAATTCACCGCTTGCCCCGTCCTCCCGCATAGATGGTGATCCTCACCTGGATACTGAACTCGTGCAAACTCAGCTGCAGCAGGGTGCGCAGCACGTTGCACCGCAGTGCCAGGCGGGAGCGCCGCTGATGGTTGAGCTGCTCAATCGCCGAGAGTGTCCGCTCACTGTTGGCCAGCCATAGTTCCAGGGAGTGCTCGACGAAGTTCCGCTCCACCCCACCGGTGCGCAAGAGGGCGTCCATTTGCTCCAGCGCTGGCGCAACGTCAGATAGTCGACATTGCCGACGATGGTGGGCAAACTGGGGCGCAACTCTTGAGGGAAAGGAATGACCTGACAGCTTATGGGGCTATCCCATAGGCTAGCGTATATGAAACAAGAAAAAATGCGTCCGAGAGCGAAAAAATCCCCGTCAGCTATCGGCTGCGCGTGCAGGCGATCCGTTCCAAAGGGCAACAGACCCGACAGTATGTGAGCTTCCCGCTGGCGCTGGCCGCAGCCATTGGATTGGAAGCCGGCGACACGGTTCAATGGGAGTTGCTCGACCGGGGCGAACTGCACCAGGTGCGCCCAACGGTTCCGGCCCTCGCCGCCAAAACCAAGGCCGGGAAATAACAGGCACCCCATTATAAAGACCCAATCTGGCACTCAACCGCAAAATCCGCTCCCCCCCGTGCGCGCGGCAGCGTCCTCACCCGGCCTAATGAAATCAGGCATTCCCGCGCTTAGGGGACAGGGCCTAACTATTCTTTCCCGGAGCATTCATTTTCCGAACTGGTGTTGTTGTCCCCATAGCCGAGCTTGGCCAAAAAACCTTTTCATTTACGAGCTGGAGCCACCGGCATCGCCAGCCGGGTGGTTTCCAAATCGGATTTCTTGAGACTTTGGGCCCACTGAGAATTTGATATCCGCTCTACCCGGCCATCGCTGAACACCACTTTGCCCTCGTAATGGTGGGGTTTGGCCAGCCAGTGGAATTTGGCTCGCGGCTGCAAGTGGACCAAGTAATTGGAGACGGGCGCGTCGGTCTCCAGAAAGCGATCACCCGCCAACCAGCGATTGGGACTCTCCAACTGCGCATCGACCCCGACTAAGTAATCGATATTCGCGTTGGATAATTTATCCCAGGTGACTTCTTCACTCCGTCTTACACCATTCTCAATGCAGCGCAAAATCAAAGTGGAACTTAGCTCGTTGGACACGCATTTGAAATGACGAAACATCTCGGGGGATTGGACATAATTTGACGATCCTCCCTGGTTTGTTCCGAAAGCCATGGGGAATCTATCCGCATTATCCGTCGAAAAAGCGCGGAAAGCCAAACCGATATTTTTCAGTTGATTCGCGCAGGTTATCCGGCTCGATTTCGCTTTGAGTTTAGCTAGTTGTGGCAAGGCTATGGCAATCAAACTGAATACCACCACTAAGACAACCATGACTTCGAGCAGTGTAAACGCCGCCTGTTGTGACGCACCGCGTTTCCGGCTTTTTTCAACCGCTTTAATTTCATCGAGGCATGATATAATGGATTCCACCAAAAGGAGCATTTTTACTTTGTCGGCACATATTGAGGCACGGCCAAGCGCATGACCTGAAGGCCGCTGGCTCTAATGCGGTTAGTCCATTCCGTTGAGGGAATAGGTTCCACATGGCCATCACTAAAGACCACGTTGCCCGAGTTAGGATGGGGTTTGGGCAGCCACTGAACGCTGGAATTGGCAATCAGATTCACCACATAATTGGAGTACGGGGCGTCGGATTTCAGGAATCGGTCGCCGGATACGATATGCGCGGGATTATCCGCCAAAGCGTTCACGCCCACAAAATAATCCAGGTTTTTTTCCGCAACCGTGGCCCAGTTTAGCCTCCGATAATCGGACTTGGTGTATAGCGGGCAGCGTAACGAATCAACCGTCGATAGCTCATTGGAGAGACTTTTAAAATGCGGCAATATGTTGGGCGTGCCGAGGTAATTTGAGGAACCGCCATTTTCGGTGGCTAAAGCCATCGGAAACTGGCTACTGTTATCCGACGCAAAAGTCCGGAAAGCCAGGCCGATATTTTTCAATTGATTCACGCATAACACCCGGCCGGGCCTGCCATTCGTACGTGCTAACCGAGGCAACAAAATCCCCGCCAACAGCATCAAAATACAAAAGACAAAAATTAAATCCAGCAACGTAAACGCAGCTTGGCGTTGGCGCGAGTCCCGAGCGAGCATACCCATAGCCATGACTGCTTTTGCAGCATTTTCATGGCCAATTTTCGAGCTGTTTATTACAAATCGTGTTCCGATTTCATTATTTCTGGAGCACGACCCGGTAAAAACGCTGGCTTCCCGTAGTGCTATGATCCGCATAGACGGTGGCGTAATCGTCCGCGGCTACGATGGGGCTGCCCAAGTTCGTCCACGCGGCGGCCAGGGAATCCTTGAACTGCACTTGATAAGTCTGGCCAGGCGTGCTGTTCCACATGATGAGCGGCATGCCGTGTTGTTCGACGACGATGGCGGTGATTTGGAACCGATCCGCCACATTGCTGCCGGGAATGATGTTCTTCGCGCCCGGTGTGGGCGTGTCCATGTAAGCCCAACCGCCTTGGGTGTCACGCCCTTGGCTGATGTCTGCCGCCTGCTGGCCAAAGACCACGGAGTCCACCAGGCTGCCGTCCGGCGCGAACAAGGCGATGGTATCGCCTTCCTTCGCGAGCTTGAAGTTCACATGCAAAGCCCCCTGGCCCGCCGTGTTCAACTTGGGTTGGGAATCGGCCCACACCAACAAGTAACCCTGCGCCGGAATCGTATAACCAGACGGAATGACAAACTGGGCGGGATTCGCCAAATCATCGGTCAAACTGTACCCCGTCAGATCCACGGATTGGGAATTCGGATTGTACAATTCGAACCAATCCTTGAACTGGCCATCGGCGGTGTCCGCCAACGTGCGGGAATTGTCAGCCATCCATTCGTTGATGACGAGGGGATTCACGGTGGGCGATTCGGCATTCGCTTGGCCCGGGGTCGGCTGCGGCTGGACGCTCTTGGCCCCGCTGGCTTGCACGCCGAACGATTGCCCGGCGGCCACGCCATGGTACGAGAGCGAATCCAGCACCGCCAACTGGCCATTCAAGCGATGTGACAGCACTACGATGCCATTGGTGGGCGCGGCGGCAAAGCTTGCATGCCATTCGGACGCGGTGGTTTCATTGGTCACGCCATCTAACCAGACGAGAGCGTACTGGCCAGGCGGAATCACCGCGTCCGCCGGAAACGCCCATTCGACCAAATTGGTGGTTTGGCTAGCGAGCCAACAGCCGGCCAATGACACCGTGCTGGCGCTGGGATTGTGCAATTCAACCCAAGCAGCGCGATGGCCTTGCGCATCTTGAATACCCGACACATTCTCCGGTTGCACCTCGGTGAGCGCCACGGGCAGCAGGATGCTTTTATCGATCCACACCGCGTTAGGGGTGCCAGGAGTTAGTGCCACTTGCGGCAAGAAGCGTTGAACCGTGGCAACGGAACTGTCCCCCAAGCGCACGGTCAAATCTTGGCCGTTGGTGCTGGGCAGATACCAGAAGCTCAGCGTGTACGGCTGCCCCGGAACCAGCCCGGAGATTGTTTGCCACACCGCGGTCTCCTCATCCCTGCCACCCGCGGAAGCCACCAAATGAAGGCTGTTCGTGCCGGAATAGAGATTCGTGGCCGCCAGGCTGGTTTCTTGATGATTGCTCGCCACGTGCCAAGCATCCGCCAGCGAGGTTTCGAAATCGCCATCGACCACCAGATTATCCCCTGCGCCCGCTTGGGTGCCAGCCACCAAGCGCAGGTCATCCAGGTAAACATCGCCCCCGTAAACAATCCCCGCGCTGTCGGTCCGATTCAGATGAAACGGATAGTTGAAATTATTGGTCTCTTGATAACTCTCATATAACATGCCCGAAATCTTATTGCCATCCGCGGAGAGCACGCCATTCCAGCGCACATCGCCGTAATTGGTGGGAAACATGAAATTAATATGATTGGTGGAGACTTCAGAAACTACCAGGTCGAGGCCGCCACCCGTATAGACGTATCGAGCCCCCCACGTGTTGTTCGTGCGGAAGAAAAGGATGGTTAGCGGGTAAGATTGCCCCGCGAAATCGATGCTGCCGTTCCAGGTGCCCTCGATATCCAGCACGGCATGGGGCGCTTGATACGGCGAGTGATAAATCAGGAGGTTCGCGTTGGTGGCATTAGCCGTGCCACTCACCATCACCTGCCGCCAATCGGCCTGGCCGCCCGAGGCGGGTTCAATCGCGGCCCAGCTGGCCGGGCTGTTGTGGGGCAGCGCGGGATCGATCAGCTGAAGCGAAGCACCCGAGCCATCGGCGGCCTGGGGCCAGGGCCATTGGCTGCCGTAAGTGACCTCATCAATCACCGTGTCGCCCAGCACCGTCAGGCCAGGCCGCACTAATTGCAGGGTTTCCCCGGCGTTATCCAAGTGGCCCGAGTAAGTGCCAAACACGTTGATCGAGGAACCGTAGGCTTGCGCAAAGGCGGCCTTGTCGCGCGCCAGCACCAAGTACCCGCCGGGCTCAATCCAACTGCCCCCGGGGAAGGTGTAATCCAAACCATCCAAGCGATAATTCGATAGATCAAACGCCCCCTGAGTGGACGTATTGTAAAGCTCGATATACTCGGCATCCGCGACCGCCGGGTGGTACATGATTTCATTAATCACGACCCGTCCATCGGGCGTTTCGGTCGTGCCGGTATAAGTTACGGCAAGCGCCGACGCTGCGCCTGGCACGAGATTCCCCGCGGCGTCCAAAGCGCGAATGATAAAAAGGGATTCCGCGGCATCCAGCGCGAGGCGCACGTTCCAATTGGTCGTGGAACTCCAAGTTACCGGATAAGACACACCGTTGATTTCGATGGTTTCGGTGCTTAAGGGCGCGGTCCCGGTTAAATAGATCCAATTTTGATCGGTGGCAAAATCGTTGGTGGCTTGGCCGGTAAGCTTGAAGCCGGCATCGTATTTGGCCACCATGGAAAGGAGCGAATTGCGGCGGGTGGCCACATAGTTTTTAATGCTAGTGGGCTGGCCCGCGTTCAGCCCCGCAGCCCGAAAAGCAGCGTAACGGGCATCCACCAAAGCGTTGAGTTTTTCCGAATCCATCGCGGGTCCTTGGGCGATGTGGCTGATCTCGCGCAGGTATTTTCGCATGAAATTCGGGTGGCTATACAGCAGATTCAAGCCGCTGTCCCAGCTGATGTAATTGAACAAATTGTTGGCGGTAGCACGGTCGGCGGAGCCATTGGCCAGCACAATATTGAAATCCCAGATGAGCAGTTTCCAAGGATCATTCTTTGGTTTGTAAGCGTACATGTTCTGGCCACTCGTGAATCCGAAGCTATCCCAGTTGCCCACCACATGTTCGATAGCGAAAGTGCGAATCCATTGGTCAACGTCGGCCAGCGTGGCAAAGGTGCTAGGATAATTGCCGTCGTAACCGCAAGCCGCCCGGGCGAGCGTATCCACAATGGCGAACTCGTTCACCCGGCCGCGGGCAGCGCGGGGCTGCCAATTCCAGCGGTACTTCCCAAAATCAGGCTCGCCGTCCCGGGTGGTTTGGACATTTAGGGTGCACCATTCCTGCGCTTGCATGTTCATGGCGCCAGTCTTCGCGTCACCGAATTCAAAGTAACCGCTCATTTTGTACAAATTGCCATCGGTGTTGCCGGGAAAATACGCTTCCAACACCTCCGGTCCGGGCACTTGGGTATCCTCCATCAACGTGCTGCGCCTAACGCCGTTGACGTACATATGGAAATAACGCTGGTAATTCCACGGCAGGCCCATTTGCCGCACCATCCAATAAGCGGTTTGCTCGCATTGAATGGTGGCATCGTCGCCCGGTGAATTGCCTGGGGCATGCAGCTTGTTAAAGGTGGTGGTGCCGAGCACCAAGTCATCGGCGGGCATGGACATGGCATAAGTGCATTGCCCGGAAACGGGCGAGCTGATCGATTGATGGAACGGGCTGCCGGAATAACGCGCTGAAGCATTGTACACCACGCGTTGATTGCCGTAGATAAACGTGCCGTCCAATTCCTCGTTACTCAGCACCGGCCGCGCAATCCATTTGGCTTGCGTGGCGGCCGTCATCCAAAACCGGTAAGTCCCGAAGGGGCTGGCCGTAATGGGATCGCCAAAACGCACGAGGCATTCGCGCGTGGGAGCGTCATTGGGAAAAATAGTGGTGGCGGCGGTGGCAGCACGGTCGGCCGCAGTAACATAAAACGCCACCAACTTGCTCCCGGGCTGGCCCGGAATGGTGGCACTGAACACTCCATCACCAGCGATGGCATCCCCCTCGGCACCGGAGTCCACCATGGGGACTTGGGAGTATTCCGTGGCGGGATCAACGCGATAATACAAGGTGACCGCGCCCAAGCCATCGGGATCGCTCACCCGCGCGGAAACCACCACCGGCTGGCTGGCCGCTGGCAATGCGGGAAAATGAGTCACCTCGGTAACGGAGGGACCGGCATTGGCCACCGCGCAACTATTCGGCAACCCCGGCGAGCCCAGGTTATTGGGCACCGTGAGTTCCGTATAAGCTTCCAAGTAATTGCCTTTGATGCGCAGCAAAAAATCCGGGCTGCCACGCAACCAGCGGACCTTGGCCCGGATTGTGCCATTGGTTTCGTAGGTGATTCTCGAGGGATTATTCAGTTTTACCCGAATGCGATTGGCGCCCGTATCGCCGTGGTCGCTGGCCCGCACATGCAGCGATTGCGAACTTTGGTAACCTTCCGTGGTTTCCAGGGTGGATCGCACGTGGTTGCCCAACACCACCCAATTATCCAGCCCGCTTTCTAAATTGGGATTCGCCACAAGGTTCACCCCGTTGGTGGACAAGCGCACTTCCACATTGTCCACCAGGCATTCCCCCGCCCCCAGCAACATCAATTGCAGAGAATCCGCGCTGATGTAGCCATAATTAAACAAACCTGACTTTCCGATGGGAGTCCAGGGAGCTTTCTTCGTTTCGTCGCTGTCCGCCCAACTGGTGGCGCGGCGGTGGTCGGCCCGCGCGTCTATTAATTCCAAGCTGCTGCCACCACCATCGGACCATTTGCCCCAGCGGCCACCAGTGCCGTAGGTTACTTCATCCACCACCGCATAATTAGTCGCGCCCGCCACCACCAGTGGCCGGGCCAATGCCAGGCGTTCCCCGGAATGGGAGAGTTTGCCCGCAAAATCGCCCACTAAGTTGCCGGCATTGAGTTGGGTGTAATTGGTCTGCAGGCGCGCCGCATTGCGTGCCACCACCAAGAAACCGCCGGCAGGGATGGATTTTCCTGAGGGGATAGTATAATCCACTCCGGCGATAAACTTCCATCCACCAACATCCACGCTCTGACTTCCCGGGTTGTACAATTCGATATACTGGCCATCGTCATCCCGCGAAATGGGATGGTACATGATCTCATTAATCACCACCTCCGCGGCACGGGGCGAGCTATTCGTGTTAGCGGGGGTGGGTGCGGCTAAAACACTCAACTCGGGCGCGCCATCCGGAAAACGGCCACACGACATTCCCGCCATATGGGCGTCAAAGTGTGTGGCTTGCACCACGCGGGTTTGATCGGGCGAACGTAAAAAGACGTCTGCTCCCGCCAAGGTGAGCGGAAACCCCAATTGCGCGCTAGTGAAGGCATGGAAGCCTCGCGCGGGAATGATCGTGCCCGGCGGAATTTGGAACTTGTTCGTGGCGGAATCATCACTCAGCCACGCGCCGGAAATATCCAGTGGCGCATTGCGGCGATTGAATAACTCGACAAAACCTTGAGAGCCGTCGCCGCCGTGGAACTCGTTGAGGATAATTTCTTGCCAAGCCCCCAAGCGAGGCGCGTCGGGCAAACCAGGCGAACCGCCTTGGGCGTAACTGGCGTCCCAGGCGGCGACATTTCCCGCCCCCAACGAAGGCCGGGCTAATACTATAGAGTGTCCAGCCCCATCGGCAGCTAGTGGCCAAGGAGCAATATCCGAGTAATCAATATCCAGAAACACGGCGCCGACGGCATTAAGCAACCGCACGGTGCCCTCGGCGGGCAGTTTTTGGTTGTACGGGCCTAGCACCGTTGCTAGGCCATAATGCGCCTTCAGGTCGCTCGGCACTTTCGCCACCACCAAGTAGCCACCACCGGGCAAAATGGTGTCTTTGGGAAAGGTGTACGAAATGCTGCCAGCCAATTGATAACCACTAATATCTTCAAAGAACGGGTTCGAATTAAAAACTTCGACAAATTCCAGATTCTTCCCATCCCCTTGCTCGGCCGGTTTGTACATGATCTCCGAAATGACTAATCCCGTGCGGCGCGTGGAGGGGCCTGGCCATTCCTGCGGGAAAGGCTGGGCGAATACTTCAGCATGAGTCACATTGCCAAAATCGGAGAAAACCGCGGCGGCACTGTTCGTGGCATGACTGCTAACTGCCAACCCCAGGTAGATGGGTTCGACGGGGTTATTGGAAAGCGTATTGATCGGATACCAAACTTGGCCGTCGACACCCGCATAGCCGGCAAATACTCCATTGGTGCGCTGCAATCGCAGCCACAAATAGGGTGCAGCGGGAGGGAAACCCGATACGCTGGTGGCAGTGGCGTTCTCGGTGGGACGTGTGAGCATGAGGCAGCCCACCAAATTTGGCGTGGCCAGCACCGATACTTGCGGTGAGGCCGCTTCCAAACTCGTGCGTGCCATGATCCCCGCCTTGGCCCATAAATCCCCGCCAACCAGGGACTTAACCCGGACTTGCACATCAAAATCGCCGGCCAAAGCCCGGTAATAGTACTGGCAATAATCCGCCGAACTGCCGATGTCCGACCCACCGGATTCCAATCGAATCGTTCCTTCGTTGAAGACGGTCGATCCAGCACTGGTGGGACTGCCCACGTCGACATTTGTATAGTTTTGAGCCTTAACGGTTAACGTTAACGCGCCCCATCCCAACACTAACCCCCAACCGAGCGCCAACCAGCGAGTCATTTTATGGTTCATGTGAAATCATCCGGGATTTCCCTGCTGGGGATTCGCGGATTTGTAACCTATTTGACCCAAATATGCCGGTTTAGTTTCAATGATTTTACAAACGGGTGAGATTCAGGCGATTGGAGATCCATTAAAAAATCGAAAACCCCTGGAAGGATCCCTCCAGGGGTTGGCTTGAAACCACTATTCTAGCACTTGAAAACAGGCTTATTCTATTGACCTGCTTTGGTTTGCGCTTGTTTCAGTAATTCCCCGGTGCGTTTCTTGAGGTCGGCGTTCGGGCTGGCCTTTTGCGCCTTTTGGAGCGGTTCCACCAATTTGGGCGCCAACTTGGCGGCATCTCCGGATTTGAGGAGGCCATCCGAAATGGTGGCCACGGCCGTTACGGCGTCTTCCGCCACTGCGGTGTTGTCTAAGTGCGGTTCAATCGCGGCGATGGCCTCCACGGAATGAATGCCACCTAACACCCCGAGCAGGAGTTTCTTATCTTCCGTCGAGTCCACCAACGGAGCGGCTTCCTTGCACATGGCTAGCTGTTTCTCGGCACCTTGCTCCGAATTGCCGGCCCATCCTAAGTAACTGCGCAAACAGAGGCGTTTTTCGGTGGCGTTCTTGGCGGACTGCGCCAGCTTCAGAACTTCAGCGGCGGGTTCGGCATTTTTCCATTCGCAAACCACGCGCAACGCGGCATCATGCACCTCGGTATTGCTGTCATTGACCGCTGCCAGCGTGCTCTTCAGCGCTTTCTCGCCGCTCATCACGCCCAAGACACGCAATAAAGCGCATTTTTGCGCGGGCTTGGCTCCCTCCAACATGGCAATTGGCTTGTCGGTGGCGGCTTCGGGATCGCGCAAGCGTCCGGCCAGGGTGGAAACCGCTTGTTCCGCGGCATCGACGTCCTGGCCTTGATTGAGCAACTGCAGCAAAGCGGGCAATTCGGTCGGCGTGGCTAATTCGCCGAGTTTCTTATACGCGGCGGTGCGAGTTTTGGCATCGCTATCCTCGGCAATCTTCAGCAATACCGGCACGGCAGCAGCCATGCGGCGGCGCCCCGCCAATTCAATGCCGCTTTGTTTTTGCGATGCTTCACTGCTGGCCAGCATTTTGTTTACCGCAGCGTCCATTTCCTTGCCGGGCAATCCGGCTAGCCCGTCCATCGCGGTTTGGGCGATTTCACGGTCTTTATCATCGATGGCGCTCAAGAGCGGTTCAGCCGTTTCCGGCGTGCCGATGCGGGGCAAGGAACGCAAGGCTTCCAAACGAACGGCTTTGGGCTGAGCGGAGGAATTCGCCACGCGCTGGAGCAATTCCACAGCAGCAGCATCCCCGCGGCGGCCTAATTCTTGCAGCAAAACCAATTTGCGATCAGGGCATTTTTGCGTCGCGCAATTTTGGATCAACACATTCGCCACGGCGGTGCCGGGCATTTCCATCGAAACGCGCACCGCGGCGTCAAACAGGGCAAAATTTTCGTTATTGAGGGCTTTCGCCAATAACGGCAAACCTTCCTCGTCGCGGCTCAGAATAGACCCACGCAGGCCGGCAACCCGGACCTGCAAGGGCGCTTGCGAATCGCGCAAACGGTCATAAATGGCTTGCGCCTCGGCCCGTTCGCCTTTGGCGGATAATTGTTCGGCGGCCCGCAACAAACCTTCGGCAAATCCGTAACACTTTGGAGCGGGAGTGTTGGCCCAAGCCGCCATCAACACTTTGGCGGCGTTCGCGGTGCCAATCGAACCCAAGGCGCGCGAAGCAGCGCAAACGACCATGGGATTATCGTCCACCAGAGCCGCCTTCAAGGGCTCCACAGCGGATGGCACTTGTCGCGTCCCCAGACTACCCATAATCCCAGCCCGCACTTCCGGCGACAAATCTTTGCGCTCCAAGGTGGCCAACAGAGCTTTGTCGGCCGCTTTTCCGGGCATCGTCTCCAAGCTATACCGCGCCATGTGCGAGAGTTTAGGATCAGCGAGTGAAGCGCTGATGGCATCTAACGCGCTTGAAGTGCCGATAACAGCCAGTTCCCGAAAAGCATCCGCCTTTTCTTTTTGCGGCGCTTCGGATTTCAATACGGCGGCCCATTTGTCCGCCTGCCCAGCTGGTTTATCTTCCGCACGTAAATTGGGGGTGCCGATCACCACCAACGCGGCGGCCAAAGCAATTTTCAAAGTAGAGTTCTTCATATACGTATAAGGCTAGCGGGTTTTAAATAATCCAGGGTTCACGTTGGGCGCGCGCGCGCAGGCGGTTGGCATCGGGATCGTTGATAAATTCGGCTTTCACGGGATCGAACTGCAGATCGCGTTTGAGCCACATGCAAATATTGGCCGCATGCACGGTGGTCATGGAACGGTACATGACCTCCGGATTGGCCACCGTTTTGCGGCGGGACTTGATGCAATTGAAAAAGTCGCGCACATGGCTCATGGGACGGTTGGTGCGGGCCATATAATCGCCCACCACCTTCTTGAACTCGTTGAGCATTGCCGGGGAGGAAACGTCCGGCTTCGAGTAGCCATCAGCCGCGGACACCCAGCCTTCATCGCCCTCAAACAGCATCCCACAGGAGCCATGCCACCAGCCATCGCGGTGCAGAACCATGCGCACTCCATTTTCGAACTCGGTCACCATGTTGTCGCCCGTCGGGTTGTTGATGTAATGGTACTTAACTGGCGAGGTGTGAAGCATATCAACACCCGCCTGAGCCTGCGCAAAGGTGTGGGCACCCCATTCGCCGATGCAGCTGGTGTGAAAATCATAATGTCCGCGCCAACCGCCGCGCGTGTACTCGGAGTTAAACGGACGCCAGGGGCACGGCCCCAGCCAGGCATCCCAATCGAGCACTTCTTTGGGCGGTTCCGCTTCGGCGGGCAGCCAGTCATGGCGCATTTCGGCGGCGTCCCACGGGGCAATGTGGGCGCGGGTGGTGTGCACTTTGCCCAAGCGGCCGGTGCGGGCCATTTCGATGGCGAACACGAAATTCGCCTCGCTCAGGCGTTGAGTGCCGGTCTGATATACCCGGCCATAACGTTGGGCGGTGTCCACCACCGCTTGCCCTTCAGCGATGGTCATGCAAGAGGGCTTCTCGCTGTAAACATCTTTGCCCGCGCGCATAGCCATCACGGACGCCGTGGCGTGCCAGCGATCGCCAGTGGCAATCAATACCGCATCGATATCGGTGCGCGTGGCGAGAAACTCCCGCATCTCGGGATACATGGCGCATTCCTTCGTGCCATATTGGTTGTCCACCATCTTTTTGATGGCCTCGCGGCGATCTTTGCGCGAGTCGCAAATCGCCACAAACCGCACGTCCGGCTCCGGCAACATCCATTGCAGCACTCCCGTGCCGCGGCCACCTAAACCAATCCCGCCTAAGAGGATTTTTTCACTAGGCGGAACTGCTCCGTTCATGCCCAAGACGGAACTGGGCACCACCATCGGCGCCACGGCGCAACCACCCGCCAGGGCCATTTGTTTGAGGAATTTGCGGCGTGACTGCCCGGAGGCCGGACTCGCAACCGAGCCGGAGGCAGCACCTTTCAAATGCGATTTTAGATTGGACATAAATGCGCTCATTTTCGGTTCTGTGGAAACAATATCTAGTTTCGACGTTGCGGTTGGCAGTGCCATTCAACAAAAAAACGCGACAAAGTGGGGAGGCGATCTCAAAAGAGGATTGTATCCCAGACTATTTCCAGGTCCAATGCGGCCCATGAAGATAAAACAACCATTAATTAGGTGTAAAATTTCGAACGTTCAAACCCTGATCAGGGGTTGGACGGCTTGGCTGGCCTGCTGGCTGATCTTAATGGCTTGGACCTCAGTTAAGGCCGCAGAAACGGCTTCCCCTCCCCCAACATTGATCATCGACAATGGCCAGTATGCGGACGCCCCGGCGGCTCGCGCTGCTTGGCAGCCCATGGCGGGATCGCCACCGGCGGCGGTCACTAACTTGGATGGCGGCAGCCTCTTGCGGCTGGCCTGCCCCTTTGAAGGTTCCAAACTGGAGCGCGTGGCTTGGGACCGTGCCGTTTCCCTCGATCTTTCCGGGTGCCAAGGGGTGGAATTCCAGCTTTACTGCACTGACCCTAAACCCATCTCTTATTTCGCCGTGTACTTTCAAAGTGGCAATGGCTGGTACAATTTGTCGTTTTTTCCCGAAACCGCCGGCTGGTGCAAAATCAACCTGGATAAGGCGCAGGCGGTCATCGAAGGCAAGCCCACGGGATGG
>MTLE01004973.1_pt2 | contig 13664 bp, 4 predicted proteins | sample 1982461 | NCBI WGS metagenome assembly MTLE01 (sample SAMN05712605, study PRJNA340218) | biofilm metagenome | isolation source: sample SPL anode biofilm adapted to -200 mV | place: USA | collected 2012-02-03
TGCAAGTCCGGGTGCCCGATCTGCGGCCAACGGAGCTGGCAACCACCGGAATTTCTGAGGTGGGCCAAAGCATGGTGGCCAGTTGGACAGTGGTTAACGCGGGCGATGGCGCGGCGCAACCTTCATGGACGGACCGGTTGTATTTATCCACCGATACTGTTTACGATGGTTCCGACACGGTGTTAGGCGACGTAACTCATGTGGCCGCTTTGGCTGCGGGCGCGGATTATCGCGCGGAACTCAAGTTCACCGTGCCCCAAGTGGCCCCTGGCATTTACTACGTTATCCTTCAATCCGACCGCTACAATCAAGTGTTTGAGCAAAGCGAGACGAACAACACCGTGGCGGCGGTGCTTGGCGGGGCGGCGCAACCGCCGTATTGGATGGCGCTGCCCCCCACGGCCGGCAGCCGCCAGCCCAAGCAGCTGGCGATCAGCCTTCCTCCTTCCGCTCAACGGGTGGAACTGGCCATTAATGGCGAAGTGTACGGCACTTTTTACGGCGCCGGGGGCGGTGGCAATTCCAGCCTGTCCGTCGATCTGGCCCAAGCGCCGCTGGGCATGTCTGCCACCCAGGTGGTGGCGCGGGTGTACGGTCCGAATGACGAATTCATGGCCACGGTCGAGAGCCCGTGGTCGCACTTTACCAATGGGCTGACGACCGACGTGCGGATCGACCACCCCACCCGGGGCCAGGTGCTTTACGCCGACGACATCGCGGCTGGGGAAAACCGGCTCTTGCTGCGGGCTTACGCGGCCTATCTCCACATCTGGCAGCGAGCTAACCCGATGGGGCCGGGCTGGATTTCCGGCGAAGAGTGGCTCCCGTTCACCGCGGGGGAGTACCAGCTTCGTTTTATGGTGGATTCGGAGCTGGTTCACACCGCCACCAACGGCCTGGCGGGTGACCCTTGTTACCATGAATTCTCGCACAATGTCTCCGGCCTCGCGCTAGGGGAACATACCGTCACGGTGAGCCTGATTGCGCCCGAAGGCTACCGCTACGCCAGTGACTTCCAGACGTTCACCGTCGAGCAACGGGCGCCCGAGTTGGTGGTGCTGCGCGATGTCATGGCGGCGGGCAACTGGTTCGACGTCACCGTGACCATTCGCAACCGGGGCAGCGGCCCCGCCAGCCTGCACCGGCTGGTCGAACCCATCAGCGGGTTCCAGCCGTGCGTGATTTCCAGCTCGCTGCCGCTGAATCAATCAGCCTGGAACTTCACGCCCGAAACGCGCCAAGGGAATTTGGAACTGGATTTTGGCGTGTCGGCGCTCGCGGCTGGCGCCTCGGCCACCGTGAGTTACCGGGCCGTGCCAATCCTCTACCGCAGCGATGTGGCCTATGAATTTGGCGGCGACGCGGGCCGGCTGGTCTACGCCAACGCCTCGGGCGCCATTTCCAATCAAACTTGGCGGACGGTCACCACCCAAACCAGCCCCTGGGCCTTCCGGCGCAATCTGGCCGAAGCCGTGGCGGATGCTTGCCATGGCTCGGATTACCTGCTTGTCACCGATCCGGTCAACCTGCAAAACGCGTTTCAAGCCGCGAACATGGCGATGGTGCTGACGAATCTGGCCGAGTTGGCCACGCTCCGCAACGGTGTGCTGGGCTATTACCACGGCATCGGCAACCAATACACATCCTATCGCGCCAACACGCCCGTGGGCGTGGGGCATATCATGCGCAACGCGGGCGTCAAAGATCAGATTTACTACGGCCGCACGGATGAAGACCTCATCCGCTGTTACGCCGAGGACGGCCAGTTGAAGATCACGCCGCACCAGCTGCCCATTGAAGTCTCCCTGGCGGCGGGCGATGCCATCGCAGTGGGCAACGTGTTCTCCACCGCCGCCTTAAACGCGGATTATCACAGCCGCGATGAGGTGGTCGTGGCTTGGGGGGATGGCCACGGGGATGATTCGGGCCGGGTATTTATCTACATGTACGAATACGCCACCAATTATTTCTTCTCGCGCTTCGAATTGCTGCCTTCCTATGACACCCGGCCGGAGTTTCGCTCGGGCGACCGGCTGGCCATTGGCGAAATCTGGAGCGACGCCTCCTTGCCGCAGGCCGACGATGTGATCATAGCCCATACGGACGGCACGATCGCCACCTATCAAGGGGGCGGCTGGCCGATCGTCCAATTCCGGTCGTATTTCCGCGCCGGGGACATGTTTGCGGCGGGCAATTTGCTCGGGCCGGGGAACCGCGCGGAAATCGTGGTGGGGGACGTCTCCGCCGACAACTTATGGATCTATGTGGGAACGGCCGCCACCGCCACCGCCGTTCCCAGTTACGCCGCCGCTTACTCGGTCGACGTGACGTTGGATCCGGAGGACGGGCTGGCCGTGGGAGACGTGCTGGGGGATAGTTATCAGGAAATCGTGGTGGCGGACGCTTCCGAGGGCCGCATTACCATCTACGGCTACGATGCCGCGGTGGACCGCTTTCGCGCCCTGGCGCACTTTGACCTGGATTACCACGCCGACGACGACATTGCGTGCGGGCGTTTCGACTCCCAGAATAAGGAGCAAATCCTCGTGTTCCGCGGCCACAGCATCGAAGGCCGGCGCGATGGCACCGTTGAGATTGTGAGTTACTTCGAAGGCGAAAGCCCGGGCGATCGCTGGGCGCTCGACGCGCTGATCAATGCTGGCGGGCGTTGGGCCAACGCCATGGCCACAAACTGGGCCTCGGCGGGCCATCTGCTCTTGGTCGGCGAAAATGAAATCATCCCCGCGTTCACTAAAACCTGGACGATCGATGATTTCGAAGACAGCGGCCGGGTGGATTTCACGGACCGGCAATACGCGAGCACTGGTGTCGACGATAACCTGAATACGCCGGAACTATCCATTGGGCGCCTGGTGGGCAATTCCGCCGGCCGCCTCAACCGCGCCCTGCAAACGGCCATCGAAGTGGCCCGCAACCCGGCGCTGCTGCGCAACCAGCAGGCCTATTGCCTCAGCGGCCCGGATGACGATGACGACGGCAGTTTCGTGGCCAACCGCAATAGCATCGCCGACAAGCTGCGGGACCGCGGTTTCAGCGTGCTGGAGCAACGCCGGCCTAGCGCCACCACTTTCTTTGCGAACGAGGATGATCAGGATGTCATCTTTCTGGCCGGGCACGGCAGCGCCACCACTTGGGGCGATTGCCTGACCGAGTCCAATGTGTTCGACTATTTTGATCCCGGCTCCGAGCGGCCGATGGTGTTCGCGATGTCCTGCTTGACGGGGCGCTACGCGAAATACGGCGGCACTCTGAACGAACAGTTTCTCTGGAAAGGGGCTTCCGCGTATTTGGGGGCCACGGAGGTGACCTATGGCTGGGGCCATCATGGCCGGGGCTGGGGGCCGCGGTTTGCGGAGGCGTTCTTCAGCCGCTTGGCCGCTGGCCGCACCTTGGGCGAATCCCTCAAACTCACCAAACGCTATCGGCTGTCCGGCGCCGCCAACACCTACAGCTCCGATTGGAACAAGAACCGCTACCATTGCGCGGTGTACCATCTGTACGGCGATCCCAAGCTCCAAATCCAATGGCCTGCCGCCATGAACCCGCTGGCCCTGGCGGAAGCCGGCGGCCCGCGGCGGGCGGGCAACAGTGAGCCCGTGCCCGGGCCGCTCTCCGAGTTTGCGCTCACCGTGCCCGGCTATATCGTCACCAGTGGCGACACGGGGCAATCAGTGGAGATACCGGACGGCGAATGGATGGGTATGCGAGGCCGGCCGGAAGTGCCGTTTTACCCGGCCACCATCTTGTTCCCCCGGGGCGCCGTGGTGCAATCGGTGAGCCTCAAAAGCCAGAGCGGATTATACGCGAGCACGGGCCTCAAGCTGGATACCGTGACGCCTAGCCTCAACGCCCAGAAAGCGGGCGTCACGAGCAGCGATCCCTTGCCGGGCTGGTGGCCCGAAAACAGTTACGAGTGGTCGGCCACCAAGAATCCCGATGGCACCCGCACGCTGGCGATCAAAGCGCTCGCTTTTCAGCACAACCCCGAAACCACCGAATCGCGGTTCTACTCCAACTGGGTGTTTAATATCGATTGGTGGAATTCGACCGTGGACATCCTTAAGCTGGAAGCCAGCCGCCGCGTCTATGCGGCGGGCGCCGAGGTGCTGGTGGATTTGACGGTTCAGAACACCGGGGAGCAAGCGGTCGACGCCACCGCCGCCGCCACGATCCTAGCCAACGAAACGGAGGTGATCGCCGAGTTGCCCGGCATCCCCATGCCTGCGTTGAAGAAACTGGGCTGGGCCCAATTTCGCTGGAACAGCACCAACCAGGCGGGGGGAGATTACGCCCTCGAAGTGCGGATGCGCGACAGCGCCGGGCACGAACTGGACCGCCAGCGCACCGAGTTTCAACTCGGCCGCACCGCCGGGATCATCTCCAGCTTTGAGGTGGACCCGCAGGGATTTCACGCGGGCGACCAGGTCCAGCTGGCGCTGGCGTTTGACAACACCGGGAGCGTGAGCTTGGATGGGTCGGTCATCGTGCTGGTGGAAAATGCCGCCGGCGAACGGGTCGCGGAGTTTCGCCAGCCCTTCAGCGCCCTGGCGGCGGGCGCTTCGTTCCACTTCGATCCTGTGTGGGCCAACGCCACGCTGGATCGCAGCCAGTGCCGCTTCCTGGTTTACGCCGAGTTTGCGGGCCAGACCACCGCCATCGCCTATTACGAGGCCATTCCGGAAAGTGTGCTGTACTGGGATAGTGTCCAAGCCAGCAACGGCGCCATTCAACTCACCTGGCCCAGCGTGGAAGGGCAGGCCTATTCGGTGGAGTTCACTCCCGAATTGGGCAGCATTCCCTTCTCCTGCATCGCCAGCAACCTGCCAGCTACGCCCCCGCGCAACCTCTTCCAGGATGACGCGCGGCAACCGCATGGCTTCTACCGGCTAAAGCGGGAGAACTGAAACGGTCTTCACCGTGGCCGGGCGGGTTTAAGCAAAATCACGTTTGCCCGCCCGCCTGGCCGCGGTTCATTCTTGCTGCGGTCGGGCAACTCGGGCGCGCCTCTTGGGCTATGGCGTTTGCCAGGGCTTGTGGGGCGCGCCAGTTTTCCGCGTGCCGCCTCTCCGTTGGTTCGGGAAAAAAGCTTGGCTTGAGTGTTTTTATCTAATTTCCGCTTGCTTTCCTCGCCACGTGGGGTGATAACTACTACACGTGTAGCACATCATGAAAACCCCCGTGAATATTTCCGACGCCGAGTGGGAGGTCATGCGCCTGGTCTGGACCCAGCACCCCGTGCCCGCCAGCGATATCGTGGAGCAGCTCGCCGCCAAAAAAGGCTGGCAGCCGCGCACCATCCGCACGTTGCTGGCCCGCTTGGTGAAGAAGCGCGCTCTCGCCACGCAAGCCGACGGCAAACGCTTTTTGTACTTGCCGAAAGTCGCGGCCGCCGATTGCGAGCGGCGCGAAACCCGCAGTTTTCTCGACCGCGTGTTCGGCGGCAAACCCGCCGCGCTGCTCCTGAACCTGGCCAAGGAGACGCAGCTGAGCCAGGCCGAAATCCAGGAGTTGAAACGCATCCTGGAGGATAAGGAAAAATGAGCGCCCTGATCGTCGAACGGCTGTGGCGCGCCTCCTGGCAAGCCGGCCTGCTGGTGCTGGCTGTACTGCTGCTCCAATGGCTGCTGGCGCGCTGGCTCACGCCCGCCTGGCGGCACCGCCTGTGGTGGCTGGTCCTCCTGCGCCTGGCGCTGCCCGTCTTGCCGGAAAGCTCGCTCAGCGCGTTCAACTGGCTCGCGCCCCGGCCCTTGCCCATCGTGGCCCCAGCCGTGACGCTCGCGCTCTTTGTTCCCGCCGTGCCCGCAATAGCCCCGCCGCCGCTGGTTGCGAACTCGCTGCCCTTGGTGAATGCGGCTCCAGTGTCCGCCGTTAACTCCGCTCCCGCGCCGGAAAAATCCGCCGCACCCGTGCGTTCGCCCGTTCCTTGGCAAACGTGGATCGTGCTGGTTTGGCTGGGCGGGGCAGGGGGATTGGCCTTGCGCCTGGTTTGGCAATGGCTGCGCTTTCGCCACCAATTGCGCCACGAGAGCTTGCCCGTGGCCCCGGAAATATTGGCCGCCGCCGCGGACGCGCGCCAAGCCCTCGGCGTGCGCCGTCCCGTGGCCATCCGCGCCACCGCGTTGATCCGCAGTCCCGCCGTCTGCGGCCTGTGGCGGCCGTGCTTGCTCGTGCCCGCTGATTTAGCCAGCGGCTTTGACGCCGCCGAATTGCGCCATCTGCTGCTGCACGAATTCGCCCATATCCGGCGCGGCGATCTGCTCGAAAACGCCCTGGCCACCGCGCTGCAAATGGCCCACTGGTTCAACCCCCTCGCGTGGCTCGCCTTCGCCCGCCTGCGCACCGATCGCGAACTCGCTTGCGACGCCCGCGCCCTGGCCGCCGCGCGCGAGGCCGATCCCCGCGCCTATGGCCGATCGCTCCTCAAATGGGTGGAGCGCTGCGCCGCGCCCGCCGCGCACCCCGGCCTGGTGGGGTTGCTCGAAGACCCCGGCCAAATGCGCCGCCGCTTCCGCCAGATCGCCCAAGCCAGCCGCGCCCGCCGCTGGCCCGCGCTGGCCGGCGTGCTGTTCGTGGCCGTCGGCGTCCTCGCGTTAACCGACGCCCAATCTCCCCAACCCGTCAAACCTCTGGCCCAACCTCCCGCCACCCTCGAAGAAGCCCTCGCGCAAGTGGACCAAGAAAACCGGACTATTGCCGTCCTGACGAATGAGATTTACAAGCTAGGACAGGCTGGAAGAAAGCTGTTTCAACAAGGAAAACTCGATCAAGGGCAACGCAAATTTCAAGAGGGGTTGGAAATCAAACGAAGACTGGAGGACTTGAGAGAACAGTATGACCAGCGTCGCCAGGTGGTTGTCTTGTTCACTAATAATCCGATCTTGCGAAGCAATGCCCCAGACGTGCACACACTGCTGCGAACGCCAAAATCTGATAGTTCCGTTTCCGACAAATTCCCTTCGCTCAGAAAATGGGGATTAACGCAAAATAATGCCGGCATGGCAGCCTTTGCTTCCAGTGAGATTGTGGGGCTGGAAGTGGCGCTGCCAATTGAGCCGCAATTGATCAACGAAAAGGAGGAAGCTGATTTGTTGCGGCGCTTGCTTGCCTCCAAAGCTGGGATCACTTCATTGTCAGTGATTTGGGCCAACTTAAGGTTTGGTCCACCGTCGATTGTGGCCCGAGTGACTCACCGGGACCGATCAGCAGGGCTGTGGCTTTTATGGCCCATTCCATACTACCATGACATTGGAGCTGATCGTTTTCTAGTGGGGGCACCGCAAAATATTAATTCAGGCCAGCGCTTGCCTTACCGATTTTGTTCAGCCTATCAGGATGAGAAGGGTGTTTGGTGGTACTCAGATCTCAGTGATGACCAACATTTGGAGCGTGATTTTGCCAGTCCGGATTCCGCCGTGCGCTTAAGTGCCGCAAAAGAAGCCTTCGTCCAATTCGGCATGTTCCGCTATGTCTTGCCTAGCCTTCTGAAAATGCTGAAACACGATCCCGACGTAAAAATCCGGCGCTATTTGGCGTATGCTTTTGGGGAACAGGAATATTTGGGATCAATGTGCGGCGAGGCACTCGAAGAGAGCTTGCGCCAAAACGATGTGGAGGTTCGGCAAAATGCGGCGGCGTCGCTAGGGAAGATTAAGTTTGAGATGTATCGCCCGACTCCGGCCTTACTGAGCGTTCTGAATGATCCCGTGCCGGAAGTGCGGCAAGCCGCCGCGGAATCTTTGCGCCAGATCGCGGCCCGCACCCGTGACACGAACACCATGCCCGAATTGGTCGCGGCGGCGAAAGCCAGCGATCCCCAGGTCAGAACTGTGGCCCAATCGATCCTTCAAACTTTGGATACCAATGCGCCGCCGAGTGCCCCACCGAGTACGCCGTCGAATGCCCCGCCGTCTCCGGAGGGTCCCGTCTCCAAAGCCGCGCCGATCGAGCCTGCCAGTGCATATTTTCCGCTGGTCACTGAATCCATCTCTTTGAACTTGCCCAATTGTCAGCGGGGGTTGGAAAACGTGTTGGGCTTGAGTTTGGACAGTTTAGATGAGACCGCCGCCACACGGGCGCAGGAAGATTTGCGCAACTTCTTCACGGCGGCCACGGGTGTGGATTTCCGGCATGCCACCCAGGTATCACGCTCGGGAAACAGCGTCGAAATGCTCTCGCGGAGATTGCTGTTCGATCTGCCTAAAAAACAACTCATCTTGTGTGCGCTGCCCGAGGAAATCGCGCAGGTGAGATCGGTGTTGGCGCGCTTTGGAACGGCGGCCCAGGTGATTTTGCAGGCGGAATTGCTGCAAGTGCCCGCGGAAAGCGTAGTGGTCACGGGCATGACGCCGGAGGAAAACCAGACGCTCGCGTCGCTGGCGTCCACCAAGGGGCCGCCCGCGCCACTGCTTAGCTTATCGTCGGCTCAGAGCCGCGCCCTTCAGCAAGTGCTGCTCCGCCGCCCGGGAGCGCAAATCGTGGGCCAAGCAACCCTGGCGCAAGCCAGCAATTGGCGGACGCAAGTAACCATAAACAAAATGGATCCCGATGCCGATTCGCCACTCGACGCGCTTAAGCAAGATTACGCCTTGCGTTTGCTGCCCGTGGTGCGCTCCAATGGCTGTCTCGCGATGCTCGAGATGGATGTGTTTCACACCCCGCCGGGCCAGACGGATAGCGTCCACATTTTGCATGCCCCGACAAATATCGCGTTCTTCGAAGGCCAAACGTTGATGCTCAGCCGCCCTTGGCCGAAGGAAATGCCGATTCCTTCGGCGCATGAAAGCAACCAGTATTACTTGTTTGTCACCGCGCAGAGTTTGGGGGAATCACCTAGGGCCGGGGAGTTGGAGCCCGCGCCTCTGCGGCCGGAAACCATACCGGCGGCTAGCCCGGACGCCAAGCCCTCAAAAGACTCCGTTAACAAATTAGTTCAAGCGGGCCGCCAGTTGCTCGAAGCGGGCCGCCTGGACGAAGCAAAAGCCAAACTCGAACAAGCCCTCAAAGCCGATCCCAAAAGTGTATCGGCGAAGTATTACCTGAATCTGGTCAGCGAAACCCAGGCGAAACAGAAAAACCGCGCGGCGCAACCGGAGGTAATACAATCCCCCATGCATCCCCCGTTGCCACCAACGAATTACACCCCGAGGCAGCCACCAAACTACAAAGTCCTGCGAATAGACCCCACGGCGTTGCTCGATTGGGCCCGGGAACACCACCCGGAGCAGAATTTGCCTGATGCCCAACAGAAAGATTATGACGAACAAATGGTCGCCTTGGCGCGGAAGTTTATGGCCGAAACCGTGGGCGATTGTGAGGCCGTTGAGAACATAGATTTCCTATCGTCAGGCCTTCCCAAAGGAAATGAAACCACTGCGCCGACGCCGTCCACCCGCATCGACGATCAGGCGGTCAACCCGCGATTTAGTTTTTACCTGAAATGGGAGGATTGGGGTGGCGAGTCGTCCGCAGTGCCCTATGGAACCAAATCGAAAGTTCCGATTCATCTCCGCCCGCACGTGGGATTGCTCTTGGCTCGCGCCACGCCGGAGCAATTGGCTAAACTCGAGAAAGCCCTCGCGGAACTGCACGTCCACCGGCAAATCCAATTGCGCGTGACGTGGATTGACGAGGGAACGGCGTCCAGTTGGTCTGCCCGCCGTTCCCGGTCGTTCTCATTCGGTTACTTGTATGATTTGCCAAAAGGGTGCTTGACGATGGATGTGTTCGGCTGGTCCGTGCCGGAAAAGCCCCGTGTGGTGTGGTACCACGATGGGACGGCGGCGGAAAGCCAGGCTTGGTTTCGATTCGTTCTCACCCCGGAGCAAGCGAACGAAACCGTGCTGCACTTCAAAGAAGCTGCGGGCGCTAAAGTATTGGAAGCGCCCCCAGTAATCGCGCGCAATGGCCAGTCCGTGCCAATATTAGTCGATCCAGCAGGGGCCTTGGGCAAGTTCCAGGTTCGCCCGACCTTGGCCCCGGATGGTTACGCCATTGAATTGGCCGTGGAAGCTGAGTTGCCCTACAAATCCGCGCCGGGCGACAAGGGGAAACTGCCGCAATTCTCCACGCGCCTCGCCGTGTGGGATAGCCAAAGCGCCGTGCTGGCCTGCGCCTTGCCTGGCGCCATCGGTGCGGGCGAAACCAAGCCCGAATTCAAACCCCGCCGCTACATGTTCATTACCGCCCGAGTCGTCAACCAAGACGGCCAACCGCTCCGCTCCGACGACGGATTGCCCACGCGCGTCTTGTTCTCCGCGCCGCCGCAATAACCGGGTTTGGTTAGTGCCGCAGGCGATGGATGTTGGGGGGCGCCGATGAGTTAGAATTCACCTCGCGCGCAACATTGAGGAACAGATCAAATATTATTGGTTCAACCTTGAGCGGGTTTCTCCGAATCGACGCAGTCCAATGACCTGTCATTTCACCCCTGGCATGAATTGTTGGTAGACGGCGCGGATGGCTTGGCGGGCGGCGGCGGCTTGGGCCAGCAGTTCCTCGGCCGTGGCGTAGCCGCAGCGGATGGCGACGCGGTATTGCGGGGCGGCGTCTTGGGGGAATTCCGATTCGCCCTCGTAGCTCCAGCGGCGCAGGATGCATTCCATGCGCCAGAGCAGGCGGTAATTGGCGATGAGCTGGGTGGCGCCAGGCTCGGGCAAGGCGCCTTCGGCCTGGGCGCGTTGAAGGGCGCGCAGGGTGTTCGGCTCGTGCCAGCCATGGGCCAGGCACAGGGTTTGGGCAATAAACTCAGCGTCCATCAACCCGCCCGCGCCGGTCTTCAACGCCAGCGGCTGGCGGCCCGCGGGCACGCGCTCGGTCTCGATGCGATGGCGCATTTTGGCGATGACTTGCCGCCAATCCGGCGTGCGGGCCTGCACGGTGAGGGCAGGCTTTTGGAAGTTGGTCACCGCCGCCGCCAAGGCCATGAATTGCCGACCGACTTCGGCGTTGCCGGCGATGAAGCGCGCGCGCGTTAACGTCTGGATCTCCCACAGCATGGCGCGCTGGCAGTAGTACTCCTCGCACACGCTCAGGGGGGACACGAGCAGGCCTTTCTCGCCGTCGGGTCGCAGGCGCGCGTCGGTCTCGAACACCGCGCCGTCCTCGGTTTTGGCGGAGAGCAAATCCATGAGTTGCGCGGCCAGGCCACCCAGGGCGCGGGCGTCACCGGCTTTATTCCCGGAGACGAATACGAGGTCGAGGTCGGACCCGTAGGTTAATTCTTCGCCGCCCAGTTTGCCCAGGCCGATGATGGCGAACGGGGCTTTTTTCAACCGCTTTTTGCGCAACACCACTTCTAGGGCGTACTGGAGGCAAGCGTCCGCCAGCGCGGTGAGTTCGCGGGTGTTTTGCTCGAAATTCGCGAGATCCAAAATGCCGCGCAAGCCCAGGCGCAGGAATTCAGCCTGGTAATAGCGGCGCAGCCATTGGTGCTGGTTGGCGTCCTTGAGCCCGTAGCTCAGGTCGCGCAAGGTTTCCTCGGTCGTTTTGGAACGGCGCAATCGGCCGCTCAACTCGAGGTCATCGACCAAATCGGGCACGCGGATGGCGATCTCGGCGAGGAATTCCGAGCGGTCGAACAGCAGCACGAACAGCTCGAAGAGCGAGGGGTTGGCGCTCCACGATTCGAAGAGCGTGGCGCGGGCGCCGTAGGCGGCGAGGTAGCTGTCGAGCCGCGCGAGCACGCGGTCGGGATCGGAGAGCCAGGGCGTTTCCTTGGTGGGAGGCGCGGGGTCCTTGGCCTCTTTGGCGGGCTTGGCTGGCGGCGCGCCGTCCCTGGGGCATCGGGCGAAGAAGCGGGGCAGCAGTTCGCGCGCGAGCTCGATGGTGCGCGAGGAGACGTGGATGTAGCCGGGGCCGTGGACGAATTCGTAGAGCAGCCGCCAGGCCTGGGCGGGGTCGCGGAACGAGTGGCGCTCGAGCCAGGCGATCCAGGCGGCCTTGTCTTGCTCGAAATCGCCGGGCATGCCGTGAGATTCAGGGGCGGCGGTGGCGCCGAGTACCTGGGCATAGACAGCGCGCACGCGCTGCGTGTGGCCTTGCCAAGCGCGTTCGAACAAGGCGGCGGTTTTGAAGCCCATCAAGCGCGCGAGCCGCTGGCGCGTGGGGGCGTCCTCGGGCACGGTGTGCGTCTGCATGTCCGCCTCCATCTGGAGGCGGTGCTCCACGTCGCGCAAGAACGAGTAAGCCTCGGCTAAGCCCTTGGCGTCGGCCTCCTCGAGCAACTTGTATTGCACGAGTTTGTTCAAAATTTCCAACGTTTGGCGGCCTTGGAGGAAGGGGATTTTGCCGCCGTGGATGACTTGCAAGGTTTGGGCCACGAACTCGATTTCGCGAATGCCGCCGCGGCCGAGCTTGACATTGCGCTCGAGTTCGCCGCTCTTGACCACCTCGGTTTCGATCCGCTGTTTCATGGCGGCCACTTCGCGGAACACGCGTTCCCCGAGCGAGCGGGGGAAGCGGAACGGCTGGGCCATTTCCTGGAATTCGCCCGCCAGGTTCACGTCGCCCGCCACGCCGCGCGCCTTGATGAGCATCATGCGCTCCCACGTCTGGCCCCATTGCCAGTAGTAATTCTCGTACCCGCCCAGCGAGCGGGCCAGCGGGCCGGAATTGCCCTCGGGCCGCAGGCGCAGATCGATGCGATAGAGCCGGCCCTCGGGCGCGACGCGGCCCACCTCGGCGGTGTAAGCCTCGGCCAGGCGCGTGAAAAACTGGTGGTTCGCCAGGCCCGTGCCAGCGGTGTCGCGCGCCGTGGGCGGCTGGCGGAACAGGTGGCCTTCCTCCTCGTAGACGAAAATCACGTCCACGTCCGAACTGTAGTTCAACTCCTGCCCGCCGAGTTTGCCCAAGCCGAGGACGCACGCCGGGGTGGGCTGCCATTGGCCCTCGGCATCGCGATGCCAGGGCGTGCCCCAGCGTTCGGTGAGTTGCACGTAGAGCGCGCGCCAGACCCATTCCAGGCACACGTCCGCCAAATTCGAAATCTCCAGAATAATCTCCGGCGTGGCGCCTAGCCGGGCGAGGTCGCGCGCGGCGATGCGGATGCTTTCGCGCTGCTTGAAGTGCCGCAACCAGCGCAACAGCCCGGCGTAATCCTTGGCCGTGAGCAAAGGGCGCAAGGCCGCCTCCGCCTCATGCACTAGACCCTGTTTTTTGCGGGGATTCGCGAGGTACTCGACGTCGCACCACGGCAGCGTGAGCCATTCGGGGTGGCGCGCCAAGGTATCGGCGGCGAATTGCGACCCAGCCACCAGGGCGGACAAAATGCGCGCCAACTCGGGCCCGGCCGCCGCCAATACGGGCGCCGCCACCGTGGACTTCAGGCGTTCCCGAAACGCCTGGACGCGCGCGGGATCCGCCGCCGCGGAAATGGCCTTAGACCATCCATCTTTGTGCATGCGCCAGGTGTAACAGGTTTCGGCGCGGGTCGCAAAGAATTCGCGCGCGGGAAAATCCCAGAAATAGATTTACACCCCACGGGGGCTTAAGTAGGATATTTGCGGATTGGCGGTAAGTTCTGCATTACAAGGTGTTTTGCGATGTCCGCGTTAAAAAATCGCAAAAAACCTGAGGAAAGGTTTTGACATCTTCCGGCCAATTCTTAAAGTGACGGCGTTTCGGTTGGGGTCGTAGCTCAGTTGGTA
>MTLE01002708.1_pt1 | contig 13662 bp, 13 predicted proteins | sample 1982461 | NCBI WGS metagenome assembly MTLE01 (sample SAMN05712605, study PRJNA340218) | biofilm metagenome | isolation source: sample SPL anode biofilm adapted to -200 mV | place: USA | collected 2012-02-03
TACCTCGCTGATCAGGGCCTAAAAATTGAGCTTGAAATCCGTGACACCCAGAGTGATCCGGGCACTGCTCTGGCAGAACTGGAAAACCTGAAAAATTCTGGAATCACAACGGTAATCGGTCCGATGATCAGTGAGGAAGCCTTGGCGGTGCTGGACTACGCCAATACCAATGGAATGCTGCTGCTCAGTCCGTCGGCAACGGCCAGAGAACTGTCATTGCCGGATCACTTCTTTCGAATGGTTGGCACCGACAAAAGTCAGGTTGATGGTCTCACCCGGATCATTAAAAATGGCCAGCAGATCGACAGTCTGATAACGATCTATGTTGATGACACCTATGGTCGGGGCTATAACGATTATCTGAATGAAATGGCTTTTGCCCAGAACATTGAGGTTCTTGGCTCGGTGGCAATTACCGCTGAGAGCGCCAAAAATCCCACCGTTTCTGAGACAATTAAGACATTGGCAGCCGGAGCGAGCAATACGTCGACGGCGGTGGTCGTGGTGGCGCCCAGCCAGATGGCGGCTGATCTGATTCTCAATCTCTTAGATGATCAAAAGCTGTCGGCAATGAAATGGTATGCCAGCGCTGATATCATCGGGAATCAGACAATTCTTGAGAACCAGAAAGCGGCGGCTTTTCTGGAACAAACAGCAATGGAGGGGTTAACCCTGGGAGATCAGGGAATTGATCTTGACGCCCTGCCTTACCTGCGGGCTCGACTTGATGGTGCCAGTGACGATTCCCCCTATGCCATCACAACCTGGGATGCCTTATGGCTATTGGCCGATACCTACGGCGTGGTTGGGGCAAACCCCGAGTATGAGGTTTTAAAATCCGGATTGGTAACCCAGGCGGCAAACTTTCGCAATGCCTTTGGCTCCTTTAACACGATGGACGAAAATGGTGATACCAAGGGCTCAAAGTATATGCGTTACGTTTGTATCAAAGAGGGTGATGTCTATCGCTGGAAGTGTATGGGCCATGTTGTCAGCCTCGGAGCGGGCGAGCCGATTGTTCAGACAATTGAAGAAAAAATTTCGCCAATTGGCGGTGAGGTTAAAATAGGCGCGTTATTGCCGCTAACTGGAAACCGGAGTGAGAATGGTGAAGAAATAAAAATGATCCTTGAATATGCAGTGGATCAGTTTAACAGCTATGCTAAAAGCCGCAACTCGGACTTAAGCCTGACCCTTATGGTCGAGGATACAGGCAGTGACAATGCCCAGGCCGTTGCAGCGGCTAAGACCCTGACGGCACAGGGAATAAAAAGTATTATTGGACCAATTAACAGTGCGGAGTTAGAGGCAGTTAAACCGGTGTTTAATGCGGCCGGGGTTACTGCCATCTCGCCGCTCTCGTCGAGTATGGCACTGGCTCAGACCGATTGGCTGTATCGTCTGGTGCTAAATGATGGTGTTGAGACCAAAGCGCTGTCGACGCTGCTGGCCCAGCGGGGGATTGACGAGCTGATTATACTTTATGCTGATGACAGCTATGGTCAGGCTATGGTCAATCAGATAAAAGCCGGATTTGCCGGAGAGGTTGTGGCCCTTGGCTATGATGTCAGCAATCCGGATCTGGCCATGCCGGTATCAATGGCTGAAGCGGCACTGTTAACCGGTGATCCGGCCAAGACAGCGGTTCTGACGGTTTCGTATAATGAAGTGGTGGAGCTTTTTAAAGCGTTGCCAAAAGACAGTAACTTACGTCAGCTTAAATGGTACGGTACTGACAGTTCGGCTTCGTCAAAGGCCCTGCAAAATGATTCGGAGGCTGCCGAAACGGCTGCCCAGCTTGATTACACCACCATTGATTTTAGTCCCTATGGGGATAAGTTTGATCCGCTTTATTACGTCATCAACGATGAACTGAAAGTTGACAGCCCACTTAAGGAAAGTCTGATCAGCTCGTTTGATGGAATTTGGTTACTGGGGTGTGCGTATCTTCAGGAAGGCAGTAACGTCAGTCAAGAGGTGCTTAACGGATATCTTGCCAAAGCCGGTTTTCATGGCCTTGGTGGGGTGCTCAAACTCGACCGGAATGGTGACCGACAGATCGGCTACTATAAATTCTATCATCTGACGCCAGCAGCGGAGGCATATTATTGGGAATATAATGGTTTGTACAGCCAGGATCTGCTAAAGCCGGGCGTGCTGGAAATGAAATAGTCGTCAGCACCGACACGATTTTATAGCGTTGGGTAGTGCTCCTCCCGGGAGATTGTCCAGATCACGTTATCGAGCAAAAACCCTCTCCTGGAGCGCTTTTGTGGGCAACTGGAGACGGTTTTTAAATTCTTGCTGTGGTTTTGTAGCTATTGGCCAGGCGGATGCGTGGTTATCCGGCAATGTTTAATGGCAAAACAGTGATAAGTAATCATGTGGAGCCGATGGCGACTAACCCTTCTTTTTCTGGCAGGTTTTACAATAATAGGTACCCCGGCCACGAACCATTTCCTTGGTAATGGTGCCCTGGCATACCGGGCAGATCTTTTGAGTGTGCACATTTAATTGCACCTGAAACAAACCGGTAATGCCGTTGGCGTCAAAGGAGTGAATGGTGGTGCCACCCTGGGCAATGGCCTGCGAAAGAATCGTTTGGGCTACCCGAATCAACTCGGCCACCCGCTTTTTACTGAGGCGTTTTCCCGGGGTGCGGGGATCGATTTTTAATCTAAAACAGATCTCATTGGCATAAATATTGCCGATGCCAGTCATAATTCTTTGATCGAGCAGCAAGGTTTTAATCGGCAAATTGCTTTGATGTATTTTGGCATAGATCGCTTCAGGACTGGCATCCCAGGGCTCGGGGCCAAGCTTGGCAAGCGGCAGATCCTGACGATAGGTGTCTTTGCTCACCAGTTCCAGCCGACCAAATTTACGGGTGTCCTGATACCGTAAGGTGGTGCCGTCACTAAAGAAAAAACTGAGGTGCTCATGTTTGTTGAGCGGCTTTTGCGCATCGACAATATTATATTTGCCTTCCATCCGCAGATGAGAAATAAAGGCATCACGATCCAAAATAAAGACTAAATATTTCCCGACCCGATCAATATCTCGAATCGTTTGGCCGGTTAATGAGGTTACAAACTGATTTGGATCACCGGTAATGATCTTATCATAATGAACCTGGATGGCTTTAATTTCTTTGCCAATAATAAAATTCTTAAGCGTTTTGCGGACGGTTTCAACTTCTGGTAGTTCGGGCATAAGATTCACCTGCCTAATAAATCGTGTTTTTGGGAGTAACTCCCTTGAGTATACACCAACTGAAGCCTTCACGGCAAATAGAAAAAAGAAACATGACAATCAGAATTTTACGGGATGATCGTTTTATGTGAATAGCCGGGTAGGTTAACTGATTGCTGCGGGAAGATACCTGGCAAACCGCTCCAAAAGGATTGACAGAGGCGGTTGATCATGATAACATAACACTGTTATCTAAAATCGATTGACCAAAGGTGTAAAATGGGGAATGAAACAGAAACACGAGAACGATTATTAAACGTTGCCAAGGAAGAGTTTCTTGAATTGGGCTACGAAAAAGCTTCGATGCGAAAGATTTGCAAAAAAGCCGGAGTTACAACGGGTGCCTTGTATTTCTTTTTTAAAGATAAGAACGATCTGTTTGCGGCATTAGTCAAAAAAGTTGCTGATGAAATAAAAATGTTCATTATCCATCACACCGAAAAAGAGCAAGTTAATTATACGGAAGCAACAACGACACCGCAGGAATTAATTGATGATGGAATTCAACAGGGCCGTGAGTTTGTAACCTATATGTATGCGAATAAAGAGGCGTTCATTTTACTTCTGAGTAAAGCCAACGGATCAGCCTATGAGAATTTTTATGATGAACTGGTCGACTTGATGGAAAAAAATACGCTGCAATTTTTGAATCATATAACGTTGAAAAATGGCAAAGAAAATGAGATCAATCCCTACACCATGCATTGGCTGGCTCATCTGGAGACGTCCTCATTTGCCCAATTGCTGACCCATGGATTGACGTTGGAAGAAGCTTTGATTCAAGCGGAGATTATAGCTAAATACCTGACTGGCGGCTGGTTGGAGATCTTAAAAAAGGAATAGTATAAAACAGTAACATCGATAAATACGATTGAATTCGAATCTGGAATTCAATTTTATTTTTAAATAAAACATAACGCTGTTATGTTGCGCAAGCTTCAAGTGGTTTTAGCAAATCAAAGAATAAGTCAAAAGAATTGATGCTTGAGATGAAAGGGGCAAGAATGTTTATTGAAGTGAATGATATCAAAAAAAGTTATGGCGAAGGGGGAAGCTATGTTCAGGTACTGAAAGGTGTTTCGACGGGCATTCAAAAGAGCCAAATCTGCGCAATATTGGGGCCAAGTGGATCGGGAAAATCGACGCTGCTTAATACCATCGGTGGATTGGATACCATCGATAGTGGTAGCATAAAAATAAATGATATTGAGATTTCTAAGCTGACTCCCAAAGAATTGTCACTATACCGACGAAATTTGTTGGGTTTTATTTTTCAGTTTTACAATCTTGTTCCTAATCTTACAGTTAAAGAAAATATCCAGGTTTGTGAATACCTGACGAAAACACCACTGGATATTAACGAATTGATGGGAATATTGGGATTAACTGAGCACCAGAAAAAGTTTCCTGCGCAATTATCGGGGGGCCAGCAACAGCGGTGTGCGATTGCCAGAGCACTGATCAAGAATCCTGAGCTGCTATTGTGTGACGAACCGACCGGAGCGCTGGACTATCAGGCATCCCGAGAGATTTTGATGTTGATTGAGAAAATCAATAAAAAATACGGCACCACCATGCTCATTGTTACCCATAATACTGCGATAAAAGAGATGGTTCATCGCGTTATTAAAATCAAAGACGGCCAAATCAGCCAGGACTACGCCAATACGGTATTAAAACCGGCCAGTCAATTGGAATGGTAGGTATTTCAATGATTTTAAATAAGCGCATCATCCGAGAGCTCAAAGATAACTGGGTAAGATATGGAGCATTGGCATTTTTAATCATCTTTTCGCTGGCTTTGGTCGTCAGTATGGCTGGCTCTACCGATGTTGTCAATTATACCATTGATAAAAATAATGAAAAGAACCACTTGGAAGACGGCGAATTTTCAGTTTATGTGCCGCTAACCGAAAATCAGCAGCTGGAACTAAAAAAGTTGGGAGCAAGAACCGAAGCAGCCTTCTATGTCGATTTGTCGGGCCCCGAAAAGTCGATCTTGCGGATTTTCATGAATCGAAATACCATCAATACCATTGAGCTGGAAGCAGGAAGGCTGGCTGATCAAACGGGTGAAATCGTTCTGGAGAAACATTATGCCGAAAATCATGGAATTGATGTTGGTGAGTCGATGATCGTGAATCAGAAAAGCTATCTGGTGACCGGGATCGGAACAGTGCCGGATTATTCCAATGTTGTCCAAAATGTTTCGGACGTGTTGGCGGATTTAAAGCAATTCAGCCTCGGATTTGTATCTGAAGCGGAGTTTAACCAACTGTTAGCAGAAGATATCAATGTCGAATATAATTACAGCTATAAGTTGGATGGGAACCTGACGGCTTCAGAACTTAAAGAAAAACTAGTTGATCTGGATTTTGATAAAACAAAGGTCGCCAATAAATATATGCGCGAAATCATCGATGCCATTGAAAAAGGAAAGAATGATTTGTCCGGTGGCGTCAATGATCTGGCAGATGGGACGCAAAAACTGGCCAACGGTACCAGCTCACTTAAACAAGGAAGCAGTGAGCTGGCCGATGGAGCAGGCAGTCTGGCAAATGGCAGCGAGCAATTAAGTGCCGGTTTAGAAGAATTGACAAATGCCAATGCTACTTTAAATAATGCTGCTAACGATGTTTTTCAGGGGATGATTGCTCAGGTAAATAGTGAATTTGAAAAGATGGGGATGACCGTCACCGTTACCAGCGATAATTACCGGTCCGTGATAGACAGTTTAATCAACACCATTGATGGCGCCGATGCGAATACGGTGAGCGCATTGAATACCATCAAAGCGCAACTGGATAGTTACAAAGCCTTTAAAGATGGACTAACAGCTTATACCAATGGTGTCGAATCGGCCTATTCCGGGTCGCTACAATTGTCAGCAGGAGCAGATAGTCTGCATCAAGGCAGTGAGGCCGTGGCAAATGGGGTCAATACCTTGAGTAATGGCTCTGGTGAGTTAAACCGTGGAATGGGAGAACTAAAAAATCAGGTCAGCAATTTTATCAATGAAAATATGAACTATCAATACGTCAATTTGATCACCTTTCTGGAGACTGATGATAATCAGCGGATTACAAGCTGTAAAAGCGATGCCGCCATTAATAAAAACTCCGCTTTAATTGCGGGAGTTATTATACTCACCTTAATTGCCTATATGATTTCAGTATTTGTTATTCATACCATCGATAAGGAAAGCGCCGTGATCGGGGCGCTCTATTCGATGGGTTACGTAAAAAAAGAGCTGTTGAGACATTTTATGATTTTGCCAACGGTGATTGTCACAGTATCGGCAATGCTGGGAACGGGCTTGGGGTTTTTGCTGATTGGCGAAAATATTAAAGAAAATGTGGCCTATTATTCTTACCCCGGTTATACGATCGTATTTCCGCCCTATCTCCTGATTTATGGTGTTTTGCTACCGATACTGATTGCTCTGATTGTCAATTATATGGTGATTAACAGCAAATTATCACTGGCGCCACTCAAACTGCTCAGACGGGAAAAGAAACAGCATCAGCTGGCAAACATTGACTTAAAGGAGATGGGGTTTATTAATCGCTATCGGATTCGCCAGTTGCTGCGGGAAATCCGGGGAAATATCACGCTGTTTTGTGGACTTTCTATTGCCATTTTGCTGATGGTTTTTGGATTCAGTATTTATGGGAGTGTCAGTGCCTATGTTAGTAATGTGGCCTCCGATGTCACCTACAATTACCTTTACCTGCTGAAATACCCCATGGAAACCGCCCCCAACGATGCCACTAAAGCCTATACTGAGTCCTTGACGGCAGACCTGTATTTAACCGGAGGTGAGATGGACGTGACAGTTCAGGGGATTGATGATCAAAATCCCTATTTTGATTTTTCGCTGGCTGGCGAAAAAAATGAGGTGATCATTTCGAATTCAGTTGCCAATAAATTCGGTTATAAAGTGGGCGATGAGATTACATTGTTTGATAATCTGCAAGATCGAAACTATAACTTTAGGGTAAAAGAAGTGGTGAATTTTGCCAGCGGCCTCTATATTTTTATGGACATTAATGACATGCGCAAGCTGTTTGGACAGGAAGAAGACTACTATAATACACTGATGTCTGATCAGGAACTGGATATTGAAGCGGGAAGAATTGCTACCGTCATAACGGTCGATAAAATGGTCGCTGCGGCCAGACAAATGTTCACCATGATGTATGGGTTGGTAATTACCATTCTTGGCGCATCGGTATTGCTTTTTGTTATTGTTATGTATTTACTAGTAAAAATGATGATTGATAAGTCAGCCTTCAGCATTTCTTTAATCAAGGTGTTTGGCTATAATGAGCGGGAAATAAAAAAGCTCTATCTGGGCACTACCTTCTATACGGTTGCGCTCTCGACCCTTATTGCCATTCCGGTCAGTAAAATGATTATCAATAAGATTTTCCCCTACATGGTATCCAATGTTTCGGCCGGGATGAATGCCACCATGTCAGCCCAATCCGATCTGATCATGGTGGCGATTATTTTAAGTGCTTACACTACCGTTAATTTTATGGTTGGTAAGCACCTGAAAAAGATTTCTCTGGTAGAGATTTTAAAAGAACGCGAGTAGCTTCGGCAAGCAATAAGAAACAATCCCTCATCATGCCGCAGATCACCAACCGTTCGATGTCCGATTCTTTTAGAAATTGACGAAATGATCGGGATTTTAAAAAGTAGTTTGGATTGGGCTGAGCATAAGGAATGACTTCACGCCATCCGCTTTTTGTAGTAGAATAAAGAAAAACAAGGAGAGTAAAAAATGATTTCTTACCGCAAAGAGTTGCATTTTAATTTGCCCAGACGAAGAGGACTTGTCAATATTACCAGAGATGTTGAAAAAGCGCTGGCAGAAAGCGGCATTCAGGAAGGGTTGATTTTGGTCAATGCGATGAATATCACGGCCAGTGTTTTTATTAATGACGATGAGAGTGGCCTGCATCAGGATTATGAGGTTTGGCTGGAAAAACTGGCACCGGAAAAGCCGTATAGTCAGTATCGACATAATGGGTATGAAGATAATGCCGATGCCCATTTGAAGCGAACGATTATGGGCCGAGAGACCGTGGTGGCCGTGACCGCTGGCAAGCTCGATTTTGGCCAGTGGGAGCAGATTTTTTATTTTGAGTTTGATGGCAAACGGGACAAGCGTGTGCTGGTTAAAATCATTGGTGAGTAAAGCCATTGAAAGATCGGAATCCGATCGCATAACAAAGGAGAAATACATGAAGAGCATTTTATTGGTCATTGATTATCAGCAGGATTTTGTTGATGGGGCTCTCGGCTTTCCCCAGGCGGTGCTCCTTGAGGAACCGATTGCAAAAAAAATAATGGCATACCGCCAGAAGAATCAGGAAATTCTATTTACCTATGATACCCATACAGCGGAGTATCTGAACACTCAGGAAGGCAGAAATTTACCGGTTGTTCACTGTATCAAAGGAACCCCCGGTTGGGAGCTTTATGGCAAGGTAGCAAAACTGCGGCGTGATACCGACATCTGCATCGAAAAGATTGCATTTGGATCGATGGAGCTGGCTGAGTTTTTGGCAGTAAACCAGTATGACCGGGTCGAGTTGGTGGGGGTGGTGTCAAATATTTGTCTGATCTCCGATGCCGTGCTGGCCAAGGCGGCTTTGCCGGAAGCGGAAATTATTGTTGATGCCAGCTGTGTCGCCAGCAATGATGACCATCTTAATGAGGCAGCGTTGGATGTGATGGCCAGCATGCAAATCTACATTACCAATCGACAATAGGCACGGAGTTTCTTAAATACAACAATAATAAGTCAATTAGGAGGATGCAATGGCAACTAGCAAGGAATTTGCAGACTATGTTTGTGATCAGTTAATGGCAGCGGGAAACATCCGCTGCAGAAAAATGTTTGGCGAATATGGCGTTTATCTTGACGAAAAGATTGTTGGTCTGATCTGCGATAATCAGTTGTTTTTAAAAAAAACTGAAGCTGGCCGGGCCATGATTGAAGAACATTTGGGAACCATTGAAGAAGGTTTGCCATACCCCGGGGCCAAGCCACAGTTTTTGATTGATTCGCTGGATGACCGGGAATGGCTAGCCGAATTGCTGCAGGCCAGCTATCAGGAGCTGCCACTGCCCAAGCCGAAGAAAAAGAAAAAATGAGGGATCAGCAGTCTTATCATAAAACCTATAAACCCTTGGTGCTGTGGATGATCGTTTTTCTGGTGGCGAGTACCCTGCTGCCAATGGCAATCGATCGAATCCTGCAGGAGCTATTCCAGACCACCTGGGGAGCGGGCGCCGAGGTTAGAATGATCCTGATGTTTATGGTTATTGCCATTGATGGTTTACTGGCGATGATTTATGCCGGGGAATATGTCTATTGGATTAATGGTGGACCCAGCTTTGAGGAAGCTAAAGCGGCCGGCAGTGAAAAAAGAAAAGCTTATGCAGGGGCGCATTTAAGGGTATTTTTAAGAATGACGCTGATTTGTGTTGTTTACATTGGTATCAGTTCGTTTTTTCGATTGCCGATGGGGATTGATGTTGTTGTGATCGCATCAGCCGTTGTTATAGCTGCAATCAAGACCATGCCGATTCGCTTCGATTAAAAAAATCGGGCAAAAATAACAGGATCAGAGCATGAAGTTGGATGTTCTGTTTGTCATGTCCAGCTGGATGTGAGAAGGTTACCTTCAGTAACAGCGCTGGTGATAATTTTCAGGCGAGCTTTTAGGCATTGGATTTAATAAAGGTCTGGGTATCTTTCACCTCAGCAAAGGTGTTTTGCAAAGCGGCCATAAAAGCGGTATGAACAAGTGCAGCAGAAACTGGGGTATCTTCCCAGATTAGATCTCTGGTGGTGCAGGCGTCGCTTAGTAATTCAACTACAAATCCCAGTCGTTTGGCGGAACGCACTGTTGTGTCAATACACATATGACTCATCATGCCACAGATCACCAACTGCTCAATGGACAATTCCTTAAGCAGCGGCAATAAATCGGTATTATAAAAACTATCCGGAGTATTTTTGATAATCAACTTTTCACCAGGTAAGGGTGATACCAAGGGATGGATTTTGACACCTTCGGTATCAGCGACAAAAAAGGGGGTTCCGGGTTTTGGTTGATGTGTTGAACATGAAAAACCGGGAGCCCTTTTTTTCGAAAGAGCGCCAATGCGCTTTGGGCGTTTTGAGCGGCGGCATCAGTTCGATTGAGCTCAAACCGTCCACCGCTAAAATAATCATTTTGGATATCAATTAGAATCAATGCTTTTTTCATTTCTTAACCTCCTTGTTTTTGACAGTATAATTCATTTTGGGCAGGAGGTAAATTACCCACTTTTTTGTGGGTAGGTTGATAAATGCTTGGGCAATTAGCGGGGATAACAAATTCCTTTTTGATCCAAAAATGCAGTCAGATGATGTTCAACCATATAGTCAATACCAACGTCCTGCATAATTTCAATGGCTTTGAGGATCTGCTTGCCCCGTTCGGTGAGATAGTAATCGACATGAAGCGGATAGCCGGGGGCGTTTTCCTTGGCGACAAGGCCAAAATGGCGAAGTTCTTTTAGCTGCTCCAAGAGCATCTTTTGACTGATGCCGGCGATACTTTTCTCCAGTTGAGAAAGCGTAACAGCACCAGCTCGCATTTGAAAAATGATAATGGTTTTCCATTTGCCTTTGATAATGTCGTGGACAATTTCAAGCGGGCAGGTGTAGTCTGTGCGGATTTTCATAGATAACTCCTCTTTTCAACGATCGGCTTAGGTTTATGCACTAACCGATCGGCATTGAATCGTTTTGGGGGATAAAGTTAAGGGCGCAAAACCTAGCGTAATTTAAGATTATTATAACAGATTCAAAAAGTAACCATAATAAATAAAATAATAATGACGCTATTTACTGGGCCAAAAGCGGTATAATAAAGAAAAATCATCGGGAGGTAATTATGGAGTTTCAGGAAGTTGTAGAATTAAGAAGAAGTGTCAGAAAGTATGATCCGGATAAAACGATTGATGAGGCCACGCTAAACCAGATTTTCGAGGCGGCGATTTTGGCGCCATCATGGAAAAATTCACAAACAGCCCGGTATTATGTTATTCAGACAAAAGAAACGCTGGCCAGCTTTAAAAAAGAATGTCTACCGCCGTTTAACGCCAACAATTCGGCAGATGCACCGGTGTTGATTGTGACCACCTTTGTCAAAAATGATTCTGGCTTCAACCCGGATGGTGAACCGACCAATGAACTGGGAAACGGCTGGGGATTTTATGATCTGGGTTTACACAATGAAAACCTGATCCTTAAGGCGATCGATATGGGCTTGGATACCTTAGTTATGGGTATTCGAGATGCCGATAAAATTCGGGAAATGTTGTCAATCAGCCAAGATGAAACCATCGTTTCGGTGATTGCACTGGGTTATGGCGTCCAGGAACCTAAAATGCCCAAAAGAAAAACAGTTGCAGAGATTGTCAAGTTTTTCTAAGTTGGCATTGAGTGGATTAAATACTGTCCACTAAGATTAAAAATCAAATTGGATTTCTTTAATCAGAAGTCAAGAAAACTGCGATGTTGTGACAGTTTGTGACCACCTTCGGGTGGTCTTTGTTGTGGTGGTAAGATCGGAAAAGCCGCTGCTGCCGTTGAGTTGGAAAAATGGCAGCAGCGGCTTTAAATGACTTTTGAGCTGGCTTAAGCGAAGAAAAATGCTTCGTTTTGGGTTGCTTTAGTTGTAAATCAGTTCCGATAGCCATCCCGTATGATAGATGGCCCTGCTCTCTTTATAACAATAGTCGCTCAGTTGTCATCGCCAGACGGCAAGGTTTGCATGAGGGCAAAGAAATGTTTGGGCTCGCCGGTGCAAAAATAGTCATACCAGGCGGCCAGGGTATCTGCCTGAAAAACATCCAAATGCTCAATGATCTGTTTGGCCCATAACAAAGCGCCGGTGGAACTTGCCGTAATCAGGTTGTGATCGGCAACCGATGGTTGGTCGACATAAAAAGTTTGCCCGTTATAAGCGGGACAAAACATTTCGAGAAATCCCGGGCCATTGCTGGTATGCGGCCGCTGATTTAACAGCCCAAAGTTGGCAAGCGCAGCAGTCGCCCCGCAAATGGCCCCCACTGTCGCACCGGAAGCGAGAAGCTCGCTGGCTTTTTTAAGGATTGCGCCATGCTTCGGGTCGTTCCAGGTATCGGCACCCGGTAAGAGTAAGACGCTTGTTTCACTCACAACAAGCTCATCAATTAGGCAGTCGGGCACGATTGTCATCCCGCCCATGGTCGTAATCGGTGCTTTGGTAGCACAAACTGTTTTGAGCGAGACCGGCGGGGCGCCCTTTTTAAAAAAGCGGCCAGAATTGAGCTCTGCCGTAACATAGCCCAGTTCCCAGTCGGCCAAGGTATCAAGAACGTAAACATAGATCGTAAACATAAATTTCCTCCAGTTTCATGGTGTTTTAACGATGCAACAGGTAATGCCCGTTTGCTCTTTTATTATACCTTGCAATTGTTGACAACAGGTTGGCCATAATTTACAATGAAAAAAAGAAAGTTTAAAAATGAAAGGCGGCGACCCGATGAAAGTGGATCGGCTGATTAGCATTATTATGATCCTTCTTGAAAAGGAGCGGATCGGTGCACAGGAGTTGGCAGAGTTGTTTGAAGTGTCCCCCCGCACCATCTACCGTGACATCGATGCGATCAACATGGCGGGGGTTCCAATTTGTTCGACACCGGGAGTGGGCGGCGGCTTTAAAATCATGGAAAACTATAAGCTTGATAAAAAAGTATTTTCGACGACCGACCTTTCGGCGATCCTGATGGGTCTTTCCAATCTTTCGACAATGATCCGGGGGGATGAACTGGTAAACGCCCTGGCCAAAGTTAAAAGCTTTATCCCCGCCGACAGCGCCAAAGACATTGAACAGAAGGCCAATCAGATTTACGTCGATTTAAGTCCGTGGATGGGCAACCGGAATATACAAGCCGATTTGGAAATCGTCAAAACAGCGCTACAGGAAAACAAGCTGCTGTCCTTTGACTATGCCGACCGCCATGGGAATAAAACAGCCCGAACAGCCGAACCGTATCAGCTGTTATTAAAAAGTAATCATTGGTATTGGCATGGCTATTGCCATAAACGAAATGATTTTCGCTTATTCAAACTATCCCGCATCTCAAACCTGCAAATGCAAGAAAAAACATTTGTGCCACGAGAACATCACAAACTGCAGTTGGATTTTTCGGATGCGTTGGCGACGATGCAGACAAAAATTAAAATCCGCATTCATCAATCGGTTCTCGACCGGGTTCTTGATTATTGCCCGGATGAAGACCTTTCGCCAGACGGCGATGACCATTACATCGCTTTTTTTCCCTTCATCGAGAACG
>MTLE01002376.1_pt2 | contig 13639 bp, 14 predicted proteins | sample 1982461 | NCBI WGS metagenome assembly MTLE01 (sample SAMN05712605, study PRJNA340218) | biofilm metagenome | isolation source: sample SPL anode biofilm adapted to -200 mV | place: USA | collected 2012-02-03
CCTAAGCGCTTGACTTCTTCAAATGCAGCCTTCATTCTAGGAGCTATTTTTTGATGACAAGTTACTTTCTGCATCGCTCCGCCCTTGCCACAAGGCATCTCTACGGTTACCTGGTGCTGTCCCGGTTCACCAAACATAGCCTTTATCTGAGCAAGGCCATGAGGACGACCCGCTTCAGAGAAATCACCTGTTTGAACATTAGGATCATAAGGCTGAGAGGAATTTGCGCCACCAGCAGCATTAGCCCCGCCTGAAGGTGCAGCTCCTCCGCCGCCACTTCCACCGCCGATTCCAGGTGCTCCAGCTCCTCCGCCAGACGGCATAGAACCACCGCCAACTCCAGGAACTCCAGCTGCCCCAACCTGACCGGGCTGGCCGGCTGCTTGACCTTGGAAGCCGCCCATTTTATTCATCATCATTTGCATCATCATAAGCATCATCATCTGCATCATTTGATTCTGTTGAACCAAACCACCAAAAAGAGAGCCTAAAGGACTGCAACTCCCACCGAAACCAGGTATCATTCCTAAACCAGCATTTATTCCAACACTTGAAAAAGGAGAGCCATTACCGAGAATAGAGGCGAGAGGACTTGAAGAAAAACCATCTCTGATATCCGGGGAAAAACCACTTATATCCGATAAACCAGAAGGAATTCCAGTTGCTGCACCAAGCTGGAAACCTGTGCCGACTGAAGACAAACCAGACTGGAAACCTGTGCCGACTGAAGACAAACCAGGGAAAAATCCTTGTTGAATTGGCAATTGGGAAGATAAACCGTTGATAAACATTAAAAATCCCACTCCTTTCAATTTTTCTGACTTTAACAATCAGAGAAATTTAAACTCTATACTTAGTTTAATTATAAATCAAAACACTGCAAAAAATATTGCCGAATCATTAACAATGTTAATAAAAGTTTAACTTTTATTAACATTTAAATTGCTTTATAACAGCTGCTACAACACCGGCTCATATCCTTTGCAAGTAAAGGGGTTGCACCTGACTATCCGAATAGAGCCTATAATACCCCCTCTGAGCAAACCGTATTTAATAATGGCTTGTTTCGTATATTCACTGCAGGTCGGTTGAAATTGACAGATATAAATATCTTGTTTTTTTAAATTAGCACTTACAACAAATTGGTATAAGTTTATCCCTTCAACGCTCAGCGCGGCAGCAGGCTGAAAGCCGCCAAACAGCCATGGTTCTGCAAAAAGATAAACGATTATAATGAACACAATAAGCAGCAAAGAATTGCATTTTTTAACGGAAATTTCTAAAGCCAAAGGTTTAGAGTTTGAAAAACGGTTCATTGTGTTTTTAAAGAACAGGATAATTTTTCCAAAAATTACCCAAATACAGATCTGATCTTTGGGTTTGTTTAGCGAGTCCGTCATTTAACATGCGTTTAAGCTGAGGACCAAAAGGTGGATGAAGTTCTATTTTATCAAGCTCATCAATAGGAATAAAATCAACACTTTTAAGACGAGCCTCAGTGCCCACTTTAAGGTTCTCCAAAGAGTTGTTGCAAAGCCGTCCGAGGAAAAAAAGATTAACAACATGCCGTGAACCGTCAGGAGCAATGCTTTCCGAGCTAAACAAAAACCGATCCAGATCTATTTCAAGATTTGTCTCTTCTTTGATTTCACGTTTAGCACACTCCACAACTGTTTCACCGAATTTTAGCCCCCCACCCGGTATAAGCCAATAAGTCACCCCGTTTTTCTGATGCTCAACCAGAAGCAGCTGACTATTTACAACAATTAACACTCCAACCCTGACTCTGACACTATGCATACAGAAACTCCGGATTAAAATAAATTTTAAAAATACAACGGCACCAACAGACCGAGAAGACTATATCATGATAAACTTTACAGTAATTGCAGAAAATAGTATACTTAAAAAATTCATACAAATATTTTCAGGAAAAATCAATTTAATGAAATGGAATTGGATTGTTGAGAACAAAAAACTTCTTAAACAGGAAGTCTATTTAAGCCGCGCCACCTCCGGCGGACACCTTTGTGCCGCAATAGCATATCCCAATCTCTATAAAATTGGCATGTCAAATTTAGGTCTTCATGCAGCATATCAATTCTTCAACAAAAAACTGGGGCTATCCTGCGAAAGAGTCTTTTATCCAGAAAAACATTATATACCTTTTTTTTTACAGGACAAAAATTTAAGATCTGTTGAAACTCAAAAACCCCTGGGTGATTTTGATCTGATCGGATTTTCAGTTTCTTTTGAATTGGATTATTTTAACATAGCTGCGATGCTTAAAATGACACAAATCCCGCTCTTTGCAAAAGACAGAAAAAACAATGACCCTTTTGTGTTCTGTGGCGGAGCCATAACTTTCTTAAACCCTGAGCCCGTTGCTGACTTTATGGATTTCATTATATTGGGAAGAATAGAACATACAGCTCCGGAAATCTTTGCCGCAATCAAAACAGAGGGAAACAGAACCAAAATTTTAGAAACTCTTTCCGCTTTTGAAAATATTTATGTTCCATCTATTCATAATATTCATAATCCGGTAAAAAAACATACATCCGGCATTGCTCCTTATTTTTTCAGCTCCGCAATCCTCACGGAAAATACAGAATTCAAAAATACATTTCTCACAGAAATAATGACAGGATGCCCTTACAGCTGTAATTTTTGTGCCGTAGGCAATTGTTTCGGGAAACTGAGCTACAGACCTTTTGAAGATTTCAAAGAAACAATAGAGGTTTTTGCCAATAATATACAAAAAATTGGTCTTATAGGAGCAAGCATCAATACTCATCCCGAATTTCCTAAAATAATAGACTTTATAGAGCAAAAAGGTCTGAAGGCTGGTTTTGCCTCTCTAAGGGCCGACAAATTAAATGACAGAGCAATAGATTTTGCAGTAAAACATGGTGGCGGTATTTTGACTCTTGCGCCTGAGAGCGGAAACGAACTGCTCCGAAGCCAAGCCGGAAAGAGCCTGAAAGACATAGATTTATATGAGACTCTAAACATGGCGGTCGGCAAAGGGATACATACCATCAAGCTTTATTTTATGACAGGATTGCCCGGAGAAAAAGAGACGGATGTAATTCATATAAGCAAAATGCTGCATAATATTTCCGATCTTAAAAAAGGGAAAAATCTCTCAATTCATGTTTCAGTTTCTCCGTTTGTCCCCAAACCAAAAACTTTTTTCGAGAGGGAGCGGCAGGATACGGAACAAGAATCTGCAGCAAAAATAAAGATTATCAAAGAAAACTCGCCTAAAAACATAAAAATTTCAAGCGAAAACCCTTCCGAATCAATTTTACAGGGAATTTTATCCCGAGGCGGGAGAGAACTTAGTAAACTTCTTGCAGATTTAAGCGGTGACATATCACTGAGGCGTTTTTTAAAAAGCGCTTCACAAAAAGATATTGACATCACAAATATTCTTAAGCCTAAAAACAATGAAGAAATTCTGCCCTGGGCACATATACATGGAGAATCTGATGCAGACACAAAAAGATGATAAATACAATTTTACCAAAAAAGGAAGCCTGACTTTACTGACCTTCCCCTCTATTGAAAGCACAGGCATTGTTGATCATTTCTTTACTACAAAGCCAGGAGGAGTCAGCACAGGCAGTTATTCCAGTCTAAACGGAGGACATAACACAGCGGATGATCAAGAAAACATACATAGAAACCGCCTCATAATAGAAAAAATTTGTGGGTATTATCCTAAAGAATCCATTATTCTGGAACATGGTAAAAACATACACCTGATAGATGATTCCACATCCTTATCAGAAACAGTCACAGCAGATGCGGTGATTACAAAAAAACGCGGAGTACCGCTTGTCATTTACTATGCTGATTGCGTACCCGTTTTCCTTGTTGATCCCAAGGAGCAAGCTATAGCTCTAATCCATGCAGGATGGCGGGGAACCGTCATGGAAATATGTAAAGAAACAATTTCCGAAATGAAAAAACAATTTAATACAAAACCTGAAAATATTCTGGCGGGTATTGCTCCTTCCATAGGACCATGCTGTTTTGAAACAGGCTCTGAAGTTTGGAGCATGTTCGGGAAGGTTTTTAAAAAATTGAAGGATTTAAATATATTTATATCAAATAATTCAGGTGGCAACGATAAGAGAAATATAAACCTCTGGGAATTTAACAGGTTTACCCTTATTGAAAGCGGTGTAAAAAAGGAAAATATTTCTGTCGCCCAAATATGCACCAGCTGCACTGATGATTTGTTTTTTTCATACAGGAGAGACCAAAAAATTACAGGACGGATGGCCGCCCTTATCGCCCTAAGATAATATTTTTGTTAATACCCATGAAAGGGGATTCTTTATGGCCAAAGAAAAAATTCTTGTTGTAGATGACGAAAGAAATATTGTTGAGCTTCTAAAGTACAATCTGGAAAAAGAAGGTTTTGAAGTCATTAATGCATATGATGGCTTTGAAGCCGTCACTCTCGCGAAGCAAGAACGGCCGGATTTAATTGTCCTTGACATTATGCTGCCCGGACAAGGTGGCCTTGAAGTATGCAGAATACTCAGAAAAGAGACACGAATACCTATAATCATGGCAACAGCTAAAGGAGAGGAAATGGATAAAATTCTAGGACTCGAACTTGGCGCTGATGACTATGTCACCAAACCGTTTTCCCCGCGGGAACTTGTTGCCAGGGTAAAAGCCGTGTTGAGACGGACCAGCTCTAAACTTGACGAAAAAGATGAACTTACATTTGATGAGCTTTCAATCAATCTTATAAAACATGAAGTAAGATTTAAAGGAGTTGAAGTGGATCTTAAACCTAAAGAATTTGATCTCTTAAAGCTTCTTTCAACCAATCCGGGAAAAGTTTTTACAAGAGATTTTCTTCTTGAGCAGCTTTGGGGCTACGATTATCTTGGAGATACAAGAACAGTTGACGTTCACATGAGACGTCTGCGACAAAAAATCGAACAAGATGCCGCGAACCCTCGTTTTTTAAGAACAGTCCATGGAATAGGCTATAAATTCCAATATGAAGGGAAAGAATAAATGTCCCGGAAAGACAATAGACTTCAAGAATCTCTTATAGAGACTCTTGAAGATGGTGCTATAGCTATAGATAAAAACGGCAATTTAAAAATAGCCAACCAAAAAGCCCGAAATATTTTTGATATTACAAATAATGATATTTCCGGCAAAAAAATCTGGGAAATTATTACAAATTCCGACTTTAACAAACTAATTCTAGCTGCCGCACGTGAGTCGGATTTCACTTCACAGGAAAAAATACTCATTATAGGTCACAACATCCCTTTTATTGTTAAAGCGGTTCGAATAGCTCCGGAAGGCACTGTCCAGGGAGCTATTGCTATTCTTAAAGACATGTCGGAATTCGAACGAATAGAAAAAGCTCTTAACAATTATGTTGCTAACATTTCACACGAACTAAAAACTCCGCTGACGGCAATAAAAGGGTATATAGAAACGCTTCTTGAGGAATCCTATTTCCAAAACCCGGACATCAGCCGCAAATTTCTTCAAATAATAAATGACGAAACAAACAGAATGACTCGCCTTATTATGACCATGCTTGACATAAGCAATCCGGAGAAAGCACACTCTCCCCTTCTGCTTTCCTCTGTTTCGGTTTTCAATGTGATAAATGAGGCTGCCGCTCTATTTAAACGAACAGCCAAAGAAAAGAAAATAAAAATTGAAATAAACGTTTCACCCAATCTTCCCGCTGTCTTAGCAAACACAGACGCACTCAAACAAGTTTTTATAAATACCATAGACAATGCTGTGAAGTTCACAGGCATAAAAAAACAAGGCGAAATAAAAATAGATGCCATAGAGTCTGGTAAAAATATCAAAATATCTATTGCCGACACCGGAATAGGAATTGCTCCTGAATATCTGGAAAAAATTTTTGAACGTTTCTACAGGGTTCCCGAAGGAGAGGCAACACTGCTGGGCGGGACGGGACTCGGACTTTCCATAACAAAATCATTAATTGAAAGTATGTCCGGCTCAATTGAAGTTAAAAGTGAACTTGGCAAAGGAACAAAATTCACTTTTACTCTGCTTATGGCAAAATAAATCACTGGAAGGATCGTTTCCTATGGAGATCAACAATACAGGAAAACTGGCACCACTAACCTCTGTTTACGAAAAAATAACAAGCTTTCTTAAACAGTCTAAAGAAATAGGATATATCTTCTTTGATATTGCTGATTTTCAGGAACTCATCCAGATTTACGGCGAAGAGCCGATGAACAAACTCATGCTTCATATCGGAGACACTGTTATCAGTCAAAAAGGACGGTTATACAGAGAAGATGACTGCATCGTATCAGACTATGACACGCCAGGCCGCTTCATCCTCCTCCTTTTTTCTCCTCCGAGACACAAAAGTTCTTTTTCAGATACAGATCTTAAACTCGTTTCATCACGAATAATTCAAAAATTAAAAACAATTGTACAGGAAATATTCGGTTATCATGAAGCCGCTAATCATATTTTTTTTAACAGCGGCTACTCTATCATAAAAAACACAGCCGGTGGCGATGGAGAGAAAATTTTATATGACGCTTACCGGGAAGCATCTCTTCAAGCTTATATGGAAAAAATCATGGCAAACCTTATCTCCAACATATCCCATGAACTCAGAACACCTCTCACCTGCATCAAAGGATATGCGGAATCATTGCTGGAAGGCGCAATGTATGATGACGGTTTATGCGCAAAGTTTATAAAAATCATCAGTGATGAAGCGCACCGGCTTGAAAGACTGATCAATGAGCTTCTGGACCTTTCAATGATAGATGCAAGGCAAGTGCAGATGAACTGCGATGAAGCAGATCTTTCCGAGATTATCACAGAGGTCCATGCAATTGTACAGCCCTACGCGAAAAAAGCAGGCATAAGAGTAACAATGGCATTGCCTGAGGAAAACAAAAGCATTGATGTTGATCAAGATCGTATAAAGCAGCTTCTTATCATTCTTGTGGATAACGCTATCAAATACTCCAAAACTGACGGCGACGGAAGTGTCAATATAACTCTTGAATACACAGATAATGAAGTTATAATAAAAATAAGTGACAACGGAGTAGGAATCCCTGAATCGGAAAAAGATATAATTTTTGAAAGATTTTATAGAGTTAAGCAAAAAAATTCCGACAGAAAAGAAGGCAAGGGCTTAGGGCTTTCCATAGCTAAATTCATTGTGGAATCACACGGCGGAGAAATACTTGTGGAAAGCAATTATGGCAAGGGAAGCACATTTATTATTAAAATACCTATTACCAGCCCTGAAGAATAAAGTCTTACTCTGTCTGTGAATAATAATTATCATCCAAAAGCGGTTCAAAAGTTCTTAACCTATGGCCCGACTGCCTTTCCGGCGGATCCACATAAAAGACTTCAGTTTTATTTGTGAGGGAGCCGTCACCTTCATTGGAAACACTTTGATATGATGAAAGGTTTTCGTTGCCATATATAAAATCCGAGGCCTGCTTTAATGTAAGTTCAGGATTAAAGTAATATACTTTGCCGTCCTCACCGGTAATAATCATAAGACCGCTTTTGCCAAAACATATCATTGATTTCATAATCTTTCCTGTGAATTTTCCGGTAATCTTCTTCCGAAGTTTGCCAATATCCTCTTCCCTGCAAGTAATATAAGGTCTTTCCGAAAGGAACACAAAATGAAAAATGAAGAGATCAAAATCCTTGGAGTAAAACTCCATAATATCAATTTTGAGGAAACTCTCTCTCAAATAGAAGCCTTTGTAAAAGAAAGAGGCCCGCATCTAATTGTGACTCTGGGAACTGAGATGGTAATGAGCGCACAAAAAAATAGAGAGTTTAAAGACATTGTAAATAATGCACAGCTCGTATGTGCAGATGGAGTGGGTCTAATTTGGGCAGGCAAACACTATGGCTGCTGTATAAAAGAAAAAGTTGCCGGAGTAGAGCTGACTGAAAAAATAGTTGAGCTTTCAGCCAAGAAACAGTGGAAAATATTTTTTCTTGGCGGGGCTCCAGGAGTTGCTCAAAAAGCAAAAAGAGAGCTTTGCAAAAAATATCCGGATGCACTTATCACAGGAACCTACCACGGTTTTTTCAAAGATGATTCAGAAGCAGAAGAAGAGATCCGCAAGGCTGCTCCTGATATTATTTTCGTTGCCCTAGGATCACCCAAACAGGAACAATGGTATAACAGAAATGCTGAAAAGCTTGATATACCTGTCGGGATAGGAGTCGGAGGAACTTTTGATGTTCTGTCAGGCAATGTAGATCGGGCTCCCCAATGGATGATAAAATCGGGGCTTGAATGGCTTTATAGATTCTCCAAACAACCATCACGATGGAAGAGAATGCTGGCACTGCCATATTTTGTCCTAAAAGTCAAAACTGACCGCCACAAAAAATGAAAGGCTCAATATTGCAAACATTTCTTGACTCTCTTCTTTGTCTTATCTTTCCTGAAAAATGCAGAGGGTGTGGAAAAAAAGGAAGGCCGCTGTGCACTGAATGCTTTAAAAAAATACCGGCGCTTAACGCTTTGGCTATCAGAGGCAGAGACCCAATTATTAAAATATTTTCCTATACCGCTTACTCCGGTCTTGCAAAAAACATTATAATGGATTTTAAATTCAAAGGCAAAAAAGATTTAGCCGAGCCTCTTGCACAAATGGCTGTCAAAGCTCTTCCTACACATCTCAGAGCAGCTGAGAATACCTTGCTGATCCCCGTCCCCCTTCACCATTTACGATATAAAGAAAGAACATTCAATCAATCTGAATTGATTGCCAAAGAAATATCCGCCCTAATAGGCATTCCCGTTTGCAATATCAGTATAATCCGAGCGGGAAACACCTCATTTATGCATAAACTTACAACAAAACAACGACGCAAAAATATAAAAGGAGCTTTTAAAGTTGTCCGGCCGGAGCTTTTAAAAGAAAAAACCGTTATTATAATTGATGATATACTGACAACAGGAGCCACCACAGAAGAACTTGCAAAAGTGATAAAAGAGTCGGGGGCCGTGCAGATTTATGCCTTAACGCCCGCGAGAGCCGGACGCGATTAACATTTTATTGACTGTGGTGTATGTATGTGCTAAAATTTTTTAAATATATAAAGGGAAAAGAATGGGCCGGAGGTCAAATGAGCTTATTGAAAAAACCTGTTCAGAATAAATTTTATGAATGATCCTTCCACTACCGAAGGTTGTGACTACATAATAATAACAAACAGCCCAGGTGAACTCTCCGCATGGGTTTATCCTGTAGGCAGGCGCATCAGGAAAGAAGATCCACAAGGCAGAATAGTCATTCTGCTTGTTCCTTGTTTTTACGCTACCGGCCGCGAAAAGGAGATTGCTTCAGGGTTTGAGTTTGCTGATATCGTTTTGTCGCCTTCGGATTTTATAAAAATAAGTCTTGGCATTGCTCTTTCAAATTATCAAAAAAGAGAATGCGGAATAGTTTTATCCCTAGGCGGCGATCCTTGGCACTCAGTTCTCATTTCACGGAAACTCGGCTTTCCTGCCGCCATGTATACGATGAAAAAAGCCGAAACAGCACCTAAATTTAAACATATTTTTGCCATTCACAATAAACTCAAGACCCAGCTCATAAAATTGGGAGTAAAAGAAGCTGTGATAAGCGTTGCTGGGGATCTTATGCAAGACAGCGTAAGACCTGAAATGACGCCTGAAAATGCACTCATTAAATGGAATATTCTGCCCGATGAACAGCTTGTAACATTTTTCCCCGGCAGCAGGTTAAGCCATGTTCAAGAGAGTTTGCCTGTATTTATGACCGTTTGCGATCAGATAAAAAAAGAATTGCCAAAAACTAAATTTATAATCTGTCTCTCACCTTTTGTTAAACTTGAAGACATCGAAAAACTTATAAAACCCAAAAAACATTATCATTTTGAACCATCATGGGGCAAGCTTACCGGTGAAATGATAGAGACCTCTCAAGGGACAGAAATCAAAATCGCAAAAACCAATAGGTTTGATCTTATCAGCATATCCGATCTCGTAATAACAATACCTGGCACAAATACTGCTGAAATCGCCTCACTCGGCAAACCCATGATTGTATGCTACACCTGGAAAGCTAAAATACCAAGCGGTGGAATCGGTTTTTTTCTTAATGCTCTGCCTCTTGAGGGACTTTTTAAAAAATTACTGATGAAAATTATGTATAGCAGAATCAAATTCAAAGCTCTCCCTAATGCTCTTGCGGAAAAAGAGATTACTCCTGAAATAGGGGTCGAAAAAACAGCCGGTGAAATCACATCAGTTGCTATATCGCTCTTGAATGACAAAGAAAGGCGCGAGAGAATAACTCAAGAATTGCTGCAAATAATGGGCGGAGGCGGAGCTGCTGAAAAAATCGCCAAAAAAACAATTGAAATTGCAAAGGAAACCGTCCGCAAATGAGAAAATTCTTCTTCAAATACAGAGGCTTTTTCTTTCTAATTCCTGCTGCTATTTTAATCTTTTTCGGTAAGCCCTCTGCTTTCTCCCTTGCTATAGGGCTGTTAACAGCACTCACGGGAGAATGGCTTCGAATCTGGGGTGTAGGATATGCAGGTGACTCTACCCGCAAAGATTCTCTTGCGGCACCTTTTCTTGTAACCTCAGGCCCGTATTCTTTTTTAAGAAATCCATTATATCTCGCCAATTCAATCATAGGCCTAGGTTTTACAATCGCATCATTAGGAAGATTGTCTTTTGGGGAATCGCTGGGATTGATTTTGATATGGGCTTTATTCTATGGCGGAGTATATGGAGCTATTATTCCGTATGAAGAAAATTTTTTAAAAGAGACCTTTGGGAAGCCTTATCAGGAATATTGTGCCAAAGTGGATAGAATTGTCCCCTGCATTCCGCCTTACGATAAAAAACAAGGCTCTTTTAAAATTAAAACAGCCTTAAAGTCAGAGCTTCCGACCATTTATCAATTTCTATTTTTAGCAATTATAATATTTTTAAAGCTTCCTGGATTTATACTTGACGGTAAATTATTTTTCAGTTGAGGAAACACAATGAACCCTTTAGGAGCATCTTTTATTCCTGCTTTTAACCAGCCGCACATAAGCCAGAATAATAGCGGCGTTTCCGAGCTTCCCGAAGAATTTCTCACCGACGGGGAATATATGTTTTATGACGTCACAAATGAAGAAGATAGCAAAGAAGAAAATTCCCCTGAACTAGAGCACTCTCTGACAAGGGGGCAGCTCATAAAAAAAGATCTTGCTCACCTGTCTTTTTTAGAATACGAAACGGAGCATTTTATTTTTAAATGGCTGCCGGAAAGTGACGCAGAAAATTCCTTGGAGTCAATAGCTGAAAAAAGAGAAGCAGCATGGAAAAATATATGTGATTTCTTTTTCATAAACCCACCTGAAAAACAAATATTTTATATTTTTCAAAATGACAGGCAGGCATATTGCAAAACATGGGGCAAAACATTTGCATCCCGTGCATTGCCCGAAGAACACATGGCCGGAATCATCTACAGAAATGAGCCCGGCTTTTATGAACAAATAAATTACGGGCATGAACTCACTCACCTCCTGGAATTCTATTTTCTGCCATACCTCATGAGAGTGCCTCCATATTTTCGAGAAGGAATGGCTGATTATCTATCGCAATCAGGCGCGGATCTTCACCTGCGTTATATCACTTTTTTAAAAGCCGGTCTTGCTGATGAAGCCTTCACAATCTCCCAAGACCGCTTTGCAGCTCCAAATTATATGGAAAGTGCCTCTTTTCTTCATTATCTGACACAAGCTTACAGCAAAGAACATATGATAGAGCTGTACAGAAGGCTTGCCGTATTACAAAAAGGTGAGCTTATAACAATAGAGAAAGCATCAGAAATTTTTATATCGGTTTTGGGTGCCGAACTCTCCTTTGTTATGAATAATTATTATTCCTATATCTGTTCAATATGGAATACTTCCCTTCCTCAGCTCCCACCTGAAGATCAGACGGCACTTAAAGAGCTTTTCCTAAAAAGCGAAGAGTTCGTAACGAAAGAAAATGAAAAAGGAATAAACTCCCTTTACAGCAATGATTTTTATTATACAACACCGGCAAGCGAAAGAGATATTTTCATTTTTCATATGATGCCGATGGAAAATATGAAGCCGATTGGGTATGAATTTTTTGATCTAGGAAGCTGGCTCTATGGAAAAAGTGCGGCAGTGAAAACTGTTTTTGAAAACAAATTAAATGGTGCATTTCAAACCCGGGTTTTCGCAGCAGAAAAAATAGCTGGAATATGGCGATTCAGCCCTAAATATCAAGGCGGTAAAGAAGTGTGCTAAAAAATTTTTTCTCCATAGGGAGACATTATCACAAATTAATCACAAGGTGACATTATGACAAATTAATCACAAAAATTTTCTTCTTCATATTGCAAAGTACAGGTTCTTATGATATAATACGTGGGCGCGGAAGTAGCTCAGCGGTAGAGCATCGGCTTCCCAAGCCGAGGGCCGTGGGTTCGAATCCCATTTTCCGCTGGTAATTCAAATGGCGATGTGGTCGAGTGGTTAAGGCAGCGGTCTGCAAAACCGTTTTTCAGCGGTTCGAATCCGCTCGTCGCCTTTTAAAATGGGCACATAGCTCAGTTGGTTAGAGCACTACGTTGACATCGTAGGGGTCATTGGTTCGAGTCCGATTGCGCCCACTTACAAAAAACCCGTCAGATAAAGCATCTGGCGGGTTTTTTGTAAGTGTTTCACAGCCTTTATTTTTATCAAAATTATCATTTTTTATCAATTTTTATCAGTTTTTATTAAAAGAATGCTGAGTTTTTGCTGAGTACAGTTTTTTGATTAACCTTTGTTATGTCCTTTCTTATAAAGCCCTATAATAAAGGCTTTTTTTATTTGCGCAAAAAATATTTTTATCCCCGCCCTAAAAACTATTGACATAAGGAATACCTTATGGTATAATATGTTTAGAAAGGAGGTAAAACAAATGAAAAAAGTTTGGGAAGTTGTTAGGATAATGTTGATGGCCGTCACCACGATTATTATTCTAACAGGCACAGCTTACTAAGCAGTGTCGGGAGAGTATAAAAACTCTCCCCTTCTCCCAAACCTTTATACAAATTAATTATAACACAGTGGAGGATAAAATGGAAGGTAATAAAAGAAAAAGAATATACAATAGTAAGCAACAAGTTGAAGCACAAAAAAAATATGACGCTGAGCATACTAAACGAATTACATTTAAATGTCATCTGGAAAACGACAAAGATGTATTAGAAGCAATTCAAGCAGCAGAAAACAAACAAGGTTTTATAAAAGAAGCCATAAGGCAGTACATAAAAAAAGAGGGAGCCGGTTAGGCTCCCTTTCTTACTTCTTCACAACCCTAACTTCCGTTTCAGGGAGATTCAGTTCAAGCACATCGCCCTTTTTGAAGTTTACATTCGCAAGGGCTTTCAAAGATATTTTCCCGGAGTGACAACACAGCAGGAAATCGGATGCCGGTGCCTGCTCTTTCTTTGATTCTCTACGTATAGCGTAGAAAATAAAGTTTCCATCAGGATGTGACGGTGCGGTGTTCATGACTTGCTTTGTTGTTGTTTTCATTGTT
>MTLE01002152.1_pt1 | contig 13634 bp, 12 predicted proteins | sample 1982461 | NCBI WGS metagenome assembly MTLE01 (sample SAMN05712605, study PRJNA340218) | biofilm metagenome | isolation source: sample SPL anode biofilm adapted to -200 mV | place: USA | collected 2012-02-03
TCCTGCCATTAAAAATTTTATCAGAGGCCCAGCCAGAAAGAAGCATGCCGAAAATTCCGGCAAACTCATATAGTGCGGACTGAAGAGCCGAATTTGTCAAAGAATAGCCCTTTACTTCGGTAAGATATGTAGGTGCCCAATTTACCACACCATAGCGGACAATATAGACAACAATATTGGCTATTGCAAGAAGCCATATATATTTATTATTGATTACATATTTTAAAAGAATCTCTTTGGCGCTTAGTTCCCGCTCCCTATCATCCACATCCACTACAGGATAATCATTTTTATATTCTTCTATTGGAGGCAGTCCTTCTGACTGAGGTGTATCGCGAAGAAAAAGTATAACACATATAGCTGCAACTATTGCAAAGACAGCCGGAACGAAGAAAATAGCATTCCATGCATGCGTGTTTTTCAAGGTCGGATCATAAGCTCCGGATATTGCAAGTGTTGCGTAAACAACCGCAAAACCTGCTATGATCGGAGCAAGAAATCCGCCTACATTATGAGACAAATTCCATATTGCCATTTTAGTTCCGCGCTCCTTATCCGAAAACCAATGGACCATACTCCTCGCACATGCCGGCCAACCCATCCCCTGAAACCAGCCATTTAAAAACCAAAGGACTATTAAAACACCAAGTGAAGGCAAAAAGCCGAAAAAGATATTTGAAATAGCAGATAAGATAAGACCCGTTGCCAAAAAATATCGGGGATTGCTGCGGTCTGAAACATTTCCCATTATAAACTTACTCAGCCCATAAGCGATCGTTAGAGCAGAAGCAAGAAGACCCACTTCGGTTTTTGTAAAACCCATCACATCTATGAGGTAAGGTTTAGCGACATTCATATTAACTCTTACAAGATAATATCCGGCATAACCGATGAAGCAAGAAAGCATAACACGAAATCGCATTTTTTCGTAAAAAGGACCGATTTCATTTTCAGGAAGCCTCTTTTTAGGAGAAGGCGGGATATAAAAATTGCGAAGCCATTCAAGCATATACAAAAATTCCTTTTTAATATTATTTTTGAAATTATTATCCTCTCAATCTTATTTACCCTTTAACAAACATTTAACTGCAAAAAATTTTAATATTGACAAAAAAAACAAAAAATGATATTATTTAACCAACCAGTTAGTTAAATAATATTTCAGAAGTGATACATCTATGGCAAGACCCTCATATGCAAGTAAAAACATGGTAGCAGAGACTCAGAAATCCATTTACGATGCTGCGGTAAAATTATTCGCAAAAAACGGCTATACCGAAACGAAAACACAGCAAATAGCAAATATCGCAGGAGTAAACAAAGCGATGCTTCATTATTACTATGAAACCAAGGAAAATCTTTTCAGACAACTCGTTTCGGAAGGTCTTGCTATTTTTGACAGCGCTGTGGACAAAAGCGCCTCCCTAAATGGCACGACAGAGGAAACAATTAAGACTTTTATAAAAACATACTTTACAAATCTCAGCTACCGAATAGAACTTTCCCAGATCATTTTCAGGGAAATAATGTCGGGAAGTGAGGCTGTCGGAGCGGAAGTAAAAACTCGATTTATTAAAAGCTTCCGAAGACTTGCCGAAGTAATAGATCCATCCCAAGAATTAACACATAAAGATTCTATTTTTCTTGCTTACACTCTATTTGGCATGGCTGGCATGTTTGTGGCAGGTCACTTTGTGGCAGGGCGAGAACTTGATGCCGACAAGCTCTCAGAAGAAATAACAAAACTTTTTCTTAACGGAGCCAGGGCAAAATGAAAAAAATCCTCACAGGCATGATATTGTTTTTAACACTATCTGTGCCTGCCTCGGCACTCACCATAAAAGAAGCCGTGGAAGCGACCCTGTCTAATAATCCTCAGATTAAAAGTGCGCAAGCGGATATCAAAGCCGCAGATGCAAAAATAAGACAGGTTAAAAGCTATAATCTTCCCAAAGCCGGAATTAAAGCAATCTATTCGGTTATGGACGAAGCCCCGTCGATAGATCTTCCAGATATGAACATATCACTCGGCCCTATTAATAAAACAATAGTTATTCCTCCAATAGAACTTACACGAAATTACATATCAGCAGGCACCCTTAATATCTCATACCCTATCTACACAGGAGGGCGCATAAAACATGGGTTAATGCAAGCCGAATACGGAAAAGAAGCTTATACAAATATATACAGGGCCACCGAAAATGAATTTGCTTTTGCAGCGGCCAAAGCATTTCTTACTCTGCAGCTGGCGGTCGAAGCACAAAACGTATCACAGCAAGCCTATGATACGATAAAAGAACATCTTGACCAAGCAAACAAACTCTTCGAGCATAAACAAATAGCAAAATATGAAGTGATAAGAGCTGAGACAGAACTTGAAAACGCGCATAAAAAGCTGATTGAAGCCAAAAACAATGTCCGATTGTCTTGTGCCGTCCTCAATAGCCTGATGGGAAGAGCGCCGGAAAGTGATTTGTCAATTTCACCATTTGAATTTTCAGAACAAACCTTATTTTCCGACATTTCTTCCGAACAAGCACTTTCTTCCTCCTATACAATTAAAGCCATTCAAGCAAAAGAAAGAGTTTTCTATGAAGCTGGGAAAGTTGCCTCGGCCGAACACAGACCGACCGCCGGACTTTTTGCTTCAAAAATTCTTTATGCCAACAAACAGCCCTTTTCAACTCCAAACCTTATCGGTGGCGTAATTCTTAATATTCCCCTATATGACGGAGGTCTCTCACATTCAAAAGCAAAAGAACAGGAAGCTCTGCGTGAAAAGACAATAAATGATCTTCATAAAGCCGAAAACGACATAAAGCTTCAGCTCACAAATTATGCTATTGAAATAGAAAATGCCAAAGAATCCACAAATGCTGCGAAAAAAGCAATGCAGCTTGCCCAAGAAAGCCTCCGTCTTGCGCAGAGAAGATTCGCAGAAGGGATAGGGACAGGGCTTGAGATCACCGATGCCAATCTTGCTTTATCCGCTGCGCAAATGAGTATCATCCAAGCAAAATATCAATATAACATTGCTTGTTTCGGAATAGCCAAAACAACAAATACATTATGGCAGATTCTTGACATTAAAGATCCGGACTGCGGAGATGAAAAACATGAGTGAAAATTCTAAAAACGATCAAAATTTCAATATCGGTTCTACAATAGCCACGACTTTATTTTTTCTGATTGTCATTGGCGTTCTGTTCATATTCCTGAAAAATGAGCCTGAAAAAAAACATCAGCCAGTTATCATAGATGGAATTATAGACACAGATCAAATTGATATTTCTTCAAAACTAGCGGGGAAAATAAAAAATCTCAGTGTAAATGAAGGAGATTATGTTAAACAGGGGGAGTTACTTGCCGTAATAGAATCTCAGGAACTTTCTGCCAAAAAAGAACAGGCAAGCGCAGGCCTTAATGCAGCAATTATCCAAAAAAGTCAAGGAGAAACAGCTCTTCGTTTAGAAAAAGACAAAAACCGAAATCAAATTCTTCAGGCAAAAGCTGCCGTTGATGCTATCACCGCTGATATAGAAATGGCTCGGAATAAACTCTCTGCACTGAAAGCCGGAGCTCGTCCTCAGGAAAAAGAACAGGCGAAAGCTGCTGTTAATGCGGCCCAAAGTGTTTATGACACCAGTATAAAGACCTACAACCGGATAAAAGCCCTTGCAGATGACGGAGTAATAGCAGAGCAAAAAGCAGATGAAGCCCTTATGGCAAAAAACAGCGCAAAAGCACAGCTCGAGATGGCAAAAGCCAAAATGTCTCTCGCCGAAGAAGGGAGCAGAAAAGAAGAGATTGCAGCAGCTCAAGCACAGCTCACCGAACTTGAGGCAAGGCTTAGCGGAGCTCAAAGCGCCCTTTCAATGGCTGTTTCCGCCCAAGACACGACTTTAATCAAACAGGCTGATGTCAATGCCGCTCAGCAGAAAATAAAAGCAGGTCAAGGAGCGCTTGATGAAATAAATGCATATATTGACCAGACTCAAATCAAAGCTCCCCTCTCGGGAAGAATAAGCAAAATAATGCTCCGCAACGGTGAACTTGCGGCTCCGGGCTATGCGATAATGAGCATTGCCAAAACAGATAAATTCTGGGCAGATGTCTATATTGATGAATCACTTTTTGCGGGACACAGGTTAGGAGAGGAAATACCGGTAAGAATACCTGCTATCGACAGAAAAATATCAGCCAAAATTATCAAAGTGCTGCCAGCAGCAGATTTTGCCACAAAAAAAGCCAATAATGAAAAGGGCAGTTTTGATGTCAGGGCCATTTTAGTCCGCCTCGAGCTCTTGGAAAATCCACCCGAACTTGTGGCAGGAATGACAGCAAGAATCTGCCTTAAAAACAAAGGAGCAGTGAAATAAATGCTCCTAAGAATATTCCGCTTAATCACAAGAGAGCTAAAACTCATTATCTATGATTACAAGCTTCTCTTGATTCTTGTTCTTGTCCCTATTGTGTATACTCTGCTTTTTGCTTTTACTTATTCCGCTGAGAGGGTCACTCAAATACCCACTTGGATTATTGACAACGATAAAAGCTCTCTGAGTCGTAATATTATAAATGCATTTGACAGGCATGAATTAATAAAAATCACAAAAATTGACGGCGAAATCGAGGATTTTCATACAGAAAGCATCAAAGGAAATGTTTATTGCTGCATCATAATTCCTCCAGATTTTGAAAAAAATATCAAAAAAAACCACAGGGTTAAGATACTCACAATGATTGAAGCTTCAAATATGATCATTGCAAATACCCTTTCAAAAGCAGCCTCAGAAGTAACCGGCACATTCTCCGTGGGAGCGGAGATAAAAAAGCTTAACATGAAAGGAACTCCGGGAAGTTATACCTTAAGCGCCGCAACTCCCATAGACTCTCAGATACGCTTGCTTAATAACCCGCCTCTTAATTATCTGGATTTTCTTATGCCGGGACTGGTGGCCGCGGTCGTCCAGCAGGTGGGTCTTCTTGGCATAGCACTTGCCTTCGCTCGTGAAATAGAAGAAGATAAAATAAAGGAAATCCATAAAATCACATCAAGCGCTTTTGAAGTGATGATGGCTAAAAGTATTTTTTACTCAATTACAAATTTCATAATGAGCCTTCTCTGTTTTTATATTCTTTTTAACGGTTTTCATTCAAAATTCACAGGCAGCGCAGGGTTATTTATTATTTTGAACGCAGTTTTTACAGCCGCCATAACAGCGCTTGGTATGATACTCTCACTCCTCTGCAGAAACAAGCTAATGGCAACCCAGATCCTTATGCTTATAGCAGTGCCTTCATTTATCATAAGCGGCTATACGTGGCCTGTGATGAGCATGCCCCACGGCATACAGGTTATCAGCTGGCTGCTTCCGCTTACACATTTTGTCCGTCCCATAAGAGATATATCAATGCTTAACGCGCCATATGAGGTTGTCCGGTCGGATCTGCTATGGCTCTGGTCACTTCTTGCAATCTCTTATCTTTTTCTTTATCCGCTGATGAAGATTGAACTCTCGAAATCAAAAGAGGGAAAAAAACTTTAAACACTAAATTCTTAGTGTTGATGGGTAAGAATGGTAAGGACGGTAAAATGGAAGAGCATTCGGTAAAGTTTAAAGACAACTCCTATAATTTATCCGGCTCCCCTCTTTTCGAAGGAGCTGCAGCTCCCCCCTTCTCCGCTTTTAATTCCGATTTTTCGGAACTTGCGATTTCGGAGTTTAAGGGGGACATTATTCTCATTATTTCCCTTCCGTCTGTCAATGCTTTCCCAGCGCAAAATCTGGTTCCTTTCTTAAAGGAAGCTGGAAAATCCGCAGAAGGAGTGCGGATAATGGCTATTTCCGCAGATTTACCCTTCACGCTTGAAAAATTCAGCCTCGACTCTGATTGTGGCCCCATTTTATTTGTGTCGGACCACCGTTTGTTTGATTTTGCCCGCAAATATGGATTTTACAGTGAGCAACTGCATTTTTCGGCGGGAGGAATTGTTGTCATAGATCAGGATGGAATTATTCAATATATACATTACTGTCGGGATATGGAAAAAGAGCCTGATTATACAAGTGCTCTGGATGCTCTGCAGTCTCTCGCATACATTCCTGAGCTTTTGGACAGTAATTTTAAAAAGAAAGAAATGTGATAAAATGGATACGGAGAAAAGACACGCATTTTTTGGGGGGAGCAAAGTTACTCTTGCAGGCAGAGAAGTGGAGACAGGCACAAAGGCACCTGATTTTATCGCCCTAAAAACGGATCTCAGCGAATTTCACCTTAAGGATCTTTTTGGGAAAACAATTCTTATAAGCACATATCCAATAATGGACACGGGGATATGTCCCGATCAGGCTAAAAAATTCAACAAAGAAGCCGAGGCACTCGGGGATCGTGTCAATATTATTGCAATTTCAGCAGATCCGCCTTTTGCTCTTGGGAGATTTTGTGGTACAGAAGGCATTACAAGCGCAATAACACTTTCCGACCATAAGTACTTCGACTTCGGAACAAAATATGGATTTCTCATTAAAGAGCTCCGGCTTCTCAACCGAGGGGCGGTTATAATAGACAAAAACGGTATTATAAAATACACCGAATACTGCCGAGAAGCCAAAGAATCTCTTAATTTTGAAGCAGCTATGAAAGCTCTAACCTCTCTGCTGGATTCTTAAAACTCCTAAGCTCAGGCTGCGACAAAACCTAAAAACATTCCATCAGAATTTACCTGAGGGATTTATTATTTTATATTTAAAGGAAATTATATGAAAACAAATCTTCACCGTATATTTTTGACTTTACTTTTAATATCAGCAGCAGCATTTCACAACGCTTACGCAAATTCTCTTTTTAAATACGGGCCTCCTGACAAACATTTCCGTGAGACAATACTTGATGGACGTCCTTTTGTCAAGCAAGGACCCGGTGAAAATTTCATCCTCACAATTAAAACCAAAAAAGAAGTGCCTCCTGTTAAAGTTACCTTAAGGGCTTTGCCAAAGCCTGAAAAATTCAGATATTCTATGGGGTTTGATTCCTTTCGGGAAAAGCAACCGGCAGTGAATAACATCCATACGGTAAAACTGGATACAGAATATTTTCAAAGAGCATATGGCTCCTATCCTGAAACAGGCAGGGACATTGTTTACAATATTGAGATTTATCATCCAGAACTATGCTCAGCAGTTTATTATGAAGATGTATTTCGGGTTTATCTCAAGGAAGGGAAATATATGCTTATGCCCGCCATAAGTGATGGACCCTTTGTAACCAAAGTCACTCAAAACTCAACGGAACTGGATCTGACAGTCAATGAACCGGCCTATGTCCAAATTGATTGTAACGGAAAAATTTATGGCACGACTCAAAAAGCAAACCGTCATAAAATAAAAATAACAGATCTTAAGCCCGGAGAAAAATATAAATATTCCGTATTAGTCAATAACCTTAAATATTTTCAATCCGCTTTTCAAACAGCACCGGAGGGCAAAATCCAAAAATTCGCTTTTGCATTTATGGGGGACAGCCGTTCGGGAGAAGGTTTCGGTCAGGAAAGTTTTTCCGGCCATAACCGCGCTGCACTGTCAGAAGCTCTTAGGACAGCACAGATAAACAAAGCCGAATTCATTTTATTTACCGGCGATCTGATAACAGGATATTCTTCAGACCGCACAACGATGGAAATCCAGTATGAACAATTCAAAAAAACTTTGAGACAGATCGGCCACTGTATTCCTTTTTATCCTGCAATAGGAAATCATGAGCTATGGGGAGATGCTTACCCGGTTGTTAAAGATGGCAAAGAGTATAACCTTATGGTGAACAAAGACGGCAGTGACAGTTCCGAATCACTTTTTGCAGACGAATTCAATAATTTTGAATCTACTTTCCCTGCTCCCGAAAAAGACAGAGGCAAAGCGGGACCATCCTACCGCGGCACTGTTTATAGCTTTGATTACGGTTCCTGTCATTTTACGGTCCTAAATACCGATTATTGGTTCAGAAGAGTTCTGCCTTTTGATAGCGACCTTTTCTCAGCTCTTTTCACTGAGTTCGGCGGAAATCGAAACGGATATATAATGGACAGCCAGCTTAAATGGCTTGATGAGGATCTTGCCAAAGCACGGCTGCGTGGAATCAAATATTTGTTTGTAATGCAGCACCAGCCGATTTTTCCCAACTCATCACATATACAGGATTCAATGTATTGGGGAATACGCAATAATGGAAAATGGAGCGGCCTCAACGATAAAAGTATTTTCCGCGGAGATATTGGTGATATGCGGGAGAAATATCTGACAATCCTGTCAAAGCATGGAGTCAAAGCGGTGTTATGTTCTCATGAACACGGATATAACAGAATGAAAATAGACTCTGAGCTTAGTCCTAACGTTAAAAATACAATATGGCAGATAACAAGCGCCGGAGCAGGTGCTCCCTATACGCTGCAAAACAAAACTCTTCCCTGGAGCGCTAAAGTGGAAAAATATTCTCCTAATTACAATATTGTGATTTTCAAGGTGAAAGAGGGAAAAATGTCCTTAACGGCATTAACGCCATCCCTTGAAGTCATGGATAAAGTTAAGGAATTTTAAATATTAAGGAAATAAAATGAAAGAATTTGATGAACTTATAGAGATAATGTCAAAATTACGGGCTGAACAGGGGTGTAAATGGGATCGGGCTCAAACACATATCACCCTTCTTCCCTATCTGCTGGAAGAAGCCCATGAAACTGCAGACGCTATTGCAAGCGAAAATAGTGATTGGAGTGCCGAGGAGCTGGGAGATCTCCTTCTGCAGATTGTTTTTCATGCTCAGATTGCTTCTGAAACCGGAGAATATGACATAAAAAAAATAATATCAGGATTATGCGCCAAGCTTATAAGAAGGCATCCCCATGTTTTTGCAGGCGCAGTTCTCCAAACCAAAGATGAATTGGATAAAATGTGGAATGAAGTAAAAGCCGAGGAAAAAAAAGCAAAAGGCACACGTGAGGAAGTGCGCTCTCTTATGCCTCTTTTCAAACCCAATGTATTAAGCACGCTTCTTGAGAAAAGAGGGATTATCAAGAAAAATCAAGAATATACTCATAGAGTTGACGATACTTCCAATGAGGATTTAAAAGAGGATAAAATAGGACATAAACTTCTTGAAATCTTAAAAAGTTCCATTGAAAACGGTATTGATCCAGAAAGAGCTTTGTGGAAAGAAATCAACAAACATAAAAAATAAAAATTCTCCGTTCTTGCGGAGTTTTTCAATGTAAAGGAAGGTGAATGATTTATGTCAGAAATAGAAATTATCCACGGTCGCCAGATTCTTGATTCCAGAGGAAACCCCACAGTGGAGGTTGATGTAGTTCTTTCCTCCGGCTCCTTCGGAAGAGCCGCTGTCCCTTCAGGAGCTTCAACAGGTGCTCATGAAGCGGTTGAACTCAGAGACGGCGATAAAAGCTATTATATGGGAAAATCGGTTCTTAAAGCGGTCGAAAATGTAAATGAAATTATAGCACCGGAACTCATCGGCTATGACGGTATGTTCCAAAAAGATATAGATGCCGCAATGATTGAACTTGACGCAACACCTAATAAAGCCAAACTGGGCGCCAACGCTATACTCGGCGTTTCACTTGCCGTAGCAAAAGCTCAAGCTGAAGAAGTCGGTCTCCCCCTTTATAGGTACTTAGGCGGTATTAATGCTTGTACACTTCCTGTTCCTATGATGAACATTCTTAATGGTGGTAAACATGCTGACAATAATGCCGACATTCAGGAATTCATGGTTGTTCCTGCAGGTGCCGAAACCTTCAGTGAGGCCCTAAGAATGGGAACAGAAATTTTCCATAGCCTTAAAAAACTTCTCACAGACAAAGGTCTCAATACCGCTGTCGGAGATGAAGGCGGGTTTGCCCCAAATCTCAAATCAAATGAAGAGGCTCTTGAATTTATTGTCGAAGCTACTAAAAAAGCCGGCTATGAGCCAGGAAAAGATGCTTTTATAGCTCTTGATCCCGCTTCGACGGAATTTTACGAAAACGGCAAATATGTTTTCTCGAAATCAAGCGGCGAATCTTTTACTTCAGCTCAAATGGTCGATATGTATGCTTCATGGGTTGAGAAATATCCGATAATTTCAATTGAAGACGGCCTTGCCGAGGACGATTGGGATGGCTGGAAACTTCTTACTGATAGAATAGGAAACAAAATTCAGCTTGTCGGAGACGATCTTTTCGTCACAAATACCGAAAGGCTCCAGGAAGGCATTGATAAAGGAGTTGCAAACTCTATTTTGATTAAAGTAAATCAAATAGGTTCACTCTCTGAAACACTTGAGGCAATTGAACTTGCTCAAAGAAACAAATATACGGCAGTGGTTTCACATCGATCAGGTGAAACCGAAGACACAACTATTGCAGATATTGTAGTGGCAACGAACGCAGGGCAGATCAAAACCGGTTCTGCATCCCGCACAGACCGTATATGTAAGTATAACCAGCTTCTTCGCATAGAAGAAGAACTTGGAGACAGTGCAAAATATGCGGGGCTTGCCGCTTTCCATCAGAAACATTAATAGACAACTTTAAACTTCAGCTCATAAAAAAGTGCCCGATACCTTTATCAGGCACTTTTTTTTACCTCTGCAATAATTCATATCTGCAGTTATGTTTCTTTCAGCCGCCCAAAACTCAAATCAACTGAAAAAAATATTGATCGGAGCCTCTGCTTAATGGTACACTATTTTTTGCTCATGAAAACAATCAGCTTCATAATCACAGTGTGAGTGCTTTGGAGGATTCCAGCGAAAAAACGGCCAAAAAAACTATTATATACAGAAATAATGCCAATGGCTTTACCTCCGTTGATTTTGATAAAACGACAGCCAATTGATTTCCAAAATCTTTTAATATCTGATCCTGACAAAACTTATATAAGAGCAACTGGCATCCTAAACCAAGTATCAATAATTCTTAACAAGCTCCTCTTTACGGAGAACTCTCAATGCACCATGGGCCAATGCTTCCATCTCGTTCTCTCCTGGCATAACAATAACAGGAGCTATGAACGAAACCCTATCCGTAATCCATTTAACAAGATAATCTGTCGAATAAGCAAGTCCACCCGTCAATATAATAGCATCAACTTTTCCGTAAAGGACCGTAGCACGGGCACCAATCTCCTGTGCAATCTGATATGCCATCGCTTCATAAGCTTCCGCGACAAAAAGGTCTCCCTCAGCTATCTTCTTTTCAATCAAAAGCGCATCGGATGTTCCTATGAGATTAACAAGTCCTCCTCTGCCCGCTATAAACTCTTTCACTTCCTGAGGATCACGATTCTGGCAAAACTTATAAAACGGAAGTGTCGGAAGCGCACCGCTGCGTTCTGGAGTGAAGGGGCCTTCATAAAGACCATGGTTAACCTCCACAGCCTTTCCCTGGGTAATGGCACTGACAGTGATTCCTCCGCCCATATGCGCCACAATAAGTTTCACCTCATTCAAATATTTTTTCTGACTTTCGGCATATTTTCTTGCGATCGCTTTCACATTAAGAGCATGAAAAATACTTGTTCGAGGGAGATCTTTAAGCCCTGAAAAACGAGCGAGTTTTGAGAGTTCATCCACACATACCGGATCAACAATATAAGTCGGCACGCCTACCTCACGTGCAAGCTCTTTAGAAATAAGAGCACCGAGATTAGAGGCATGTTCGCCATATTTTGCTTTCTTAAGATCTTCAATCATCACATCACTGACTTCATAAGTTCCACTGGTGAGCGGTCTTAGCATTCCGCCTCTGGCTACAACGGCGGAAAGAGTCTGAAGTGAATAATTCTTTTCCTTTAAACAATTTATAATAGCATTTTTTCGAAACTCATATTGGTCTACAATGTTTTCAAAGGGAGCAAGCTCTTCCACATTATGTTTGATATTCTGCTTGAAAACAAGATCCTTATCCTCATAAACAGCAATTTTAGTAGATGTAGAGCCCGGATTAACGGCAAGTATTCTAAATTCTGACATATAAATCACCTCTATCGGCTAAAATATTTTTATCTGCATTATTCATTGTTATGAGTCTAAACCCTTTAAATATTGCATCTCTTTTGAGACATCAAAAATAGCAGTGAAAATTTTTTCCAAAGCTTGATCTGTATATTTTCCGCTGCTGCTTTTTTTTATCTTATCAAGTTGATCTTTTTCGCGCTTGGCATCGTAAACCTCAAGCCCAATTCTCTGTTTTTCGACGAGAAGAAGCTCTACAAGTTCCGCCCTGCGGTCAAGAATACAGAGCAGCTGCGCATTGAGATCATCTATTTCTTTTCTTAAAGCTTCAAAAGAATTCATAATAATGCTCCGTTTTAATAAAAAATTAATAAATACAGTATTATAATCATATAGACTTTTCTCAAAAAAAGTTAATCCCTGCTCGGAAGAAAACGAACAGGAGAAACAAGCTGATCATCACACCTATAGATCTATTTAAATAAGGAGACCCGGTTACCATGAAAAAAACAATACTTATATTAACCCTGCTGTTTACGCTTGTAATCTCTCTGCAGCCAACTTATGCCCAGAATGTTTCTTTCAAAGATATTTATGCAAAGAAACAAGCAGCTCTTAAAACCATGGATGTAGGCGAAGTAGGCAAGTATATGACTTCCAATAATATATCCGCAGCAAAAAAAGAAAAAGATCCCAAAGCCGTTATATTTCTCATGAACTACCTAAGCCCCATCAAATATTCTACGGGGAAAGAGACTGTTAACAGTGAGAGAGGTTCCATGGAAATAAGCGGCACAGCACGCAATCCTGAATTAAAAGGCAAAGAAGATACTTTTGAAGGTCTCATTTTATTTAAACGTGAAGGTTCGGCATGGAAAGTAGAAAAAGAAAACCTTAAGTTCAAAACACAATCAAACTTCATTCAGCTAAAAGATAGGCTGAAATAAGAAAACAATAAATAGAGCCAGCTCAACAAATCTGACATGAAGGTTCTGATAATACTCAAGAACCTTCATGTTTTTAACTTAAAATTACGCTTAACCAACAATCAATGGTTTTTTAACCACATATTTGCCTCTCGTAATCCTGTGCAATCTTTTCAATCATTTTGCCCGCTATATTATTGCCTGTCACTTTTTCCGCAAGCTCTATGCCAGGAGCTGAGTTAACCTCAATAACAAAAGCCTTGCCATCCCGCATAACAACATCAACACTCCCAACCTTTAATCCGCAGAGTTTAAGAGCCTTCAACGCCTCAGAATCCGCAAGTTCAGCCTGAGGACCAGTTCTCCCTCCGCCTCCTTTAGAAAAATTGCTTCTAAAATCATCAGCGGCCGGAAACATTATAAAAGAAGCCAGCACACTTTCTGAAAACGCCACAACTCTCTGCACTCCTTCCATTGCCTCGGGTATATATTCTTCAAGCATAAACGAAACATTCAAAACAGTATAAGCATCATATAAAGAGATAAGGCTCATCATATCCCTTACCATAACAACCCCGACCCCGCCTGATCCATATAAAAATTTCACTAGCAGAGGAAATCCTCCGCAGTAATGAGCCGAACTCTCTAAGGCCGTCCGCTCCATGACGAGTGCCGCTTTAGGTGTTTGGACTCCGCCCT
>MTLE01002358.1_pt1 | contig 13619 bp, 9 predicted proteins | sample 1982461 | NCBI WGS metagenome assembly MTLE01 (sample SAMN05712605, study PRJNA340218) | biofilm metagenome | isolation source: sample SPL anode biofilm adapted to -200 mV | place: USA | collected 2012-02-03
ACTCAGCGTAATTGTTTTTTACTCGACTCCACCAGGGTGAACGATCCTGCCGAAAGCAACCAGAAATCAAGCTTGCAGACCCACCCTAGTCCACCCCCGCCGGCACCAGCATCCGGATCCACCCCTCCAGCTCCGCCACCCGGAACGGCTTCTTGAGCAGCCCCTTGGCGCCCATGCGGAGCAGGTCCTGGACCTCCTCGTTGTCGCCGTAGCCGGTGCAGATGAGCACGGGCACCGCCGGGTCCACGGCCTGCATCCGCCGGAAGCAGCCGGAACCGCCCAGCCTGGGCATCTTGAGGTCCAGGATCACGGCGCTGAGGTCGGCGTGGGCGGCGGCGAAGACCTCGGCGCCCTCCTCCCCGTCCCAGGCCGACAGGGTGGCGTAGCCCAGGCGCTGCAGGGCCTCCACCATGAGGGTCATGATCACCGGTTCGTCGTCCACCACGAGGATGGTGCCCTTGCCGCGGTTCGCCGGGGGACGGGGGGCGGGACCGTCGGGGGCGGGCAGGGCGCCTTCGGGGAAGCGCACGGTGAACGTGGAACCGCGGCCCGGGACCGACTCCACCTGGACGCCGCCGTGGTGGGACTGGAGGATCCCGTAGACGGTGGGGAGCCCCAGGCCGCTGCCCCGGACCTTCCCGTCGGCCTTCGTGGTGAAGAAGGGCTCGAAGAGCCGGGACCGGGTGGTCTCGTCCATGCCGATCCCGGTGTCCTTCACGCTCATGGCGGCGTAGCGGCCCGGGGCCAGGCCCAGGGCCGCCGCGTCGCTCCCTTCCAGGCGGTCGTCCCAGGTGCGCACGACGATGACGCCGGGGCCGCGCATGGCCTCGGCGGCGTTCACGAGGAGATTCAGGACGACCTGGTTCACCAGGGACGGGTCCGCGTCCACCCGCGGCGGCGCCCCCAGGCTCAGGTCCACGGTCACGCCCTGGGGCAGGGAGGCCGAGGCGAACCCGCAGGCCTCCCGCACCAGGCGGTCCAGGTCCACGGACTCCAGGATGTTCTTGCCCCTGCGCCCGAAGGCCAGAAGCTTGGCGGTCATGCCGGTGGAGTGCTCCGCGGCCTCCAGGATGGCCTGGAGGTGCCGCCTGCGATCCGGGTCCTCCTCCCGGGCCAGGAGCAGGTCGGCGTGGCCGATGATGCCGCCGAGCATGTTGTTGAAATCGTGGGCGACGCCTCCGGCCAGGCTGCCCAGGCTTTCCATCTTCTGGGACTGCCAGAGCTGGGCCTCCATCTTGCGGCGCTCCTCCTCGGAACGGGCCAGATCGGCCTCGGCCTGGACGCGCTCGGTGATCTCCCGCGAGTTGGTGACGATGCCCCGGACGGTGGGATCGTCCAGGTAGTTGACGCCCACGGCTTCCATGTCCACCCAGCGCCCGTCCTTGCAAGCGTAGCGGTAGCGCACCACGCCCCGGGCCCCCGGGGCGGCCAGGATCGCCCGGAACGTCCTGCCCACCGCCTCGCGGTCGTCGGGGTGGATGAACTCCATGGTGTTGCGGCCGGCCATCTCCTCGGGGCTGAAGCCGTGGATGCGCTGGGCCGCGGGGGAGTTGTAGGTCAGGTTGCCCTGGGCGTCCAGGATGGAGAGGATGTCCCAGGAGTTGGCCAGCAGGGCCCGGCGCAGTTCCTCGGACTTGGCCAGGGCGTCCGCGGCGGCCTGCAGTCGCCCCCGCTCCCGCCGGTACCCGGACATGACCACCCAGATCATGAGGGCCGCCAGGGAGTTGGAGATGACGAAGCTGGAGAAGACGCTCTGGAGCCGCTGCGCCTGGGACCGGTAGGGCGCGGCGAGGCCGGGCATGAGAAGGTCGGCGGCGAAGATCAGCGCGCCGTTGAGCAGCAGCAATCCCAGCAGGATCGCCAGCTTGCGGCCCCTGAAGAAGATCACGGTGAACGCGGTGGGCAGGACGAAGAAGAGCGGGATGGGCCCGCCGCTGGCGCCCTTGAAGAACCACACGAAATCCAGGGTGCCCACCATGGCGGCCAGCGAGAGCACGCCGGGATAGCGGCCGCCGCGGCAGGCCAGGTAGAGCGCGAAGGCGGCGACGCCGAAGCCGCCCATGACCAGGTGCACCCGGAGGGGGAAGTGGTGCACCAGGTTGATGGGGATGACCGCCAGGAACGACACCAGGGCCGCCACGAGGCAGAGGATCGTCAGGAGGCGGTGTTCCAGGTCCCGGGGATCCTCCGGAAGGACCCTGGCTGTGAATCGGCTGGACCCGCTGAAGGGGAACATGGACCGGCTCCTGGGTGGAGGTATCCCTGGAGTATGCCCTCGTTTCAGGGCGATGGAAGCGGGATCAGCGGTCCAGGCGCTTGATCGCGATGGTCAGGAATTCCGGCGGCGCGGGGAGGATCCCCACGTCGGCCACGGCGCCCTGGCCCTCCTGGCTGAGGATGAAGCGCAGGAACTCGTCCACGGCCGGATCCAGGGGCTGGCCCGGGGCGCGGTTCACGTAGGCGTAGTAGAGGCGCGGCATGGGGTACCGGCTGGTGGTGACGTTCTCCTGGGTGGGGAACCGCGCGTCGGAGGCCTTGTAGGGGACGATGGAGAGGACCTTGACGCCCGCGTACCAGGAGGCCAGCGATCCGTAGGCGATGCCGGCCTCGTCGGTGACCACCGCCTCGGCCAGCGAGGCGGAATCGTCCTTGGGCACCAGGCCCGCGCGGAAGGGGCCCTTGAGGAGCACCGAGGCCTGGAAGGCGTCCCGGATCGCCGTGCCTTCGCCCCGGCCGTAGGCGTGGATCTCGCGCTTGCCCAGGTCGCCCCGCACCCGGAGGTCGCCCCATTCCTTGATGGGCTCCTTGGCGCCGCCCAGGCGGTCCCGGGAGTAGATGGCGTCCAGCTGCTCCATGGTGATGCTGGAAAGGGAATTGTTCTTGTGCACGAAGACGATGAGGGCGTCCATGCACACCGGGATCCGCATGGGCATGTAGCCGAACTTGGTCTGGAAGGCCTTGATCTCCTCGGGGGTGAGTTCCCGGGCGGTGATGATCAGGGGCCTGGCGCCGTCGGCCAGGTCCTTGGCGGCGTCCTTGGTGACCTTGGGCAGGTAGGCGATGCCGGCCTTGGGGTGGTATTGCCGGAAGAGCCGGTTCCATTCGTCCCCCAGGTCCGACAACGCGTCGGTGCCGGGGATCTCCAGGCGGGTGGTCACCTGGCGCGTGGCGACGTAGGACGGCAGGGTGGCCGAGACCTTGGCGCGGACCTGGGCGGTCTGGGCCCGGAGGCCGGGCGCTCCCGCGGCAAGGCACAAGGCGATTGCGGCGTGCAAACAGGACTTGCCCATGTAGATCTCCCGAACGCGGTAGTACGAGGGATGGCTATCCCGGCGGAGCCGCCCGGAAGTACCAGGCGACCTATGGATCGTTGTTTAGTAGACTAACGCCTTGCCGCTCACGGTACCAAGAGATCGTGCGATTCCCGGAGGACGCTCCATGACCCTGTGTCGTATCCTGGCTCCTGCGCTGGCCTGTTTTTTCCTCGGCCTGCCCGCGCGGGGCGCGGACGAGAAGCCCACGCCCCGGCATTCCAAGGCGGGGGTCACCTGCTTCGACTGCCACAAGGAGGAAAAGCCCACGAAGGCGGCGGTGGCCGAGGAAGCCTGCTTCGCCTGCCACGGGGACGCCCCGGCCATGGCGGCCTACACCAAGGCCCTGCCCGTGAACCCCCACGCCGTCCCCAAGGGCGGCCATCCCGGGCCCTTCCTGTGCACCCAGTGCCACCGCCAGCACAAGCCCCCGGTGGTGAAGTGCCTGGAGTGCCACCCCACGTTCAAGCTGACCCCGAAGTAGGGGGACGTACAGGAAGAGGCCCGCATGCGAATCACCATCCTCGGACTCGGCCGGATGGGCGCCCCCATGGCGCGCAACCTCATCGAGCTTGGCCACGAGGTCACCCTCTGGAACCGCACCCCCGGGCGCGCCGAAGCCCTGGTCGGCCCCGGCGTGGTCATCGCCTCCACGGTCCCGGAAGCCGTGGCCAAGGCCCAGGTGGCCCTGACCATGGTCGCCGACGACGCCGCGGAGGAGGCACTCGCCTACGGCCCCGGCGGACTCCTGGAGGAACTGGGCCACGGCGCCATCCACCTGTGCATGAGCACCATCGGCATGGACACCTCCCGCCGCCTGGCCGAGGCGCACGGGGCGGCGGGGCAGGGCTACGTGGCGGCGCCCGTCCTGGGAAAGCCCAGCGAAGCCGTGTCGCGGCGCCTGTGGGTGCTGGCCGCGGGGCCGGAGACCCAGGTGAACCGCTGCCTCGTGATCCTGGAGGCCCTGGGCCGGGGCATCACCCGGGTGGGGACCCGGCCGGAGATGGCCCACGCCCTCAAGCTGGGCGCCAACCTCCTCACCGTGGCCATGGTCGAGACCCTGGGCGAGGTGCTGGCCTTCGGCGAGAAGGCCGGCTTCGCCCCGGCGGACTACCTGCGCCTGCTCAACCTCGGCCTGCTCAAGTCGCCGCCCATGGACGCCTTCGGGGGCCTGATGGTGCGCCGGGACCACGAACCTTCGGACCAGACCCTGGACCTTGCGGCCAAGGACCTGGCGCTGGTGCTGCGCGCCTCCCGGGACCTGGGCGTCGGCATGCCCATCGCGGCGCCGCTCCTGCGGCAGGTGGAGACCGCCGCCGAACAGGGCATGGGAGGCCGGGACATCACGGCCCTCGCCCTCCTCCACCGCCAGGACGCCAAGCCGGAGGAACCCGCGCGCCCCCTCACCAAGGCCGAGCGCCGGAGGAACGCCGGCGCCCGCAAGGCCGGGGAGCCCGAACGGCGCCGGGGCGCCGAATCCCGCAAGGCCGCCCGGGACACGCCGTCCCCGGCCGCGAAGCCCCGCCCGGAAACCCCACGCGGGGCGGAACCGGCCCCCGCGCCAAAGGCGCCCGCGCCCGTGCCAAAGCCGCCGCCGGCCCCCGTGCCGGAGCCGGTTCCGGCGCCCGTGCCGGAGCCGCTTCCGGCGCCCGTGCCGGAGCCGCTTCCCGTGCCCCTGCCGGTGGCCGAACCGCTGCCGGTTCCGGTGCCCGAGCCCCAGCCGCTACCCGCGCCCCTGCCGGTGCCCGAACCCCTGCCGCCGCCCGCGCCCGCGCCGCTTCCGGAGCCGGACCCCGACGCAGGCGCCCCACTGGCCCTGGTGGAGGAGCCCCGGTTCGAGGCCATCGGGCCCGAAGGGGCCCGGGTGGTGGACCTGGCCGCCACCACCCACTTCGAGGCCGTGGACGGGACCGTGCACGCGTGGGTTGAAGGCACGCGCCACGCCACCCCCTGGCGCACCTTCGAGGAGGTGGAACTGGCCTTCAACCACGTGCTCTTCGTGAGGATCCAGCGCACCCTCCTCCTGAACCCCCAGGCGGTGCTGGAGATCCGGTCCCTCTTCGCGGGGCGGGCCAGGGTCCGGGTGGCGGGCGGGATGGAGCTTTCCTGCACGCGCGAGGCCGCGAAACGACTCAGGTTCCTGCTGGGTGAGTGAAGCTGTCCTTGACCTTGAAAGGCATTTCGTGGATCGTAGGCTGATGTCGCCCTTGATCCCAGCCTTGTGCCCCGGTCCCGGCCGCGATGCCGGGTGCCGCGCCGCGCAGGCGGGTTCCATCATCATGACCACCACCCTGACCGGTACCCATTCCGGCGCGGGGACGGTTTAGTCGGATCATCACTTCCACTTTCCGCCCCGCGCCACCCGGACGCGGGGCTTTCTGCATTGGCCGAGGTCCCCATGAACAGCCTCCCAACCGTCCCCCTGCGGGTCATGAAATTCGGCGGCACCAGCGTCAAGGACGCGGCGCGCATGCGCGACGTGGCCGCGCTGGTCGCCGCGGCCCTGGAGACGGACCGGGTGTGCCTGGTGGCCTCGGCCATGGCCGGGGTCACCGACCTCCTGGTCACGGCCCCCGGCGCCGCCGCCGGCGTGCCCGAGGCCTTCCTGGCCCGGCACCGGCAGGTGGCTGCCGACCTCAAGCCGGACCTGGGCCCCGGCGCGGACGCCCTCGGCGCGGAACTGGAGCTCCTGGCCGCCGAGTGCGCGCGCATCCTGCAGGGGGTGAACCTGGTGGGCGAATGCTCCCCTTCCGTGCTGGCGGTGCTGTCGAGCCTGGGCGAGCGCGCCTCCTGCGCCATCCTCACGGCGCTCCTGAAGGGCCGGGGCCTCGAGCCGCGGTACCTGGACCCGCGGCGATACCTCATCCTGGAGGGGGAGCCCATGGAGGGCCGGCCCCTGCCGGACGAGATCCGCGCGCGGCTGGGACCGGAGCGGGACGGGGACGCCGCGCTCTGGGTGCTTCCGGGGTTCTTCGGGGGCGACGCCCAGGGCCGGATCCTCTCCCTGGGCCGGGGCGGCTCCGACTACACCGCCGCCCTGGCGGCCGCGGCCCTGGACGCGGACCTGGTGGAGATCTGGACCGACGTGGAGGGCGTCTTCAGCGCGGACCCCCGCCTGGTGCCCGAGGCCTTCCCCCTGCCGGAGGTTAGCTTCGAGGAGGCCATGGAACTGGCCTTCTTCGGGTCGAAGGTGCTGCACCCCAAGACCATCGCCCCGGTGCGCTCCCGCGCCATCCCCATCCGGGTGGCCAGCACCTTCAAACCCGGCCACCCCGGCACCCTGGTGCGCGACGGCGTGGCCGCGCCCCCCCTGGGCGTGCGGGGCATCTCCTTCCTGCCGTCCCTGGTGATGCTCAACCTGGCGGGCCCGGGCATGGCCGGCGTGCCCGGCATGGCGGCCCGGGCCTTCAGCGCCCTGGCCCGGCGCGACCTTTCCGTGGTCTTCATCAGCCAGTGCTCGTCGGAGCTGTCCATCTGCATCTGCCTGCGCCGGGAGGACGGGGCGCGGGGCGCGGCGGTGCTGGACGAAGCCTTCCGCATGGAGCGCGCCGCGGGCCTGGTGGACGCGGTGGAGATCCAGGAGCACGTCTCCATCCTCAGCATCGTGGGCGACGGCATGCACCTGCGGCCCGGGATCGCGGGCACCTTCTTCGACGCGCTGGCGGACGTGGACTGCAACGTCATGGCCATCGCCCAGGGCTCCTCCGAACGCATCATCTCGGCCGTCGTCCGGGAGGAGGACGGCCGCCGGGCCATGCCCCACGTGCACCGGCGCTTCTTCCGCACGGCGCGGACCCTGGACCTGGTGCTCTTCGGCGCGGGCAACGTCGGCGGGTGCCTGCTGGAGCAGATCCATGGCCAGGAGCCCCGGTTCCGGGAGCAGGGCCTGGACATCCGGATCCGCACCCTCGCCACCAGCCGGCGCATGGCTCACGGCATCCGGGACCTGGGGACGTGGCGGGAGGCCTTCGAGGCCGGCGCCGTCCCCACCGACCTGGACGCGGTGCTGGCCTCGGCACGCCTGGACCGCACGGCCACGAGCGTGTTCGTGGACTGCACCACCAGCGCCGAGCTCGCCGCCCGCTACCCGGAGATCCTGGAGGCGGGCTTCCACCTGGTGGCCGCCAACAAGAAGGCCAACAGCTCGTCCACCGCGTTCCACAAGGGCCTGCGGGAAACCTGCCGGCGCCTGCGCCGGCGTTTCCTGTTCGAGACCAACGTGGGCGCGGGCCTCCCCGTGGTCGACACCCTCCAGAACCTGGTGCGGACCGGGGACGTGGTGCAGCGCTTCGAGGGCATCCTCTCGGGCTCCCTGTCCTACATCCTGGGCGAGGTGGGCGACGGCGTGCCCCTTTCGCGGGCGGTGGCCCAGGCCCGGGCGCAGGGGTTCACGGAGCCCGATCCCCGGGACGATCTCAGCGGCATGGACGTGGCCCGCAAGCTCCTCATCCTGGCCCGGGAGATCGGCATGGAACTCGAACTGGAGGATGTGGCGGTGGAGGGCCTCCTGCCCCCCGGCTTCGACGCCTCGGGCGACGTGGACGCCTTCATGGAACGCCTGCCCCAGCTGGACGAGGCCTTCGCCCGGCGCGCGGCCCAGGGCGGCTTCCTGCGCTACATCGGGGGCTTCTCCCGGGAGGGCTGCGCCGTCGGCCTGAAGGTGGTGGACGCCTACCATCCCCTGGCCCAGGTGAAGGGCGGGGAGAACGCCTTCGCCTTCTTCACGGAGCGCTACAGCCCCTATCCCATGGTCGTGCGCGGCTACGGGGCCGGCGCCCAGGTCACGGCCGCCGGGGTGCTCTCGGACGTCCTGAGGCTGGTCCATTGAGCCGGGCCGTGCGGTTCTTCGCGCCGGCCAGCATCGGCAACGTCGCGGCGGGCTTCGACCTGCTGGGGGCGGCCCTGGCCCCCCTGGACGGGACCCTGCTGGGGGATTTCGTGACGGTGGAGCCCGCCGGCGCCGACCGGTTCGCCGTCGAGGGGGCCTTCGCGGCCATGCTCGCCGGGGACGCCCGGCCCAACCTGGTGGTCCGCGCCCTGGCCCTGTTCCGGGAGCGCGCCGGGGTTTCCACCCCCTGGGCCGTCACCCTCGAGAAGCGGCTGCCCGTGAACAGCGGCCTGGGCTCCAGCGCCAGCTCCGTCGTGGCGGCCCTCGCCGCCTTCCAGGAGGCCGCGGGTTCACCCCTGGAGGGCCCCGAGCTCCTGGCGCTGGCGGGGCGGGCCGAGGGCACCTACAGCGGCGCCGGCCACCTGGACAACGTGGCGCCCTCCCTCCTGGGCGGGCTGCGCATGGTGGTGCCCGGCCGGGACGGCCGCGCCACGGCCCGGGAGCTGCCCTGGCCGAGGGACCTGGTCTTCGTGGTGGTCCATCCCGAATGGGAGCTGCCCACCGCCGCCAGCCGCGCGGCGCTGCCCGGGGAGGTGCCCCTGGCCGGGGCCGTGACCTTCGCCGGCAACCTCGCGGGCTTCGTGCACGCCCTGCACGCCGGGGACCGGGGCCTTCTGGCCCGCTGCCTCCGGGACCCCCTGGCCGAGCCCCACCGCGCGCCCCTGGTGCCCGGGTTCTCCGGGGCCAAGGCTGCGGCCCTGGCCGCGGGGGCCCTGGGCTTCAGCCTTTCGGGCTCGGGCCCGTCGGTGTTCGCGGTGGCCCCCGAAGGGCGGGCCCCGGCGGTGGCCTCGGCCATCCGGAAGGCATTCGAGGAAGCGACGCTGCCCAGCACGTCCTGGCTCTGCGGCCTGGACACGCGGGGCGCGAGGGAGGCCTAGCATGCGACTCGTCAGCACCCGCGATTCCAGGAACCGCGCCACCTTCGCCCAGGCCGTCCAGTCCGGCATGGCCCCCGGCGGGGGCCTCTGGGTGCCCGAACCCGTGCCCTGCTTCCGGGACGTCCAGGCGCTCCTGGCCATGGACTTCCAGGCCCGGTCCGCGGAGATCCTCCACCGCTTCCTGGGCGACGAGTTCAGCCGGGCCGAGGTGGAGGAGGCCGTGGCCTCCGCCCTGGATTTCCCCGTGCCGGTGGCGCGCGTGCGGGCGCGGATCTTCGCCCTGGAGCTCTTCCACGGGCCGACCCTGGCCTTCAAGGATTTCGGCGCGCGGTTCCTGGCGCGCATGCTGGCCCTGGCCTCCCGCGGAGACGGACGGCGGCGCACGGTGCTCACCGCCACCTCCGGGGACACGGGCGCCGCCGTGGCCAGCGCTTTCCTGGGCCTTCCGGGCTTCCAGGTGGTGGTCCTCTACCCCGCAGGCCGCGTCTCGGACCTCCAGGAGCGGCAGTTCGCCACCCTGGGGGACAACGTGCGCACCTTCGCGGTGGAAGGCACCTTCGACGACTGCCAGGCCCTGGTCAAGGCCGCCTTCGGGGACGCCGAACTGGCGGCGCGCCTGGGCCTCACCTCCGCCAACAGCATCAACATCGCGCGGCTCCTGGCCCAGGTGACGTACTACTTCGAGGCCGTGGCCCGGGTGGGGGAGCCCCCCGTCATCGCCGTGCCCTCGGGCAACTTCGGGAACCTCTACGCGGGCCTCCTGGCCCGGCGCATGGGGCTGCCGGTGAGGGCCTTCACGGTGGCCACCAACGCCAACACCACCGTGCCCGACTTCCTGGAGACGGGCGTGTACCGCCCCCGGCCCTCCGTGGCGACCCTGTCCAACGCCATGGACGTGGGCGCGCCCAGCAACTGGGAGCGGATCCACGCCCTCTTTCAGGGCGACCTTGAGGCCATGCGGGGCGCCCTGCGCCACGGGAGCCTCACGGACGAGGAGACCCTGGCCTCCCTGCGGGACCTCCACGCCGGGGGCTACCTGTCCGAACCCCACGCCGCGGTGGCCCACGGCGTCCTGGCCCAGCACCTGGGGCCTGGGGAGACGGGGGTGTTCCTGGGCACGGCCCACCCGGCGAAGTTCCGGGAGACCCTGGAGAAAGGCCTGGGAATCCGGGTGCCCCTGCCGCCGGCCCTGGCGGCGGTGAAGGACCGGCCCATCCTGTCCCGGAGCCTGCCCGCGGGGTTCGCGGCGTTGCGGGAGGAGCTCCTCTGAGCGATAGGAATATCGGTGGGATTCCTGCTGCGATTGGATATCCTCTAGGCCGGAAACCCCCAACATATGAATCCTGAATCCAGCCCTTCCCGAGGTTCCAACGCCATTCTCCGGGTGGTGCTTCTGTATGCCGGCTTCTCGGCCCTGTGGATCCTGCTTTCGGACCGGGTGGTGCTCCTGGTGGCCCGCGGGGCCGACCAGATCGCCACCCTGAGCACCGTGAAGGGCTGGTTCTTCGTGGGGGTGACCTCCCTCCTGCTCTACCAGGAGATGAAGCGGCGCCTGCTCCCCACCCTCGCCGGGGAGCGGCGGGCCCGGGCCCGGCGCTTCGTGCCGCCGGTGGTGCTCCTGGGCCTGGTGATCGTGGGCCTGGTGTGGGGCGGCATCCACCAGGTGTACCGGCACCTGGAGGTCACCGAGGCCGCGCGGCTCCAGGCCATCGCCGACAACAAGGCGCGCCAGGTGGCGGAGTGGGTCCACGAGCGGCGCGGCGACGTGGCCTTCGCCTCCTCCTCGCGGTTCTGGTCCCGGGCCTACTACGCCTGGAGGAAGAGCGGCGATCCCAGGGAACGGGAGCGCCTCTTCGGGAACCTGCTGGCCTACCGGGACCTCAAGGACTTCCAGGCCCTCATGGTCATCGACGACCGGCTCGTCACCCACGCCTTCCCGGAAGGCCGGGTCCCGTCGCCCGATCTCCTGGAGGCGGTCAAGGCCACCCTCGCGGACCGGACCGGCCGCGTCGTGGGACCCTACCGGGACCCGGCGGGGGCCCTGCACCTGGACTTCCTGGCGCCCATGGCCCCCGACGGGGACCGGCCCGGGCCCATCCTGGTCCTCACCATCGACCCCGCCGCCCACCTCTTCCCCAGGCTCCAGTCCTGGCCCGTTCCGACCTCCACGGGCGAGGTGGTGCTGTTCCGGCGCCTGGGCGACCAGGTGCAGTACCTCAGCGGCTCCATGCAGAACCCCGACCGCCAGATCCAGATGACCCAGCCCGTGGAAGGCAGCGAGCTGCTCACCGCCCAGGTGCTCCGGGGCAACGCGCCCCTGGGCGCCTTCGTCAAAGGGAAGGACTACAACGGGGGGCGGATCGCGGGCGTGATCCAGGCGGTGAAGGGCACCGATTGGTTCCTCGTGGCCAAGATCGACGCATCCGAGCTCTATGCCGCGGCGAGGCACCAGGTGGCGGTCATCGGCCTCGCGGGGCTCCTGGCCCTGTTCCTGGCGGTGCTGACGGACCGCATGTTCCGCCAGCACCGGATCCTCGCCCAGGCCGAGCGGGACCGCAACCTCCAGGCCGAGCGTCTCCGGGCCCTGCGGCTCCTGGACGGCATCGCCACCGCCTCCAGCGACGTCATCTACGCCAAGGACCGGGTGGGGCGCTACCTGCTCTTCAACCCCGAGGCCGAGCGCGCCTTCGGCATGAAGGCCGCGGACGTCCTGGGGAAGGAGCCTCCCCGGCCCGGGGCGGCGGATGAGGATTCGGCGATCCTGCAGCGGGGCAGCGCCCGCACCCTGGAGGAGGTGCTGGACACCCCCGGGGGGCGGCGCACCTTCCTCGTCACCAAGGGCCCCCTGCGGGACGCGCAGGGCGGCATCATGGGCCACTACGGCATCGCCAAGGACATCACGGAGCGCAAGCAGGCCGAGCAGGACCTCCAGGAGAGTTGGCTCCGGTTCCGCCAGCTCTTCGAGGCCGCGCCCGTGCCCATGTGCATCCTGGGGGAGGGCGGGCGCATGGTGGCCCTCAACGGGCAGTTCACCCGGACCTTCGGGTACGCCCTGGACGGGATGGAATCCCTTTCCGTGTGGCTGGAGCGCGCCTACCCCGACCCCCTGCGCCGCGAGGAGGCCCGGGCCTGGTGGACGGCCAGGACAAAGGAGGGCGGGAACCTGCCGCCCGTGGAGACCACCCTGGCCTGCCTGGGCGGGGAGGAGCGCACGGTGATCCTTTCGGGCACCGCCATCGGCGAGGAGTTCCTCCTCACGCTCTCCGACATCACGGAACGGGTCAAGGCGGAGCGGGAACGCCAGGCGCTCCAGGCCGAGATGCAGCATGCCCAGAAGATGGAATCCATCGGGCGGCTCGCGGGGGGCGTGGCCCACGACTTCAACAACATGCTCGGCGTGATCGTGGCCAACGCCGAGGTGGGCCTCCTGCACACGCCTTCCGGCAAGGCCCAGGAGCGTTTCGAGGAGATCAAGAAGGCCGCCATGAGGTCGGCGGACCTCACCCGCCAGCTCCTGGCCTTCGCCCGCAAGCAGGCCGTGTCCCCCTCGGTCATCGACCTCAACGAGGCCATCCCCGGCATGCTCCAGATGCTCTCGCGCCTGATCGGCGAGAACATCACCCTGGACTACGCCCAGCGCGAGGGCCTGTGGGAGATCCGGATGGATCCCACCCAGGTGGACCAGATCCTCGCGAACCTGGCGGTGAACGCCCGGGACGCCATCTCGGGCGTGGGGCGCATGTCCATCCGCACCGAGAACCGCGTGCTGCGCGAGGGGGAGCCCCTGCCCGGCCACAACGCGCGCCCCGGCGCCTACGTGGTCCTGGAGGTGAGCGACACCGGGTGCGGCATGGACGCCGAGGTGCTCGCGCACATTTTCGAGCCCTTCTTCACCACCAAGTCCATCGGCAAGGGCACGGGCCTGGGCCTGGCGACGGTCTACGGAATCGTGAAGCAGAACGACGGCTTCATCGAGGTGCACAGCGCTCCGGGCCAAGGGAGCACCTTCCGGGTGCACCTGCCGCGCCACGAGGGCACCGGGGAAAAGGCCCCGGCCACGGGGCCCGCGCGCTCGTCCCAGGGTGGCCGCGAGTGCGTCCTGGTGGTGGAGGACGAGCCCATGCACTTGGACGTGACCATCATGCTCCTGCGGAGCCTGGGCTACCGGACCCTGGCCGCGGGTTCGCCCAGCGAGGCCATGGCCCTCCTGGCCCAGCCGGACCAGGACATCGGCCTCCTGCTCACCGACGTGATCATGCCCCAGATGAACGGCCGTGAACTGGCGGAGCGCGCCCGCGAACTGCGCCCCGGCCTGAAGTGCCTGCTCATGTCCGGCTACACCGCCGACGTCATGGAGCACCACGGCCTGGCGGAGGGCGACCTGCAGGTCATGGGCAAGCCCTTCACCCTGGAAGTCCTGGCCGAGCGGGTGAGGGCGGCGCTTGACTAATGTTGGTGGATGGGAATAGTGGAACCGTGTCGCTAAAACGGGATGCTGTGGTTGTTTCAGGAGAAGGACCCGTACGGTGCGCCAGGCAAAGC
>MTLE01002440.1_pt2 | contig 13593 bp, 10 predicted proteins | sample 1982461 | NCBI WGS metagenome assembly MTLE01 (sample SAMN05712605, study PRJNA340218) | biofilm metagenome | isolation source: sample SPL anode biofilm adapted to -200 mV | place: USA | collected 2012-02-03
TAGCTCAGTTGGTTAGAGCATCTGACTCATAATCAGGGGGTCCCTGGTTCAAGCCCAGGTGGGACCACAAATAAAATCGCTAATCAGTTATTATTAAAACTGGTTAGCTTTTTTTATACTCTAATTTGATACACCATAATACCGCTTACCGAATAATCTCTAATTTTCTCCATTTGGGAAAGTATGAATGCAGTATAGTAACCCAAAATCTACAATCCTGATTTTTAGGCAAATTATCCATTAAAATCTTTATTAAATTTGTTTATGCTTTTTATTCCGCAGCCATATATTGATACTGCGCTTCAATATAAATTCTATTTAATATTTCAAACTATGAAAACAAATTTATCAAAATTACTACTTGTTGTTGTAATTCTATTAACAGTAGGATTAGTCGGCTCAGCAGCAAAGAAAGTTACCAAAAGGAGAACTTCTGCTTCAATAGCCAATGTAGATTTCTCTTATAATATTTATTGCACGTTCGATGCCTCTGGAAGTGAAACTCAATATGGCGATAAAAACACCACCGACATAATAAGGCATATAAAAATAGATCCTGCTAGGGCTAAATTTTGTCTTGGGGAACCAAATGCAATTCATTCAAATGCAGTTTCAACTATCGAAAATGATATAGAAGTGGACAAAGCTAAAAATGGAAGCATTGATATGATAAGATTCTGGTTATCTTCAGGTTCATGCGTTGAAATTTCAAGAAATGGATTCGTTTATATAGACGATGCCAAAGGCGAAGACGGAGAAAAAGGTATGGTATACTTCTATTATGATGCTGAATCAGAAATCGCTGACATGATTGATAGCAGTGGCACAGATCAGCTTATGCAAAGTAAATTGAAAGACTTAATTCGACGCTTTGCTGCAAATAAGAGATACAATATATCTTATACAAAATAATAACTCACGTATATTATAATACTTATAGGCATGGAATTCCTATGAAAATAGGGTTTCTATGCCTTTATTTTTTGAAATAAGTCAATTTAGCAGCGGTATTCATTTTTCTTTGTATATTTGGAATAATTTGAGAGTAGGGTTTCAACACATTTTTCCTGAATAAAGAAATACTTATGAAAAAGATAAGCCTAATCTTCTTATTAGCATTAATCTGCTTTTCATGTTCTAATGAGAAAAAAAGATATGTAATCGGTGTATCGCAATGCAGCGAAGATATTTGGCGCAATAAACTTAACACTGAACTAAAAATGAGTGGTTACCATTATGATAATGTTGAACTTAAATTCGCATCAGCTAATGATAACGACAAACTCCAAATAGAGCAAATAAACAAATTCGTTAACGATGGGGTCGACCTTCTTATTATATCTCCAAATCAGGTGAATACCATTTCAAGCGCCATCAATCGTGCTTACGATCATGGAGTAAAAATAATTCTTTTTGACCGAAAAACTGACTCTCATAAATATACTGCATTTATTGGTGCTGATAACTTTGAAGTAGGCAAAACTATGGGCTGTTTTATTGCCAAGCGTCTTAATGGTAAAGGCAACGTAGTGGAAATAGAAGGTCTTAAAGGTTCTTCTCCTGCAATCGAGCGGCATAATGGTTTTATATCCGCCCTGAAAGAATATCCTGGTATAAAGCTAGTTGGCAGACGAAGTGGGGATTGGACCGAAGAAAGTGGACATAACGCTATGGATTCGATACTTGCAAAAACCATTGATATTGACTGCGTATTTGGTCAAAATGACCGTATGACTCTTGGAGCTCGTCAATCAGTAATAAAGCACCATATTACTCGCCCTATCTTTTATGTAGGCATTGATGCTCTTGCTACCCCCGACGGTGGTATTCGGAGTGTCAGCAAAGGCATAATGGCTGCTTCTTATATCTACCCCACTAGCGGAGATATTGTATTGCAACTTGCAATGAATATTCTCGAAGGCAAGCCATTCAAACGTGATAACCCTCTGAAGGCGGCTATCGTGACAAAAGATAATGCAGACGTACTCCTAATGCAGACCGATGAGATGAACCGCCAACGCAGCAAACTAGAATCCCTGCACAACAAGGTCGATATGTATTTCGTGCAATATAATCACCAAAAAGTGTATCTCACTCTTACCATCATAATATTAGCTATGCTAATAGCTATTTTCTTCATGCTTTATCGCGAAATAATGATGAAAAGGCGCCTTGAGGAAGAAACATCTAATGCTAAACTTACATTCTTCACAAATATAAGCCACGAATTGCGAACTCCGCTAACCCTCATTTCTGCTCCCATTGAACAGCTTCTTGAAGACAAGGACGCTACTCCTTCCCAACGCAATTTATTGCAGACGATGAAGAAGAATGTGAACGTACTTCTACGGCTTGTAAATGAGATCCTTGATTTCCGTAAGATTCAGAATGGAAAAATGAAATTGGAATTAAGCAAATTCAATTTATCTCCATTTCTTAAGCAATGGGTTGAAGCATTCGCAAATACAGCCTCAAAAAATCATATCACATTAGAGTCATCTATCCCTGAAGAAATTAATATCTGTGCTGATATCTATAAATTAGAACGTATATGCTATAACTTGCTCAGCAATGCATTAAAATACACCACAAAAGGTGGAAAAGTGCTTGTGGATGCTCATATTCTTGATGGCGAATTGAATATCACAATCACTGATACAGGCATTGGTATTCCAAAAGATAAAATCTCGCATGTGTTTGAGCGCTTCTTCCAAGCTGGAAACACTATCGTGAGCGGTACGGGTGTAGGATTAGCTATTGTTAAAGCCTTCGCAGAACTCCACAAAGGCTCTGCTTCTGTGGAAAGCGAGGAAGGCAAAGGCTCTTCTTTCTCTATAACAATTCCGCTATCACAACCACAAACTTCTGATGTTCCAGAATTAGATGACGACCAATATCATTCAAGCCATTATGAAGATTCTGACGATTTACCTACTGAAAAAGCCTCAAATGAAAAGGCCAGTCGTATCACCGACTCAGAAACTGAAGAGCAAAAACCTCTAGCCCTTGTAGTTGATGATAATGAAGATGTGAGAAAATTCATTGCTGATCTTCTTCTCCCTCATTTTGATATAATACAAGCTGCTGACGGTAGTGAAGCTCTACAAAAAGCAATTAAAGAAGTGCCCGATGTTATAATAAGCGATGTTATGATGCCTGTAATGGACGGATTGGAGCTTTGCAAGCACATTAAAAGCGAAATTGCCACTAGCCATATTCCTGTGCTGTTACTAACTGCAAGAATTCTTGATAACCAGCGCGCTGAAGGCTACGATTGCGGAGCCGATGCATATATAACGAAGCCTTTCAACGGTAAAGTTCTAATTGCGCGCATAAACAATCTGCTTGAAAATCGTCGCCGACTAAAATTATCTGTTGCTACAGGCGACAAAGAAGACATCGTAGCAGAAAATACCGATAAAAAGTTTGCCGACAAGTTCAGAAAAGTTGTTCAATATCATTTGTCTGACCCTGAATTGAATGTAGAATTCATAAGTTCTGAGCTTGGACTTAGCCGTGTCCAACTCTACAGAAAAGTAAAGGCTTTGACTAATAATTCCCCTGTTGAAATAATTCGAATCGCTCGATTGAAGAAAGCAGAACGTATGTTGGCGACTACCGACAAAACGGTATCGGAGATTTCCTACGATGTCGGATTCTCCTCTCCTTCATATTTTGCCAAATGCTATAAGGATTATTTCGGTAGTTCTCCTAATGAAAAGCAAGTGAAATAATCCAGAAAACAGGCTTTTAATATTATTTTTCGTTCATATCGTATCAAATTTGTTACACTGTACGTTTTTTGATAGTGTGTGAAACATTTGTTCTAATGTTTTGAGAAAGTGCATAATAGATTTGTGTCAGAAAACAAAACTATTAATAAAATTATTCTCATGAAAAATGTATTTCGCACATCAAAAAGAATCACAGTGTTGATGATGGCTTCTTTATTATGTATTGCATACGCATACGCTGAAGAAACCACTACCAAGGCTAAAGAAGAAGGCAATCGCAACGTAATGTTGAATGCCGCAAGTGCTAATGGTCCTAGAGAGATTCAAATTGGACTTCCATCATCAGATGTAAATGTTCTTGAAAACGGACTACCTGTAACCTACGCAACAAACCCTCACGGTGTAAACAGCAATTGGAGATCTGACGCAAGTTTAAGCCACGTAGGATTGCTGAAAATATCTGAAACAGCTATCACTACTGGTAACATTGGCTATGCAGTGAATTCTTTCACTCAATTAGGACAAAACGGATTCCACGGTACATTCAATTATAAAACAAATCATTTCGGTTTGCAGGAATTTTCATTAAACTTGAATGGTTCTGCTGGTAATAATTGGTTCTATAGCGGAAGCATTTACCAAGATTTTGATCCTGGAACTTTCAAAATCAAATCTACACCTTATCAAGACCGCACGCAGCTTTACAAGGCTGCCCTCACTAAGAGATATAATAATAATCGTGGCGAATTCACAGCTATCTATCACTACAGCAACAGCCATCCTGTTTATATGTATGCCACTCAATCTGCACCATTCATATATGTTGGCGATGGTAGCGTAAAAGAATATGGCAAATTCAAATTAGGAACTACCTCATATCTTCCTATAGATAATACTATCACTTATCGTGATATGAGAAATGGACAGTTGAAGGAAACTTCTTTCTACGATGCTATTCAAAACCGATCTAGCGAATTTACTTTGATGAACACCTACAATTGGGACAACGGACTAACATGGAAGGTTATCGGCCGATATGACCATGCTCATGGCGCTTGCACATACCAAACTCCAATGTCACTTATCAATGTAAAAGGAAACGCTGATTACAATTATATGATGAAGTCATTAGACGGCTCTATGGCTCCTTACACGGGACAATATGTTCAAACTCGTATGGCATGCTTGAATGCTGGCGATATAGATGAAGTATTATTCACTTCCGAACTTTCTAAGAAATTCTCAAATACTACGCTTCGTTTCGGAATAAACGAATGGTATTACGACATCGACTACGCTTCAAACACTACTATGTATGACCAATCTGTTCCTGATGATGGCACTTACGCTGTTCGTTTATACAATAACAATCTTAGGAACTCTTATTTCTATGATTTCAACAAGAATGCTTCTGAATATTACAAAGGACACGAAAACAAATTAGCTTTTTACTTCACTCACGATTGGGATATTACTCCAAAGCTAAATCTTTACTACGGAGCTCGTGCTGAATATCAAAAACTTAGTGGTGAAAATGCTGCAGTGAAGAATGCTGCTGGTGAGTATGTAGGACGCTTTGCGAATTACTTCCTTGGTGCTACTGCTCCTGACGGAACTGTTATCAAACCATCTTCTCTTGATTACAACTGGTTTAACTATGACCTTTCTATTGCTGCTACTTACAAGCTAAATAACAAATTCGGATTCACTGGCGACTTCACTTACCTTGTGCAACATCCTAGATTCGAGAATTTCTCGCCGGCTACTCTTCCTAACACACAAAAAATATCTGTGCCCCTTGGTCGTGGCGGTATCTACTATAATAATTCTTGGTTGAGTTTGACTTCTCTTATTTCATACATATCTAAGACTAACAACAATTCTACTCTAAATCTGCAACATAGCGGAGAAATTCTTGCTGCTCCCCTCACCTACGATATCAAGACTATCGGTTGGACGACAGACGTGGTAGCACATCCTTTCAAGGGATTTGATTTGCACTTCTTGTTTACTTATCAAAAACCTACATACAAAAAATACGAAACTTCCGTTAAATTTAGCGACGGATATATAGGAACAATAAACGCTACTGGCAACATCGTTGCTGAGATTCCTCAAGTGCTCATCGAATTTGACCCTAGCTATATGATTACTAAAGATCTCAAAGTATGGACTAGCTTCCGCTATTTCAGTAAGACTTATGCCAACATTAACGAGGCTTACTACTTCAACGGGCATTGGGAGACTTTCGGCGGCGTAAACTGGCAAGTAAACAAAGCTTTGAACTTAGGTTGCACTGTTGTAAACTTCCTTAATCAAACCGGAGCAAAAGGCAGTATCGCAGGAGCTGAGTTAATCACAAAGGAAGAGGCTAAAGACATTAAGAACACTTTGATGACTGGTAGCTATCTACGTCCTTTCACAGTTGAATTCACTGCATCTCTAAAATTCTAAACACTAACCACTAACAATCTCTAAAATGAAAACAAACATATTACAATCCATAGCAATAAGTGCTCTTGCATTAATGGCAATGCCAGCTATGGCACAAACAATGAATATCGAACATAAGGGTGACACCACGATAATAAACATTCAGAACCCTACAAAATATATTATCCTCCCAGTTCAAGAAAGCCGTGAAGAATCAAAAGTGCTTCTTTCCACTGGCTCTCCTGCCGACACCTGGATGGATGTGCGTTTAGCTCAAGACAAAGTTGATTATTATGTACCTTTTGAACTTACTAAGGGAGAAAAAGCCACTATAAAGATTCTAAATCTGAAAAATGATGCTCTAACTCTCAAAAACGGTCAACTTCGTCTTTCTAATACTTGGGATGTTACTAACACCGACTATTACCGTCCTATTATTCACCACACTCCTTCTTATGGATGGATGAATGATGCAAACGGATTAGTTTACAAGGACGGCGAATATCACCTTTATTTCCAATATAATCCTTACGGATCAAAATGGGGAAATATGCATTGGGGACACTCAGTAAGCAAGGATATGCTGCATTGGAAGGAATTATCTCCTGCAATCGCACGCGACACTCTAGGACACATTTTCTCTGGAAGTTCTGTTGTGGACAAATACAATTCGGCTGGATATGGCAAAAACGCTATAATTGCTTTCTACACTTCTGCTAGTGATAAGAATGGTCAAATACAGTGCATGGCTTATAGCACCGACAATGGTCGCACTTTCACCAAATATGAGAACAATCCAATACTTCGTCCTTTCGACGGATTAAAGGATTTCCGCGATCCTAAAGTATTCTGGTACGAGCCCCAAAAAATGTGGTACATGATTGTTTCTGCCGATAAGGAGATGCGTTTCTATTCTTCTAAAAATTTAAAAGACTGGACTTATCAAAGTGCTTTCGGAAAGGGATATGGCGCACAACCTAATCAATTTGAGTGCCCCGATTTTATCCAACTGCCTGTTGACGGAAATAAAAACCACATGAAATATGTGATGATTGTAAATATCAATCCTGGCTGTTTGTTTGGCGGCAGTGCTACTCAATATTTCGTAGGCGATTTTGACGGAAAGACTTTCACTTGCGACACTAAACCAGAAGTTGTGAAATGGCTTGACTATGGTAAAGACCACTATGCTACTGTTTGCTTCTCTAATACTGACGATAGAATAATTGCAGTGCCTTGGATGAGTAATTGGCAATATGCTAACGTAACTCCTATCAAACAATATCGTGGTGCGAATGCCATTCCTCGCGAGTTGTCTCTCTACACCAAAGACGGACAGATTTATATGGCAGCAAACGCAATTCCTGAAGTTAAATCACTTCGCAAGGATACTAAGGTTATCAAAAATCTTACTGTCAGCAAAGCTTACACCAACACTACCTTGGCTAAAGGTGCTAAAGGTGCAATGGAGATCGAAATGGACGTTACTCCTGGCACAGCAAAGATTTCAGTAATAGAGATATACAATGCTAAGGGAGAAAAGGCTAAAATATACTTCGACATGAAGGCTGGGAAACTTGTGATGGATCGCACAGAAAGCGGACTTACTGACTTCGGAAATCTTGCGGCTCCTCATGATATCGAAAAGAACTTCGATGCTAAGAGTGGAAATGCTGAGCCTATGCGCAAAATCAATTCAATAAACTATAAGAACGACTTTGCACTCGCCACTTGGGCTCCTCTGAATCTTTGCAACGGCAAGACTTATCACGTAAATATAATAGTAGATAAATGCTCTGTGGAAATATTCGTTGACGGGGGTCGCATTGCAATGACTAATTTAGTGTTCCCGACCATCCCTTACGACTCATTAAAATTCTATTCCGTAGGAGGCAAAACGAAGTTCTCTAATATTAATGTTAGCAAACTAGCATTATAAAATCAATTCTAGTGTGCAACCATAAATAATTGACACAATGAGCAATAGCAAGAAATTATATATTATCCCCGTCATGTTCTGCTTCTTCGCGATGGGATTCGTGGATTTGGTTGGGATTGCATCAAATTTTGTAAAAGCAGATTTGGGTCTTAACGACTCTGTAGCAAACATATTTCCTTCATTGGTATTCTTCTGGTTCCTTATATTTTCAGTGCCAACAGGAATGTTGATGAACAAAATAGGTCGCAAACGCACAGTATTAATATCTCTTATTGTCACTTTAGTGTCATTATTACTACCTTTGTTTGGCGAAAGTTTTACTTTAATGCTTATCGCGTTCTCATTGCTAGGAATCGGAAACGCATTGATGCAGACATCACTCAACCCGCTTATTTCTAATGTTATCAGTGGGGACCATTTGGCTAGCACACTCACATTCGGACAATTTATAAAAGCTATTGCTTCGTTTCTAGCTCCATACCTAGCAATGTGGGGTGCAACTGCAGTCCTTCCTTCTTTTGGTTTAGGTTGGAGAGTGTTATTCGCTATATATTTGATTATATGCATTCTATCTACGCTGCTTCTATATATCACTCCTATCAAAGAAGCTGCAGCCGATAAAGCATCAAATTTTATTGACTGCCTAAAACTCCTTGCAAAGCCTATTGTTCTGTTATCTTTCATAGGCATTATGTGCCATGTGGGAATAGACGTAGGTACCAACACCACTGCACCAAAACTATTGATAGAGCGTCTTGGTATTAGCCTCAACGAAGCTGCTTCTGCTACTAGCCTGTATTTTATATTCCGCACCATCGGATGCCTCACCGGTTCTTTCTTCCTTCGGGTTATCAATCATAAAGTATTCTTTGCTATAAGCATTATAATGATTGGTATAGGAATGGCATTTATGTTCACGCAGTCAGTAGCAATGATGCTTTACATAGCTATCGCACTTGTGGGATATGGAAACTCAAACGTGTTCTCGCTAATCTATTCGCAAGCTCTCCTTTCAGTTCCACAACAACAGAACGAAGTATCAGGATTGATGATTATGGGTTTGTTTGGAGGCACCATATTCCCTCTTTTCATGGGCCTGTCTAGCGATACTTTCGGGCAAGCTGGCGCAATAGCTGTAATGATGGTTGGTGTGATTTATCTTTTGACTTATATTCCTAAAATCAAACATTAAAAACTAATATTAAAATGAATTCAATCTGTCATAATAATGATTCTTATATTGTGGGCCTCGGAGAAGCTTTATGGGACGTTCTTCCTGACGGCAAGCAACTTGGAGGCGCTCCTGCCAATTTCGCTTTCCACGCAGCACAGTTTGGCAACAAAGCGATTGCTATAAGTGCAGTAGGGCAAGACAAACTTGGAGAAGAGACCCTAGAGGCTTTCAACTCTAAAGGATTGAATTATATTATGCCTCAGATTCCTTATGCCACTGGCACTGTGCAAGTAGTGCTGGATGACGAGGGAATCCCCACTTATGATATCAAAGAGAATGTGGCATGGGACAATATCCCTTTCACAAAGGAAATCGAAGAGATTGCTAAGAAATGCTGCGCCGTTTGCTGGGGATCGCTTGCGCAAAGAAATATTGTATCTCGATCCACTATCCACAAGTTTCTCGAGGCCATGCCTAAGGATAAGAAATGTTTGAAGATTTTCGACATCAATCTCCGACAAAATTTCTACACAAAAGAGATTATTCAAAACTCACTTCAAGAATGTAACATCCTCAAGATTAACGATGAGGAATTAATAACAATCGGACGTATGTTTGGATATCCCGGACTAGACATCCGCAATAAATGCTGGCTGATTCTTGGCAAATACAATCTTGATATGCTTGTACTCACTTGTGGTGTAAACGGGAGTTATGTATTCTCTTCTGGCAAAGTATCATTCCAAGAAACTCCACAAGTAGAAGTAGCCGACACAGTAGGAGCTGGTGATTCCTTCACTGGGGCATTCTGTTCTGGAATACTAAGTGGAATGAATGTAGAGGATGCTCATAAACTTGCTGTAAAAGTTTCGGCATACGTGTGCACACAAAAAGGTGCAATGCCTTTGTTACCCCAAAATTTAATAGGTTAATTCAACACATTATTTCATATATAAAAAAGGGTAACGGTTTATTTACAACGTTACTAGTATAGGGATTTTATACTATAATCAGCGATTGGAGGAGACCGTGAGGTTCCCTCCAATTATTTTTAGAACACCTAAAAATTATGATACACCCATATTTATAGCACCTCAATATCATCCATTATCGTTTCTCCAATCATAATTGTTATATATACACATCGCCATTTTTTTGATTCATAGATAATTAGACTATACACAAGATCCCCTTTATAATCTATTATATTGTTGCTAAAAGCCAAATAGTTTGCTATCTTTGTTTACACCCTAATCATTAACCAATAATGAGCGATGAATCGTTAATTACAAAAAATATCCGTGAAAGTAAGAATACCAATACTTTTAAAGGCTCAATGTATATCAACAAGGGTGATTTCGTATTCCTAAACACAGTTCCCAACCGACTATATATCGAAGGTGGATATGTTGATATAGATTTTGAGCATTCAAAAGGCACTTATAACTATTATATCCATGACAATCAGGGGAGCGTGAGGGCTGTGGTTGATGAGAATGGGATACTTGTACAGGCTACCGACTATTCGGCTTATGGCGTGCCGAGTTCAGGGTTTGGCTCCACGACGAGCGACAAGCATCTTCACCTCAGCCTTGAGTGGCAGCCAATGAAAGGAATTTATGGCTACTACAACAACGCCCGCTTCCGCGATGCAATCCTCGCCGGCACATTATACCAACAAGACCCACTAGCCGAAAAATACTACCCCTTCACCCCATATCACTATGGGAAAGATAATCCAAGTAAGAACGTGGACATTTTAGGCGATAGCGTTGCTATTTTAAATTTTCAACAAAAGAAGAATCAACATATTGGATTATTAGTACAGAATAAAGATATGAAATGGGAATATTATTCAGTAAATGGTACTAATATGTATATACCTGGAGTTATATTTGGTAATGATTATGGGAAATTCTCAGGTGGAAATAAATACAATAATATAGGAGAACTAAAATTCCAATCAGTTCAGACATTCTTTGACAGTGATTATAATAAGAATAATTATAATCATGATGAAGCATTTGTAATTCCGACTACCTTGAACCAAGATAGAATTATTTCAAAGACTTTTAAGAGCGAAGCAAATTCAACGTATAATCTTTTTATGAATAATTGTGCAACAGCTGTTGCAAACTCTTTAAATAAAGCCGGTATTAAAACATATATGGGGAATGACAATAAAATATATATTTTTAAAGTCAATAGTTATATTCCGTCGAGATTATATAAAGATATTATTAAACATAACAATGGCCAACGATATACAAAATAGTTTTCTTGATCATAGATATTGCAACTGGGCGTTTATTTCGTTTCCTTCATTAGCAATAGCTCCATTTTGCATAATTTAAAAACTGAGAGCATTTTTTTATTATTAGCAATGGCAATGGCATTTGCGACAATAACAGCAATATATAGTAAAAAAAAAGAACTACGACACATTTTGGATTTGATTTCAGTCCCCTGTTTCATCTTCATAGTTATAGCTTTATGCATCGAAACGAGTTCGTTAGGAAATACATTTATTATTGAGTTTGTTTATACGATTTTAGGCATTGTGTATCTATATTGTCTAATAAGGAAGAATTCAATATTCCTGTTTAACTATTTCAAAAATAAATTTTTAGGAATAACAACATTGTCAATAGTGTATTTTCTAGATATTATTATTATAAGTTATCTATTTATGAAATTATATTATTTGCTCATATTATATACAATTATTTCACTAATTCTATTTGTTGTATTTATATTCAAGAAAAGATCAATATTATGGTATATAAGTATTTATTGGATTAATTTGATTTTTTTATTTACATCGGTTTTATGTGTTATTGGGTGGCTATTATTACTAGTATACACAAAATTCGGAATAGCAATTACTATAATTGTTCTAAACGCTAACTTCTTTGCGTGGCGTATTTTCACGAAATTTAAAAAGTCAAAATTATTATAGTTGGGATGTATACCAATTATTTTCTACTTATAGGCAAATACTAAAAATAAATATTAATATGTCATTTTCACGATTTTATATAATTCCATTGTTGCTAACTATTTGCTTTAGCCTCTCGGCTGAAGATAAGTTTGGCGATTATGCAACCCGAAAATATTCTGTGATTCCACCCTCGCCCGAGGTGGCTTCAATGATGAAGTATGTTGACAACTCCTTTTATCTATTAAGCCATGAAAAAATTAATAATATTAGTCTATTTATTAGCATTTTTAACAGTGCTAGAAGGATGTGCAAGTTATAATATCAAAAGTAATATTACTTCTACATTATGGAAGATGTGGCATGATGATATTAAAGAGTTTGATATGTCAGACGATAATTATCTTAAAGGTAAGTTGTATCAGATATTAGATAGTTTACCCATTAATAATATATCAGACACAATCTATCTTGAGATTATTGTAAGTGGAACGAAAGGATATGAAATGATTGCAAGAAACAATAAAAATACATTGTTCTCTAATTTCGGAGATATATTGATACAAAATTATATAAAAAATAATTGTATTCCCGATTATATTATAAATTGGGATACCGTAACCATAAGACGGAAAAGTTTATCTCATGGTAAGGAATTCAGAAACGAATTATCAAAAACTCTAAATGCAAGAATATGCATATATAAAAAGCATTTTAGAATTGATACAATCTCATACAAATATTTATTTAATCAACACAGAAACATTGAGTAAATCTGTATAGATTATATCTAATCTCGAAAATATAATTATTATGAAGAATAAATTATTATTGTTATTGTTATTGTTAATAACACCCATACTTAGCTGTTTAGGGAAACCTTTAAATACAGATAATGAATCGATATATAATTCTTTGGATTCTGTCTTTAGGTTTTATGAGCCTGAACATTCTGAATATGTTACATCATCAATAAAACTTACTGACCGTTTCAATTTAAGAGATTTATGCTCAAAAGATATGAGTTATGTTCCTATTATAAATATAAATTCAGAATTTGAAGCATATTATGTATCTTATTATGGGATAAATGATGGTTGGGACTTTGTTCTATTAAAGATAGGTAATGAATATCGTCTATATGATTGGGAAAAAGATAAAATTAAAGTATTAAAGTTCGTGAATAAATTGTTTCATAACGACAATCCACAATTAAGTAAAGAAAGGTGGGATATTTTAGTAAATAATTTATTAACTTACAGAGATAGAAAATATTATCCAATAGAAACCACAATAGGTAATTTGCAAATTTATTTTAATATGAAGAAATGAAGATATTAATTGATACAAGTTTACTACAAAGTAACCACACTTA
>MTLE01003085.1_pt2 | contig 13588 bp, 8 predicted proteins | sample 1982461 | NCBI WGS metagenome assembly MTLE01 (sample SAMN05712605, study PRJNA340218) | biofilm metagenome | isolation source: sample SPL anode biofilm adapted to -200 mV | place: USA | collected 2012-02-03
GCCGAGCGCTTCATCAAAACTCCCGCCGCCTGCCTAGACATAACGGTTCGCTATGTCTCCCCCCGCGGATGGCTCATCGGCTTCGTTTGGGTGGGCACCAGGCGCGGGGGTTGGGCACTAGTGGCCGCGGCCTGAAGCTCAAGCGCGCCGTCCTGCTCGCCCTCGCCAGGGCGTCAAAGACCCAAGTTTCCGTGCTGCCGCGCTGCAGCGGTCACGGGCGCGGTCCAGGGCCAGGGCGGGGTCGGCCAGTTCCTTCCCGGGCTCGTGGCCCCCTTGACCAGCCAGAGCTTGATGGGTTCGGCTTTGGGGCCGGGAACGGATTGAACCAGAGGCAGGAGGGATTCGGCTGTGGCCACATCGGTGAGGCTTTAGCGGCCGTCCGCATCGACGAATTCCAACTGGTAACCATCTGTTACCGGTTGACTCCCCTCCTTGGTGCGTCGCGAAGCGGTTCGCGGCTTGGCAGCCGGGCGATTCCGGAAGCTATCATGGATAATCCAATTACCTGATTCTGGATAGGAAAGACATTCGGAGGTCCCATGATGCGAACCGCCACCCTCTTCCTGGCCGCCGCCTGCGCCTTCGCCCAGGCCCCGTTCGGGCTCGCCATCCACGGCGGGGCCGGCAACGTCACCGCCGCACGCATCGGTCCCGAGGCTGAGAAGGCCTACCGCGCGGGTCTCGAGAAGGCGCTGGCGGCGGGCTACGCGATCCTGGAGAAGGGCGGGCCGGCCCTGGACGCCGTGGAGGCGGCGGTGCGGTCCATGGAGGAGAACCCCCTGTTCAACGCCGGCGTGGGGGCCACCATCACCCGGGAGGGGACCCACGAACTGGACGCAGCCATCATGGACGGCCGGACCCTCAAGGCCGGGGCGGTGGCGGGCGTCATGCACGTGAAGAGCCCCGTCGGGCTGGCGCGGCTCGTCATGGATAAGACTCCGCACGTGATGCTCATCGGGGAGGGGGCGGAGGCCTTCGCCCGGGCCCAGGGGCTGGAGCCGGTGCCCAACACCTACTTCCGCACCCCGGGGCAGTGGGAATCGTTCCGCAAGCTGAAGGAGAAGGAGAGCGCGAAGCCCACCACCCGGGACACTGTCGGCGCCGTGGCGCTGGACCGGCACGGCAACCTGGCCTCGGCCACCTCCACGGGAGGCATGCTGGACAAGCTCCCCGGCCGCGTGGGGGACGCCCCCCTCATCGGGGTGGGCACCTACGCCGACAACCGCACCTGCGCCGTGTCCTGCACCGGCTGGGGGGAGTTCTTCATCCGCACCGTGGTGGCCTACGACATCTCGGCGCGCATGGCCTACCAGGGCGCGTCCCTGGAGAAGGCCGCCGCCGCGGCGCTGGACGCCGCCCTCAAGCTGGGCGGCGGGGGCGGCCTCGTCGCCCTGGACGCCGCGGGCCGCGTCACCCAGCCCTTCAACACGCCGGGCATGTTCCGGGGCCTGCGCATGAGCGACGGCCGGTCCTCCATCGCGCTGTTCGGGAACCCGTGAATTGTAAAATACAGATAAAATTGCCCCTGGCAACCCATTAATGGCAAGTCATAATGGAGGCATCCGCGAGGAAGTCCCATGTCCGGCCCGGCCCGATCCAAGTCCCGTCCCTCCCCCGCCAGCGCCGTCATCCGGGAGATGTCCCTGTCCGACCTGCCCGGCGTCTTCGCCCTGGGCGAGCGGCTTTTCCCCGCCGACAAGTGGCCGGCGCTCTACCGCACCTGGGACGAGTACGAGCTGGCCGTGCACTTCGCCTCCGACAGCGAGACCTGCCTGGTGGCCGAACTGGACGGGGCCGTCGTGGGCTTCGCCCTGGGTACGGTGCTGGAGAAGCGCGGGAGCGCCTGGAGCTACGGCTACCTGCTTTGGCTGGGCGTGGACGAGGGCATCGCCCGCAAGGGCATCGCGGCGCGGCTCTTCGAACGCATCACGGAGATCTTCATCGAGCTGGGCGCCCGCATGATCATGGTGGACACGGACGCGGAGAACGACGCCGCCCTGGGGTTCTTCCGCAAGCAGGGCTTCGGCCAGGAGACGCCGCACGTGTTCCTGTCCCGCAACCTCACCTACGACCCGGACTACATCCGCCACCGGGACGGTCCGCCCCCCAAGCGCCGCAAGCCGGCGCCGGCGAGCCGGCCCAACTACGCCCCCGGCAAGGGCTGAGGCTTGGTGGCCCCCGGATCCGCCAGGTTCCACCCGCCGCCCAGGGCCTTGTAGAGCTGCACCATCGTCAGGAGCCGCCCCAGCCGCGCCTGGGAGAGGGCGTTCTCGGCGGGGAAGAGCTGCTGCTGGGCGTCCAGGACCTCCAGGTAGTTGGAGAGCCCGGCGGTGTAGCGGAGGTTGGCCAGGGCCACGGCGGACTTCAGGGCGTCCACGGCGGAGGCCAGCTCCGTTTCGGCCTCGGCCTGCTTGCGGCTGGCCACCAGGAGCGTGGACACCTCGCCGAAGGCGCCCGAGACCGCGGCCTGCCAGCGCACGCGGGCCTGCTCCCACTGGGCCACGGCCGCGTCCTTCTGGCGCTGGAGGCGCAGGCCCTGGAAGACGGGCCCCGTCAGGGACGCGCCCACCGCCCATTCGGTGCCGGGGCCGGTGATCCGGCTCAGCTCCGGGGCCACGCCGCCCAGCAGGCCCGTGAGGCTGAAGGTGGGGAACTGGCTGGCCTTGGCCACGCCCACGGCCGCGTTGGCGGCCACCAGGCGCGCCTCGGCTTCCCGCAGATCGGGGCGGCGTTCCAGGAGCGTGGAGGGCAGCCCCGCGGGAATGGCGGGGGGCAGGGGCTGGCCGGCCAGGTCCGCGCCGCGGGGGATCGGTCCCGGGTTGCGGCCCAGCAGGAGGCACAGGAGGTTCTCCTGGGCCTGGATCTGGCGTTCCAGGGCGGGGATGGAGGCCGCCGCCGAGGCCTGGGCGGCCCGGGCCCGGGCGGTCTCCAGGGCCGAGGCGGCGCCGCCGGCGAGGCGGCGGCTGAAGAGGTCGTAGGTCTCCCCGAAGGCCGCGGTGGTGGCCCGGGCGATCTCCAGGCGGTGGTCCAGCTCGCGCAGTTCGAAGTAGGCCGCGGCGGTCTGGGCGAGGGTGGCGAGGAACACCGCCCTGCGGGCGTCCTGGGCGCCCAGGTAGCCCGCGAGCGCGGCCTCGTTCAGGCGGCGAACCCGGCCCCAGAGGTCCAGTTCCCAGGTAGCCCCGGCGTGCACGTCGTAGCCCTGGCCCAGGCCGTGGCCGCTGAGGGAGTAGGTGGACTGGCGGCCCCGGTTCCAGGTGGCCCCGGGCACGATGGCGGGAAGCCATCCGGCGCGCTCGATGCCCAGGCGGGCGCGGTACTCCTCCACGCGCCACGTGGCCACCCGGGCGTCGAAGTTGTTCCTGAGGGCCTCGGCCACCAGCTCCTTCAGGGCGGGGTCGCCGAAGACGTCCCACCAGGGCTGGTCGGCCAGGGACGCGGCCTCGGCCTGGGCCTGGCCCCGGAAGGCGGTGGGAGGCTGGGCCTCGGGGCGGCGGTAGTTGGGCCCCATGGCGCAGCCCGCCAGGAGCAGCGCGGCCAGGGGCGCAAGGCGGCGCATCATGGTACCTCCTCGTCCAGGTCCTTGCGGACGCGGGGGTTGAGGCCCGCCTTCCGGGTGGCGATCCGCTCGACCATCACGAAGAGCACCGGGATGACGAAGACCGCGATGAGGGTGGCCGCCAGCATGCCGACGATCACCACCGTGCCGAGGATGCGCCGGGACACCGCGCCCGAGCCCGAGGCGGTCCACAGCGGCACGCAGCCCAGGATGAAGGCGAACGACGTCATCAGGATGGGCCGCAGGCGCAGCCGGGCGCCCTCCAGGGCGGCGTCCACCAGGTCGCGGCCCTTCTCCAGCTCGTCCTTGGCGAACTCCACGATGAGGATGGCGTTCTTGGCGGAAAGGCCGATGAGCATCACCAGCCCGATCTGGGCGAACACCCCGAAGTCGTACTTGCGGATCCAGAGCCCGAAGAAGGCCCCGAAAATGGCGATGGGAACCGACAGGAGCACCGAGAATGGCAGGGACCAGCTCTCGTACAAGGCCGCGAGGATGAGGAACACGAACACCAGCGACAGCGCGAAGACCAGGCCCGTGGTGCCTTCGGCCTTCTTCTCCTGGTAGGAGAGGTCGGCCCAGTCGTGGCTCATGTCCCGGGGCAGGGTCTCCTTGGCCACCTGTTCCAGGGCGGCCATGGCCTGGCCGGAGCTGTAGCCCGGGGCCGCCGAGCCCAGCACCTGGGCGCTGCGCATGAGGTTGAAGCGGTTGGTGTATTCGGGGCCCTGGATCTTCCGGGTGGTGACCAGGGCGCTCAGGGGCACCATGGTGCCGTCGCTGGCGCGCACGTGGAAGCGCCCGATGTCCTCGACGCCCCTGCGCTCCTGGCCCTCGGCCTGGAGGTAGACCCGCCACTGGCGGCCGAAGCGGTTGAACTGGTTCACGTACAGCCCGCCCAGGTAGGCCTGGAGGGTCTGATACACGTCGGACACGGCCACCCCCTGCTTGAGGGCCTTGTCCCGGTCCACCTCCGCGAAGATCTGCGGAGCGGCGGTGGAGAACTGGGAATTGACCCCGGTGAGCTCGGGCCGCTTGCGGGCCGCGGCCAGGAAGGCCTTGAGGTTGCGGTCCAGGTAGTCCGGGTCGCCGCCGCTGCGGTCCTGCAGCCACAGCGAGAAGCCGTTGGAGACGCCCAGGCCCGGGATGGCCGAGGGCAGGAAGCCCACCACGTTGGCCTCGGGGATCTCCCGGGCCAGCCTGGCGTTGAGGCGCCTGAGGATCTCCCCGGCCTCCATGTGGTGCCCGGAACGGTCGTCCCAGGGCTGGAGGGTGACGAAGGCGAAGCCGTTGTAGGGCGCCGACACCCGGGCCAGGAGGCTGAAGCCGATGACGTTGCTGATGTAGCGGACGCCTTCGGTCTCCAGGACGACCTTCTCCACCTTGCGGCCCACGGCGTCGGTGCGCTGGAGGCTGGCGCCGGCGGGCAGCTGGTAGTTCACGAAGAAGTACCCGCTGTCCTCGGTGGGCACGAAGCCCGAGGGCAGTCCCTTGCCCAGGCCGAAGTCCAGGACCGCGAACACGGCCAGGAGGGCCAGGGGGATGGCGGCCTTGCGGATGAGGCGGTGGGAGACGTTCACGTAGCCGTTGGTGGCGGCGTGGAAGTGGTCGTTGAAGGCCCCGAAGAACTTCGCGAAGCGCCCCTGCATGCGTTCCCGCGGCCGCAGGATCAGGGCGCACAGGGCCGGCGAAAGGGACAGGGCGTTGAAGGCCGAGATGAGCACGGAGATGGCGATGGTCACCGCGAACTGCTTGTTGAGCCGGCCCTGGATGCCGCCCAGGAACGCCACCGGGATGAACACGCTCGACAGCACCAGGGCGATGCCCACCACGGGGCCCGCCACTTCCTTCATGGCCTGGACCGTGGCTTCCCGGGGCTTCATGCCCTGCTCGATGTGGTGCTCCACGGCCTCCACCACGACGATGGCGTCGTCCACCACCAGGCCGATGGCCAGCACGAGGCCGAAGAGCGACAGGGTGTTGATGGAAAAGCCCAGCATGGGGAAGACGGCGAAGGTGCCGATGAGGCTCACGGGCACCGCGATCATGGGAATGAGGGTGGCGCGCCAGTTCTGCAGGAAGAGGTAGACCACCAGCATCACCAGGATCATGGCCTCGCCCAGGGTCCAGATGATCTCCTTGATGCCCTCCTTCACGGGCAGCGTGGTGTCCACCGAGGTGGTGAACTGCAGGTCCGCGGGGAAGCGGGCCTGGAGGTGGCGCATCTCCTTCTTGACGGCGTCGCCCACTTCCAGGGCGTTGGAGCCCGGCGTCTGGTACACCGCCACGATGCAGCTGGGCTGGCCGTTGAAGCGTCCCACCTGCTTGTAGGAGAGGGCGCCCAGCTCCACCCGGGCCACGTCGCCCACCCGCACCACGGAACCGTCGGGGTTGGCCCGCACGACGATGCGGGTGAACTCCTCGGGCGCCAGGAGGCGGCCCTGGGCGCGCACGGTGTAGGTCATCTCCTGGCCCGCGGGCATGGGCTCGCCCCCGAGCTGGCCGGAGGGGTTGACGGTGTTCTGCTGGGCCAGGGCCCGGTTGATTTCGGTGACGGTGATGCCCAGCTTGGCCATGAGGTCGGGCTTCACCCACACCCGCATGGCGTAGTCACCGGCCCCGAAGATGTTGATCTGGCCCACGCCCGGAACCCGGTACAGGGGGTCCACCAGGTTGATGGTGGCGTAGTTGCTGAGGAAGAGGGCGTTGTAGGTGCCCTTGGGGGAATAGAGCGCCATGAGCAGCAGGGCCGTGCCCGTGGACTTGCGGATGGTCATGCCGCTCTGGTTCACCTCGGCGGGCAGGAAGGGCTGGGCCTGGGCCACCCGGTTCTGGGTGTTGACCTGGTCCTGGTTGACGTCCGTGCCCACGTCGAAGGTCACCAGCTCGCTCATGGTGCCGTCGTTGGCGTTGGTGGACTGCATGTAGAGCATGTTGTCCACGCCGTTCATCTGCTGTTCCAGGGGCGCGGCCACGGACTGCTCGATGGTGACGGCGTCGGCGCCGGTGTAGCTGGTGGACACCTGGATCTGGGGCGGAACGATCTCCGGGAACTGGGACACGGGCAGGCCGCGCATGCAGACCAGCCCCGCGATGAGGGTGATCACCGCGATGACCATGGCGACGATGGGGCGCTTGATGAAAAATTCGGGCACGGGCTACTTTCCGGGGACGGGCGTCACCAGCTGGCCGCTCGCGACCTTCTGGGTCCCCTCCACCACCACCCGCTCACCCGGGTTGAGGCCCTTCTCCACGACGACCAGCGGTCCCGATCGGGCCCCGGTCTGCACCACCCGGATCTCCACCTTGTTGTCCTTGCCCACCACGGCCACCTGCGAAGTGCCCTGCAGGTCCCACACGGCCCGCTGGGGCACCAGGAGCGCGTTGCGCGCCAGGGCCACCGCCGCCCGGACCTTGCCGTACTGGCCGGGCCGCAGGAGCCCGTCGGGATTGGGGAAGGTGCCGGCCACCAGGATCGTGCCGGTGCGGGGATCGATGCCCCGGTCGGTGAGCAGCGGGTCGCCGCGCCGGGGGTAGACGGAGCCGTCGGACAGCACCAGTTCGAGGCTGCCCTTTCCGCCGCCCTTGGCCCAGTCCCGGGCCCAGTCGCGGTACTCCTGTTCCGTGGCGCTGAAGAACGCCTTGATGGGGTTCACCGTGGACACGGTGGTCATCACCCGCGTGCCGTTCACGAGGTCGCCCATCTGCACCTTGGCGATGCCGGCGACCCCGTCGATGGGGGCGGTCACCCGGGTCCATCCCAGGTTGAGCGAAGCCTTGTCCAGGGCCGCCTGGGAGGCGTCCACCGCCGCCTGGGCCTGCCTCAGGGCCGCCTCGGCGTTGTCGAGCTCCTGCCGGGAGATGGCCTTCTGCGCCGCCAATGGCGTGAACCGGTCCACATCCAGGCGGGCCTTGTCCCGGGCCGCCTTGTCCCGGGCCAGCGCCGCCCGCGCCTGGTCCGAAGCGGCCTTGAAGGCCCTGGGGTCGATCTCGAAGAGCGTCTGGCCCCGGCGCACCGCCGAACCTTCGCGGTACGCCTGGCGGAGCACGTAGCCCTCCACCTGGGGCCGGATCTCGGCGTTCACGAAACCGTCGAGACTGGCGATCCATTCCCGCACCACCGGCACGTCCTGCTGGAGGACGGCGGTGACGCCCACCTGGGCCGGGGCCATGGGTTTGCCTTTGGGCGAGCAGCCCGCGGCGAGGAGGGCCAAGGTCAGTGGAAAGAGCATCTTCATCGGAAATCCCGTCGTCCGCTTGGGTTGAACCTCCATAGTATTGCGAGGTTCCCCGTTTCGAAAACGGAATCCGGTGAATCCACCCGCAGCCCAGGGCTGGCCTCAGCCTCCGCTCACCGGCGGAAAGAGGGCCACCTCGTCGCCGTCCGCCAGGATAGCGGACCGCTCGGCGAAGGTGCGGTTCACCGCGAAGAGCGCGTCGGCGGGCAGATCCGCCAGGGCGGGGTCGGCCAGGAGCGCTTCCAGGGTGGCGGGGGAGGGCAGGGGGAGGTCCCGGCTCTGGAAGCCGAGGCGCTCGCGGTACCGGGCGAAGGCTTGAACGTGGATCATTTGGGCGTCCATGTGTAGCGGATTTCCCCGGAGGGCTGCACGCCCTGGACCGTGGTGTCGCCGGGGGTCTGGGAGGCGCCGGTGATCTGGCGCGCGCCCAGGGTGAGCACCAGGTTCCCGAAGCGCCACTCCACGTTGCCGCTGACGGTGCTCTGGGTGCCTTCCTGCTTGTAGCTGTAGATCAGGGGGGTGCGGTGCCCGAAGATGTCGAAGCTCTTTTCCAGCGTCAGGCTCAGGTTGGGCCCGCCCAGGAGGGAGAAGTTCACCCGGTCCAGGGTGAGGGTCTTGCGCAGGCGCTCCAGGGTGTTGGCCAGCATGAGGGAGGAGAGCAGGCCCGCCCCCTGGCTCAGGATGCCCGTGTTCATGGACGTCTGCGTGGAGGAGGCCCCCAGCGATCCGCCCACCTTGCTCACCGCGGCGGGGTCCACCAGGATCGTGAGGATCTCGTCGGGCCGCAGGGCGGGGGTGGAGCTGGGATGCACGCTGATGGCGTCCAGGGTGCCGTTGATGTCGAGGTTCACCAGGTAGGGATCCACTTCGATGCGGCCGTGGAGGTCCACCACGGGGTTGATCACGGCGGGATCCGTGAACTCCACCGAACCCCGCTCCAGCACCAGGTCGCCGGCGGCCACGAGGTTGGTGAGCCGGCCCCCGGGAAGGAGGTCCATGCGGCCCTTGAGGCCGGGGTGGGCGAGGGTGCCCATGATCCTGAAGCTCCCGGCGGGGCGGCCCTGGAGCTTGAGGTAGTTGGTGTCGAACTCCCAGGGGCGGGCCATGTGAAGGTCCAGGTCCAGGTCGATGCGGGCCAGGGGATCCGAGGGATCCAGGGAGGTGAGGAGGCCCGAGCCGCCGGTGGTGGTGGCCAGCAGGATGTCCGTGATGTTGAAGTCGGTCTGGTAGAGCATGCTCTTGGCGCGGATGGAGCCCTTGAGCAGCCCGCCGTCCCGGTCGTTGCCCCGGAGGGTGCCGTTGAAGGCGCCCTGGATCTCGAAGCCCTCGGGCATGTCCCGCAGCTGGAAGTTGTCCAGGGTGGCGCCGAAATCGTAGGCGGTGAGGCCCCGGAAGCCCCAAGTGAGCCGGCCCCAGGCGGTGAGGGCGCCCTGGGCCATGATCCCCTTCAGGGGGGTCTCCTGGGGGATGGTGATGTCGCGGCCGTGGAAGAAGGCGGCGAAGTCCACGTTCTCGATGCTCTGGGGGTAGGACCGGGCCGAAAGCCTTCCGCCGTGCAGGTCCAGGCGGCCCTCCAGGCCCGGCTCCGCGGGCTTGCCGCCCAGGTCCAGCTTGAAGGTGGCGCTGCCCTCGGGCTTGAGGTCCGCCATGAGGCTGTAGGGGCCCGGGTTCAGCGTGTGGTCGAGGATGGCCTTGAGGTTGGAGAGCTCGGCGGCGCCTTCCAGCCGCAGGTCCAGCTTCCCTTCGGGGTTGAAGGGGAGCCATCCCGCCAGGCTCATGGTGGAGGTGGCCAGCTGGGGCTTGCCCTGCACCGGAGCGGTCCGCCCCTGCACCTCCAGCGACATGTCCATGCCCGTGAGGTCGCCCTTGAATACGCCCGGGCGGCCCTGGACCAGTTCGAAGCCCTGGAAGCTGCCCAGGAAGTTGCGCAGTTCGCCCTGCCACTGGATCCCGGAGGCGGTCCAGTCCCCGCGCCCGTGGTAGTCGAGGCTCACGTCCTTGAGGAAGCCCTCGGTGAGCCGGGAGGAGACCGCGGCCGTCTCGGCGGAATCGGGGCCCAGGTGCACGCGGAGGTCCCCCGAGAGCAGCTCCTTGCCCACCTGGGTGCCTTCGAAGGTCACCAGCGGAACGGTCTTCCCGGCCATGAGAAGGTGGGCGTCCAGGTGCCCGTCCCGGAAGATCAGCCCCGCCTGGAAGCCCTCCAGGGAGCGCCCCTCCATGGAGAACCGCCCCTGGCTGAGGGTGAAGGCGCCTTCCGGGGCCTGGGAGGGCCCCAGGGGCGCCGTGAGGGGGCCAGAGAGGCCGCCCTCGATCCGGCCCTGCACGAGCGGCCCGGGCAGGCCCAGCACGGAGGTGTCCACGTCGCCCTTGATCTCCACGGTCCAGCGCTCCCGGTGGGCGTCCATGTCCATGGAGCCCCGGAGGTTCAGCGGGCCCGGGGCGCCTTCCAGGTGGTCGAGGCTGTCGGCGACCCGCACGTCGGTGGTGCGCAGGCGAAGGGCGTTGATGTCCATGTCGAAGGAGGCCGAGGCCGCGGGCACCTTCATGCCGTAGACCTCGCCCTGCTCGGCCACGGCCTGGCCTTCCATGACGATGGCGCCGAGGGGCCCGTGGAGCCTCGCCCAGCCGCTGCCGATGCCGGTGATGGGCAGGTCCCCCTGGTCCGCGGCCCTCAGGCCTTCCGCCACCGGAAGCCGGAAGGCGCGGAAGCACATGTCGATGCCCTCAGCGTCGGGGGCGCCCTTGGCCCAGGAGATCCAGATGTCGCCGTAGCCGTGGCCCTCGCCCTTCTCCAGCTCGATCCCGGTGATGCGGATCTCCGTGTCCGACAGGGTGACGTCCGCGGCGACGCGGTCGGCGTGCGCCCCGTGCCACCGGGGGCCGTCCACCTCCACCCGCCCGTCCAGGCGGATCCCGCCGCGGGGGTCCCACTGGAAGGTGGCGCGGGCGCTGGTGGGGCCCGACATGTCCAGTTCGGTGACCTTCCAGGCGGTGAGCGACTTGGCCACGTCCGCGGCGTCGGTGCGCACCTCGCCCTCGGCCTCGATGCGCGAAAGGCCGCGGTGGTGGAGGACGGCCGCCGCACTGCCCCGGAACCCGGCCCCGGGCAGCTGGAGGTCCAGCGAAGGGGCTCTGAACGCGCCGTCGGCCAGGGCGAGGTCCATGGTCCCCACCTGCTGCCCGTCCTTCATGAACTGCCCGCTGCCCGTGAAGGTCAACTTCTCCAGGTCGGGGGCGACCCACGGCGGCGTGGCCATGGAAGCCGTGCCCCGGAACCGCGCGGTGAGGCCCTTGAGCATGTCGGCGCGGGCGTAGGCGGCCGCCGGGGCCAGGGACACCCCTTCGGCGGTGAGTTCCAGGGAGGTGCCGGCCTGGCGCGTCCAGGAGCCTTCGCCCGAGAGCTTGCCGTCCGCCGAATCCCAGGCGACGCGTTCCACCCGGATGCGCCCGGGGCTGCCGGAGGCGTTGGCGTGGAAGGTGCCGGGGCGCAGCGGCGTGCCCCGGGCCTGGAGCTGGCGCCCGTCCAGGGACAGGTTCCAGGTGGGGTCGGTGGCCGTGCCCTGGGCCTTGGCCTTGAAGTCCACGAACCCCGTGGCGTGGGCGGGCCTGCCGGGGAGGTAGCGCAGGGCCTCGCCCAGGTTCAGCCCTCCGGTGGCCTCGGCCTTGAGGGCCTGGGTCTTGAACTCGTAGGAACCCAGCACCGCCAGGGAGCTGTCCCCCAGGTGCGCGCGCACGTTGACGGTGTCGACCCCCTTGTCGGTGAGCCGGAACTTGAAGGAGGCGTCCCCGATGGCGCGGTCGGGCTCCTCCCCGAACTCGGCCCGCAGGATGCGCACGTCCAGCCACTCCTGGCGCGCGAGGCGGCCCCGGCCGTCCACCTTGAAGGTGAAAACCCCCTTGCGGATGCCCCAGGCGGGCTCGTCCACCCGGGCCTGGCCGTCCACGACCTCCACGTGGTCGATGCGCCAGGTGGGGCTTTCGGCCTTGGGGTCGGATTCCCGCAGGTGGATGGCCGAGAGGCGCGCGGCGTCCACTTCGAGCCGGGGGCTTTGCAGGAGGATGTGCTTGAAGTGGTGGGTGCGCAGGAAGGTGGTGAGGTCGATCTCCACCTCCAGGAGCGGCGCCCGGAACAGGTCGCCCCCGATGGAGAAGTTGTGGAGCGCCACGCGGCCCTGGAAGGGATGGACCTCCAGCCGCTCCGCGGTGAACCGCAGGCCGGTCTCCTTCTGGAGGTACGCGTCCACCTTGCCCACGATCCAGGCGTCCACGTAGGGCTGCTGCACGGCCCAGGCGGTGATCATCGCCAGGACACCCCCCGAGGCCAGGACGTAGGTGAGCCGGCGCACCCACCTGCGGGACCAGGTCCTCTTCAGCAGGGAGGGGGGGGCTTCTTCAGGGGTCAATTCTTCTCGCCGCAGGCTGGGCAGGTCACTGCCGTCCTTGACAAGGGTTTATAGCAGAACCGGCAGAGCCGCGCATGCGTCACCACGGGGCTGCGCGGGGCCCGGCCGGGCGTGTTGAGGTGCGAGGCGAGCACCGCGGTGCCCAGGGGACGGGTTTCCCGGGCCACCCCCTCGCGAAGCGGCCGGAGGGCCTCCAGGAATTTCTGGGCCGACAGGTAGCGGTCGCCCAGGTTGATGGCCAGGGCCTTCATCACCGCCTCGCTGAGGGCCTTGGGCACCGCCGGGTTGCGCAGGTGGGGCGGCACGATGGGCGTGCTCTGGAAGGCCTGGGCGATCTTGACCGGGTCCGCGTCGTAGAAGGGCACGGTGCCCGTGAGCATCTCGTAGATGGTGATGCCCAGGCTCCAGAGGTCGCTCTGGAACACCGCGCGGCCCCGGAAATGCTCGGGGGACATGTACGGGGGCGATCCGATGCGGGTGCGGGCGAACTCCTCCTTCTGCAGCTCCAGGATCCGGCTGGTGCCGAAGTCGGTGACCTTGGCCACCCCTTCCCGGGTGATGAGGATGTTGGCCGGGCGCAGGTCCCGGTGGATGACCTGGTGGGCGTGGGCGAAGCCGATGGCCGCGCACACGTCGGTGGCGATCTCCAGGGCCCGGGAGGGCAGGATGGTGCGCTCCCTGCGGATGACCTTGTCCAGGCTTTCCCCGTCGATGTACTCCATGACCATGAAGAACAGCCCGTCCTTCTTTTCCGCCGTGATCAGGTCGACGATGTTGGGGTGCTTGAGCTGCACCATGATCTGCGACTCCAGGAGCATGTTCTGGTCGTCGGTCTGGTGATGGGGCACCTTCAGGGCAACCTTGCGGTTCAGGAGCCTATCCTGAGCAAGATAAACAGTTCCAAATCCGCCTGCGCCCAGGCGGTCGAGAATCTGGTATTTCCCCAGCATCTGGTCTTTGGACAGCACGTTTTAGCCTCTGGAATGAGCGTCATGTAGGTGGACCGGGAAGTCAACTGGTCACTTTGGCCGGGGCGGGGGCGTATGCCGGGGAGCTGGATCTCCATCGCGGGAACGGGTCCCGACGGGGGCGCCGGTTGCTTAAGCGCTTGTTTTGCCGGGGATGAAGGGGATGAAGGGGATGAAGAGATGATTCTACCGGATCTGGCGTAATCCTGTGCCGCGCCGCGAGCCAGGGCACCCCAGGTTCAGGTGAAGGGCCATGCCGTTTTCACGCTAGCGTGAAAACGGCATGGCCCTTCATCTGAACTCCCTGGGCGAAGCCCAGGGACCCCGCCGAAGGCGGGGCTTGGGCGCCCTGGCGGGACTGGGTCGGAGCCCGCTCATCCAGCGATCCCATCCCCGTTCATCCCCGTCTCTACTGGGGCGTCAGGG